>Ga0180430_10003079_pt1 | contig 14537 bp, 13 predicted proteins | sample SS_ome_9_FD_132999 | JGI IMG/M metagenome (GOLD analysis project Ga0180430, IMG submission 132999) | Hypersaline lake sediment archaeal communities from the Salton Sea, California, USA - SS_1_S_2 metaG | ecosystem: Environmental > Aquatic > Non-marine Saline and Alkaline > Hypersaline >... | reverse complement strand
GGGCTGATGATCAATAAATACTACTGGCTGGAAACAATGGGCGTCGGCTGCCATAAAGCCAAAATAATGGTCGAAACCTTCCCCGCTGGGCCAACGGTCAAAGGGACCCACCTGGGAAACTTCGTAGAGGGGAGTGTGATCCCACTTACCCAGGGCATAGTTTACATAACCGCTCTCCTGGAGGTGGTTGGCCACCGACTTGCTGTTTTCAGGGATCATGGCATTGTATCCGGGGAAGCCCATGGCGGTCAGTGAATGGGACCCAAGCCCAATGGTATGAGGGTACCATCCGGCCATGATGGTTGCACGGGAAGGGGAACACAGGGCTGTGGTGTGGAAATTGTTGTACCTCAAGCCATTTTCAGCCAGTTTATCAATATTTGGCGTATTGATTACACCGCCGAAACTGCCCAGCTGACCAAAACCCGTGTCGTCCAGCAGGAATATAATGATATTGGGTGCCCCCTTCTTTTTGGAGGGTACCTCCCTTTCGGGCCACCATTCTTCGCTGTCTGCATAGCTGCGGGCGATCTTGCCCAGGAATTCCTGTTCTTCCGAAGAGCCTTGACTGCTCTCAACGGTGCAGGATGACAAAACCAGTCCCATTAGCAGAACCGGAATCAAAATGCTGAATTTTTTCATGGTAAGACTTCTAATTAGATTTAGGTGAAAATGTATTTCTTGCTTACTAACAAAGAACATATGCTTCTGTTCAGAGCTTTTGGGATGATGTTTTACCTGATTTCATTTACTTCCGGACAAACCCAGTACATGTAACTGGAGGTGGATTGAAAGGAGGGATCACGAATGCCCCTGGTCTCTGCCAGATGCTTCTGTGTATGCTCCAGTTTCATATGCCTGTTGTGATCTTCTTTGGTGACCCAGGTTTCAGTGATGCAGAACAGGGTGCTGTCGTTGTAGGACTGAAAGAGGGAATAATCCAGGCATCCGGGTTCTTTAGCAAGGACTTCTGCCTTGCAGGCATCAAAAGATTGTTTCAATAGAGCCACACTCTCGGGAAGGACCTTCAGCTCGAAGCGCATCACCACCTGCATGGATTCCTTATTGTGTGTACCGTCCTTTTGGGCTTCCTGTGCAGCAACATTGCCTGAGAATAGCGTAAGGGCCATAAGTCCCGTTGCAAATAAGATTAGTTTTTTCATTGATTTAGTTATTAGCTTATGTTTTACAATTTATACTCTACCCCCAGCAGTGTTATGGCCCAGTCGTTCCTGGCAGCCCCTTCCGAAAGCGGATTGCTGTCGTAATTGTAATAGAAGGTCCACTTCAGATAAAAGTCATTAAATACCTCCCATTTGAGATTGGAATCAATGGTGGCCCGGACCCTTCCCGATACCGAAAGACTGGGCAAAACATCTGCGGATAGGTGAAAAGACACTTCCGGAAAATCATAGATATATACTGAATAATTGGAGGTTATCACGCCTTCCAGGTTGTATTGAATGCTGCTATTTGCTTCTTCCTTATTACCCTGTAAACCTCCGGCTACATATAGGGTGGTTTTGTTGGAACGGATAAGATATTTTCCACCCCCGGCTCCAAAACTGGTACGCAGATCCAGTTCCAGCTCAGAGTTGGTTTCCAGACTCAGATTGGATACCAGGAACCAGTTGCTGCGTAGGAGGCGTTTGAAACTTATTCCACCGTTTTGATTCTGATTGGATGCCAGGGTGTCCTGGTAGGTAAAATTTCCATCGTAGGAAAAATCCACTTGGTTTTTATTGGCCAGGTAGCTAACCTGGCCATTCAGGTTCAGCTGCAAAAGGTCCGTTGCTTTGGCATAGCTGAAGCCCGAGCTCAGGGTTCCCTGTAGCCTGTCCACAAACTTTTCCTCAATGGGCGACATGGACACAATTTCTGTCAGAGAGGTAAACCTGGGCACCCCCAGAGTCCCCCAGATATAACAGGAATTGACCTCACCGGAGGGAAGGAGCTTTCCGTAAAAGACCTGTCCGTCCTCCAGTACGATCCGCATGTTATTCATGATTTTCACACTGTCGATGGTATTCCACTCTATCTGGATGGTCTTTGCATCGTGGGTGCTAAGGCGGAGGTAATTGTTGGCCAGCGCCTTCACCTCGCCGCTCATTCGATCGCCGTTCCGAAAATAAATGGTATCAATCTTGGAGGAAGCCAGTGAATCACAGACAAAGAGCAAGGACAGGATAGCTACAATCCCAAATTGGCGCATGAAAGAAGATTAATTAGATGCAGAACTAAGTTATCTAAATAATCCCAGAATCGGAACAGAATAAAAACTATTGTAGAATCCACAGGTCGGGCCGCAAGAGTACAATGGATCTCTTCAATTGGAAACGTCTCACCAGATTGATCCTAATGTTATTGGTATTATAGCTGTACCAATCCGCATATCCGGGAGTCATATTGGCCATGGTAAAACTAATGTAGCTTAAACCTATATAATACTGTTTGCTATTAATGCCAAAAGATATGCGTGTGGAATTGGTCACACCGGCCGTAAGGCCTGATTTATAGGTGCTTGAGCTGGGCGTATCATGCACCTGGTTAAATCCTCCCGAGATTCCGAAGATGGTGGAAAGGGAAAGGGAAAGTTTTTCATCCCAAACAAAGGTGTGGGCATATCCTCCGTTAACACCCACATTGGCCATATCCACCTGATTAAAAGGATTACCTTCCAAAAATCCCGAGGATGGTATATCGCCTGCCACCATTAGCGTATCCGACATACCCAGCATGTAGTAGGCTTCAAGACCCACAAGTGGCGAACCCGCACTTCGTTTTTGGAATTCATTTTGCTGAAAGGCAGCCTTGTAGGAATAACGCGTGGAGTTAAAGAGGTGCTGTACATTCAGCCCGAAGAGGTGGGTCCGAAGATCCCCCCGTATGGGATATCCGCTCAGCGGATCCCAGCCGGGATTCACTTTCTCCGGGTTGGATATAAAATAGCCCTTATTCCATTGAAGGTAAAAATCTATGATATAGGATCTGAAAATGGTATGGATATTTAAATCCAGATACTTTGAAGTCCCATACACCTCATCGTCCTGATTGATGAAAGGCATTTTCACAGCCAGATTCAGGGTAAGAAAACTGTAAGTATAGCCCACTCCCAGCAACAAATTGTCGTTGGTCCTGTATTTCATCCAGGGACTGAAGAGCCTGTCGCTCAGGTTATATCCATTCTGCTTTCTGGACATGTATACCCTGGCTGTGAGTTCATCCTTATAGGCCTCCACATAATTTGTATCGAGTTTCACCTGCTCGATCTTATCAATGATCTGGGCCATAGCCAGGCGGGAGGACAAACTTAGCAGAAGGATGGTGGACAATAGGAGGACACGACACTTCATGGCTACAAAAATAATATAGTTTAGCGATCAGTTTCCCAGGTGGATTCCGAATTTCTCTATATTTACTCAACAAAGTGGCTAAAACTCTGTTTCTATGCGCGAAACTCATTAATCCCCATCATCCATGAAAAAAATCCTCTATCTGTCTCTGGCATTGCTACTGATCGCAAGTTCGGCAAGTAAAGGTCAGGCAGCCCTGCTGGTACTTATTTTCGGCGATAAGGCAGCCACTGAAAATTTCCATTTCTCCCTGAAGCTGGGTGTCAATTATTCCATCTTTCATGGCTACGATGAGGGACAAAACGGGGTGGGTTTGAACTTTGGTCTGGTGAACAACATTAAGGTGACAGAAAAACTCTCCTTTATTCCCGAGTTTATACCTCTGGCCGCCCGTCAGATAAAAGATGTTCCAGTATTAAGCACAGGCAATCCCGATCTGGACGACCTCCTGGGGGATGTGGAGTATACGGATCGGAAACTGAAGTACATCGACATACCCCTTCTACTGAAATTTAAACTTAGCGAACGTTTCAGCATCTCGGCCGGCCCACAGATCTCCTTTCTGACCGGCGCAAAAGACACCTATAAATCCAGTGCCATAGATGATGTGATTCTGACCACCGAGCTGGACATCAAGTCAGCCATTCGGAAAATGGATGCAGGAGCTGTGATAGATATGATGTACATTCTGGTACCTCCCAAAGGGGGCAAGGGTGTGAATCTATATCTGCGCTACATCAAAGGATTTATGGATCTTGTGAAAGAATCTGATGGCACCAGGTATACCAGCTCCATGATCCAGGTGGGTGCCACTTTCCCCTTTGTGAGTAAATAAAATATTGTTGCTGGCAGAGTTAAACTTTTAGTAACTTGTGTTGTTAGTACTGTCATTCAAATAAATTCTAAATCCACATCTATGAAGACCAGACTTTTCAAATTTTTTCTTGCCATAGCCATCATGACCGTAATTTATTCCAGTCAGGACCTCTATGCACAAAACATAGAACTGAATGCCTTTACCGGATGGCAACTGCATGGAAGGGCCAAATTATACGATGGCGAATTCAAGCTGCACGATGCCCAGAATTATGGGGGTAAACTGGCCTATGGCCTTTCCTCGTCCACCTTTGTGGAGGTATCCTACATGAGAAGCGATACCAAGGGACAGTTTTTTCCCTATGGAGTTATTGGAACTCCGGGAGATCTGGTAAACCTGAGCTCCAACTACATCCAGATAGGGGGCCTGCAATCCATGAATCTGGGCAGGGTCGATCCCTTTGGCACCATTGCACTGGGCCTCACCGTATGGAGCCCAAAGGAAGGGGGCTATGCCAGTAAAACCCAGTTCAGTGCCACCGTGGGAGCTGGATTGAAAATCTGGCTCACCGATATGATAGGTCTCAGACTGCAGGGCAGCATGCTCATGCCCATGGTATACAATGGAGTGGGTATTGGCTGTGGTATTGGAACCGGAGGAGCTGGTTGTGGAGGAAGTGTTTACACCCGTATTACTCCTTTTCAGGGAGAGTTTTCCGGAGGTCTGATTATTCGAATTTCGGCCAACTAGGGTCTTCCAACAAAAGATAAAAACCGCATAGTCTCAGGCCTTGCGGTTTTTTCTTGCGATAAATTGATTAATTGCTTGATTCATTGTAAATTGAACCCTCCATGAAACAGCGTATCGGACTTATCCTAGCCTGCTCCATCCTTCTGCTTGGACGGCCATTCCTGTCGGGAGCCCAGGATCCGCTTTTTGAGGGTCCCATTGAGGATACCCTTGAAATCCAGCTGGATCTTTTTGAAGAGGATGCGCCTCTTGAAATCACCCTGACTTTTGACATGAAACATTACCAGAGGTCCAAAATGAAGGGGAAGTATATGCCAGCTACTTTCAGTTACTGCTTTAACGACACGGTTAGGATAAACAAATCCACTCGCATCAAGGCACGCGGGGAATTCAGAAGGGGCTATTGTTTTTATGCGCCCTTCTGGCTGAACATCAAAGGCTCGGGACTGAAAGTCGGAGAGAACGAAGATATCAAACGCATGAAGGTAGTTACCCAGTGTATGAGATCCCATTCCTATGAAGATTATATCATGAAGGAATACCTCGCCTATCGCATCTTCGAGCTCCTTTCTCCGGCCAGCTTCCGGACCCGCCTGGTACAGATGACCTACGTGGATACCGGTAGAAAAAACAAAGAGACAAAAACCTGGGGCTTCATCCTTGAGCCCGAGGAATTACTGGCAGAACGATTGAATGGTGAAGTGATAGAAGATCTGAAACCCGGGATGCACCGGATGGAAAGGGAATCGGCAAACCTGGTTTCCATCTTTGAGTACATGATCGGAAATCCGGACTATTCAATCAGGGCCATGCACAATCTCAAGCTCCTGGGACTGCCCGGATATAAATCTACGGGATATACCCTCATACCCTACGACTTCGACTATTCCGGTTTTGTAAATACCATGTATGCCATACCTGCCGATGAGCTACCCATCAATTCTGTCACCGAGCGGATCTATCTCGGACCATGCAGGCAAGGGCATGAATACAGAAGGACCCTGGATTATATTCTCGAATTTCGGGAGGAGATTTTACAGCTTGTTGCTTCTTTCCCCTACCTCAGCAAAGGAGAAAAAAAGGAAATCCGCTACTTCCTGGAGGACTATTTCGAGCAAAGTGAAAAATCCGGGCTGGAACATGTCTTCCGGAATTCCTGTCGTTAGGCAATGCTGACTAACATATCAGTCGCTTTGCCGTGAACTGCTTTCATGCGGCTTTCTCACCAAATTCAGCTATTTTTGTGGCAATTCTGAAAGATGAGAACCGAGAAAGATCATATAGGTAAAGTCTCCATACCACCAGAGGCACTTTATGGCATACATTCCTTTCGTGCCCGCGAAAATTTCCCCGGATTGATTGCCTTTCCCATTGAATGGTATAAAGCCACCGGCATGGTGAAACTGGCCTGTTACAGGACCATAAGGAAATTGCTGGAAGCACTGAGCAAGGAACACCCCGACCTGGTCGATCATTTGAAACTTCCTTCCAGAAAAGTACTGGGAGCCCTGGAGTCGGCCGCAACAGAGGTATCTTCGGGATCCCATTTCCAGGATTTCATCGTGCCAGCCGTACAGGGAGGGGCCGGAACAAGCATTAACCTGAATGTGAATGAGATTATTGCCAATGTGGCCCTGTTGGCCCTGGGGGAAAAGCCCGGGAATTATCAAATAGTAGACCCCATCGAAACTGCCAATCTGTTTCAGTCTACCAACGATGTGATTCCCACCGCACTCACCCTGGCCACCATGCAGTTGCTGGAAGAACTGGAAGAAGCCATTAACCGGACCCGTACTTCCTTCGAAACCCTCGAGACAAGGTACCGCAACTCACTCAGGCTGGGATATACCCAGATGCAGGAGGCTGTGCCTTCAACCTTCGGACAATTGTTCAGCACCTACAGCGAGGCCCTTTCGAGGGATTGGTGGCGTGTATCCAAAGGCTTCGAACGCATTAAGGTGGTCAATCTGGGAGGGGGAGCCACAGGAACGGGCGTATCCATCCCACGGTTTTACATCATGGAAGTGGTGCCTGCCCTGAAAAAACTTACCTCCAAACCCATCACCCAGGGAGAAAACCTCTGTGATGCAACCAGCAACCTGGATCGCTGGGTGGAGGTGCATGCCATTCTGAAAGCCCATGCCGTAAACCTGGAGAAAATCGTCACAGATATTCGGCTCCTGTCTTCGGGAATCACGCGAAACCGGGAAATCGTGATCCCGGAACAGCAGGTGGGATCCTCCATCATGCCTGGAAAGGTAAATCCGGTAATTCCCGAATACATCATATCCTCGGCACACCGCATTTATGCAAACGATATGCGGGTGACCACCCTGGCCGCCAAGGGATCGCTGGAATTAAACGCCTACCTGCCGGAGATCGGCTGCGCCATGCTGGAAAGCCTCAGGCTGATGATCGCCATGAACAAGACCATGAAGGACAAGTTGCTGGAGGGGCTTAGCGTAAATGAGGAAATGGCCAGAGAAAAGCTTTTCCTCAGTCCCTCCGTGACCACTGCCCTGTCACCTCTTATGGGCTACCACCGCGCTGCAGAACTGGCCAAGCACATGAAAAAAACTGCTTTGGATGTATTTGAAGCCAATCAGCAACTGGGTATCATCGAGGATAAAAAACTCCGCAAGCTAATGGAACCCGATAAGTTGCTGAAGAAGGGCTTTACGGTGAGTGATATCAGGGAGGTATTATGAAGGGAAGGGATGCAAAACCACATATAGGCATTTTCGGACGAAGGAACCATGGTAAATCCACCCTCATCAATTGTCTGGCGGGTCAGGATGTGGCCATAGTTTCGGCCGAACCGGGGACCACCACCGATCCGGTGAAAAAATCCATGGAGATCACAGGGATTGGTCCTGTGATAATGGTAGATACGGCCGGAACCGACGACTCGGGAGAGCTGGGAAAAAAGCGGGTATCGCGCACCCGTGAGATCGTCCGCCATATTGATCTGGGCATCCTTGTGCTGGCAGGAAATGTATTCGACGATGAAGAGCTGAACATCATTGCTCAGCTGGACAAGTGGGAGGTACCTTTCGTAGTGGTTCACAACAAGTCGGACCTGGAAGGGCCCGGTGAGTCGCTGAAGACCCGGATACGGGATCTGTACCAGAAGGAGGTATTTGCTTTCTCTGCTCTGAATACTGATGGGCGTGAGGAGCTCATAGGACATATCCGAAACTCCATTCCGGAAACTGCCTACCTGAGCAAATCGCTGGTGGGGGACATCATCTCCCAGGGTGACCTGGTACTGCTCATCACCCCCATCGATGAAGAAGCACCCGAAGGCAGGATGATCCTGCCCCAGGTTCAAGCAATTCGGGACATCCTCGACAATGATGCTATCGCTGTGGTAGCCAAGGAACGGGAGATCGATTCCCTGATGAAAAGGCTGCAGCCCCTCCCCGCCCTTGCCATATGCGATAGCCAGGTTTTCAAAAAGGCCGACGCGTCCATTCCCGACGAAATCCCACTGACAAGCTTCAGCACCGTGCTGGCCCGCTACAAGGGCGATTTCGAATCTTACCTGCTTGGAACACCAAAGCTGGATCAGCTGGAAAACGGAGACCGGGTCCTGATCCTGGAATCCTGCACTCACCATGTTAGCTGCGACGACATCGGACGGGTGAAGATCCCCAGGTGGCTATCGAATTTTTCCGGGAAGCACCTGGAATATGAAGTGGTGGCCGGATTGAACAAGGTACCCGGGAAGATCACCGATTACAGCATGGTAATTCAGTGCGGAGGATGCATGATTACACGTAAACAATTAATAAACCGATTAAAGCCTGCGATCGAGGCCGGGATTCCGGTAACTAATTATGGAATGGCCATCGCCTATATGCACGGGATCTACGATCGGGCAGTGGCGCCCTTTGTGAAACTGGACCCCGATACCACAAGTTATTTATAAGATGGAAGTGAGAGAGATTCTTAAGAAAGAGACCCTGGAACGGGAAGATCTGCTTGCCCTTTTGAAGGCTGAGGGAGAGGATAAGCATGAATTGTTTAGGAAAGCGACCGAAGTAAAACTGGAATACCTGGGCAACAAGGTGCACTTTCGCGGACTGGTTGAGTTCTCCAACATTTGCGGTAAGGATTGCTACTACTGCGGTATCCGGAAATCCAACAAAGTGGCTGAACGTTACAATGTAAGTGATGAACAGATCCTGGATGCAGCCCGCTTTGCCTACCAGAACAACTATGGATCTTTTGTAATGCAGGCCGGAGAACTGGAATCCCCGGCCTTTACCAGCAGAATTGAGGACTTGCTGAAAGAAATAAAAAGTTTGTCGGATGGTAAACTGGGCATCACCCTGAGCCTGGGAGAACAGGATCCGGATGTCTACGAGCGCTGGTTTAAGGCCGGTGCCCACCGTTACCTGCTCAGAATCGAAACTTCCAGTGCCGAGCTATATCACAGGTACCACCCCGAAAATGCGCTGCATAACTATGAAAGAAGGCTCTCCTGCCTTCGATCCCTTCAATCCCTGGGCTACCAGACCGGGACGGGTGTGATGATCGGTCTTCCTTTTCAGGACATCGGGCACCTGGCCGATGACCTGTTATTCATGCGCGATTTCGACGTGGACATGGTGGGCATGGGACCTTATATCGAGCACCAGGACACTCCTTTATTTACCTTCCGCGATCAGCTGCTGCCCATAGAAGAACGCTTTGATCTGGCACTGAAAATGATTGCCGTTCTGAGGATCCTGATGAAGGACATCAACATTGCAGCGGCCACGGCACTTCAGGCCATCGATCCTCTGGGACGTGAGAAAGCCGTTCGTATCGGGGCCAACATCATTATGCCCAACATCACGCCCGGCAAATACAGGAACGATTATGCCCTGTACGAAAACAAACCCTGCGTCGACGAAGAACCCGAAGAATGTGCCAATTGTCTGGATGTCAGGATTCAGCTGGCTGACGGTGAAATTGGCTATGGAGAATGGGGCGATTCCAAACACTTTCAGAAGCGGGTGAATCATGTGTAACAAAGCGCCACGACTTTACTTACTTCTGCTCCTGCTGTTTGCCGGTATAAATAGCCACGCACAAAGCAAAACATCCGAATATCAATATATACAAGGAGCCATCGTACGGGGAGACACCTCCGTAAAAACACTGGCCCTGGTGTTTACAGGGGACGAATATGCTGAGGGAGGAATGCTTATTACCGAGGTACTCAGGAAACAGGGCATAAAGGCTTCCTTCTTTCTGACAGGAAAATTTTATCGCAATCCGGAATTTGAAGCTCTGCTGAAGTCCCTGGCGAAAGACGGGCATTATCTGGGTGCCCATTCCGATCAGCACCTGCTTTACTGCGACTGGACCCATCGCGACAGCCTGCTGCTTACCCGAAAAGAATTTGAAATGGATCTGGAGAACAATTACAAGGTTCTCAAACCTTTCCTAAATCCTAAGGAGAAAGCCTATTACTATCTTCCCCCCTACGAATGGTACAATGACTCCATCAGCGCATGGACCAGGGCAATGGGTTTTCAGCTGGTGAATTATACCTCAGGCACCCTGAGTCATGCGGATTACACAATTCCGGGAACACCACAGTACCGTAGCAGCCAGGAGATCTATAAGTCCATCCTCCTGCATGAATCAGATGCACCCCATGGCCTCAATGGATTTATTCTGCTCAGTCACATCGGAACCCACAAAGATAGAACAGACAAATTCTATCGTCTCCTGAATAGCCTGATCACCGAGCTAAAGCAAAGGGGATATTCTTTTAAACGTATTGATGAACTTTTATGAAAGCAGATCTGCACATCCATTCTCACTTTAGCAACGACGGTGAAAAAAGCATCAGCGAAATTGTACAACTTTGCCGGGAAAGTCAGGTCGAACTTTTTTCCATCACCGATCACAATTGCGTCAGAGGAAATCAAGAAGCTGCCAGGCTTGCTGCAGACACAGAAGGACTTCTCTTTGTTCCGGGAATAGAGATTGATTGCCATTATCGGGGGACGGACCTGCACCTTCTGGGATTTAATATCGACTGGACTGCCTCAGATTTTACGGAGCTGGAAAAAGCAGTGGACCAAAAGTACATGGATGCTATTCCGGATATGATTGATAAGCTTGCCAGTGAGGGTATGCCCATTGACCAGGAAGAGCTTATGGCCAAATCTTCAGGCAAGGTACCCAGTGCTGAGCTCTTTGCGGAGGTGATGCTTGCCAATCCCGCCTTCCAAAACAATGGTAAGCTCAGGCCCTACATGCCTGGGGGACAGCGAAGCGATATGCCCCTGGTCAACTTCTATCTGGATTACTTTGCCCAGGGGAAACCTGCCTATGTGCCCATTGAGCATCTCTCCTTCAGTGATGCCATAGCATTGGTCAGGGAACATGGAGGCGTACCGGTCATAGCTCATCCCGGCCTGAATTTCAAAGGAAGGGAGCAAGAGGTGGAGGAATTACTGGATCTGGGAGCGGCCGGACTGGAAGTATTTAATAATTACCACGACCAGAAACAAGTTGCTTATTTTGCAGGACTCACAAGGCAGAGAAAATCCATAATGACCTGCGGAAGCGATTTCCACGGGAAAATCAAGCCCCTGATCAGCATGGGTCAGTACCTGCCAACTCAAGATTATAAGACGGAGCTTTCCAATTCACTCAGGCAGCTTGTGCGCTAGCTACACCCCTGCCCTGCTTGTCTCGTCGAAGCCCAATCCAAATAACCACCCCGCCTGTGAAAAACATGAGTAAACTGTAGATGGCCGGGGCAATAGAAAACTCGGTGCTGTGGAGCAGGATCACGGCAATGGATATGGCCAGTGTCCCGTTCTGAATACCCGATTCAATGGAAATGGATAGAGCCTGTTTGTCCTTGATCCCAAACATTCGGGCTGTGAAATATCCCACTGCCATGGTAGCCACATTCAGCACAAGTGCTACAATGCCTGCCTGCTGAAAATAGGATACAAAATTCTCCCTTTCCTTGATCACGATTCCGATGATCACCAGTGCGATCACAAAGGCTGAAGCAATGCGGACCGGCCTTGCCATGCGCATGGCAAATTTTTCTTTGTACCTCCTGATCGTCATACCAACGACCACAGGTATAATGATGATCACAAATATTTGTGCAATGGTCTGAAGCACATCCAGCTGAATTATTTGTCCCTCGCTCAGAAATCGAACCAGAGCGAAATTGACAATGAAAGGAATGGTAAGTATGGTGATGAAAGAGCTGAGGGCAGTAAGGCTTACTGATAAGGCAGTATCTCCCTTTGCCAGGTGGGCAATCAGGTTGGAAGTGGGTCCGCCCGGACAGGCCGCCAGAATCATTATGCCAATGGCAATCTGAGGTGTTAGTGGAAAGGCTACAACTATGGCAAAGCCTATGAGGGGAAGGAGAATCAATTGATTTACCAGTCCCACCAGAATGGCTTTGGGATAGATGAAGATCCGTTTAAAATCGTCAAAAACCAGTGATAGGCCCATCCCTAACATGATGATAATCAGGGAGACCATCAATACCAATGTAGATACCTTGTCCATGGAAGTCAGTTTAGTGTGTCCCCAATATAAGACAATCCTGCGTACTTCTTTATCAAGTATATGTTAATCTGCACTTTCCGGAAGAATCCAACCTCCCCCCAGTGCCTTATACAGGTAGATGTAAGAGGAGATCTGCATTCTTTTTACGGCAGTAGCTTCCAGCTCTGCATTGAATAAAGATCGCTCGGTATCCAGTACCTCCAGGTAGGCGGTCTGTCCGCCATCGTATCGGTCTCTCGACAGGCTGGCTGCATTTAAGGCTGCATCGCGCTGCCTGATGCGTGCTTCCCTTTCCCTTCTATAAGTGTCCACATCGATCAGGGCATCGTCCACTTCCCTGAAGGCGTTCAGGACACTCTGCTCATAGCGAAGCAAAGCCTGACGGGCTACTTCCTTCTGGATCTCAACCCTTCTTTTATTCTTACCCCAGTTGAATAAGGGACCCAGCATATTTCCGCCCACCGAGTAAACAAAGGATTCACCGCTGAGTAAGGTGGAAAGATCGGTACTGCTCAATCCCATAGCTCCTGTGATGCTAAAGGATGGAAAACGCATGGCCTGAGCGACACCGATCCGGGCAGTTTCAGCATAGAACAATTGTTCTGCTACCTGCAGATCAGGTCGACGCTGCAGTAGTTCGGAAGGAACTCCCACAGGGATTTCCGGAAGTTCCTTATGCATGGAGAGGGTCCCCCGCTCCAGGTTCCGGGGACTTTGTCCAAGCAGGATATTCAGATAATTTTCGGTACGCGCCACCAGACGTTCGTAATAGGGGATCGCAGTTGCGGCAATGGCTTCCTGTTGCTGAGCCTGGTTCAGATCAATCTCCGGAACCGTTCCATGCTCAAATCGCTGTTCAATGATCCATACGGATTCTTTTCGGGTCGACCAGGTTCGCCTGGCTATGTCCAGTCGCTGATCGAAATCCAGCAGCTGAAAATAACCGTCAGCCACAGCGGCAATCAGGCTCACCTGCACCTGCCTCAGGCTGGCTTCAGCAGCGGCAATTTCTGCTCTGGCTGCCTGGTTGGATCGGCGGACTTTTCCCCAGAAATCAAGTTCCCAGTATACGTTTGGGGTAATGGTAACTCCTCCTCCTGCTCCCTGGGTTGGATTCATGGGATTGGGATCTCCATAGCTGCCAGATACATCGTATCCAAACTGAGGGTATAAATCCGCTTTCGACACGCCAAGGACGAGGTAGGCCTGTTCTATCCTGGACATGGCAATAAGCACATCCTGATTGTGCTCAAGGGCCAGGTAAATCATGGTATCCAGGGCTGGGGAATTAAACAGATCCCACCAGGCCAGATTGATCATGGAATCCCCTGCCAGGCTATCGAACCTGAATTGATCAGCTGCTGCCACTTTTGGTTTTTCCAGCTTTGGACCAACCATACAACCTGTGGCCAGGATCACCAGCGAAAGTACGATCACTATGGGTTTTATTATCTTCATATACCAGACTTTATGGAATCAATCATTAGTTTCTTGCACTTTTTTGGCATCCCGTTTCTGTTCGTATTTGCCCAGTTTCCCAATGAGAACAAAGAGCATGGGGTAGAAAAAGACCCCCAGCAAAGTGGCCAGGGTCATACCACCCAAGAGGGCCATTCCCATCACTTTTCTTGCTTCAGCACCTGCTCCGCTGGCCACTACCAGGGGAAAGATGCCCAGGATAAATGAAAAGGCCGTCATCAGGATGGGACGGAACCTGAGCCTGGCCGATTCTGTGGCAGCCTCCACGAGACTCAGCCCTTCATCAAATTTTAATTTGGCAAACTCCACGATCAGAATGGCATTCTTGGCTGCCATGGCAATCAGCATCACCAGGGAGATTTGAGTAAAGACATTGTTTTCAAAACTGTTGCTAAAGAAGCGAGCCACCATCAGGAAAAGCAGAGCACCGAATACTGCAAAGGGTGTTCCCAGCAGGATGCTGAAGGGAAGGGACCAACTTTCATATTGTGCAGCCAGAATCAGGAAAACAAAAATCAAGGCAAAAAGGAAAACCACATTCCCGGACCCTGAGGCTGCCCTTTCCTGGTAGGACATATTGCTCCACTCGTAGC
>Ga0180430_10003076_pt1 | contig 14540 bp, 12 predicted proteins | sample SS_ome_9_FD_132999 | JGI IMG/M metagenome (GOLD analysis project Ga0180430, IMG submission 132999) | Hypersaline lake sediment archaeal communities from the Salton Sea, California, USA - SS_1_S_2 metaG | ecosystem: Environmental > Aquatic > Non-marine Saline and Alkaline > Hypersaline >... | reverse complement strand
TCGACCGCAGCGTGGTCGCTACAGGGAGTTTTACCAGTGCGATGTGGATGTGATTGGCAGCAACTCCCTGCTTAATGAATACGAACTCATTCAGATTATCGATGAAGTATTTCAGGCGCTGGGATTACAGGTGCTTATCAAACTGAACAACCGTAAGGTACTGGCAGGGATTGTGGAGGTGATTGGTGAGCCGGAGCGCATGGTTGATATTACGGTGGCTATTGACAAGCTGGAAAAGATAGGCATGGAGAAGGTGAAGGCTGAGTTGGAGCAGAAAGGTTTGAGTTCAGCTGCCATAGAAAAACTGGAGCCCATCCTGAAGATGCAGGGAAGTAGCGAAGATAAGCTGAGCTTCCTGGAGAACTTTTTGGAAGGCTCCGAAACTGGGACTGCCGGACTGGAAGAAATACGAAAGCTGTTTTCCTACCTGGAACTTGGAACAACCGGAGCACCCGTGGAACTGGACCTCACTCTGGCCAGGGGATTAAACTACTATACCGGTAGCATCATAGAAGTTAAATCGGCCGAGATGGAAATTGGCAGTGTCTGTGGAGGTGGGCGTTACGATGATCTAACCGGGATCTTTGGTCTTCAGGGAGTATCGGGTGTGGGAGTATCCTTTGGGGCCGACAGGATTTACGATGTAATGCTGCAGATGGAACGCTTTCCTGAAAGCAGCACATTGGAAAGTAAACTGCTCTTTGTAAACTTTGGAGAACAGGAAGTGGCTCACATCCTGCCAATACTTAAGCGACTCAGAGAAGAAGGGGTGGCATCGGAAATCTATCCCGATCAGGCCAAGATGAAGAAGCAGATGAACTATGCCAACAGCAGGAAAATTCCCTTTGTGGCGCTGGTGGGAGAACAGGAGTTGAAGGAGGGAAAGATTACCCTGAAAGAGATGGAAAGCGGGAAGCAGGAACAGCTCACACCCGATCAGCTCCTGGAGAGGCTCAGCCCTGTCAAATAACATTTCAGTTTTCATTTTTTGCTCATTTTTTTTTCTGTACTTGGCCGCAAATACAGGAATATGGAAAAGGTGCATCTTGTGACCACCGAAGAGATCGGGTGGAAAAAATTTGAAGAGATAAGCTCGGGAGGAACCCGCATTGAATTGTCGGACGAAGTAGTGGAAAAAATATCAGTCTGCAGGAACTACCTGGATAACAGACTTGATAAAGGGGACGAGATTATTTACGGGATCAATACGGGTTTTGGAGCTCTCCATGATAAAGTCATATCAACAAAAAACCTGGGTCTCCTTCAAAAAAACCTGGTGATGTCGCATGCTTGCGGAGTAGGCGATGAAGTACCTAAAGAGATTACCAGGCTCATGCTCCTGTTGAAAATGCAATCCCTTTCTTACGGGCATTCTGGTGTGCAGGTGGAAACCGTACAAAGGCTGGCAGACCTCTATAACCATGATATTTTACCAGTGGTCTACACCTACGGTTCTCTTGGAGCTTCAGGCGATCTGGCTCCCCTGGCACATATGAGCCTTCCCCTGCTGGGCATGGGCGATGTGGATTTCAAAGGTCAGCGGAGAAGGGCCTCAGAAGTATTGAAGGAAATGGGATGGGATCCCATCGAGCTAAAATCCAAAGAAGGTCTGGCACTACTTAATGGTACGCAATTCATGAGCTCTTACGGGGTATTTCTATGTCTGCGTATTTTTAAGTTAAGCAGGTTGGCCGATATCATTGCGGCCTTATCCCTGGAAGCCTTCGATGGCAGGATCGAGCCCTTTCATGAATTGATACAGCAGATCAGGCCCCATCAGGGACAAATTGTAACTGCCCGAAGGATTCGCTGGCTCCTTGAGGGCAGCGAACTGATCAACCGGTCAAAGGACCATGTGCAGGATCCCTATTCCTTCAGATGTATTCCTCAGGTCCATGGAGCTACGAAAGATTCCATCAATTATGTGGCTTACGTTTTCCGCAATGAGATTAACTCGGTTACCGATAATCCCACCATTTTTCCCGAGCAGGATCTGGTAATCTCTGCCGGTAATTTCCATGGTCAGCCTCTGGCCCTGGCATTGGACAACCTGGCCATTGCCATGAGCGAACTGGGCAATATCTCTGAGCGCCGTACCTATCAGCTTCTCTCGGGAACAAGAGGTCTGCCTCATTTCCTGGTAGCCAATCCGGGTCTCAATTCGGGTTTTATGATTCCACAATATACAGCTGCATCCATGGTGAGTCATAACAAGCAGCTTTGTACTCCTTCTTCCGTGGATTCCATCGAGTCGTCGCAGGGACAGGAGGATCATGTGAGCATGGGAGCCAATGCTGCCACCAAGGCCTACCAGGTTATGCTGAATCTGGAAAGGATCCTGGCCATCGAATTGTACAATGCAGCTCAGGCCCTGGAATTCAGGCGACCCGCACGTACCAGTCCCTACCTGGAGAAATTCCTGGGAGAATATCGTGAAAGTGTAGCATTTGTAGACGATGATAAGGTGATGTACCGGGATATAGACCTCAGCGTCAAGTTTTTAAGGAAAGTAAAGCTGGATCTTCCCGAAGACCTGCTGGTGATCAGGGACTATTCCCCGGACGATATGCGATAAATGCTATTAGAGAAACTAACACTCGGTAGGAGGCATGCCCATGTTTTCATGCCCCTGTCCATCGGGACCCTGTCCATTTTGCCCCAGGCCAGTGGGAACCGGTGAGCTCACGCTTCCAGAGCCACTTTTGCTGCCACCGCCGCGACTGCCGCGCTGGTCATCACGGCTTTCCCTGAGCTTTCGCATCAGGTGCCTGCGGAAATCCCACTCCACCTTACCCAGCTTCATCACTTTGCTTGCGGGCAGGGCTTTCATAAATTTGTTCTGGTAAAAATCCTTTTCCAGCGCAAGTTGCTCTTCCTTAAGCCTGAACGTTTTAGCCAGGGTTTCCCGGATCTCTTTATCCGACAGGTTGTCGGCATTTTTATGAGCATACTTATAGGTATTCCGCTCATCTTCGTCCAGTTTCATTTTCCGATTGGCAAAATCCTCATAGAGGGGCCAGAAGGCCTTGCTTTCAGCGTCGGTGAGTTCCAGCTTTTCAGTAAAAAATGCCTTCCTCTCTTTGTTAAACTGATCGATCTGCTCCTGGGTCTGGGCGAATAATGATCCCATTCCAAGGAAAATGATCAGAAGAAAAAGTACGCTTCGCTTATATAAGTTTCTTTTATACATGATCTTACTCTTTATTGGTCAAACAAAAGATCCATTTCCACATCATTCGTAGCCAGGTATTCCTCAGCCTGCAATGTGAAGGCCTCTTCATCGCTGAGCTCCGGGGATTCACTTGCCAGATATTCGTATAAGTACAAATCATTATCGAATATCTCCAGTTGCTCAAACAGAGCCATGTCGGGATACAGACCATTGGAATCACCCGTTCCGGTAAATCTGACAATGGCTGTGGTGATTAATGCCGCTCCAAGAACAGCAGCAGCCATGGCCAGCCACCTGGTGGTGGGACCCATGCGCCGTTCAGGAACTGGGGAAGATTCCTCCTCCCTGATTCGCTGCTGCAGCCTGGTCGAGAATCCTTCAAAATACCCTTCCGGAACTCCGAAGGGGTGTTTTTTCAGCGATTCGTGCTGCAGATCTGGTTTGTTGCGATCCATTTTCATTTCTTATTTAGGTATTGGTTAGACCTTTATGCACGGAAAAGGTTTAATCCTCTCCCAGCATGCTTTCAATTTTTTTTACTGCATGATGATAGGAAGCTTTCAGGGCTCCTACAGAAGTTCCCAGGATCTCCGACATTTCTTCATACTTCACTTCATCGTAATATTTCATATTAAACACAATTCTCTGTTTCTCCGGAAGCTTCAGGATGGCTTGCTGCAGTTTCAGCTGTATTTCATCGCCGTTGAACCACGGATCGGCTTCCAGGTTGTCGCTCATCTTCTGTTCCACATCCACCCAGGGTGCGAAGCTTTTCTTTTTCTTTACTTTCAGGAAGGAGAGGGATTCATTGGTAGCGATCCGGTAAAGCCAGGTATAAAGTCCCGATTCGGAGCGAAAATCAGGCAGCGATTTCCAGATCTTCACCATGGTATTTTGCAGTACATCGTCTGCATCGTCGTGACTAATTACAATTTTCCGGACATGCCAGTACAATCGCTCCTGGTATTTTTTCACCAGCTGATTAAAGGCAATCTCTTCCTGGCCGGGGATTTTAACTGCTTTGATGATCTCCCTGTCGTCCCATTCCGGCATGTTCCTGCGATCTTTATGGTTTAGATGCTCCCGCTGGGAGAAGGTTTAATAAAAATTGATGGTTTGGGGGCTGCCTTCCTTCACCGTAAAGTTCCGTATGGTGGTATGGGAGGAGGATTTATGATCGTTCCGGCGGAAAACCACCTGGTAGGCGCCGGGCTGCAGGTGATAGGCCTGGGTTTTGGTATTTTCAAGCAGGTTCATAACCCAGATCTGTTCTCCTTTATCACTTTGCAGATACAGGGAGCCTGTTCCCCGTTGACCCGTATTAAAGGTCACATAGCCGGGAGCAGGGATTTCCACCGTGGTGGTCTTACTTTGCTGGATTTCCACCGCTTTCACCTCCATCCTTGGATAAATGGGAATAAAAAGATCGTAGATTCCCACCAGGTATTTAGCCACTGTCCCCGTCTCCTGGATGTTGATGATTTCCTTGTTTCCGGTGGGGTAGACAAGGAATTGGTCCCGGTCGTAGGATTTTCCCCTCCGGGTTTTAACATAGAGAAATCCCTGGGGAGCATCAATGGAAATGGTGTTGTGCCTTCCTGCCTGAAGCCTTACACTGTCCAGCCGCACCGGCGGAATGGTTTGAACTTCCAGGTCGTAGGTAACCATGGGATCCAGCGAGAGGGTGTCGGGATTACCCAAACGGTTCATGGTGTGGATCATATGGTAACGCAAGCCACCCGTATAGCGGTCATAAAACATCACATTCACATCGGTTTCGGTGGGATTGGAATGTATGTCCAGCAGGTTTACCTGTGCCGAAGTGGCATTGAGGGCCTGGGTGATGACTTCTTTCAGGGCTTCGCGGTATTCCTCCTGGGTAGGAGCATCGTAATACTCTCCAATACAATCAAAGGTTTCCCGGAATCCGGGATCGCTGCCGATTCCAATCACAAAGGGCCGCAGGATGATACCCTTGCGTTGCAGATCCAGGGATACGCTGCAGGGATCGCCATCACAGGCTTCGATTCCGTCTGTGATGAGTACAATGATGTTCCGGCAGGTCCCGCAAAGGGGAAAATCTTCGGGAGCCAGTGCCAACGAACGGGCAATGGGGGTAGTACCCTTGGGTTGAATCTCATTGAGCGTTTGTCTGATCTGAGGCACATTACCGCTTCCAAAAGGTACTTCCAGTTTGGTGTCGCTGCAATCCTGGGGTGGGACAGGGCTCTGGTGACCGTATACCCTGAGAGCCAATTCCACCTTGTTCATCTGTTCCAGAGTACCCAGCATCTCAAAAAGTACTTCGCGGGCCAGATCGATTTTGCGTTCTCCGTCCCACTGACCAGCCATGCTGTTGGAGGCATCGAAAATAAACAGGATTCGGGAAGTAGGTGCCTCACCGGCAGTCACCCCGTTCTGGGCATTTAGTCCTGGGGAGAAGGGAAGAAAGAATAGCAAACTTATCAGTCCGGAGACTAAAAACAAAGGAAGCTTGGTATTCCTGAGAAGACTTATCATCATAGAATATAACGGCGTATAAGGCTTAAAAGTACGAAATCCGCTGTAGGAAGTTATAGAAGGGAGCAATTATATGGATAATTTTTAGGGATCGACCAGGAGGAGTCTGTGCACGATGCTAAAGGATTGAGTGGAGACCTTTACGAAGTAAATACCACTTTGCATCTGTCCCAGGTCAGCTTCCAGGCTTTGTCCATGCCAGCTCAGTCTTTGGATCATCTGCACTTTTCCATCCAGGGAATGGATGGTCAGCAGCAATTCACCTTCAGGCACGTGAGCGAGTTCCAGGTATATCTTCCCGGTGGATGGATTTGGATAGAGGCGGAAGTCTGGAGTTTGTTTCTCTTCTATGTCTGCAGGCCAGGATGCCAGCTCCACATCCAGGAGGGTAGCCTGGTAGTCGGTGACGGAAACCCCGTTAATAATTTTATCATAGTACCCGTTGGCTGATACCTGTAAATCGTATACCCCTTCCTTGATCAGTCGGTAGTAATCGCCATAATCGGCCGAACTGTATATCCATGAGCGATCTTGTTCTGTGTCATGGTTGAGAACCTGGATTTTTGCAAGCAGTGGATCACCGCTGTCCTGATCGGTCACGGTACCTCTGATCCCATAAGTACTTTGAGCTATGTAGTTGATCAGGGAACGTTGGTTGATATTCCAGTGCTGTTCCAGCTCGTCTGAAGGCAGGAGGAATTCCATGGATAGCTCAAGCGTCACTTCCCTGCCTCCCAGGTAGTAATTTACATAATCCTGCCTGGTTCCTGCTGCCTGGTACCAGGAATATCCGTGGGTAATACCTCCTTCGGGCCATCCGAACATATAATCCGGGTCCACTGCCATGGCCTCATCGGCATATTCTCCGGATACAAACCGGTACCAATCTGCATCAATATGAGGATAGGTACGATTGTCCCAGGGATAATTCACCACCTCCTCCCCGCTGTGTATGTTAGCCGATAGAGTGAAGCCATGCTTGTTAAGGAATTCCATCATGTGACGGGTTTCCTTTTCCCTGCCGGCGGGATCGTTGGGATGATTTTTATTTGGAATGGGGAAGTCCCGGTTCAGGTCCACATCGTTTAAGTTGCGTCGGATGGAATGACGGAGAGAGAGGTTCTGGTCGGCCGAGTAGCTTCCATCGGGATTGGACAGGGGATTGATCCAGATATGCAGATTGTTTACCAGATTGGTTATTTCCGTATCGTTCCCGTATTCCTTCAGCAGATGATCAGCAAGCCTGAGAAGCAATACGTAACCTACAATTTCATTACCGTGCATGGTGGAGGAATAGAAGAAATTGGCTTCTTTTTCATCTACATCCACCTGATCACTGATTTTCAGGGCCAGAAGCAAGCGCCCCTCCACGGAGGTGCCGAAGGTGTCGAGCAAACAAATGGACGGATAATCAGAGGCAAAATCCTGCATCATCTGCACATACTGATCGTAGGTGGGGTATTTCTGAAAGGTCTTTGCTTCAGTCAGATCCAGCGCCATGTCGCTGCCGTCAAACTGCACCTGTTGAACCTGCTGTGCGCTAAGGTTTGCTGTCAGCAGCATGGAGCTCACGGTGAAGAGCATGGTCAGCAAAACTCTATGGATAGCTTTTAGCTTAAGCATGGGGCAAAATACGTATTCCTTTCTGGGAAAACGTTATTTATACGTTAAAACGTATGTGAAGGATATTGGCCTCATCGACCACATAATTCTTTCCTTCCACCGACAATTTTCCCTTATCCTTACAGGCCTGTTCCGAGCCCAGTTCCACAAAGTCGTCGTATTTCATCACTTCGGCACGGATAAAACCTCGCTGAAGGTCGGAATGAATGGCTCCGGCTGCTTCGGGAGCAGTGGCTCCCTTTCGAATGGTCCAGGCCCGGATTTCCTTGGGACCAACGGTAAAGAAAGAAATCAGATTCAACATGGAATAGGCCGAACGAACCAGTTTGCTTACTCCCGGTTCTTCCAGTCCTGCATCGGCCAGGAATTCCTTCCGGTCCTCTTCGTCTTCCAGCTCGGCAATTTCAGATTCCAGCCGGGCTGCCAGTATGAGGAGCTCGGAGACCTGACCGGATTCCCCTGCTTCCTCGGCCAGGTAGTCCTTCACCTGGTTCACGTAGTTATTCCCATCTATGGCTGCCTCATCCTCCACATTGCATACATACATCACCGGCTTGCTGGTAAGCAGGAACAAATCCTCCACGTGTTTGTGGTCGGCCTCACTGACTTCCAGGGTGCGTGCATTTTTAAAATCTTCAAAATGGGCTTTGTATAGGGCCAGGACCTCCAGTCCCCGCTTGGCATCCTTGTCGCCCGACTTGGCAATCTTGGCCAGGCGTTCCATCTTTTTTTCCACCGATTCCAGGTCCTTTACCTGAAGTTCGAGATTCAGGGTCTCAATGTCCCGTACCGGATTCACCGATCCGTCAATGTGAGGAAGCTGTTCGTCGTCGAAACAGCGAAGAACCTGGATCAGAGCATCGGTGTTGCGAATATCTGACAGGAATTTGTTGCCCACACCTTCGCCCTGACTGGCTCCTTTGGCCAGGCCGGGTATGTCCACAATATCCACAGTGGCCGGAATTACCTTTTCGGTTGGCTGAAAGTTTTCCAGGTTATACAGCCTGGGATCCGGTACATTCACCACCCCCATATTCGACTTGTTGGAAGTGAAGGCGAAACTGGATGTTTCCACCTTTGTATTGGACATGCAATTAAAGAGGGTGGATTTGCCCACATTCGCCACCCCGACGATCCCGCATTTTAGTGCCATATTGTGTAAAATTTGGGCCAAAATTACTAAAAAAGAAGCACGGGCTGGTGAGCTGTTTTAAATATTAATGGGTAATTTTGGGCTTCATTTTCTAACAGACACTTCATGGACCCTAAGATTCACACAAGAGCAGCAGACAACATTCGTATATTATCGGCCGCAATGGTCGAAAAAGCCAAATCGGGACACCCGGGTGGCGCCATGGGAGGAGCCGATTTTGTGGAGCTTCTTTATTCCCGTTTTTTGATGTTTGATCCCGACGATGCTGCCTGGCCCCAGCGCGATCGTTTCTTCCTGGATCCGGGTCATATGTCACCCATGCTCTATAGCGTATTGTCGCTGATCGGGAATTATTCCATGGAGGAACTCAGTGAGTTCAGGCAGTGGGGAAGCCCCACACCCGGTCATCCCGAAGTGGATCCAAAACGAGGTGTGGAGAATACTTCCGGTCCGCTTGGACAGGGGCACACCATGGCCGTGGGAGCAGCCATTGCGGAACGTTTTTTGGCGGCCCGTTTTGGAGAGTGGATGGCCCATACCACCTATGCCTTTATTTCCGATGGTGGCATTCAGGAGGAGATCAGTCAGGGAGCAGGCCGGATTGCCGGATTCCTGGGGCTGTCCAATCTGGTAATGTTCTACGATTCCAACGACATACAGCTCTCCACCACCACCGATGAGGTTAGCACGGAAGACACAGCAGCCAAATATGAGGCCTGGAACTGGAAGGTGCTCACCATCGATGGAAACGACCCTAAAGAGATCTTCAAGGCCCTGGAAGCGGCCAATGAAGAGAAGGAGAAGCCTACCCTTATCATTGGTAAAACTATTATGGGCAAAGGGGCAGTGACAGAAAGTGGTGAAAGTTACGAAAGGAAAACTGCCACCCATGGCATGCCCCTTTCGGATGCAGGTGCCTCCTTTGAAAAGTCGATCAGCAATCTGGGTGGCGATCCGGCCAATCCTTTTGTGATCTTCCCGGAGGTACAGGAGGCTTATCAGGAAATGTTGGATAAGAAGCGTAAACTGGTAGCGGAAAAGAAAGCAGCCCAGGCCGCGTGGGAGAAAGCAAATCCTGCCCTGGCGAAAAAATACCAGGCCTTTTTATCGGGAGAATTGCCCGACATTGATTTTTCAGCCATAGAACAGAAGGCCAATGCACCTACGCGAGGAGCCTCAGGTGCAGTACTGGCTCATCTGGCCGGACAGGTGGATAACCTGATCGTTTCTTCGGCCGACCTGTCCAACAGCGACAAGACCGATGCTTACCTGAAAAAAACCACAGCTTTTGTGAAAGGCGATTTTTCAGGATCCTTTTTACAGGCAGGTGTCAGTGAACTTACCATGGCCGCTGTGGCAAACGGCATGGCCCTGCACGGGGGAGTGATTCCGGTGATTGGAACCTTTTTTGTGTTCAGCGACTACATGAAACCTGCCGTCCGTATGGCGGCCCTCATGCAGCTTCCGGTAAAGTATGTATGGACCCACGATGCTTTCCGGGTGGGAGAAGACGGACCTACCCATCAGCCCGTAGAGCAGGAAGCACAGATCAGGTTGCTGGAGCATCTGAAGAACCACCATGGCAAACGATCCATGCTGGTGCTTCGCCCGGCCGATGCCCTGGAAACCAATGCCGCCTGGAAGATGGCTTTTGAAAATATTGATTCTCCCACTGGTTTGATTCTCTCCAGACAGGGAGTGGCTGATCTTCCGGCCCTGAGCGGATCGGACCGTATGAAGGATGCTCTGGAGGCAGAGAAAGGAGCCTATGTGGTAAAGGATTGCGAAGGCTCAGCCCAGGTAATTTTGTTGGCTTCAGGATCTGAAGTAGCCACACTTATGGCAGGAACCGACCTGCTTGAAGAAAGAAAGGGCATGAAAGTGCGGGTAGTTTCCGTTATATCGGAGGGAGTGTTCCGTAATCAGGATGCTGCCTACCAGGAGGAAGTTCTACCTGAAGGGGTGCCGGTATTCGGCCTGACTGCAGGACTGCCAGTAACTTTGCAGGGTCTGGTGGGGCCCACGGGTAAGGTATTCGGATTGGATAGTTTCGGGTATTCTGCACCCTATAAAGTACTGGATGAAAAACTGGGCTTCACTGGTGAAAATGTGTACCAGCAGGTTATTGAGATGTTGGGAGTATAGCTTAACCAGGGATATTATTTGAGTCTAACTAAAGAAAAATGCAAAAGGGTATGAGGCAAAGGCGAAGGATTTGGGGAATGATAGCTATGTTGATCGCTTCTGCTGGCCTTTCTGTCAGTCTCCGGGCTCAGAGGATCCCACCCGAAAATCCCAAGCTGATTGTGGGGATCACCGTTTCGGGCATGCGTTACGATTACCTGTCGGTCTACTGGAACAAATTCGGTGAGGGAGGATTTAAAAAAATGGCCACCAACGGGGCCAATTGCAAAAATGCCCGCTACAGCTACCTGATTACGGAGCCTTCGGTAGGCTTTGCTTCCATTGCCACCGGAGCCAGACCCAGTGAACACGGAGTCGTGTCGGATTTCTGGTATCGCCGGACGACCAACGAAGTGGTTGGCAGCCTGGACGATCCTGAACAAACTTCTGTAGGAGGTTCCTACGGGACGGGGCCCATTTCACCCAGGGCGCTTCACAGCCGGACCTTATCGGACGAAATGCGGGTAAAAAGCCGCTTCCAGTCCAAATCCATCGGGATTTCCATGAATCCCCAGGCTGCTGTGATGATGGCCGGTCATACTGCCAATGGTGCCTACTGGCTTGATCCTGCTCGTGCTTCCTGGGTCACCAGTTCCTTCTACATGGATTCTCTGCCCGACTGGGTGGAAGAATTTAACACCAAGAATTACAGGGATCTGTACCTCGACCGCAGCTGGGAAACGCTCAGGCCCATTGCCGAATATGAGGAGAGCATGCTCGACAATAATCCCTATGAAACAGGATTTAATGGTCAGATCACCTTTCCCTACGACCTGTCCAGGATAAGCAGTTTGGGAAGAGATGGGAAGGACTACGAGGTTCTGATGTCTACTCCCTGGGGTAATACCTACACCAAAGACATGGCCATTGCGGCCATAGTGAACGAAGAACTGGGTCAGCGTGAGGTCAGTGACATCATCCACATTGGTTTTAATACCACCGAATACCTGGCCGAAAAGTACAGCACCTGGTCGGTCGAAACCCAGGATACCTATCTGAGACTGGACCAGGACATTGAACACTTGCTGACTTTTTTGGACGAACAACTGGGTATGGAGAACGTAGTGGTTTATCTGACTGCCGAAAACGCCGCGGCTGTGGATCCCCGTTACCTTTCGGAGAGCCGGATTCCAGCCGGATTTTTTAATTACCGTACCAGCGTTTCCCTGCTGAAATCCTATCTGAATGCCATTTACGGCAGGGGCGAATGGGTCACTTTTTATTACGCGCAGCAGATCTATTTGAATCACCAGCTCATTGAAGATTCCAACCTGAGCTTAAAAGAGGTACAGGACCAGGTGGCACGCTTTATGGTTCAGATGGGGGGTGTGAGTAATGCGGTTCAGTCCTATGTGCTACAGCAGAATCACTTCACCGACGGGGTATTGCACCGGATCCAGAACTCCTATTATCAGAAGCGCTCGGGCGATGTGATCCTTTACCTTACTCCAGGATGGGTAGAACACAGCAATGTGGGATCAACCTTTAGTGAATTTAAATTCGGGCCTCATGTGCCCATGATCTTTTACGGTTGGAAAATAAACCGGGTAAGCATTCCCTATCGGGTGAGTCCCACCGATGTGGCCACCTCCCTGGCCTCCTTCCTGGAATTGTCCATGCCGGATAACGCCACGGGCAGGGTTATCACTGATCTGATAAAATAGGCAAAATCTGGCTGTTGAGGCTGATCTTTAGCTGTTGAAGCTGTTGCGTGCATCGCAGAAGTCCTTGAGGAGTTTTGGATCCTTCTCGATGGCATTGCCCACCACGATTAAATCTGCTCCTGCCTCATAGACTTCCCTGGCTGTTTCCGGAGTACGTATACCTCCACCTACCATCAGTGGCAGGGAGAGGTGCTTCCGGATGGCAGAAATCATTTCCACCGATACGGTATGAGCTGCCCCACTGCCCGCCTCCAGGTATATGGACTTCAGTCCAAGCATCTCACCCGCCATGGCTGTGGCCACAGCAATTTCCGGCTTATTCCCGGGAATGGGGGTGGAGTTGCTCATGTATTCCACAGAGGTCGATTTTCCGTTTTCTATGAGCATATAGCCAGTGGGAATTACTTCTATGCCTGCACGGTGCAGGTGAGGTGCTGCCAGTACATGGTTCCCAATGAGAAATTCAGGATTCCGGCCCGAGATCAGGGAAAGAAAGAGAATTCCGTCAGCACGGTCAGACAACTGAAAGGCGTTCCCCGGGAAAAGAAAGACCGGCAGACTGGTGCCCAGTTTCAGGGCAGTGATGCTTATCTCAATGGGTTTAAATAATAGGCTCCCACCCACCAGTATCAGGTCGGGAGGATTCATATTGATGTATCCAATCAGATTGTCCAGTCCCGCATCGTCGTATCCATCCGGGTCAACCAGCAATGCTATTCGCTTCTGGCTTCTGTCGCTGAGCTTTTCGTAGAAGCTTTTCATTCTTTCACGCACCATACCAGTGCATAATTATCGTGTTGCAGGTATTCCAGTTCAAAATCTTCCTTGCCGTTTCCGTTCATGGCATAACCGTCCATGTAACCATGTTCTTCAGGTGTAAAGGGTTTGATGGTGATGCCATCCCTGAAATTGATGTCCTGCTTGTCCAGGATTTTATACAGGGCCTCCTTGGCACACCAGTGCAGGTACATGTGGAACTTTTCCAATTCGGGATCGGTGGTAATGGTTTCGTTATCGTTGAGAAACTTGTTGGCCACCTTCCCAATCTTACCCGACATGTATTCCAGGTCGATGCCCACACGCTTATCCGAGCTGATCAGTACAGCAGTTAGGTTGTTGGAATGGGAAATGCTGATGTTGTGGGTGTTACCTCTTACAAAAGGTTTGTTTTCTGAATTATAGAGTATGCGTGTATCCTTACCAATCATGGTTTTCACCAGTGCCCGGACACTAAGCCATTCAACCTTCCTGCTGATGTTCTTGAAGCTGTCGAGTTTTGCTTTCTCTACAGCTACCAGGTTTACCATGCTGTACAGCGAATCAAAATCCTCTGTAATCTCCCACACACCTAAATGGCAATCAGGTAATATTTCTGTTTTCAAAAATACTCCCACGATATCTCTTTTCAGAATCCCTGGAACAGGGGTGTCAAAGTTAAGCAATTTTGATCAATACTTCCACTGGGTGGTTTCGATCAGATGCATGATGTCCTCCCTTAGAAAATCGATGACCGGATTCAGAGAATCGCGGTTGGGACGAACATTAAAATAGAGGGATCCCCTGAGAAAATGATCGGTGCTGTCGGTAATAAAGAATTGTACGGCAGAGGCCACTTCTCCCTTCAGGTCATAAACCATTCCGAAGCGCTTTTGCTCCCTGTGTATAAAAGGCGTCTCATCAATTTCCTGTGCCTTTACCGTATGCTTGTACACCAGCTCACGGCAGTCGGTGATATAAGCTGTCAGATCATTTCCTACAGGTTTGTAGCTGAGATGGATTTTACCATTCAGCTGCGGAACGGCTATATTGATCCATCCTTCATGTCCTCGCGGCCCGCTGTCGATCTCCACCTTTGCATAGTCGGGAATCTCAAAGTTGAAGTACTCCAGATCCTCATACAGGTGATAGGCTTTCTCTGGATAATCGATTCGAAGGTAGCCGGTTGGTTTGGGGGTAAAACCCTGCTTGCAGGAGCTTAGAGCCAGCACCAGAAATAGTGCTAGGATCCTGAGCATCCGGTTTTTGCCGGGCAGATGCAGTTTTATGAGACTGTAAACATTCCTGTCTCTCATTTCCTGAAATTACATTATTACTTCTATCAGAACGGAAGATCGTCCGGTCCATTGTCTCCTCCGTCAAAAGGATCGCTGGAAGGAGTGCTGCCTGCATCGCCTGACTGGTTCTGAGAAGGTGCCTGTCCTCCGCCTGTGGCGGCCTGTCCTCC
>Ga0180430_10003075_pt1 | contig 14541 bp, 10 predicted proteins | sample SS_ome_9_FD_132999 | JGI IMG/M metagenome (GOLD analysis project Ga0180430, IMG submission 132999) | Hypersaline lake sediment archaeal communities from the Salton Sea, California, USA - SS_1_S_2 metaG | ecosystem: Environmental > Aquatic > Non-marine Saline and Alkaline > Hypersaline >... | reverse complement strand
TTTTCGTTATTAATAAAACTTGATTCAAAAGGACCTGTTTTTTACACTCAAGAAAGGTTGGGTCGAGCAAATAAAACATTCAAGATGATCAAATTCAGATCTATGAAAGATAATGCGGATGTAGAGAACGGTAAAGTGGTCGTAACGGCTGAAGGTGACAATCGGATCACAAGAGTCGGACGTTTTTTACGAAAATACAGAATTGATGAAATTCCCCAGCTGATAAATGTTCTTAAAGGCGACATGAGCATTATAGGACCAAGACCGGATCTACCCGAATCAACCGATCTGCTTGAAAAAAAGATACCCCTTTACCGGCGCCGGATTCGTGTAAAACCCGGGATCACGGGCTGGGCGCAAATATCGGTACCTTATCCAATGACCTTAGAAGAACACAAGCAAAAACTTGCCTGCGATATATACTATATTGAAAATATGTCGCTTAAACTTGACCTGAAGATCATGTTAAGCACCATTGCTATCATGTTCTCGGGGTCCGGAACATAAGATTATTTTCTTGCTTTTATCCACGATTAATAGCTATATTTTTTGACGAAGCATATGAAACTGAAAAAATTACATCTAATCTCTGTCATGATGATCCTTCTGGGTGCAAGTTTGCTTTATGCCTGGGACGGTTTTACCTATGTTGCCGTAAATGAATTCAATTCCGGAATTCGTGTGGACTGGCAAGCGAAAGACGAACACAATGTTCATTACTATGAAATATATCGTTCGCGGTCCGATAGCCATGTTATGGATAAACGTGCGTCTGTCACGGCATTGGGTGAAGGAGCCTCATACACGTTCCAGGATGATAATATTTTTTCAAAATCTGCCGAATCCGGAAGCTATAGTTTCGATTATTTCGTTCGTGCCGTGATGAAAGACGGTACATTCAAAAATTCCGATAAGGTTGAGGTTTCCCTGACCAGCCTGGGCGTGACCCAGCAAACCTGGGGCAGCATTAAAGCAATGTTTAGGTAAAGAACTGATCAAAGTTGAGTTTTAGGTCACGCATGGGCGTGGCTTTTTTGTATATGATATAAAAAATAATTATAACAAGTCATCCTGGAAAGCTGAACATAGTGCCCCGACATTTCGGGAATCCGGGATCGGATTGATTGTTGCCGGGTGTTTTTCTTCCTAAGGAATGGATTTGATACGATCCTGAAACAATACTGAAACAAGTTCAGCATGACATTGTTTAGGATGATAACTTTTGTTTTGTTTGTATCCCGTAGATTTTTTATTCATTGGTCAAGATTGCTTCTCTAGCATATTTATTCATTTTTACAATAAAAAAACCTATATTCTCACCATGAAAACACTACTTCTATTATTTGCTGTCTTTTCAGTTATATTCGCCGAAATTCTGGCGCCCGTACAGATTGCCCGTCTTAAATACGACGGCGGTGGAGACTGGTACAGCAATCCGGGTTCCATTGAAAACCTGATGCGTTTTATTGAAAAACACACAGGAATAGATATGGCTGACGAACAAACTGTGGTTGAAGCGTCGTCACCCGAATTGTTCAGGTATTCGTATTTGTATATGAACGGTCACGGAAACGTGCGTTTTAGTGAAAAAGATCTGTCACGATTACGACACTATCTCGAAAATGGCGGTTTTTTACACGCGGATGACAATTACGGTATGGATCAATCGTTCAGAAGAGAAATGAAACGGCTTTTCCCGGATAAAGAATGGGTGGAGCTGCCCTTTGATCACCCGATCTACCATCAGACATTCGATTTCCCCAAAGGCTTGCCCAAGATTCATGAACACGATAATAAACCGCCTCAGGGACTGGGCCTTTTCCATCATGGCCGATTGATCGTGTTCTATACCTATGAATGCGATCTGGGTGACGGGTGGGAAAATGAAGAAGTGCATCAAGATCCCTTGGAGGTCAGAACAGCGGCCCTGCAAATGGGAACGAATATTTTTATCTATCATTTGAACAGATAAGTGCAGACAACGATACAGACATACTTCAATTCCATTCTTCAGCAATACAAGAAGCGAAGAGCATTGAACAGGGCGGCACACCTTGGACTGGAGATCCTTGCCGTCAATTCACTGTATTTGATCGCTTGCCTGCTGATGGAGAGCATCTGGTATCTGCCTTCAGGAACCAAAACCTTATTGTGGCTATCCCTAAGCTTGAATGCCTTTTTTATTTATCGCGGTTTTGTTATTGTTCTGGATCTCTTAATGAAGAACGGAAAAAAGGCCAACGAAAGCTTACTGCTGCTGATCGGACAGCAGTATCCCGAGGTACATGACAAGCTCTTGAACCACTATCAGCTGTCCTTTATGGAGAACGAGATCGCGGCACAGAGCGTCAAGGAATTCATGGATGCCTATCCGGTCGACTATTATCGGGGATCCTACACGAAGCTCCCGGTAAAACGAAAGATCAGAACGGCTCTCCCGTCTTTACTCGTTTTATTGCTTTTTGCAAGCTTATCCGGGGATGCGTTTTCTCGCTTGACGCATATGAGACAAGATTTTGAACCGATCCCAAAATACCATGTGTCCCTATCACCCGGGGATACCAGCATGTATTCATACGATTCGCTGTATATTAAGGTCAAGAAGGATGCTCCCGAGAAATTCCCGGTTGAAATATACCGTAATGATGAACTGGTCTTGAGATCGTTGGATACCCTTTCTGAGTTGGCCCAGACCAAGATCCGGACGTCGGCAACATATGTTGCAAAACTCCGCCGGCCGACTGTTTTCTACCCTAGAAAATACCTTGATACTGATACACTCAAACTCACCGTACTGCAACGACCGCGCATTGAAAGCCTGAACATTGCCGTCACATCGCCCGCCTATTCACAGATCGCCGAAGCAAATTATCAGGGTAATATGGACAGAATTAACATTTTGAATGGCTCTGAGCTCAGCTTTGATATCACATTGTCGGAAACAGCCGGACAAAGCTATGCGGTTTGGCGGGGTGATTCGATAGGACTTGATATCAAAGGTAGAAAAGCTCGCTTGACTTGGATACCCGAAGGTTCCGGAGAGATCAGCTTTATGCTAACGAACGACCGGAATATCAGGACGCAAAGTATGCCATCTTATTCTATTGATATTGAGAGGGACCAATACCCCGAATTGCGCGTGGTCGAGCCGAAGATTTCCGATGAGCTTATACTGAATGAAAAGCTGGTATTACCCTATATCCTAAATTTACAAGATGATTTCGGAGTGTCGGACCTGTCGGTCAATTATCTTTCATTTTCCGAATACAGCTTTTTCAACGATACCGTTTACACCCGTGTAAAGCTTCCCTTTGCCGACAATTCCCGCATGCAGACCAGGATTGGAGTTTGGGAGATCAAGGATTTTATATCTCCGGGTTCAGAGATACGATACTATTTTGAACTGAGTGATAACGATGAAGTGTCGGGTCCCAAGAAGGTACGCTCAAGCACATACTATGCCAAACTGCCCACACTCGGGGATCTCTATGATTCTCAAAATCAATCTCAGGAAGAAAGTATGGCCATGCTGGAAGAGGAGCTGCTCTCAACGGGTGAGATCGTAGAGGACCTGGAGTCCATCCGTATGGACCTTCTCAAAGAGGGTGAGATGGATTGGGAGGACAAGTCCGCGCTGGAAGAAAACCTCAATTCCCTGGAAGCGATCCAAGACGAACTGCAGGAAATGCAAATGGCCATGGATGAACAAAAGAAATTCATGGAAGAGAATAAACTTTTCTCCGATAATGTCATGAAGAGCTTTGAGCAATTGCAGAACCTGATGAATGAACTGATAGACGATGAAATGTTTGACATGCTTCAGGAGCTTCAGGGAAAAATGGATCGAAACGATAGCTCGAACATGGAAGAATTGCTCGAGGATTTCAACGAAAAAGCAAAACGCTTCGAGGAAAGTCTGGATCGCATGCTGCAAGTTTTCAAGCGCATACAGCAAGAGCAACGCTTAGAGGAATTGGGTGAAAAGATCAAAGAGAGCCTAAAGGAACAGCGGGAATTGCTTGAGAATACCGATAAGAATTCTGCTGACGATCTGGCCCGGGAACAGGAAAAGATCGCCGATGAAACAGAAAAATGGGAAGAATTAAGCAAAAGCTCTGTAGAGCTCTTTGAAGCGGATGACAAAGAATTGTACGAAAAATATCTGCAGAAAATGCAGGAAATGGATGTGTCATCATCCATGCATCAAGCCGGTGAAGAGTTTCGGAAGGGAGAAAAGCAATCGGGAGAAGAACAGGGCCAGCTTTCCGAAGAAAAACTTAGCTCCTTACAACAATCATTCCAACAAATGTCATCCCAAATGATGCAAGAGCAAAAAGACCAGATCAAGAAAGGATTTCAGAGAGCTTTTTTGCAGACATTGTATCTATCCCATGAACAGGAAAGCATTTTGGCATGGGGAAGAGGGCTGACAAGTGGCTCGCCTATGGTACATCAATACACCAGCAGAATGATGGACAATCTTGAGATCGCCTTGGAGATCAATAAAGATCTGCTGGCCTTATCGAACATGACGTTTCTGGTCGACAAGGGGATCGGCAAGACCTTGGGATCGCTGATCGGCAATTTACGCTCGGGCATTCAGCAAGTTGAAGAAGCAAGGCTTTCACAGGGACAAAAGAACTTTCAAACCGCATTTGAAAATATGAATGCTTTAGCCAGGATACTGTTGGAACGCAGCAACATGGCCATGGATGAACAGCAAGGTAATGCGTCCGGTATGGAATTTTATATGCAGCAGCTTCAACAAATGGCCGGGCAACAGCAACAATTGAATTCCGGTATGCCTCAATTGGGTCCGGACGGTACCCCGACCTCTTCCATGATGGATCAGCTAGCCAAAATGGCTGCCCGCCAGCAGGCCTTGCGTCGGAAACTGAAACAGCTTCAACAGGATATGTCCTCATCCGGTGATGCCCAAAATATGCCCGGGAATCTCGACCGCATTGCAAAGGACATGGAAGACGTGATCAACCAAATGAGGAAAAACCAGGTTGACAGGCAAACGATCATGCGCCAGGAAAAGATCGTTCAGCGTCTGCTGGATGCAAGTCGATCTGCAACATCCCGGGATTATAAAAAAGAACGGGAGTCCTCGACCGGAACCGATATCCTGAGGGATAATCCCCTGTCATTGCCGGGTGATTTGGGAGACCACGGATCCCTGATCGACATGATCAGACGAGAAGTAAGGAACAGCGAATTGACACCCCGGGAAAAACGGGAAATGGAACGTTATCTCGAATCCCTGATCGGGAACATGCCCGAAAAGGAGAACAAATAAAGTGAAGCGCAACACCGCATATAAACTATTCACGATCTTGCTGGTCTTTTCTTTGACTCTATGGGGACGTATTGATCAACAAAAAAACACCTATCAACAGGCTCTGGAATTTGAAAGATCGGGTGAATATGCCAAAGCGGAATCATTGTTCGTGAACCTGTATGAAAACGATCCGGACAATTATAATTACTATAACCGTTATCGAAATATCTTGCTTTTACAAAGAAAATTCTCTCAACTGAAACCCGTGATGGAAAAACGATCGCAAGACCGGTCTCACGATCGATATCTGAAGCTTGAACTGGGGATGCTGTATTATGCATTGGATGAAAAGAATAAAGCAAGGTCACTATGGGATCAGGTTTTTAAAGGCTTGAAGCGCAATGTGCGAAATTCCTACGCCACAGCAGTATATCAGGATGCCCTGGAGTACCGCACGGGAAATGAATTCCATAACATAACAGCTATGCTCAGATCGATCACAGATGATCCCGCATTGCTGATCAACTACAATTTTGCGCTTGCTTTACGATACAGGAATTGGGATCCCGCCGTCAACGAGATGCTTCATATCCTTAACACGAACCCAAAAGAACTTCGCCACGTGCGGCAGAGCATTTTCCGATATGATCCTGTGTCCGCACTCTATCCCAAGGCCATTCATGCTCTGGAGAAAACATCTTTGTATCAGGGGATAAATCTTCTTGCGGACATCTATGTTCATTTAGGGGAATTTGAAAAAGCCTATGATGTCTACGAACGCAACATTGAGGATTTTTATGTCCGCAACGACATGACGATCTTTGCTCAAAACATGTTCGACCAAGGCCGTTATGAATTAGCGGCAAAAACAGCGGAAAAAGCCGAACAGCACCTGGCGGTTGAGAATGTCGCCCGCACATCCATGGTATTGCTGTCCGCACAAGCTCAGGAAGCATGGTTCTATGAAATGAACAGGCAGAAAGAGATCGTCTCGTATCCCTATGAGTCCGAATTCCTGGCCATAGATTTTCCTTCATTCGATCGGGAGACGAGCAAGCACATCGAGATCGCCTATGAAATATACGATTCATTAAGCACCTTTAGCGGCAAGTGGGGAGAAAAAGCAAGCATGCAGCATGCAGAGATCAGTTACCGTGTTTATCAGGATTTTGATGCCGCCATCCAAGAGTATTCAGCGCTTGCGTCAAAGCGAACGATAGATGATAAGGCGGGTCTGATCGCTAAATTATGCAAGCTTATGCTGGCTAAAGGTGAGTATGCGAAAGCCGTGAATTTTATTCAAAACGCTGCGCGAGATTTTGGACTGATGGTACATGAAGAAGATGCATTATTGCCCTATGAACTGTATACATCCGTGATCGCGGGAGAAAAGGATTCCATCATGGAACGCGCAGATAAGGTATTGGCCATGTTGCCTTTGGATGATCCCGGTTATAACGATATGCTGGCCTTTACCGCTGTTGTCAACACGGTCATACGTGATAGCTTGAATTACGACGCTTGGCTGGAAGCCGAGCGTTACATCTTAATGAACAATACCGCATCGGCTATAGATATTTATAAAAGCCTGTTGGAACAAAATCCCCAAGCATCACAGATCTTTGCCCTGCGTTATCTTGATTGTCTTAACGCACAGCGTGATATGGAGGCTGAAGTGGAGTTTTGGGCACATCACTATGAAACCCTGATAAAAAGCGACATGAACGATTATTTTATCTTGCGTTATGCCGGTTTTATGGAAAAAATGCAGAAATTTGATATTGCCTATGAGATTTTTGAAAAATATTTACTATCTTATCAGGAAAGCATGTATTATGAGAACATCCGAGAGTATGTGCGTGAACATTATAGTTTAGGTGCACCATGATAGATAAAAATAAACAAAAAATGCTGGTTGAATCGGCACTGAGTGTAAAACAGAATGCTTTTGCCCCTTTTTCAAAATTCCAGGTTGCTGCGGCTTTATTATGTGACGACGGTGATATCGTTTGTGGGGTTAATGTTGAGAGTTCCTCATTCGGTTTGACCATCTGTGCAGAGAGAAATGCCATTACAACCGCTATCGGAAAAGGTAAAAAAGGCTTTAAAGCTTTGGCTGTAGTATCTCGCGGAGCAGCATCACCTTGTGGAGCTTGCCGTCAGGTGATCTATGATATTTGCGGTAATATTGATATTATTATGGCGGATGATAAAGGCAACATCAAGGATAGCAGCAATACGGAAGCATTGCTGCCAAAAGCATTTGGAATGAAGGATCTGGATATTGAAGGATAAAACGATCGTTATCGGTATAGCCGGCGGAAGCGGTTCCGGGAAAACCTCGGTCGCTAAGGCTCTGGTCAAGGACATGCACCTGAATGGAACGGTGATCATAGAGCAGGATTGGTATTATAAGGACCTGGCTCACCTCCCTCAGGAAGAGCGTATGAAATGGAATTTCGACCATCCGGATTCAGTGGAATTCGATCTTTTGATCAGCGACCTGAAAAAAATGCTGAATGGCGAGATTGTCGACGTTCCGCAGTACAATTATGTGACGCATTCTCGAGCGAAAGATACCATGACCATTAAACCACAGAAAGTGATACTGGTTGAAGGGATCATGGTTTTATATGAACCAAAACTGCGTGATATTCTGGACATCAAGATCTACGTACACACCGATGCCGATATTCGTTTTATACGACGATTAAAACGGGATATTTACAAACGCGGAAGAGCAATAGATAACGTGATCGATCAATATATGAAAACGGTAAGGCCCATGCATGAAACATTTGTTGAACCCAGCAAACGTTTTGCCGATATCATCATACCCGAAGGCGGTAAGAACAAGGTAGCGATCGATCTATTAAGAACTAAGATCACAACATTAATAGAAGGCTAGGGGAAGTATGAATACGGGATGGCGCCCCATGAACGGGCATATTGAGGTGGTGTGCGGTTCAATGTTCAGCGGGAAAACGGAGGAATTGATCCGCCGTTTGCGCAGAGCTCAGATCGCAAAACAAAAGGTTGTGGTTTTCAAACCTAAGATCGATAATCGTTATGATAAAGAAAAGATCGTATCACATAGTAAGCAAGAGATCCACAGTATCGTGATCAGACACGCAGACGAGATCCTTCAGCATGCGGTGTTCGCGCAGGTCATCGGTATTGATGAAGCACAGTTCTTCGGGAACGAACTGATCGATATTGTGCAGAGTCTCGCAGACAGCGGTAAGCGCGTGATCATAGCAGGTTTGGATATGGATTACCGAGGTGTCCCATTTGAGCCTATGCCTCAGTTGCTTGCCGTAGCAGAAGATATTACCAAGATGCATGCGATATGCATGCGTTGCGGGGCACCGGCCAACTACACCTATCGTATGACCGCTTCCAAAGAGCGCGTGGTTGTCGGAGCCGGGGAGGTTTATGAGGCACGTTGTCGCCACTGCTATGAACCCCCGGAAGAACTGCCTACAAAAAAGCAGAAGCAGCAAGAAGAAGCAGGGAGCAGGGAGTAGGGAGAAAACAGTAAGGAGTAGAGAGTAAGGAGTAAGTAGTTGAGTAAGTGAGTTACTCCGTGCTCCATACTCTATACTCATCCCAATGGTCGGGAGCGACAGTGATAGTTTAACGTTTATCGTTTAAAGTTTAATATTGAACCCCTAACGGGGTTCTTTTTTTTGGGAGAGAGAATAATTTGTGATCAGTAGCCCCGGGTTTCAGCTCGGGGTAGGTTTATAAACCTTAACCTGTCTTCAGCAATCCAACGCTTTTACGTTTCAATCTGAAAACTCTTGATAATTGATGTAATCCAGTTTAAATTTCATGCTGGTATTTATAACACATAAAAGGAGAACAGAAAATGGCAAAGCAAATTGAGTACAATATTGATGCCCGGGGTAAGTTGAAGGCGGGTGTTGATGAGCTTGCAAATGCTGTTAAAGTAACATTGGGTCCGAAGGGAAGGAACGTTGTGATCGAAAAGAGCTTTGGTGCTCCCCAGGTCACCAAAGATGGTGTTACGGTTGCTAAAGAGATAGAACTTGAAGATAAAATTGAGAATATGGGCGCTCAAATGGTCAAGGAAGTCGCTTCCAAGACATCAGACGTTGCCGGTGACGGTACCACAACCGCGACGGTTCTGGCACAAGCTATTGTGACAGAGGGTATCAAGAATGTGACAGCCGGAGCCAATCCCATGGAATTGAAACGCGGTATCGACGTAGCTGTGAACGCCGTTGTTGAGGAATTGGGAAAAATGAGCAAAAAGGTCAATGATTCACATGAATTGATCGCTCAGGTCGGTACCATTTCAGCGAACAACCAGGTTGTTCGCATGAGCAAGGCCGGCAAAGAAAAAGAAGAGATCATTGAAGTACCGATCGGCGAGGTTATTGCTGAAGCCATGGATAAAGTCGGCACCGACGGTGTGATCACCGTTGAAGAAGCAAAAAGCGCGTTGACATCTCTGGATGTCGTTGAAGGTATGCAGTTTGATCGCGGCTATCTCTCACCGTACTTTGTGACCGATACGGAGTCCATGGAGACCGAACTGGAAGATCCTTTCATTCTTATCCATGATAAAAAGATCGCGACCATGAAAGACCTGCTGCCGATTTTGGAAAAAACCACTCAAATGGGCCGTGCACTCCTTATTATTGCTGAAGATGTTGAAGGTGAAGCTCTGGCAACATTGGTCGTGAACAGATTGCGCGGTACGCTCAAGGTGGCCGCCGTTAAAGCTCCCGGTTTCGGTGATCGTCGTAAAGCCATGTTGGAAGACATTGCTATCTTAACAGGGGGTACCGTTATATCAGAAGACATGGGTTATAAGCTTGAAGAAGCGACATTGGAGCTTCTTGGTCAAGCTAATCGCGTGAATATTGATAAAGACAACACCACGATCGTTGACGGTGCCGGTGCAGCAGAAGCGATCAAGGCACGCGTGAATGAGATCCGTGTTCAGATCGACAATACGAGCTCCGATTACGATAAAGAAAAACTACAGGAACGCCTTGCCAAATTGTCAGGCGGCGTTGCGGTCCTTCATATCGGTGCAGCTACCGAAGTTGAAATGAAAGAGAAAAAGGATCTTGTTGACGATGCTTTGCACTCAACACGCGCAGCAGCCGAAGAAGGCATCGTGCCCGGTGGTGGTGTCGCTTTGCTTCGCGCTTCCAAGATTCTGGATAAAGTTGCAAAATCAGTTGAAGGCGATGAAGCCCTGGGTGTTGATATCGTCAAACGCGCAATGCTCTATCCGATCCGCCAGATCATTGCCAATGCGGGTCTTGAACCTGCGATCGTGATCAAAGACGTTGCCGACAACAAAGGTGACTACGGTTTTGATGCTCGCAAAGAGCGTTACGGCTCAATGTACGAGTATGGTATCGTGGATCCCACCAAGGTTGCCCGTGCAGCCGTTGAGAACGCGGCATCCATCGCAAGTCTGTTATTGACCACCGAAGCCGTGATCTGCGACATCCCGGAAGATAAACCCGACATGCCTCCGATGCCTCCGGGCGGAATGGGCGGCGGTATGGGTGGAATGTATTAAGCTTCTATCCACGTTTTGTGATAAAATGAAAGCTCTTTCTATCATTGATAGAGAGAGCTTTTTTTGTTTGTAAGGGGGAGAAGCGAGGAAGAGGAGAGGAGGAGATGAATAATGAACAATAGAACATTCGAGCATTCGAAATAAATATTGAATAACGAATAGCGGAGTTTCTATTGAACCGCTCTGCGGTTCTTAATTTCTTAAGCAAATTCTTATCTATGCTCTTAAACCACTCCGTGGTTGGAATTTAAAAGTTATTATAGTAGTACTAACTCCGGCGGGGTTCTTTAATTTTTTGGGGGAGAGAATAATTTGTGATTAGTAGCCCCGGGCTTCAGCCCGGGGTAGGTATATTTTTATCAATAAATTTTTTAAAGCTGGTGTACAAGCACGGGTTATAATTCGTTCATTATCGTATTAATTCCCCGGGCTTAAGCTCGGGGCTACTAATCATAATTATACTCCGGCGGGATTAAATATCTGCAGCCCATGACGAAGTCATGGGTATAGATTCACAATTGAATATCAACCACAGAGTGGTTAAATAGTTAAACTTTAAACTTCTAAACCATTTTCTAATTCTTAATTTTTAATTCGTCATCTCTTTGCTTAATTTATTATGATGAATATAAAAACAATAAATACCATCAATATGTTGATTAGCATGCTGTTATTTTCCGCTTGCGCCCTTTTTGATCATTCAAATGACTATCCCGATGATTATCATTTGAACATATTATACGGGGAGGTCAATAATTATACCGGAAATGACGGCCAATGGTTGAATATTTATCAAGCCGGTTCAGACCAAGATACTCCCGTCTTCATTTGGGCACACGGCAATGGTCATACCTACAATGATGCACATGAAAAATATAAACCCTTTATCGATACCCTGATAAATAACGGTATCTCGGTGATCAGTTGGGAATCTATCAAGGAGATGGATGAATCAAATTTCCTCGAGATCATGAATGATGCCGATGTGATGTTCGAATGGGTTAAAGATCATGCTGATATCTATCATCTTGATACTAACAACATGATCATTGGAGGTCATTCCCGAGGGACAATTGCAAGTTGGAGACTCGCACAAAGCGGGGACCCCGGGATAAGGGGAATATTTTACGGCGATGCGGCAGGTAATTTAGATGATGCAAATGATTCGCTTGGAAATTTAATACGTGTTCATTCTCCTCCCATCAGAATGTCCTATACCCAGAATAAGATCACGAATGACGGAACTCACGATCCGAATGAGGGACAAAAGATCATTGATATTTATCGAGATCTGGGATTTAGCGAACCGAATTCAAGGCTACTTGTAAATCAGGGATACCCTTCCATAACAGAGCTTGGCTTCTATCGTGATCTTTATGCATTCTGTCAATACGTTTTAGAAAATGAATGATCATGTCGTTATTAGCTTCCGGGATAATCCCTGATTTTTAATTCTTAATTTTTAATTCTGCCTTTCATTCATTAATTTAATAAGATGAAATCAAAATTTAGTCTCCGGTCAATTTGTGTGTTATTACTCCTGCTTTTTGCGGTATGTTTTGCCGAATCCATTGATGAATACGATTCAAAGATCGATCAGGGTAACAAACGATTACAGGAATTGGAAAAACAGCTTAATTCCCTGCGTGCCGATGAAAAGAAATTCCGTCAACAGGAAAAAGATGTGCTGAGGGAACTGGATAATACCAATCGTCAGATCTCGTTGACCACCGAGAAGATTCGCTTGCAAAAAAGGGAACTGGACCTGCGCCGGGCAAAAAAACAACAACTGCAGCGCGAGCACAGCCGGGCGGAAGATAAAAGCAAGGACTTGATCGCCCGTTATAAAAAACGAGTTGTTCACGCCTATAAATTGAAACCCGCACGGCAATTGGATCTTTTTATTGATGCCGCATCACCCCGTGAATTCTACTATCGCATCAAATATATTTCTGCCGTTAATGAAGCGGATCGCCAGCTTTACAAAGATATTTTGGACAATATCGAAGAGATCGACACAAAAAGCACACAAATAGATCGTGAGACAAAAGCGATATCACGAAAAGTCAAAGATCTTGAAAATGAACAACGGGATCTTGGTAAATTAAAAAAAGCGCAGGAATCCCAACATAAAGAAGTCACCGAAAATAAGGCATTGCTGGCAAAACAGATCCAGCAGAAAGAATCGTCAATCAAAGAGATCCGGAATGTGATCTCAAAGACACAAAAGGATAAGAAAGCCTATCTTGACAGACTGGCAGAAGAACGTAAAAAACGCGAGATCATGGCCTTGCCCTTTGATCAGAAAAAAGGCAAACTCTTGTGGCCGGCAACAGGTCAAATTGTCTCTTCTTTCGGGAAACAAAAACACCCCGTGCTGGGTACAATAACCGAAAATTCAGGTATCGAGATCGCAACATCAAAAGGTGCACCGGTCAGAGCCGTCTCGGACGGTATGGTAGTGACCATTACCTGGCTACGTGGTTTCGGGAATACTATCATTGTTCTGCATGACAATAATTACTATACTGTTTATTCTCACGTTGAGGATATTGATGTGATCCAGGACGAGTATGTAGACGCGGGGCAGCAGATGGCGACCGTTTCCTCTGACGGTTCAATGAACGGGACCCGATTACATTTTGAACTCTGGCATGAACAGGATAAATTGGATCCCAGTTCCTGGCTGAGCAAATAAAGGACAGATATGCAAAAAAAACGACAGATGAAAAAACTATATCTTTCATTGTTCAATGAAGAATGTACAACATTCGAAGAGATGCCCCGCTCCGGGTCTTACCGCGAGTACTATCGCATGGGGGATGATACCGGACGATCCGTGATCGGTGTTTACAATGAAGATCGCAAAGAAAATGTGGCCTTTTTATCGTTTTGTCGCCATTTTCGGGCGCATGGCTTGTCCGTCCCGGAAATATATGCCGAAGATCTTGATAATAATATGTACTTGCAGGAAGATCTTGGTGATTTGACCTTATACGCGCATTTGACCAAGGTGTATAAGAACGGGATTTTTCCTTTGGGACTGATAGATATTTACGAACAAATCCTCGAAGAACTTCCGAAATTTCAGCTCAAAGCGGGTAAGGATATTGATTTCAAGAAATGCTATCCCCGTCACAGTTTTGACAGACAATCCATTATGTGGGACCTTAATTACTTTAAATACTATTTTCTGAAACTCGCAAAGATCCCCTTTGATGAGCAGGAACTGGAAAATGATTTTAATGTTTTTGCCGACTATCTTTTGCAGACGGATTGCGAGCATTTCCTGTATCGTGATTTTCAATCAAGAAATATCATGCTCAAAGACGGCAAGCCTAATTTTATTGATTTTCAGGGCGGGCGTTTGGGTGCCTTGCAGTATGATGTAGCTTCCTTGCTCTACGACGCCAAAGCCGATATTCCGCAACATATCCGAGACCGGCTTTATGAACATTATCTTAAAGTCCTGAAAAAATATTACAAACTGAATGAAGAAGAATTTACAAAATACTACCACGCTTATGTGCTTGTCCGTATCATGCAGGCGATGGGTGCTTACGGTTTTAGGGGCTTTTATGAGAAAAAACAGCACTTTTTGAAGTCGGTGCCGTATGCAATAGAGAATATCAAGTACCTTCTGGAGCATATGGACCTGCCAATAGAGGTCCCCGCTTTGATGAAGGTCTTA
>Ga0180430_10003070_pt1 | contig 14547 bp, 7 predicted proteins | sample SS_ome_9_FD_132999 | JGI IMG/M metagenome (GOLD analysis project Ga0180430, IMG submission 132999) | Hypersaline lake sediment archaeal communities from the Salton Sea, California, USA - SS_1_S_2 metaG | ecosystem: Environmental > Aquatic > Non-marine Saline and Alkaline > Hypersaline > Sediment... | reverse complement strand
CTGTAACTAGTTCTTTTCCGCCCTTTCCAGGTAGATTTTTCCGAGATCGCGTCTCTCTCCCGGCGCGGCATGAAACTGTTTTGTCTCGATCGGCTCATAACCAAAAGGCTTGATAACCAGTTGCACCGGTCCCTCGGGGAGACAGGAAAGATCGATTTCGCTGCCGTACCCGGAAACAACCGTTTTTCCATTGTTTCCAATACCCACTGCGTAAACAGTCCAGGGCAGCTTGTCCGCAAGAGGTCGATTCGTCACACTGTCGCAAAGCCGCACGAAGGCCCGTCCCGACGGGAGATTCAGACCGACGGTCTGCGTTTCGCGTTGAGGATCGTTGGCAATCTGATCGGGGAGAAAAAATTCAACGTTCTTTTTAACGAAAGGCGTTTCCTCTCGTGTGCGAACTCTCAGTTCCCACACGCCTGCTGGGAGCCCATGGAAGGTGAATTCCCCTTCAGTGTTTGTTGCGATTTCCGGCAGGATCGAACCCGGACTCGGGCCTGGTTGGGTCAAATAGACGCTTGCACCGCTGATCGGGGAGCCCCCCCCGTCGCGTATGGTTCCTTCGAGTCTGGTAGTCAGTGCATCAGATCGGAGTTCGTTTCTGTGAATCTCCAGTTTGGCGATCTCATCATTGACGATCTCAATCTCTCTCAGGGCCGCTCGGTTTCCGGACAAGAGGAACTCCACTGTCCAGATCCCCTGTTGCAACATGTAGGCAAATTCCAGATCGCCGTTGGTGGCAATTTTTCTGCTGAGGCTCTTGGAGATGGGTTGCTGGGAGGAGAGGTCGTCACCGCCGAGGGTGAGCCGCAAGCTGAGAAGATCATTCTTCTCGAATCCGGTGCCGGTAAGACGCAGGATGCCCTTTGTCGGTACGAAAAGATCGGCATTCTCGATGGCCAAGCCCTCACCGACCTCGAAGGACCTGGTGGCGCCCGTTTCATCCACGAACCCCTGGCGGACGGAGTCCCGTTCCACTGTGAGCGGCGGACTGTAGTAGTAAGTCAACTTATAAGCTCCAGGCGGCAGTCCCCGCATTCTGAACGATCCCTCTTTGCCGACAGCGGCTTGAAAAAACAACCCCGAAGAAGCCTGATTAGTGCTGAACATGGCCTGCACGATTCCCGAACGGGCGCCAATCCCATCGGGCTCGAGAAAGATCCGTCCCGCGATCGATCCACCTGAGACGATCAGGTCTTCTTCCACGATTCCAGATCTGACAGAATCGAATTTGCAGATCCCCATGGGGATCTGTGATTCGTACCCGGGCAAAAAGAGGGTGATCACATACTCTGTTTCAGGCTGAATTTTCCGGAACTCGAATTGACCCTCACTGTCACAGAATGCTCTCTGGATTACGTTGAGTGATGGAGCCGAGGCCTCGATCAACCAGCCTCCCACGGGATCACCACGCTTGTCGAAAATAGTTCCCGTCCAGGTAAGATATTCCTCCGATATTCCGAAGTTGACCTCCACATCTTCTGTGTAGACCTGGATTTTTTTTGTCTCCGTGGTGAAAAGTGCAGCCGACGACTGGCCTGGATCAAGGGAGTCCTCTAGTGAGCGAGATGCCACGATCACGATCTCGGAATCGGCCATCACGGGCGGTGTCTCGAAACAGCCATCCGGTCCGGTGAGAACCACTCTGGGAAGACTGATACCTCCCTGCGAAACGGTGACGATCACTCCTTGCAGGGGCTTCCCTTCGTCGGACAGAGCAGTCCCGAATATCTTCGGCCCCTTCACGAGTCTGATCTCGCTCCCCTCTGTACCGGACCAGGCGCTGGCCGATGCCTGGACAAAACGAGGATGGGAAGCAACCAACGTCGAGCGGCCTCTTTCGAGTCCCCCAAGAGTGAAGCGTCCATCAACGTCGGTCCGGTCGTGAATTCCGCCTCCAGAGAGACCAAGCAAGATCTCGTCCAGTGCGGTATTGTTCTCGATCCCCACGATCGCGCCTTCGATCGGTTCACCCGTCTCAGCGTCCACGACCCTTCCCGAAATCTGTTCTCCGGGATCGAGGGGGATCGTCAGTTCAGGTTCCGAATGGTCCAACGGAAGCCACAGGTTGACTCGCTCAGTGGTATGACGGGACGTTCTGACCGATAGTGTAAATCGTCCCGACCGATCCTCGACAGGCAACGCAAAGGAACCATCATCGCTCTCGCGAATCATCTGATTCGTCTTGTTCGGCTGGGGAGCGTTTTTCAGGCGTACAACAGGCGAGAGTACGAGATCAAAGGACTCGATCGGCTCGCCCGTCACGAGATCGACCACCTGTCCACGAAGGATGGAGTTCGTTGGTCGAATAGCGACTTTTTCAACCTCTTCCCCGCCGAATGCCGACCTCCCGCCGTCGTTCGCCAAGAGATCATCGGGTGCCGCCTGAATGCTGCCCAGAAGAACTCGCCCTTCCGCAAGGCCGGGCAGATCGGGCTCATTCTCATCGGGAAGGATGTTCCAGACCGTGGTGAGAAAGATCAGCGCCGTTGCGGCCACGAGGCCGACGAGTCCGAGTTTGAGGGCCGCAACACCCGCCCCCGAACCGACGGCCACCGTTGTCGCCGTTGTCGACGCGCTCGCCGCCGACGTGGCGAAGGTCAATCCCGCGATCGGAGCGAGGGCGAGCTTCCACGATTCCCGGTCGCCGCCGAATTCACTGTCGAGTTTCTTGCGAAGCTGTTCCTGGCCTCTCTGGAGCCAGGTCTTGACCGTGGTGACCGGCGCGTCGATCTCGCGCGCGATCTTCCGAGGGGGCATGTCGTCGTAGAATCGCAGGAGAATCGCCGATCGGTAAGGGTCCTTGAGGGTCATGACGGCGTCAAAGATGAGCTGCGTCTGGGCCTGCCTTTCGAAGACGTCCTCCGTCGACCGGACCGCCTCGGGCACGGCAACGACCTTTTCCCGTTTGTACCTCCGCACGGAACTCCTCTTCTCCATGCGGGCCAGGTTGTGCACCACCTTGGAGAGCCAGCCCATTGGTGGAGAGTCTTCCTTGGGAGGTTTTTTGAGAGCCGCCAGCCATGTCTTCTGGGTGAGGTCATCGGCGCTGCTCTCGTCGAGGACGAGACTACGGGCCAGAGAGCGGATGAATTTCGAGTGTTCAAGCAGAGCTTCGGAGTTCACGGCGATCCATTAATCATTAAAGAGTAGAGAGTTGCCTCCTCTGTCCATGCTCGATCCTCGCGATGAGTCTCCCGAACAGGGCAGAAACGGAATTATAAACATTTCTCCTGCCAAACCTCTAAACTCAATGCCAGCAAACTATAAAGGGACTCACACTTTTTGCGCATCCCGGCGACTTCCCAATTATCGGGGGGGCGATTTTCCCGGGAGGAGCGGTCTTATGGCCGATCAGGGCGCCCCCCTCAGTCGGGTTGTATTATAACAGTTTTTTGATGGGTAATGCAATGGTCACGCTCCCTGGAAAGAGTGAGTCCTTTTTCTAAATCGCGGGACTTTATCTGGTAGATAGAGAGCGGTTTGCACGGATCAGAACTGCACACACAACACTGACAGGACATCGATGGAAAATCTTCACCAACACACCGATTCCGCCGGGAATCTCGACGAAGGGGGGAGCGTTCTGCTCGATTTCGACTCCTCCATCAAGCGAAAAATGGCGTCTCGCAGTCTGTTCGTCGCGGCATGCTGCGTGCTGATCGTCTGCCTGGCGTTTGTGGTCCATGAATGGGCATCACCCGCCGAGCGAGATCTGTTTCGAGCCCTTCTCGTCGCCGCCGGCGCGTCGATTTCTTCACTCATCGTTGCTGCCGTTCTGGCCCATCGCCTTCTGCGGGACCCGTCGTGGCGCATTGGCCAACTGGTGGAGACGACGCGGATCGTCTGCGCCGGGAGAGATTATTCGACGCGCGTCCCGCAGAGAGCCGCGCCCCGCCGCCGCGATGAAATCGATCTGTTGAACGAGGGGATCAATGAAATGATATCCCGTTTGCAGAGCCGGGCGTCCGAGGTGGGGCAAGTCCACGAGAAGCTCGAGCAAGCCCTGCTGGAAAAGACGGAAAACATGAGAACGATCCGCGATGCGGCGCTCGAAGAGTCACAGCTCAAATCGGAGATCCTTTCCAATGTGTCGCACGAGATCCGCACGCCGATGACGGGTGTCATGGGCATGATCGATCTCGTTCTCGACAGCGACCTCTCGGAGAAGCAGAAGGATCTTCTCGAAACGGCCAAGACCTCGTCAGAAGCGGTCATCGCCGTAACCTCCGACCTGCTCGACTTCACCGCCATGGAGACGGGCCGCATGAGTTTCGAGGTCGTCGATTTCAATCTGCGCCACCACCTCTCCAAGATCGAGGGCGCCCTCGATTTCCAGGCGATACAGAAAGAACAGCACTTTGTCTGCCGGATCGGCAACGATGTCCCCTTCCTCTTGACGGGCGATCCGGTGCGTCTCCAGCAGGTCATCTTCAATCTGGTGGGGAACGCGATCAAATTCAGCGATCACGGGCAGATCGTTCTCACCGTGGAGAAAGAGTCTCAAACCACGGACCGGGTTTTGCTTCACTGCGCCGTTGCCGACAGGGGGATCGGAATCCCCAAAGACAAGCAGAAGCAGATCTTCAAGGCCTTCACCCAGGTCACCGACGCGAGCCGGCGCCGCTACGAGGGAATCGGTCTCGGTCTGGCCATCTCGTGCCGCATCGTCGAGCAGATGGGCGGAAAGATCTGGGTCGAGAGCGAAGAAGGGAAGGGGAGCGTTTTTCACTTCACTGTCGACCTCGCCCTCCAGAGCCAAACACAACGTTCCCCGCACACCGCCGATCGAGACGCAGCCGGCCCTTAGCTGATTCAAAATCTCGGCACTCTCTGGGTTCTTTCCGCGCTCATTCTCTATAATGTGGCTCATGTCTCGTGATCGGCGAGACCTGTCCGCAACAAGGAGAAAGAAGATGAGAGGGATGAGCCGCCGGAGATTCTTGAGGAAGACGGGGCGACTTTTGAGCGTGACGGCCCTGGCCGGATGTCCGATCGGCTGCGTGGGCCCGGCCGCCCGGCGGGGATTCCGCTTTGCCATGTGCAATGAGAGCATGCGCGATTTGAGCTGGGCCGAGCAGTGCCGCATCATCGGCGGCGCAGGCTATGCGGGCGTGGAGATCGCGGCGTTCACCCTCGTCGACAAGGGGGTGCAGGAGATCACCGACGCGCGGCGCACCGAGATGGTACGGATCATGGACCACAATGGGCTCGTCTGCGCCGGCCTTCACTGGCTTCTGGCGCCGCCTCCCGAGGGGCTGCACTTCACCACGCCCGAGAGAACGGTGCGCGACCGGACCGTGGACTACTTCAAGCACCTCATCGATTTCTGCGCCGATCTTGGCGGCAGGGCGATGATTTTCGGTTCGCCCAAGCAGCGCAACGCCATGGGTATCTCGACCGGCCAGGCGACGGATTACTTTGCCGAGAGCCTTTCCAGGGTGGCCGACCATGCCGCCCAAAGGGAGGTGATGATACTGATCGAGCCTCTCGACAGGTCGCAGACCGACGTGGTCAACACCCTGTCCGAAGCTCTCAGCCTGGCCGAGGCGGTCGATCACCCCGCGGTGAGCGTTATGTTCGACTTTCACAACACTGCCGACGAAACAGAGTCCTTCGAGACACTGATCCGAAAGTACTATCCCCACATCGGCCACGTCCACGTGCAGGAGATGGACGGCCGCCACCTGGGAACGGGAACGGCGCACCGCGATTTCAAAAAAGCGTTCAGCACTCTGCGCGAACTCGGTTATGACAGGTGGGTGTCTCTCGAAGTCTTTGATTTCACCCCCTCCGGCCGAAGGATCGCCGAGGAGTCGATGGCCGTGCTGCAAGAGCTCTGAGCCCGCGGTGCGATTTGAACTACCATGGAGCACGATCAATGAGAATCTTCGCTGCCTTGATCCCGATCGTTGTTTTTTGTTCCCTCTTTGCGCAGGCCCAGACGGCGCAGGAGATCTTTCTCGCATCCGATCCGGCCCTTTCGCCGGACGGAGAAACCCTGATTTTTTCGTGGAGGGACGATATCTGGTCGGCGCCGAGCGGCGGCGGCAGGGCGGTGCAGCTCACACGCCACCCCGCGCGCGACGGCGAACCCGCCTTCTCGCCTGACGGGAGGGAGATCGCTTTCGTGAGCGATCGCTTCGGCAGCCGCCAGGTCTGCGTCATGCCCGCGGCGGGCGGTGTTCCCGAGAGGCTGACTTTCCACACCGAGGGCTACGCGCTACTCGAGTGGTTTCCCGACGGGAAATCGCTTCTCGTCAGCGGGCGGCGCGATCACTTCTGGCGCGACTCGGGCCGGTTCTTTTCGATCGCCCGCGAGGGTGGCGGCGCCGAGGAAATCCTCTTCGACGCCGACGGTGCTCACGGGACGGTCGCGCCCGACAACGATCGCGTGCTCTTCGTGCGCGACGGTGTCGCCTGGTGGCGCAAGGGATATCGCGGCAGCAGCGCGAGCAAGGTATGGATCTGGTTCCGGGAGACGGGCGAGTTCAGTCTGCTCCTCGACGACGAGAGCGGATGCCGCTCTCCGCTCTGGCGGCCCGACGGCGCGGGGTTTTATTACGTGGGCGCCCAATCGGGCTCCTTCAACCTGCGGGAGTACGATCTCGCAACGGGCGCCGACAGGCCGCTCACCACCTTCGATGACGATTCGGTCGTTTCGACCTGTATTTCGCGGGACGGGTCGACGGTCGTCTTCCGCCACCTCTTCGACTTTTACCGCTACCGGCCCGGTGTGGACGCCGCGCCCCTTCCGATCGAGATCGAGTGCGGCGACGACGCCGCGCCGCGGCGGACGGAGCGGCGCCTGCTCAAAGAAGCCCGCACCGCGGCTTTCAGCGGCGACGGGCTCGAGGTCGCCTTCATCGCCGATGGCGATCTCTGGGTCATGGACAGCGAACTGCGCGAGCCGAAACGGGTCACGCACACGCCGGGCGAGGAGGCCGACGCCGTCTTCGGTCCCAAAAACGACGCCCTCTATTTCGTGAGCACCAGCGAGGGGCGGAGCGACATCTGGTGTGCGCGTCGCGCCGATCCCGACCGTTACTGGTGGCAGAACGACTCCTTTGCGCTCGAGCGGTTGACCGATGACGAGCCGGTCGAGTCCAGGCTCTCCTTCAGCCCCGACGGTTCGGCGATGGCCTTTGTCAAGGGGCGCGGCGACCTGTGGATCGCCGACGCCGACGGCCGCAATGGGACGCTCCTCTTCCCATCGTGGTCGGCGCCCGATTACGACTGGTCGCCCGACGGCAAATGGCTCGTCTACGCGGTGAGCGACAACGATTTCAATCGCGATATCTGGATCAGGCCGGTCGATGGATCGTCCGATCCCTACAACCTCTCGCGCCACCCAGACAACGAATCGAATCCGGTCTGGTCGCCCGACGGCAAGGTCATCGCCTTCACCGGCCGGCGCTTCGATCGGGAGTCGGATATCTTTTATGTCTGGCTCGCCAAGGAGGAGGCCGAGAAGCAAAGCCGCGACCGCAAGATCAAGGAGGCGGTCGAAAAGATGGACAAGGTGCGCAAGAAGAAAAAGAAGGAGGACGACAAGAAAACCGCGGCGAAGGACGGGGCTGATCTAGGCGAAGGGGCTTCCGACGGCGAACCGCCGAGCGACGATAAATCGGATCCGGCGAAAAAGAAGAAGGTTCCCGAGGTGGCGATCGACTTCGACGATCTCTTCAGGCGTGTGCGGCGCGTGTCGATCCCCGACACGACCGAGCGGGGACTCTTCTGGTCCCACGATTCGAAAAAGCTCGCCTTCAGCGCAACGGTCAAAGGCAAGCGGGGTACGTACACCATCGAATTTCCCGACAAGCTCGAACCCAAAGTGCTCACCGAAAAGACGGGCAGCACGCCGCGCTGGATCAAGGAGAACAATCAGATCCTGTGGCTCGAGGGCGGATCTCCCGGAACGGTCAGTTCGTCGGGCAAGGCCGAGTCGTGGCCGTTTCAGATCCGGACCGAGGTCGACCTCTCTGCCCGCTTCCGCGAGGGGTTCCTTCTCGCCTGGCGCACCATGCGCGACTCCTTCTACGACGGCCGTCTCAACAATCGCGACTGGCACGCCGTGAGGAGCAAGTACGAGGACCGGGCCGCGCGCGCTCCCGATGCGAGCACCCTCGGCGCCGTCGTCTCCCTCATGCTCGGCGAGCTCAACGGATCCCACCTCGGATTCACGCCGAGCCGCAAGAGGACGGCCGATGCCGACCAGTGGCAGGCGGTCACCGCCCATCTCGGATTACGTTTCGACGCGGCCTGGTCCGGTCCTGGGCTCAAGGTGCGCGACGTGATTCCAGACAGTCCCGCTGACCGGGCGAAGAGCCGGATCGAGGCGGGCGAGGTCATCAACACGATCGACGGCGCCGAGCTGTCCCCCTCGGTCGATCTTGCCGTCCTGCTCAACGGGCCGCTCGAGCGCGATATTGCCGTGGGCGTGACCAATGCCGCAGGCGAGAAGCGCACCGTTCTGATCAGGCCGATCTCCTTCCGGAGCGCGCGCCGCTTGTTGCGCACCCAGTGGCTCGACGACTGCCGCCGCATGGTGGCCGAAAACTCGGACGGCACACTCGGCTATCTCTACGTTCCGGGAATGAACTGGACGAGTTTTCTCGAATTCGAGCGGGAGATCTACGCCGAGGGCGCCGGCCGCGACGGCCTCATCATCGACGTGCGCGACAACGGCGGCGGCAGCACGGCCGACCATCTGCTCACCGTTCTCTGTCAGCCCGCCCACGCCATCACCGTCGGCCGCGGCGGGGGGGTGGGCTATCCCCAGGACCGGCGCGTCTATGCCTCGTGGCACAAGCCGATCGTGGTGCTCTGCAACCAGAACAGTTTCAGCAATGCCGAAATCTTCAGCCACGCGATCAAGGCGCTCGGCCGCGGCAAGCTCGTGGGCGCGCCCACAGCGGGCGGGGTGATCTCCACCGGCGGCCGCCGCATCATGGACCTCGGCTATTTGCGCATGCCCTTCCGCGGCTGGTTCAAGCTCGACGACGGCCGCGATATGGAACTCAACGGCGCCGTGCCCGATTTCGTCCTCTGGCCCGAACCGGGCGAGATCCCCGCGGGCAAGGATCGCCAGCTCGAAAAAGCGATCGAAGTCCTCCTCGAAGAAATCTCGAACGCCGCCGCCCAGCCGGAGCCCATTTACCGCGAAATCTGATGGGAAGGGCATCTGTGAGTGCTAGCCGCTGGGGGGGGGGCTGATTTCGGACGGTCTGACGGCGGTGGCCCGAGAATTTTTTGCGGCCGTGCAATCTTCGCTTTACGAGACCCCCCCCAAGGCACATGGGCTGTGGTGGATCAGCATCGAGGTATGAAGGATCTTTCCGTTTGAGGAAGGATATCCTGGGGGGTCTCGGTGGTCGCTTCGCTGCCATAGGCCGCAGAAAACACTCAGGCCACCGCCGACGCGCGCTGAAGATCCGCCCGCACATCTCAGTGCCTAGAAAACTTCAGATGCCCTCACCTACAGTACCAGTTCCTCAGTAGACAGACTGCACCGCCTGTGCGGTGACCCGCCGTCAGACCCTACGAAGTCAAGATCCCCGGCGGCGAGCACCCACAGACGCTAGCTCTTCGGTTCGAGGATTACCCGTCGGGCGTCGGGCGCCGACCACTCGATGAGGACCGCGCGGAGGGCCGGGTAGTCTTCGGCCGCGATCGATTGGCGCACCCAGAGGCTTCTTTTCGCCTTGAGCACCGCGCCGTCCACGGAGAGCGTCGTGTTCATCGAAGCAGGGAGGCCGATCATCTCGGCGCTCTCCGGTGCGACGACAACTTTTGTTCCCTCGGGAAGAGAGAGCTCGAGATTCACCGTCTCGGTCACGGCGCGCGGCAGCCTCAGGGGGGTGGCGCGCGTTTCGGCAGCGAGGGGAAGATGCATGTCGATCGCACCGTCCGGGCAGCCGGGAAGGGTGTATTCGATCAGACCGTTACTGACGCTGAGAGCCACGGGAGTCTTGATCGAACCGACAAAAACCGATTCGGTCTCGCTGAGGCGCGTGGCGCGCACACCGTCGAACTGGGCGCCGGGCACGAGCCGCGCCATGCGCTGGGCGGCCCACGTCTCGGAACCGACCGTGAGCTGCAGGAAGGGATTGAGCCCCCCGGCCACGGTGAGCCGCACGCGGCCGGTGAGCCGGTTCTGTTCGTCGAGAACGAGGTCGAGGTCGGCCGCCACCCTGTTGGTGCACTTGCATGACTTCGGCAGGGCGTGGAGTTTGTCTCCCTTCGAAAGGGGAGAGAAGAGCGTGCGTCCCGCCATGCGCTCGTCGACCGAGGAGCCGACGACGCGGGCCGGATCGAGGACGACCGGATGGGCCGCCCCGCCGCCGGGCGTACAGACGACGCGGCAGTCGTTGAACTGATGCCACGAGGGGACGTCATCGGCCACGTTGCAGTGGCGCGACAGAAGAACCGGCTTGGCGCAGAGCCCCGCCTTGCCGAGGAGCGCCGCGAGCAGAGCGGCCCTGTCGAAGGAGCTGCCGAGGCTCGACGCGAAGGTCTCGGCCGCCGGTCTCAGGCGATACCCCAGAAGGGCCGGATCGATGGCCACACCGGCCACATCGTCCGCCACGAAGCGGTTGACGGCCCGCATGAGGGCGACGGGGTCGTCGGACTTCTTGACGAGCGCGGCGAGCGCCTCATCGGCCGCGCTCATGGTGCAGCAGGTCGCTTCGAATCGCTCGGCGAGCGTCTTGGCCGCCTCGTCCCACGAGGGGCAGGTGGAAAAGACGAGATGGGGCGCAAAGTCGGCGCTGTCCGCTTTCATCGCCTCGCCCGGCACGAGGGGAAGATCGGTGAGCGACCACGAGTAGGTGGTGAAACTGCCGCCGTCGGTGACGGCCACGTCAGCATCGCTGTTGAAGAGGCGGCTCTTGAGCACCGTCCCCTTGGGCACGTGGATGTCGACCTTCTTCTTCAAGATCGGGTGCGCGTCGGCAAAGATCTCCTCGCCCATGAGAAAGGGCACAAAGCCCGCCTTCGATCGGATCTCGTAGTCGAGTTCGAGCACCGCCTGCCGCTCGGTGCCGAGGTGGGTGACCACCATCTCGCGCAAGCCCATGTAGGGCGGCGCCATCGAGCAGAAAGCGGGAAGCACCTCGTTGAAGGCGTTGGGCGTCGAGTCGACCTCCTTGCCGTCGGCCATCGTCGTCCGGCTGCGGTAGATCTTGAGCTCCTGGTATTCGGGATTGTAGACGATGAAGCTCTCACCGAGCAGGCGATGGAAGGAGTAGTAGGTGAGGAGCTTGACCTTGTGCGAATGGCGGTGGATCGTACTCCCGTCCTCGTTGAGGGTGTACTCGTCGTGCATCTCGAGGTAGACGGCGTCGGCCTTCGCGCAGAGGTCTTCCTCTGCGCGCGCGCTGAGGTCGTCCTTGGCGTCGGCGATGGCGAAAAAGCTCGAGAACCAGAAGACGAGGAGAACGGCCGCAGTCGATTTCAGTACTCTGTTTTTCATCTTTCTTGTTCTCCCTCGTTATCGGCCGAGAACGACCGTGTTGTTTTTCATCGTCTTCACGCCGCGCACCGCGTTGCGGAAGTTTTCGTAATCCGAGGCTTCGTAAACGCGCTTCTCGAGGACGAGCGTTGCGTTGTAGACGAGGTTGCCTCCGTCGTCGATCCAATAACCGCCCTCGAAGGACGCCGCTGTCCCTTTCACCGGATCGTATTTGGGGAAATCCTTCACCTCGTACCCCTTGGGGAAGACGATCGTCTCTTCGAGCTGGAGCAAACGTGAGCAGCGGGTTTTGAAACCGTACTTCCTCTCGGGCCGGTCGATGTCCATGGTCATGAAGTAGGACGTCCCCCCATCGGAGAAGGGAAAACGCGCCACGCAGGGCGTGAAGATGATCCGGTCGTCGGTGACGATCGCGTAATTGGGAATCGTGTAGGCGATGGTGGCCGTGATCGGCTTCGACATATCGTAGGGATCGTCGAAGTCGAGGCAGTCGATCGTGGCGCGCGGAGAGATATCGTGCATCGCCTTGTCGAAGTAGCTTCTCCAGAGCGCCTTGTTCTTGCGCACGAAGGCGCGCCGCACGCGCGCGTCCGACTGGCCCTCGGCGGTGAGGGTGAAACTCCCCTTGAGCGTGCCGCACTGACCGAGCCGCGACTCGCCCTTGATCCGGAAGTAGTGGTTCTCGGGCGGGCTGATCGGCGTCTCGCAGAGGTCCGATCCCTCGGGTACGCCCATGAGGTAGTTCTGCTGCTGCTCGGCGCTCGACCAGAGTTCGCGCACGAAGGGCACCCACGTGGGGTCGAGGAGCTGGTAGTCGCCCTCGGCGCGCTTGAGAATGGTGACGCAGTGGTTGAACTGGTCGGCGGGGATGTAGTCGATGCGCGATCCGGCCATGGTCATGGCTGGGTAGGAATCGAAACCCGCCGCGCGCAGCATGGTGATCAGCATGCCGGCCTTGTCCTTGCACACGCCGCAGCGGTCGTGAAAGTTCATCTCCCCCGAGTGGAGGGTGAAACCCTCGCCCGGTCCCATGGAGATGCCCGAGTAGCGCATCTCGTCGGCCACCCAGTGGGTGAGGGCCGACACCTTTTCTTCGTCGGTCTTGCAGTCCTTGACGATCTCGTCGACCTTGGCCTTGATCTCGTCGTTCCACTCGAAGCTGCCATAGTCCTCGTTGACTCCGTGGAACCAGAGGCTCTTGGCCTGCCAGTCGGGCGACGTCGACATGAGCAGCTTGGTGGCCACGTCCGACGCCGCCACCGAGTTCGGCTCACCCTTGAAGGGCTTGATGTCGCGCTTGGTCCAGACGTATTCCGTCTTGTCCCCCTTGGGGCGGACCGCGCAGCCCACTTCGCCGTTGTAGACCTCGAACTGAAGGGGCTTGTCCTTGGGGACGAGCGCCGTGTATGACTTTTCCTTCGTCGGTGTGCTGGCCCAGAATTCGACGATGTCGTAGAAGTGGCCCCGCATGGGGGGGATGTAGCGTTCGTCGTCATCTTCGGAAGCGAGCAGCGCGTAGGTGAATCCCTTGCGGAAGGTCTTCACGTAGAGCGCGTCGCCCGCCTCGAGACGGCCCACGGGAACGATGATCTCCCGCGCGCCCCAGTAGATCATGCGCGCCGGCGCCGGGTAGTCGATGACCCGGTCGAGGGGGATCTCCTCGGTGGTGCCGTCCTTCCTCAAGATGCGCGCCTCGCGCACCTCGATCTTGGCCGAGAGCGGATCGTAGTTGAAGGTCACCGCCCGCAGATCGCGCCCGCCGCGCCGGGTGAGCGCCTTCCAGAGCTTTTCCTGATCGACGTAGGTGAGGCCCGTGTCCTGCACGTCGGCCACTGTCCGGTCGAAGACGACGACCTGCGACGCGCCCGGGTGAGCGGCGGCGTCTCCGGCCTCTTCGATGAGGCGGCGAAGGCCCTTGTCGTCTTCGGCCTGAAGCCCCGCTGCCGCAAGCACGAAAAGCAGGGCGGGTACGATGAAGATGATGCGTCTGAGTTTCATGGTCAATCCTCGAAAGAGTTCGATAAGCATCGATAAAAGGAGGTGCTGCCGCGTCCGGGAGTTCGTTCAGGGCTTGATCCTTGCCGCGGAACACTTGAATTTAAAAAACATGCCTCGAATTGCAATCAGAAATCATTGTTGCGCCCAAGGCGAGACCGGTGGCGTACGCTCGGCTCACACCCGTTTTTGGCCTTTGCGTTCCTCGCAAAGGCGACCGCCGCGGACGGTGACGATCTCGTGGGGGTAGACGAACTGGCCCGCAACGCCGATTCCCGAATCGTGCCCCTTGGGGAAGCGCCGCACGATATGGTGGGAAAACTTTCCCTCGAGGAGCCGGCCGAGACGGGCGTCGTCGATGACCTGCGGCTCGCAGCGTGTGGGCGCTTCCTGATAGTTGACGGAGAGGATGATCTCCCCTTCGGGCTTGAGAATCCTGCCAATCTCGTCGATGACCGAGGCGAGATCATCCACGTGGTCGAGGGCGTTGCGCGAGACGACCACGTCGACGGCGCCATCGGCGAGGGAGATCGACTCTGCGCCGCAGGAGAGGTATTCGACGCCCTGCGCGGTCATGTCGAAGCATTTCGTGTAGCGATCGAGGAGCGGATCGATTCCAAAACGCCGCCGCGCCTCGAAGAGCCCGATGGCGCCGTGGGGGCCGCATCCGATGTCGGCCACCACCTTGCCTTCGAAGGATCTCTTTTCGATCCCGAGATAGTGGCAATAGAGCTGATAGTATAGATCGCGCCAGTAGGCGATCCCGCCCTTCGTGGCGAGGAGCTTTTTCCAGAAACGGAGCTCGCGGTCGTTCTTGAACCGCTTCTTGCCGAAGAGCAGGCGTTTGAGCTTGTTCACAGGAATCCCGTTTCTACTGGCGCGTCACCCAGACCGGTGACGACCAAGCCATCGAACCGTTCTCTTGGGTGATCTTGGTCATGTACCACGACGTCCCCTCGGGAGGTTCCGTGTCCTCCACGAGAAGGACCACCTCGATCCCGTCGCACTCGTGGCGGAAGCAGACCGCGCCGTTGCGGACCACCTCGACCGATTCGATCGCGTCCGTTCCCACGGCGTGG
>Ga0180430_10003068_pt1 | contig 14557 bp, 11 predicted proteins | sample SS_ome_9_FD_132999 | JGI IMG/M metagenome (GOLD analysis project Ga0180430, IMG submission 132999) | Hypersaline lake sediment archaeal communities from the Salton Sea, California, USA - SS_1_S_2 metaG | ecosystem: Environmental > Aquatic > Non-marine Saline and Alkaline > Hypersaline >... | reverse complement strand
GTGCCATTTTTGGGGTCACGCGAGTATGCCATCGCCTCGATTGCCGGGATCAATATATGGCGGCACGTGGGCTACACCGCCATTTTGATTTTTGCCGGGCTGCAAACCATTCCCCGCCAGGTTTACGAGGCAGCCTCCATTGACGGCGCCTCGGAATGGAACATGTTCTGGCGCATCACCCTGCCGCTGCTGCGTCCGGTACTGGTATTCGTACTGGTCACCTCCATTATTGGCTCGTTTCAAATTTTCGATACCGTGGCCGTTACCACCAAAGGCGGCCCCGCCAACGCCACCGAAGTGATTACCTGGCTCATCTACGAACAGGGCTTTGAACGGTTTAATATGGGTTTTGCCACCACCATCGCCATTGCCCTGTTCCTGATTTTAATCGCGGTTAGCCTGATTCAGTTGCGCATTATGCGCGCCGATGAATCAGATCTGTAGGAGGACATGATGACAACTTTAAACCAGACCGTAGCCGCCCCGTCAAAATCCGGATTTAATTGGGGCAAAGTTGTAATGTGGGCTGTTCTGGGGGTAGTAGTTTTCGCCACGCTGTTTCCGTTTTGGTGGGTGCTGCGTACGGCTTTAACCACTTCCAGCCGGGTTTTCAGCGACACCGCCTCGTTGTGGCCGGTTCAGGCCACCCTGGATAATTTCTGGCGAGTACTCGGCCAGGTAGACGCCGCCGAATCCGTGGCGATGGGGGGGTCCGGCCAATCCATCAACTTCTTTCTGTTTTTGCGTAATTCGGTCATCTTTGCCGGGGTCATCACCATCGGGCAGGTATTTTTTAGCGCCACCGCTGCCTATGCCTTTGCCCGCCTTCGCTTCCCCTTTCGAAACCAGCTATTTCTGATTTACATCTCGGCTCTGATTGTGCCGCCTATTGTCACCCTGATTCCGAACTTTGTCTTGATTCGTCAATTGAAATGGATCAACACCTTCCCCGGCATCATCGCCCCCTATTTTCTGATGACGCCTTTTGCCGTGTTCTTTTTGCGACAATTCTTTCTGGGCATCAACCGGGAACTGGAAGAAGCTGCCAAAATAGACGGGGCCAACCTTTTCACCGTCTTCTGGCGCATCATTTTGCCGATCAGCAAACCACCGCTGCTGACACTGGGCATCCTGACCTTTATCACGGCCTGGAACGACTACCTGTGGCCGCTCACCGTGGGGCGCGACGAAAGTGTCCGGGTGCTTACCGTGGCTCTGGCTATTTTCCGCCAGCAAACCCCGCAGGGCGCGCCCGACTGGGCCGGTTTGATGGCCGGCACCACCCTGGCCGTCATCCCGGTTATGCTGCTGTTCCTGTTCCTCGGGCGGCGTATTCTGGACTCGATCCAGTTTACCGGCTTCAAATAATACAACCAGTTGACATTCAACAAAGTTTTTCAGCAAAGGAGGAGATGCCTATCGCCATAACTCAGCCTGTCACAAAAACCGTCGTCTCTGTACGACCATTCGTTAAAAAATTATATAACTCATCAAACATACTATCCAAACAAGGAGATGGAAGAATGAATCCCAAATTTAAATTGACCTGGTTAATCGTAACAATGATGGTTCTTGGTCTGGTTCTGTCGGCCTGTGGCGGCGCCGAACCGGCCCCCGCCGAGCAACCTGCCGAGGCCGAACAACCTGCGGCCGAGAGTGAACCCGCCGAAAGCGAACCGGCCCCCGCCGAAGCCGTGACAATTCGGTACAGTCTGTGGGATGCCAACCAATTGCCGCCCTACCAGCAATGTGCCGATGAATTTATGAAAGCCAATCCCAATATCAAAGTGGAAATTAACCAGCTTGGCTGGGGCGACTACTGGAACAACCTGCAAACCGAAATGGTCGCCGGCACCGCCCCCGACGTGTTCACCAACCATCTGGCCAAATATCCTGAATTCGCCTCCAAAAAACAACTGGTTGATATTCAACCTTTTGTTGAACAAGACAACGTTGATTTAAATATTTATCTGACTGGCCTGGCTGAGTTGTGGACTCGCGATGGCAAACGCTTTGGCCTGCCCAAAGACTGGGACACCATCGCCGTGGTTTACAACAAAGCCATGCTCGAGGAAGCTGGTATAACCGAAGAAGAGATAAACGAAGCCACCTGGAATCCGCAAGACGGCGGTTCCTTTGGCGAAATCGCCGCCCGCCTCACCCTCGATGCCAACGGCAACAATGGCCTCAGTCCTGATTTTGACAAAACTGACGTGGTCCAGTTCGGCTTTACCCCGCTGGCCTACAACGACTCCGGCAGCGCCTACGGCCAAACCCAGTGGAGTCACTTTGCCGTTTCCAATGGCTGGAAATTCAACGATGGCCTGTACGACACCAAATATTACTACGACGATCCCAAGCTCATCGAAACTATTGACTGGCTGCAAACCATGATGGTTGACAACGGTTTTGGCCCCAGCTTTGGCGAAATTGCCAGCCTGGGCGGCAACGCCCTGTTCACCTCCGGCAAAGTGGCCATGGTCACCGACGGCTCCTGGATGATTGGCACCTACACCGGCAATGCTGAATTTGAAGTTGGCTTTGCCCGCCTGCCCATCGGCCCCGAAGGCCGCAAGAGCATGTTCAACGGGCTGGCCGATTCCATCTGGGCCGGCAGCGAACACCAGGAAGAAGCCTGGGAACTGGTTAAGTTCCTGGCCTCACCCACCTGCGCCAACATTGTCGGCGACGCCGGGGTGGTCTTCCCGGCTCAGGAAGAAGCCGTAGACCGGGCATTGGCCGCCTACCAGGAGCGCGGCATCGACGTGGCCGCCTTTACCGAGCAGGCGCTTGAAGAAGACGGCACTTTCCTCTTCCCGGTTACCGACAATGCCTCCCAGATTTCCGACATCATGACCGAAGTGATGGACTCGGTTTTCCTGGGCGAAGTTGAACCGGCTGAGGCGTTGCCGGAGGCCGGCGAAAAAGTCAACGCCACTTTCAAATAATTGCGCTATCCGGTAAAATAAGTTCGAAAAAACGTTCGCCGCCTGACTTGGGCGGCGAACGTTTAAAAGCTCGCCTCCAAACAACAAAACAAATATTACGCTTGAATCTGTATCCAATCCCCTAATTTTTTGGGTCCGGAAAGGAATTTCACTATGCCAAAAATCACCTTTATCGGCGCGGGCAGTACTGTATTTGCCAAAAATTTAATGGGCGACATCCTCCAGTTTCCGGAGTTGGCCGGTTCAACCATCAGCCTGCACGATATTGACTCCCAACGCCTGAGCGAGTCTGAAGTCGTGGCCCACAAAATTACCGCCGCGCTGGGTGTCACCCCAACCATCGAAGCGACCACCGACCGCCGGGCCGCGCTCGACGGCGCCGATTACGTCATCGGCATGTTCCAGATTGGCGGCTACAAACCATCAACCGTCATTGATTTCGATATTCCCAAAAAATACGGTCTGCGCCAAACCATCGCCGACACGCTGGGTATCGGCGGTATTATGCGTGGCCTGCGCACCATTCCGGTGATGCTGGACATAGGCCGCGATATGGAAGAGCTGTGTCCCGACGCCCTGTTTCTGAACTACGTCAACCCGATGGCAATGAATACCTGGGCTTTGGCCAAAGCCACCCGCATCAAAACAGTGGGGCTGTGCCACAGCATCCCCCACACCGCCGCCGAACTGGCCGAAGATATCGGCGTGCCGGTGGAAGATATTGATTATTTGGTGGCCGGCATCAATCATATGACCTTTTTTCTCAAATTTGAGCGGAACGGGGAAAACCTGTACCCGCTGATTCAAAAGGTGGTGGATGAAGACCGGGTGCCGGACTGGAACCGGGTGCGTTACGAAATATTCAACCGATTGGGCTATTTTCCCCCCGAATCCAGCGAGCATTTCAGCGAGTACGTGCCCTGGTTCATCAAACGGGACCGGCCCGACCTCATCGAAAAATACAACATTCCGCTGGATGAATACATTGGCCGCTGCGAGGCTCAAATTAAAGCCTGGGAATTCGCCCAGAAAGCCCGCACCGAGCCGGACCGCTACACCGCCGACGCCCTGCGGCAGGAACTGGCGCCCCTGAAAATGATGGCCCGCTCCAAAGAATGGGCCGTGGAATCACTGCACACCCTGGACGAAATCAAACCCAGCGTGGAGTACGGTTCCGGCATCATCCACAGCATGGAAACCGGCACGTCCCGCACCATTTACGGCAACGTCATGAATTATGGTATAATTGACAATCTCCCGGGCGAATGTTGTGTCGAAGTGCCATGCCTGGTTGACAAAAACGGCATCCAGCCGACCCGCGTCGGCAGCCTGCCGCCCCACCTGGCCGCGCTGATGCAAACAAACATCAACGTCCAGGCCCTCACTGTCGAAGCGGCGCTAACCAGCAAACGGGAACACATTTACCACGCCGCCATGCTCGACCCCCACACCGCCGCCGAACTGGACCTCGACCAAATCTGGGCCATGGTTGATGAATTGATTGAAGCGCACGGCGAGATGTTGCCGGAGTACAGTTAAGCGGGGGCGCAGAGGTGCAAGGGTGCAGGGAGCAAGGGGGATTATGGAAAAAAAGCCGATTACCAGTCATCAACAGCTTGAGGTTTAGTAGATACCTGAGTTCTGAACCAAAACTTAGCTCACGGACAAACACGGATGCACCCGGATTTCTTAATTTTTTGATCTTATCCGTGTTTATCTGTGTAAATCCGTGAGCGATTTCTTTTGCCCAAACTGCGGTTATTGACGAAAGGATGCATTATGCCAACAACAACCACCCCCTTTAACCCCACCGACCACCCTCATCGCCGCTACAACCCGCTCACCGGCGAATGGGTACTGGTTTCACCGCACCGCACCAAACGGCCCTGGCAAGGACAAGTCGAAAAAACACCCCAGGAAACTCGCCCGCAGTACGACCCCAAATGCTATCTCTGTCCCGGTAACGAGCGCGCCGGCGACGCCCGGAACCCGGCCTACACCAGCACCTTTGTTTTCACCAACGACTTCGCGGCCCTGCTGCCCGACAGCCCCGCCGCCGCCGACTCCGGTCATCGCCTGCTGCGCACCGAAGGCGTCAGCGGCACCTGCCGCGTCATCTGCTTTTCGCCCCGCCACGATTTGACCCTGCCGGAAATGCCGGTCGCCGACATCCGCACCGTAGTGGACGTCTGGGCCGAGCAGGTAGCCGAGTTGGGCCAAACCTATCGCTGGGTGCAGGTGTTTGAAAACAAAGGCGCCGTGATGGGCAGTTCCAACCCGCATCCCCACGGTCAAATCTGGGCCGGGACGTCGCTGCCCAACGAGCCGGCCAAAGAAGAACGTCAACAAAAAGCCTACTTTGCCGAACACGGTTCGCCACTTCTGGTTGACTACGCCGCTATCGAAACCGAGCGGCAAGAGCGAATCGTCATCGAAAATGAGCATTGGCTGGCCGTGGTACCCTATTGGGCCGTGTGGCCCTTTGAAATTTTGTTGATGCCCCGTCGCCACGTACTGCGCCTGCCCGACCTGGCTGATGACGAACGAAACGCCCTGGCCGGCATCCTCAAACGATTGTTGACCCGCTACGACAACCTGTTTGAAACCTCGTTCCCCTATTCGATGGGCTGGCACGGCGCGCCAACGGATGATGGTGACTACCCTCACTGGCAACTGCACGCCCATTTTTACCCGCCGTTGCTGCGCAGCGCCACGGTCAAAAAGTTTATGGTAGGCTACGAAATGCTCGGCGAAGCCCAGCGCGATCTCACCGCCGAACAGGCCGCCGCCCGCCTGCGCGATCTCACGGACGTGCATTACCGGCAGCAAGGCTAAAAGCTGCGATGATCAACCTTAAGGCGTGTCATTTCGATGGCACGCTTTTTTTGTCACATTGGCCGCCAATCAGTATACTTTACCCAATAAACTACCTACCGAGGCATTTTATTTATGGCTGAAAATTTTGTAATACCCAATCTGGGCGAAAATATCGAACAGGCCACCATCGTCCGCTGGCTGGTGGAAGATGGGGCCAGCGTGCAACCCGGCGACGACGTGCTGGAACTGGAAACAGATAAGGCTGTCATCCCGGTGCCGGCAGAAATAGCCGGCATTATTCATCCCGGCTCGTTTCAGGCCGGCGATACCGTTACAGTGGGGCAAACCGTAGGCCAAATTGAGGTAGCCGAGGGTCAGGCCCCCTCCAAAACGGAGGAACCCGCGCCCCCCGAAACCTCGCAGCCTGAGCCTGTCGCAGAGGAGCCTGTCGCAGAGGAGCCTGTCGTAGGCCGGCCCAAAGCCACCCCGCTGGCCCAAAAAATTGCCGCCGATTTGGGAGTCAAACTGGACACAGTCACAACCCACGGCGACCACAGCCGCATCACCAAAGCCGATGTGCTGGCCGCGGCCGCGCCCCACCCTGAGCCTGTCGAAGGGGAGCCTGTCGAAAGTCTGCCCGCCGACGATGTTCTGCAAAGTGTGCCGCTCAAAGGTGTCCGCGGGGTCATTGCCCGGCGCATGGCCGAAAGCGTCCACACCACCGCCCGTGTTACCCTGATGACCGAGGTGGATGCCACTGAATTTGTTGCCCTGCGCACCCGGCTCAAAGCCCAATACGCCGAAGCGTGGGGATTTGCTCCCGGCTATAATGATTTACTGGCGCTAATTGTGGCCAATGCCCTGCGAGAATTCCCCCACATGAACGCTCGCCTGTCTACAGATGGCGAGTCCATCGAATATTTGCAGCCGGTCAATCTGGGCATGGCCGTGGATACCGACCGCGGCCTGCTGGTCACCGTTATCCGCGACACCGACCGCACAAGTCTGCGCCAATTTGGCACCGAGTTTCGGGAGCTGGTCGAGCGGGCCCGCGCCGGCAAAAGCCAGCCCGATGATCTGAGTGGCGGCACCTTTACCATCACCAATCTGGGCATGTACCGGGTCGATGCCTTTACCCCGGTGATTAATTTGCCGGAAGCGGCCATTTTAGGCGTGGGCCGTATCAATGCCAAACCGGTAGCCCGTGGCAAAGAAGTGGTCATCCGCCAAATGATGACCCTCAGTCTGGTGCTGGACCATCGGCTGAACGATGGCGCGCCGGCGGCCCGTTTTCTGGATCACATCTGCGAAGTCATCGAAGACCCGACATTGCTATTCCTGACCAAACGATAATCACCCCTATTCCAAAGGACCCGAGCCAATGCTTGCCAAAGTGACCAGTTGTGCCGTGGTTGGCCTGGACGGCGCGCTCATTGATGTAGAAGTTGACATTTCCCGCGGTCTGCCCTCGCTGACCATTGTGGGTCTGCCCGATGCCGCGGTGCAGGAAAGCCGCGAGCGGGTGCGGGCCGCCATCAAGAATACCGGTCTGCCTTTTCCGGCCCAGCGTTTAACCATCAACCTGGCCCCGGCCGATATCCGCAAGGCCGGCCCGGCCTACGACCTGCCGATTGCCGTCGGTGTTTTGCTGGCCGCTGAACAGATTTATGCCAACGTGGATAAAACCATCATCATGGGCGAACTGTCGCTGGATGGGGCGGTGCGGCACGTCAGCGGGGTATTGCCGATGGCCAGCCTGGCCAAAGAACAGGGGTACACCACTCTGATTGTCCCCGCCGAAGACGCCGCCGAAGCGGCCCTCATCGAAGGGATGACGGTGTACCCCATTGCCTCGTTATTGGATTTGGTGGATCACCTCAGCGGCCACAAAAAACTGGCCGCCTATCAGCCGGATTTCTCGCTCAACGGCGATCCGCCGGATTACATTACAGACATGGCAGAAATCAAAGGTCAGGAACATGTGAAACGGGCCGTGGAAATTGCCGCGGCCGGCTCGCACAACTTGCTGATGAACGGCCCGCCCGGTTCCGGAAAAACCCTCATTGCCCGGGCCATCCCCGGTATTTTGCCGTCGATGTCCATTGATGAAGCCCTGGATGTGACCCGCATCTACTCCGTGGCCGACCAGCTTCCCCCGGATGAACCGCTCATCCGGCACCGCCCGTTCCGCGCTCCGCACCACACCGTCAGCTACGCCGGGCTGATTGGCGGGGGGCGCTGGCCCAGCCCCGGCGAAATCAGCCTGGCCCACCGGGGTGTATTATTTTTAGACGAATTACCAGAGTTCGGCAACCGCATGCTGGAGATGCTGCGCCAGCCGCTGGAAGACAAAATTGTCTCCATCAGCCGCTCCGCCGGCTCGTTAACCTATCCGGCCAATTTTGTTTTGATCGGCTCGATGAACCCCTGTCCATGCGGTTTTTACACCGACACGGAAAAAGAATGCACCTGCTCCATTTCGATGGTGAAGAAATATCAAAAGAAAATATCCGGCCCGCTGCTGGACCGGATTGATATTCACGTGGAAGTGCCCCGCGTGCCGTTTGAAAAACTGAGCAGCCAACAAACCGGCGAACCCAGCGCCGTGGTGCGGGAACGAGTGGAAAGAGCACGGACCATCCAGCGGGAGCGATTTGCCGACACACCGCTGCAAACCAACTCCGATATGGGGCCGGCAGAAATTCGCCAGTTTTGCCAGCTCGATGAGGCCGGCACCAGCCTGGTCAAGGCGGCGATGCGGCAGTTGCAGCTCAGCGCCCGGGCCTATCACCGCATCCTCAAGCTGGCCCGCACCATCGCCGATTTGGCCGGCTCGGAAACTATCCAACCGCCCCACGTGGCCGAGGCCATTCAATACCGCCCCCGGCAAACGGGGTAGCTTTACCGTAATTGCATCCCCACGGCCAGAAGGCTGGTACGGCCAATGCTTTTAAGTGATGAGACCTTTGCCGAATATATCTCGCTGGCTTCTCTTAAACCTGCCCCAAACACCACTGTTTTGCCTTCAAAACAGCATTAGGTAAAATGTCAATATACCCCAACGTGATGAGCCTGCAAGTAATAGAAGAATATGCAAGGAGAACTACATTATGGGAAAGAAGAAAATTGAGACTGGCCTTGAGACCCTGGAAAAAGCACGCACCGGCATCAGAGGACTGGATGATATAACCAGTGGCGGTCTGCCTTTGGGCAGACCAACGCTGGTAAGCGGCAGTGCCGGCAGCGGAAAAACTCTTATCGCTTTGGAGTTTCTGGTACGGGGCGCCGCCCTTTTTGATGAGCCGGGTGTATTTATGGCCTTTGAAGAAACCGAGCAAGAGTTGATTCAAAATGTGGCCGCGCTCGGTTTTGATCTGAAAAAATTGATTGCCGATAAAAAACTACACATTGATTATGTACACATTGAACGCAGCGAGATAGAAGAAACCGGCGAATACGACCTGGAGGGGTTGTTTATCCGGTTAAACCAGGCCATCGAATCGGTTAGCGCCAAACGGGTTGTGCTTGATACCCTGGAGGTGCTTTTTTCTGGCTTTTCCAATACCTCCATATTGCGGGCGGAACTGCGACGGCTTTTCAGGTGGCTAAAAAATAAAGGCGTAACGGCTATTATTACCGGTGAACGGGGAGAAAGTGCCTTAACTCGCCACGGATTGGAAGAGTATGTTTCTGATTGCGTTATTTTGCTGGAACACGTGGAAAGAAACCACATTTATACCCGGCGGTTACGGATTGTTAAATATCGGGGCACCAAACACGAAACCAACGATTTCCCTTTTCTGATTGATGATGACGGCATCTCTATTTTCCCAATCACCTCACTGACACTTGACCATGCTGTTTCCGATGAACGCATTTCATCCGGAATTACCGCGCTGGACGACATGCTTGGCGGTCAGGGTTTTTACCGGGGAAGCAGCATTCTGGTTTCCGGAACCGCCGGGACAGGTAAAACCAGTTTGTGCGGACACATGGCCGATGCCGCCTGCCGGCGGGGTGAAAAAGTACTCTATCTAAGCTTTGAAGAATCCAGCAAACAGATCGTCCGCAATCTGGGTTCGATAGGTATTGATTTGAACCAATGGGAACAAGAAGGTCTGCTACAGTTTCATTCGGAGCGGGTATCAATATATGGGCTGGAAGCGCACCTGACCCTGATTCACAAGTTTATTAACGCCTATGAACCGGCGGTGGTCATTCTTGATCCCATCAACGCCTACTTATCAAACGACGATGAACTGGAAGCAAAGGCCATGATTGTGCGTTTGATAGATTACATTAAAAGCCAAAATATCACCGGCTTCTTTACCACCCTCACCTCGGCCGCCAGAGTAGACGAAACAACCGACATAAATATTTCATCTTTGATGGATTCCTGGCTGCTACTCCGGGACATCGAAGAGAATGGCGAACGCAACCGGGGCCTTTACGTGCTGAAATCACGGGGGATTGCCAACTCTAACCAAATACGGGAGTTTCTGATTACTTCAAATGGCGTGCAATTGAAGGATGTCTATTTGGGCAGTACCGGCATTCTTACCGGCTCTTCCCGCCTGGTACAGGAATTAATTGATGACGAAGAAGAGATGAAGCTCGCAGAAAAAATCAAGGAGTTGGAGCATGAGCTTGAGCGAAAACAAAAAACAATGCAAACTCAGATTGAATTGGCTGAAATGCAGATGAAATCTGATGAAACAGACATAAGATACAGGATAGACGAACTGAAAAGACAGCACAAGCGGATGGGCCTCAAACGGCAGGATATCCAGGCCAGTAGAACAAAGTAGAGGTAATAATAATGAATGGAAGTACCCCAAACAATCCGGAAGACGAAATTTGGATCTTAAAATTATACGTGGCAGGGCAATCCCCAAAATCTGTTACAGCTTTCAGGAATCTAAAAAAAATTTGCGAAGAACATCTTGAAGGCAAATACCAGATTAAGATTATTGATTTGCTCGAAAACCCGCAACTGGGAAAAGGAGACCAAATTTTAGCTCTTCCCACCCTAATCCGGCAGTTGCCCGAACCGGTAAAAAAAATTATTGGCGATCTTTCAAATACAGAGAGAGTTCTGGTAGGACTGGATTTACAGCCGGCAATAAAGGTGACAACTAATGAAAAATGAAGAAGATATCTACCAGAAATTTGAGTCTTTGGCTGATGAATCCTCAGAAGAGAATTACATTCTCAAATTGTATGTAGCCGGTTTTTCTCCCAAATCTAATCGGGCAATCCAAAATATTAAAGAAATTTGTGAGACGCACCTGAAAGGACGGTACGAACTTCAGGTAATCGATCTGTACCAGAATCCCACGCTGGCCCAGGGTGAACAAATTATCGCCGTACCCACGCTGGTAAAAAAGTTACCCTTGCCTTTACGAAAGATCATCGGCGATATGTCGAATCAGGAAAAACTATTGGTTGGCCTGGATTTACGCCAACAACCGGATTAAGAAAAAATGTCGCAAACAGAACTGGAACAACTCACGCGCTCGAATGAAGCTCTACAAGCCAGAGTTATCGAATTAGAAGACACGCTGACCGCCATCCGTAGTGGTGAAGTAGACGCCCTGATTGTCGAAACAAATGAGGGTGACAAAGTCTACTCGTTGACTTCTGCCGAAACAACCTACCGCATTCTCATCGAACAGATGAAAGAAGGCGCAGCTATTCTTTCTCGGGATGGGACTGTGCTTTACTGCAATAAACGTTTTTCTGAAATGCTCGATATCCCGATGGAGTCAATCATCGGCAGTGAATTTGTTCAACTGCTAGATGGAAATCAAAAAGATCAAATTTATACTTTGTTAAAACAAGGCTTAACCAGGCATGTACAGAAAGATTTCACTTTTCCAGCGAAACAAAATACAACTCAATCGGATAAGCATTACCTCTTTTCACTGGCGCCACTGGTATACAGCGCCAGCCGGGAACCGTTTTTGACCGGTGTCGAAGCCCAAACCAGCGCTCTAATCGTCACTGATATTTCAGAAATGAAAAATCTGGAAAGGCAATTACGGGATCACCAAAGAAACCTTGAGGCGAAGGTTGAACAGCGAACCGGAGAACTGGCAGACGCAAACCGGGAATTGAAGGAATCTCGGCAAGCGGCCTTGAAAACGATGGAAGACGCGCTGGAAACATCAAGAAAATTGCAGGAAAGCGAAGACAAATACCGGCAATTGATCGAACAATCCTCCGATGCCATTTACCTGTTTCACAACAATCGGTTTGAAATTGTAAATCAAAAATTCTGTTCCATCTTTTCCACCACCCCGGTAGAGGTCGCCAATCCAGATTTTGATTTGCTGGCCTCTATCGCTGAAGAAGCCAAATTACTCGTTGAACAGCAATTGAAGTATGCTAAAAAGGGTGAAACGCCTGAATCAACTTATGAATTTGCCGTAATCAGCCAGGATGGCAAAAAAACTATTCTGGAAGCCTCTGTTTCGTCTATCAAATATGAACATGACTATGCTATTCAGGGTATCTTAAGAGATATTACCGAACGAAAGCAACTGGAAGAGCAACTGCACCAGTCGCAGAAAATGGAAGCTATTGGTCAGCTGGCCGGCGGCGTAGCCCACGACTTCAACAATATCCTCACCGTCATCGCGGGCTATAGTGAAATATTGCTCACCCGCATCGGGCGTAGCAGTGCCAAATACGGGGCGGTACAACAGATTAGAGAGGCCGGAAACCGGGCAGCTTCTTTAACCCGCCAGCTTCTGGCCTTTAGCCGCAAACAGATTCTAAAACCACAAACCATCAATCTTAACGATTTGATTACCAACCTGGAAAAAATGTTGGGGCGGCTCATCGGTGAAGACGTTGATCTAACCACATACCTGGCCGCTGACCTGGCTATGATTAAAGCGGATCCGGGACAAATAGAGCAGGTAATTGTAAATTTGGCCGTTAATGCCCGCGATGCCATGCCCAAAGGCGGAAAACTGACGATTGAAACAGACAACATCAATTTGGATGAAACGTATATCAACAAGCACCGGGATATACAAGCCGGTAATTACGTTCTGTTGACTATTAGCGATAACGGCATCGGCATGGATAAGGCAACCCAGAAACGTGTTTTTGAACCGTTTTTTACCACCAAAAGCCGGGATAAAGGCACGGGACTGGGCTTAGCCACGGTCTATGGCATCATAAAACAAAGCGGCGGCAATATTTTGGTGTACAGCGAGCCTGACAAAGGCACTGTATTTAAAATCTATCTGCCGATGGTCGAGGAAACGGTTGTTACGGCCAAAGAAAAAGCAGAAATACGCGAAAAATTGAGCGGCAGCGAAACAATCCTGGTGGTTGAAGATGAAGAACCTGTACTTGGCTTGATTGAAAAAGCTCTTAAACAGTTTGGCTACCACCTGATAACCGCCAGAGATGGTTTTGAGGCCATCAACAAAGTAAAGAATTTTGAAGGAACAATCCATCTGCTTTTAAGTGATGTGGTTATGCCAAATTTATCAGGTAAAGAGTTGTCACTGAAAATCAAGAAACTCCACCCGGAAACCAGGATATGCTTTATGTCCGGTTATACCGATAATGCCATCGTGCATCACGGTGTTCTGGATGAAAACACAAATTTTATCCAGAAGCCGTTCTCTCCGGACGTCCTGTTAAAAAAATTACGGGAGGTATTGGATAGAACTGAAGATACAGACGTTTAGGGAATATCGCCGTAGTCCCGTATTCAGAAATAACAATAGCCTAAAAAGGGGGGACAATGAGAATTTTGGGGTTGATTCTATTTTGGGCCGCGGTCTTCGGCATGGCTTTTATTGTGCCGCGTTTTATCGAGCCAACCGGCGACGGATTCACCCGCGGAATGAACCGCCTGCCCGCGCTGCTGGGGCTGCACTGTTTGGGCCTGATCATCGCCATTTTTACCGCCGGGTTGACGGTGCGAACCAGAAAAGAAATTGCCAAATGGCTGTTCTTTGCCGGTTTTGCACCGTTGGCAATTGATCTGCTACTAATTGGATTTGTGGTAGCGGTTTACATTGGGGCGATGATTACGGGGATGTAAACTAACCCAATCAGGGCCAAACCAATGCCATATACGCGGCCACACTCTCCAAAAACTGGTTGATGGAAATTATTTCGCGGGCGGTGTGAGCCACGGCGATGTCGCCCGGCCCGAACATCACGGTGGGGATGCCGGCCAGATGCAGCCGGCTGGCATCGCAGGTAAAGCGAGCCGGCTCGGCCCACAAATCACCATCCCCCAGCAGAGGCGCTAACTTTTGCTCACATTCAATCGCCCAGGGATGCTCTGCGGAAAGCTGGTAGCCGGGGAACAGGTCGGCCACTTCCATTTGCAAGCCAGTGTACGTTTGCACCGTCTGCCGGGCTGCTTCAACCCGACCGGCACACCCCGAACTCAGACTATTTTGCAAAAGTTCATTGAGGGCCGGGAGCAGTGCTTCCGGCTCCACGTCCGGCTCCGCCCGCACATCGAGGGTTTGGGTGACGGTCGGCGGGGTGATGTTGTTGCTGCCGGGCGGGCAAACCAGTGTAGTGGGGGTGATGGTCAAAAAACCAAGCTTATCCCGCAGCGAGGCCGTCACATCGGGCAAATCATTAATGAAGCGAGCCAGCGAATAGAGCGGATTTACATCGAGGTTGGGCTGGCTGCTATGCACCGACGTCCCGGACAGCGCAGCTTGCAACACCATCCGCACCCGGTGCCCCGGCATCAGCCGGTTGTTGGTCGGTTCGCCCACCACAGCCCGGCCCGCGTGCAACCGGGG
>Ga0180430_10003067_pt1 | contig 14559 bp, 14 predicted proteins | sample SS_ome_9_FD_132999 | JGI IMG/M metagenome (GOLD analysis project Ga0180430, IMG submission 132999) | Hypersaline lake sediment archaeal communities from the Salton Sea, California, USA - SS_1_S_2 metaG | ecosystem: Environmental > Aquatic > Non-marine Saline and Alkaline > Hypersaline >... | reverse complement strand
CGTCGACCCTTACCCTGCCCTCACCGATCAAGGGCAGCGCCAGATGGGCAAATGGGGCCAGGTCTCCCGAAGCCCCGACGGACCCCTGGCCCGGTACGACCGGCAGCAGCCCCCGGTTCAGCATCTCGACGAGACGTTCAACTAGGACGGGGCGCACTCCGGAGTGTCCCTGCGCCAGGGTGCGGGCTCGCAGCAGGAGCATGGCCCGCACGGTGCGATCCCTCAGCCGCTCGCCCACTCCCGCTGCGTGCGAACGCAGCAAACGCACCTGGAGCTGGGCCGCCTCCTCCGGCTCGATGTGTGTTGAGGCCAACCGCCCGAAACCGGTGGTAATGCCGTACACCGTGCGGTTCTCAGCAACCACTCGCTCGACGAGGTCACGGGCTGGGCGCATGCGTGCAGCAACACCGGAACCGACCTCAACCGTCGCTCTCCCATCCGCAACGGCGACAACGTCGTCGATTGAGAGCGGACCGCCATCGATCGTGACCACGCGCAAGGCTTCTCCTTAGGTCTCCACCACAACACTACCGCCGACCGGGTCGCCGCTACAGTCGCCTCGTGGAACAGGCCAAGCGCACCCTAAATCTGATCATCATCTCGTTTGCGGTCGCCGGCATCATCGGCGCCATCGTCGTCACCAATGTCGAGCTCCCAGAGCCGCCCAACCCCGACCTCGCCGACGGCGCGGCCCGCGCTGCCGGGGCATTCGGCGCGGTCGGATTGCTGGTGGCACTTGCTTGGGTCGCTCGTTCCGGCGAACGCGCCCCCAACCCGAACCGGCTCCTGATGGGCTTCGTGGTGCGTGTCGCCGTCGCCGAGTTGGGGCTCCTCATGGGCCTTCTCGGTCTGTTCTCGACAGGCTCGACGACCGCGGTATACGTCGGACTCGTGTTCTTCCTGGCGTCGCTGGTACTACTCGCCTTTGGCCTACGCCTGATCGGTGAGAGCACTTCTTAGCCGCCCACTCTCCCGCTCCCGCAGGCCAACCCGGACCCGGAGCCGCTCCATCTGTTGCTGCGTGTACTTGTCGGCCCCACCGATAGGGTGCTCGGCCAGCCACGACTCGATGTCGGCGGCGATCTCCGGTTCGGATCGGTACATGATCAGGTCGAGCATGCGGCGTCGGTTCTGCGGCGGCATCGACAGAAGAATCTCTTCCCAATTCTCCTTGACCAGTTCCCAAACGATCGGACCGTTTTCCCGGTGGCCGAGCATGCGGGCCAGCAGCCAGTTGGCATCCTGGCTGCGCACCTCACCAGCAAGGATCATGTCGATGAGACGCCGCGCCGTCGCTTCCTCGGGCACCGCAGCCGCAGCCCGCAGATAGCGGACCTCGTCCTGCGGGCTGTCTGCGGACTCACGGAGCCGGAGGAACCGATCGAACTCGGCTTCGTCACCATTGGCGGCGACGATGCCGACCACGGCCTCGGATACGTCGGCATCGACGGAGTCACGGTCTTCGAGCATCTGCCCGAACACATCGCGGGCTTTCGACTGCGTTGCCGGATCGCCGCCGAGATTGCCGAGCGTACGCAGCAGTAGCCCGCGCAGCCGGCGGGTTAGGTCGCTTTCCCCTTTGCCGGGCTCCCAGCCCATATCTATGGCCTGGCCGCCGACAAGGTCACGGACCCTGGCTTCGAGAGCGGGACGGTCGTCATCGGAAATTACCCGTCCCAGCTCGGCGAGCCCCGAGACGGCGACGCCCCAGACGTCCGGCTCGTCTTCGCCTTCGAGGGCGTCGACGAGTTTGAGGAAGTCGGCAGCAGACTTATCGCCGGCGAGCACATTCGCCCAAGTGTCGGCAATGATCGTGTAGCGCTCGGCCGGTTCAAGCTCGGCGAAGCCATCGGCCAGCGACTCCAAGGTGTCGGTCGGATAGTTGATGCGGTAGAAGCCGTTGCCGCCACGGTTGAGCAGGAAGCCATCGCCGGCGGGCAGTTCGACTGCCTCAGCGCCGACGATGACCCTGCCCTCCTCAGAACCACTGCGATACAAGACCGGCACCTGCCACTGGGAATCGCCGGCTTCGAGAAATCTGAAATGTCTCTGTTCCAGTCGGTAGGTGTCGCCGGAAGATGAGACATCGATCTGCGGGTAACCGCCCTGATAGATCCAACCGCTCATGAGGTCGCCGACCGGCTCGCCCGACTCGGCTTCGAGTGCGGCCCACAGGTCGTCGGTATCGGTGTTGGAGTAGGCGTGGGTCTTCAGATAACGGCGAATGCCGTTGCGGAAGGTCTCTTCCCCCAGGTACTGCTCGAGCATGCGCAGCACCGCCGAGCCCTTGCCGTAGGTGAGAGTGTCGAACATGGCGTTCGCTTCTTCAGGCGAAACGACGGGGAACTCGACGGGGCGGGTTGCGCTGAGGCCGTCGACGTCCATCGACTGAGCCCGGAAGTGGGCGAAAGTGAGCCAGCGCTTCCAGTCGGCCCGGAATGCATCGACACACTTCAACTCCATGAAAGTGGCGAACGCCTCGTTTAGCCAAATACCGTTCCACCATTTCATGGTGACGAGATCGCCGAACCACATATGGGCCAACTCGTGAGAGATGACGTCGGCGACCCTGGCCATCTCGTCCTGGGTGCTCCGCTTCTTGTCGACGAACAGAGCTGTCTCCCGATAGGTGACCGCACCGAGGTTCTCCATGGCTCCCCAGGCGAAGTCGGGAATGCCGATCATATCGAGCTTGTCGCCCGGGTACGGGATGTCGTAGTAGTCGGCCAGATACTGAAGAGCGAAGGCACCAGCTTCGAGAGCGAACTCGGTGAGGTGGCCCTTACCCGGGGTATGCAGCACCCGCAGCGGCACGCCGCCGGCATCGACAGGACCGGCGATCTCAAAATCGCCGACGATGAAGGCGACCAGGTAGGTGGACATCTTCATGGTCTCCGCGAACCTGTGAGCAACCCTCCCGTCGCCGGCCGGCTCGGCGGAGATCTCGGCGGCGTTGGAGGCGGCGACCAGCTTGCGATCGACGATGAGGGTCACGTCGAATGTGGCCTTCAGATCCGGCTCGTCCCAGCAGGGGAAAGCCCGCCGGGCATCGGCAGCTTCGAACTGCGTTGTGGCGATGACCTGCTCGTTGCCGCCCTCGTCTTTGTAGGTCGAGCGGTAGAAGCCGTGCAACCTGTCATTGAGGATGCCGGAAAACCAGGCATGCAGCGTCCAGGCGCCGGGGGCGAGTTCCTCGTCAAAGATCAGAGTCACCCGCTCACCGACCTCGTCGTAGGTAATGGCGTCTGCCCAGTATGTGTCGCCATCGGCATCGACCATTGCCGCCTTCTCTAGCTCCAGCTCGATGGCATTGAGCACGACCTCACGCACCGGATCCACGACATCGACCGACACGATCTCAAATCCGGTGAACGAAGCGGTCTCGAGATCGGGCTCCAGCGTCAGCTCATAGCGTGACGGGATGACGGTTCTGGGCAATCTGTAGTCAGCTTCGGCGGCCATAGGTTCCTCACATCGCGATATCGGCAAATGCTAGATGCGATGGAACGGCGCGAAATCTCGAGCGGGACTCCTACTCCGGCACCTTTGCCAGCGCAGCGAACTGGTGGCGGTCCTCGGCGGACCAGCCCTCACGTGCGACGAGTAGCTCGAAGTCGCTGAGGAGGTCCCAGCCTTCGCCTTCCTCGAGGATGTGGGGACGGCGCGGGCGTTCATTTCGCTCCAGGTTGCGGACCGTGGCCCGGCATAGAACGAGCATGCCACCCGGCCTTAGAGCCTGACGGAAGACCGGGAACAGGTGTCGCTTGAGGAAATGGAAATCGCAGATGACATCCCACGGTCCTTCCGGAAACGGATCATTGTCGAAGTCGATGAGGACACTCCCGACGGTCACGCCTGCTACAGCGGCGGCGTCAAGGGCAAGCTGAAGACCCTCCTCGGAGATATCGGCGATCGTCACGTCATGACCCTGCTGTGCCAGCCAGATGGCGTTGCGCCCGCTCCCTCCGCCGACATCGAGAACCCGTGCATGTCGTGGAAATTGCGGAGCAACTTCCACGAGGAACGCCGCCGGCTCGGGGCTCCAGGCGCCGTCCGTTACATAACGCTCATCCCAGTGTTTGCGCTCGGTGTCCGACATGTAAGGTCACATCATATGTGCAGATCCATCAAGCGTCTCCGCGAAGGAGCCGTACCAGCCACACCGGAGGAGATCGAAGCCGCCGCTCTCCAATTCGTCCGCAAGATCAGCGGCTTCCAGAAGCCTGCGGCTCACAACGTCGAGGTGTTCGAGCGCGCTGTTGCTGAGGTCGCGGCGATCTCACAAGAGTTGCTGGACGGTCTGGTGATTCGGGGGGCTTAGGGTTGGCGAGGGGAGGAGGGCCGCCAACGCCACCACCCATGACACGCGCACAGGCCCCCCGCCTGGTGACGGGGGGCCTGGCTGTCGGAGCTACGGGCTCAACCGGACTGCTTGTTCGAGGATGTCGTGGAACTCTTCCGCGGCTTCGTCGTCGATCTCTCTCCAGGGGAGATTGTCAACTTCGTCGAGCACGTCTTCGAGCTCGAGGCCGCGCACCCAGCGGCTGCCACGCAGCACCTCGGCGTAGGCGGCAACCGAGCTCACAACCTGGAACTCGGCGCTTGTCTCTCCAAAGCGGTCGGACAACAGCGCGGTGGTGACGTCGCCCTGGATCTCCTCGATCTGCCCGCTCTCTTCGTCCTCCCAGCGGAGGAAGACGGTCGCAAAGCCCACTTCGGATCGGTATGCGTCACGGGTGAGGGCCACCTCGTACAGGGCCATCACGGTGTGCCCAGCGTTTATCTCGCCGGCGTCCACCCGGTCGTCGCGAAAATCATCGTCGGCGACGTCGCGGTTCTCGAAGCCGATCAGCCGGTATTCCTCGACGTACTCAGGGTCGAACTCAACCTGGACCTTCACGTCGCGGGCCACGGTCTCCAGGCTTGTCGTCAGCTGCTCCTGGAACAGGCGCTCGGCTTCTTCCCTGGTGTCGACATAGGCATACCAGCCGTTGCCCTGGTCTGCGAGCTGCTCAAGCAGCACATCGTTGTAGGTGGAGATGCCGACACCGATGGTGACGAGATCGATGCCCTGGCGGGCACGGTCGCCGATGGTCTCGAGGATCGATCCGGGGCCGGTGTTGCCGACGTTGGCGACACCATCCGACAGCAGAATCACCCGATTGACGGCGTCACGCTGGTAGGACTCGTCGGCCAGCTCGTAGCCGACGGTCAGGCCGGCTTCGGCGTTGGTGCTGCCGCCAGCATCGAGACGATTGATAGCATCGACGATCTCGTCACGTTCGCTCACGGATGTCGGCTCGAGGATCACCTCGGCCTCGGTCTCGTAGGCGACAATGCCGACAGTATCGAAACGATCCAGCTCGTCGACCAGTATTTCCAGTGACTCCTTGACCATGTCGAGCTTGCCGCCGTCACGCATCGAGCCGGACACGTCAACGACCAGCGTCAGATTCACGTCCCGACGTTGCCGCTCGGTGACCTCACGAGCCTGGATACCGATGCGAAGAATGTCGTTGCGGGAATCGAAGAACGGGGTGGGACCGCCGTCCGCATACACCGCAAAGGTCGAATCCTCCGGAGCGGTGTATCCGCCGTCGAAGTAGTTGACATACTCCTCAACCCGGACCGCGTCCGGCGAGGGAAGGTAGCCATCATTGACCCAGGCACGCATCAGCGTGTATGCCCCGGTATCCACGTCGACTGCGAACGTCGAAAGTGGATCGGTAGAGGGATCCTCAAACGGGTTGACCCCGTAGTCGTCGAAGTTGGTATCGGTAGGTGCTTCGGTAGTTGTCGTCTCGGGCGGTGCCTCCTCACCCGACTCTCGGTCATAGGACGCGTCGCCGCCGGCAATGGCGGTCGCGCCTTCGGGCGCAGCCGTGGTCTCCGGTGCGGACGTGGTCTCAGCCGCCGCCGAGGTGGTCTCGGTGGCTGCCGCCGTCGGCGCGGGCCGGTCGATCCGGCCCGAGGTGGTCGTTGTGGCGTCGGAAGAGTCGTCGTCTCCCCCACAAGATGAAACGATCATCACCAGCGCCAGGAGCGCTGTTGCGATTCTCTTGTTGGCTTTCATTGTTGCCTCCCAGTTGATCGCAAGGGGTTACCCCTGCGATGCAACTAGGACGCGAGATGTGATGGGAAAGGTTCCCGAGTCAGACGACGTCTCGCCGCAGAACGGCCCCCAACGCGACGGTGGCGGGAACGATGGCCCAGGCAAGGATGGCTGCAATTGCGGCTCCAACTCCGACGCTCGGGTCGATACCCGACATCACGTTGGCCAACGTGTTCGGCACCCACGATGCGGTTTCGCTTGCCATCTGCACTGCCAGCGGCGGCAGAATGATCAGCAGCAGGATGGTGCCGGTGACAGCGCCACCGGTGTTGCGGACAAGGGTACCGATGCCACCGCCGAGCACCGCGCCTGCTCCACCGGCCAGGGCCGAGGCTGCGAGTACTCGCACCAGGTCGCCGGCGGAGACCATGAAGCCGTAGTCGGTTGCGGTGAGACCGATAGCTACCGAGCCGGCACTAACTCCGGCTCCGATCAGACCCAGCGCACATCCGGCCGCAAAGATCGCGGCCAATTGCGCCAGGACCGCTTGGGAACGCCGGGGCGTGGTCAGGAATGTCAACACGACGGTGCCGTGACCGTACTCCCGGGCAACCGCGATGGTGCCGAACAGTGCTGCGATAACCACCGAGTTGGTGGCGAACGCCATGAGCGACTGCTGGTCGAGTGCTGTCGAGATGAATGTCTTGCTGCCGTCCATGTCGGTTCCGTATGCGACGGCGACGGCGGTCACCGCGCCGATCACAACGAAGACGGTCAGGAAGGCCAAAGGCATCTTGGTGCTGGTCAGCTTGTGCATTTCAGCGCGGACGATTCGAAGCCAGTTCATCAGTTGCTCCTTTCGGTCGACTCGGTCCAGGCAAAGAAGCGATCTTCTAGCGAGTCGGTGTGACGGGACAGTTCGTGGAGTACTACGCCGGTGTGGAAGGCCTCCTCACCGATCCGATCGAGGGAGAGGCCGCGTACCACAAGGGTGTCGGGATCTAGGGCATCGACGCCGCCGCCTGCGGCGACGAGGGCTTTGTGGAGGACGTCGGGAGACGCGGTGCGGACGAGCGATGCGGATTGGCGCAGCGCGGCCAGCGAGCCTTGGGTAACCAGACGACCCTCGTTGATGACCACGACGTCGTCGGCCAGCTGTTCTACCTCGCCCAGGAGGTGGCTGGAGACGAAAACGGTATTGCCCTCGGCTGCACGCGCCCGCAGCAGATTGCGTAGCATGCGGATGCCCTGCGGGTCCAGCCCGTTACCGGGTTCGTCGAGAACGAGCACCGGGGGGTTGCGCAGAAGTGCCGCCGCCAGGCCGAGCCGCTGCTTCATGCCCAGCGAGTAGGCGCCGGCGTGCCGGTTGGCAGCGTGAGAGAGCTCGACGAACTCGAGGACCTCATCCACACGCTCTACCGGAGTGCCGGTGGCGTCGGCCAAGATGCGCAGATGGTTGCGGCCGCTGCGCCCTGGATGGAACGCGTCGGCTTCGACGCTGGCGCCCACAATCCCGGTTGGGTCGGACAACTCGGCGTAACTCTTGCCGCCGATGGTGGCCCGGCCCTGGGTCGCTGAGGCGAGGCCGAGCAGAACCTTCATCGTGGTCGATTTGCCTGCGCCGTTCGGGCCGAGGAAGCCGGTCACTCGGCCGGGCCGGGCGGCAAACGAAAGATCGTCTACGACGGTCGTTCCTCGGTAGCTCTTGGTGACACGGTCGATCACCAGCGGGTATTCGGACTGTTGCTGCATGTCGTTGCTCCTCTGGTACATACCTGCAACGTATGTCCGGGAGACTCCCCCGTCTCCCGCCAAAGGAGGCATTTCCCTCTCCCCCATTTGGGGGATTGATCGAGAATGCGGATCCTCCGGCGGAATACTGCCGCTCCATCGGCGAGTTCGGATGCAACGGCGTTAGCTCCCGAGGTCGGTGCTCCCGGGGGTGACCAGGCCGCTCTCGTATGCAAAGGCGACGACCTGGGCGCGGTTGGTGAGGCCGAGTTTGGTCAGGATGCTGGAGACGTGGGATTTGATCGTGGCCGGGCCGACGAAGAGGGTGTCGGCGATCTCGATGTTACTCGCGCCGGCGGCGACGGCCATGAGCACCTCCCGCTCCCGTTCGGTGAGACGGTCGAGCCGGGAGACAACAGTGGAATCGAGCATCGTCGGCGTGGCGAACTGGCTGATGAGGCGGCGGGTCACGGACGGCGCCAGCAGCGCCCCGCCGTCGGCGACGGTGCGCACCGCGTCGACCAAGCTCTCCGGAGAGATGTCCTTGAGCACGAACCCGCTGGCCCCGGCCCGCAGCGCCTTGTAGACGTACTCATCCGGGTCGAAGGTGGTGACGATCAGCACCTTCACCGGCCAGTCGGCCGCCTCAATGATCATCTGGGTGGCGGTCAACCCATCCATCTCCGGCATACGGATGTCCATTAGGATCACATCGGGCCGGAGGGTACGGGCGATCTCAACAGCTTCCGCACCGTCGCCGCCTTCCGCAACGACTTCGATGTCGTCCTGAAGACCCAGGACGACAACAAACCCGCCGCGAACCAGGGCCTGATCGTCGATGATGGCGACTCGAATGCTCACTCGTCTCCAATCGGCAGTCTCGCCAACACCTGGAACCCACCTTCGGGTCGAGGGCCGGCTTCGAACGTCCCACCGAGCAAGCCAGCACGCTCCTGCATGCCGACGATCCCGCGCCCCGACCCGGGCAGAACCGTGGTCACCGCCCCGGTATTGGTCACCTCGACCGCGAGCCGGCCATCGGTCTCCGACAGTCGCACCGCAGTTGCCGCATCAACTCCGCCATGCTTGAGCACGTTGGTGAGCGCCTCCTGCACGATCCGGTAGGCAAAAAGATCGACGCGGACGGGAAGGGCGGAAGTCACATCCATAGATACGGTGATGTCCATGCCCGTCGCCCTCAGTCGCTCGGCGAGCTTGTCTACCTGATGCAGCGCCGGCTGTGGGTCCATTCTGTCGGTGCCGGTTTCGGGCCGGAGAACACCAAGCAGATGACGGAGTTCATCGAGAGCCCGCCGCCCTGCCTCCTCGACTGCTTCGATTGCCTCCTGGGCACGCTCGGGGTCATCGGCGACGACGAGGCGAGCCACACCCGCTTGTACCGTCATCACAGTCACATTGTGGGCAACAACGTCGTGAAGCTCACGAGCAATGGCGGCACGGGCGTCGTTGACGGTTTGCTGCGCTTCGGCCGAGCGACGTTCTCGGATTGCAGTCGCGTACTCGCCGCGGATCCGCACCCGTCGGCCTATGTACCAGGGCAGCACTGTGAACAGCCCAACGATGGCAATGTCGGCTATCGGATCGCCGTCGACGATCTGGATGGTCGCCGCAGCTGCAAGGGCGACGATCAGCCCCATCAGGCTCGGCCATTTCTGCGGCAGGTGACGGCCGGCCGCGTAGAGGCCGGCGAGTAAGTGGAACACCGGATTGGATGGGTACCCGGCCAGCGTCCAGACCACCATCATCGCCAGCACCACGCCCAGTGCCACCAGCGGGAAAGCGCGCCGCCACACGAGACCGGCGCTGGCTGCAGCCAGCAGGAAGAACCCGAGCATCGGAATGCCATCGATGCCCGCCTGATCCTGGCCGACGACGTTCACGGCGGCAGCGAGGAAGACCAACACAGCAAGAGCGGCATCGATGACTCGGGGGGAAAGCGCACGTGCCTTCATATCCGCTCGCCCCGTTCCCTTCGCCACATGGTGCGAGAACCTCACTTGTTCTCTACCTCGTCTGTTGTGACCTGCGGGTCAACCGACTCACCGAGAAGAATGGACTCGATGGTCTGCTGCAATAGCGCCGCGCTCACCGGGCCGCTGACCTTGGCGCGAACGATGCCGTCGGCGTCTATGAAGAATGTTTCGGGGAGGCCGAGAATGCCGAATTCCACAGCGACGCGGGAGCCCCGGTCGATACCGTACGTATACGGCTCCCCCCGCCCCAATTGGTCGAGAAAGGCCCGGCTGTTAGAACCGTCGCCGTCCTGGTAGGCGATGCCGATGAAGCTGACACCGGCATCTGCATAGGCCGCGGCGGTGGCGTTGAGGGCATCGTGCTCGACGCGACAGTTGCCACACCACGATGCCCAGAAGTTGATAACGACGACGTCGCCCTCGAAGTCGGCAACGCTGAACTCACCGTCTGAATCGAGATACTGCACCGTTACGTCGGGCGCTTCCTCCCCGATGAGGGGTGACGGCGCCAGGGTGATGTCGGTGTCCAGGCGTTGCACGAATACCACTCCGAGCACCATGACGGCCAACCCGGCGGCGATCGCCAGCCAGAACGCCCAGCCGTTGCCCTCTTTCACAGCGACGCTTCCACATCGGCGAGCAGATCCTCCGCAGCCGTTCGTACTTCGTCCGGCACATTCTCGTAGCCGAGCAATTGGCGGAGCGGCTCGGCTGCCCCTGCCGCATCGCCGAGACCGAAAAAGCGGATGTTCGCCAGATACCAGAGGGCATTCCCGTTGTTCGGCAACACGGCCAGACTCTCGACAACGAACGACTCAGCGAGATCGGGTCGCCCCGACTGGTACGTCATCCACCCCACATTGGCGAGAGCCCCGGAGTCCTGCACGCCGAGATCCTCGAGGAGGTACATGTAGTGGGTCAACGCATTCGAGAAATCACCCTCGAAGAAGTAGCGATCGGCCAAAGCCAGCCGCATCCCCGGGATATTCGGGTTCTGGGCTACAACAGCTTCGAGTTGCTCGTTGGTGACACTGTCGAGATCGACGCTCTCCCCGGTAACGACGTCCTCGGCGACTCCCTCCACGCCCGCGGCGCTGTCGGTGTTGGCGCGAACAACGATGATCAGCACGGCGATGATGATGACGAGGGCGCCACCGATGCCGAGCAACCATTTGCCGCTGATGACTTCCGGCGAGTCGTCGGCCTCGTCGTCCCCCTGCAACTGGCGTATCTCGTCTTCGTAGCGCTCCCGCAGCCGGCCGGCCGTCTCCTCGTCGAGTTCGCCTTGAGCCACCTGTTCGGCGATCTCCTCGAGATCACGGTGGGCCTGAGCGATCCTCTCTTCGATGCGAGTCATGTCCTCTGCCTTCTCCAGATCACAGCGCCACCGACGACAAGCGCTGGCGCAGGGAGTGCCCACAGAGCAACACCCCATCCGGACAGTGGCGGGTCGAGCAGCACCTGCTCGCCGTAGCTGGAAGCGAAGTAGTCGTATATCTGAGCGTCGGTCCAGCCGGCCTCAATCTTCTCTCGCAGAATCACGACGAGATCCTGAGCCACCTGCGAATCGGACTCAGCGAGCGATTGACCGTCGCACCAAGGACAGGCAATACGCTGCGACAGCTCTAGCCGGCGCTGGTCTGGATCGGCTTCCTCCGATACCGGGAGCAGCCCTACGACGATGATGATCAGCGAAACGATCGCCATCCCCCAGCCAACGAGGCGCTTGACGGCGCTAGGCACGGATCACCGCCTTGCGTTGTGGCTTGCGGGCGAACACCGCCCACATTCCTCCTCCGACCATTACCAGGCCACCTGCCCACAGCACCCACATCAGAGGGAACACCATCACGTCGAGCACAACGTCGTCGCCGGGCACCGTCGCCAGCGCCACGAACACATCCTCGGTGAGTCCGGTGTGAACCGCCGGAGTGGCAACCGCAGGCGGCCGCGCATAGCTGTTGAACACCGGCTCCAATGTCTCGATCTCTCCCGTGCAGTCGATGTTGCGCAGCGAGATGACGGCACCGACAACCGCCCGGTTCGGCTCCATGCGCGAGGTGGCCTCTTCGTAGACGATGCAATAACCTTCGACGGTCGCACTCGACCCGGCGGTCAACCGCACTTGGTCTCGGGAGGCCAGGCCGCTGGAGGCGGCAATCCCGACGGCGAGCAGCGCCACCCCGATGTGCGCGATCTGCCCGCCCCAGTACCCGGGGTCGCGGCGCAACACCTTGGCAAACGCCGTCGTCCGTCGAGCGTCGACCTTGCCCGTCTGCCGCCGGAATTCCTCGAGGATCGTGGCAATCACGAACCCTCCGAGGACAATAAGGATCACAACGGGAACGGAATCTACGCCGAACAGCACGCTCACCGCCCCGACCACCAACCCGACCGCGAGCGGCGCTGCGATACGGGGCCAAACGACGTCCCACCTAGCGGAGCGGTAGGGCGTAATCGAACCTACCCCCATCGCCAGCAACAACAGGGCGGCAATCGGGAGGGTCACCCGGTTGTAATACGGAGTCCCAACCGAAACCCGGGCCCGCCCCATCGCTTCAAGAGCAACCGGGTACAGCGTGCCCATGAGGATCGCCAACCCAAAGACGGTGAGGATGAGGTTGTTGAGAAGGAATGCGCCTTCGCGGCTTGCCAGCGAATCGAGTCGTGCCGCCGAACTGAGCAATTGCGCACGGGAAGCGAACAGCAGCAGAGACCCGACTACCACGATGAGCAGGAACCCGAGCAGCAACGGGCCGACATCAGACTGGGTGAACGAGTGGACCGAAATGATGGTCCCGGATCTGGTCAGGAACGTGCCCAGGATCGTTAGAGAGAAGGTGACAATGATGAGGATTAGGTTCCACGCCTGCAGCATGCCGCGGCGTCGCTGCACCACGGCGGAGTGAATGAAGGCGGTCGCTGCCAACCAGGGCAGAAGCGCCGCATTCTCCACCGGATCCCACGCCCAGTAGCTACCCCAACCGAGCACCTCGTACGACCACCAGGCGCCGAGCAGCATGCCGAACCCGAGGAACGCCCATGCGATGACCGACCAGCGACGGGTCCGTTCCAGCCACACGCTCCCTTGCTCGCCACGGATCATCGCCGCGATGGCAAAAGCAAACGGGGCCGTGAACCCCACATACCCCACATACAGCATCGGCGGATGAATGGCCATCAGAATGTGGTTCTGGAGTAGGGGATTGGCGCCGAGGCCGTCTGCCGGGGCAACGGAGTCGACAAAGGGAAGCCAGCTGGTGGCGGCACAGGAGCCTCCGACCAGTTCGGTGCACACTTGGAATGGATTCGACACAGTTGCCATCAATCCGAACCAAAAGACCGATACGACTCCCATCACCGATAGGGCGGCGAGTCCGAGCCGATCTCCTGCGGACACCGAGCGGGCGACTAGATAGACGAGAGCCGCCAGAACCAGGCCCCACAGTACGATGCTCCCTTCGAGGGCAGCCCAGGCTCCGGCAAGCAGGAACAGAACCGGAGTTGTCCTGCTCGAGTTCTCGATCACGTAGGAGAGGCTGAAGTCGTGCGACAACATCCCCACCTCAAGAGCGATGAAAGCTACGGACGCTCCTACAAGGAGAAGAAGAACGGGAAGCCGGACCGAGGCTGCAGAAGGTTCGGAGCTGCGCGCCGCCATCCACGCCCGGAATACCAGGACCACCGATGCTGTCAGGGCCAGCAGAACAGCGAGCAGACCTGCGGTGGCTATCACTGCTCTTCGAGTTCGTGATCGATGGAGTCGTAGATCACGTTGTCCTCGGTGCGGTACTGCTCATCGTGGCGAATGAGCATGGTGTCGGAGCGGAAAACCGAACCGTCCCAGGTCCCCTCGACGATCACGCCCTGTCCTTCGTCGAAGAGCTGCGGGACGACGCCGGCATGCTCAATGACGAGAGATTCGCGCCCATCGGTCACGGTCAGCAGGAGCATATCTCCGGTATCGACGACCGATCCCGCCACGACCTGACCTCCAAGGCGAAGCCGATCGGTCGATGGGGTGATTTCTGTGCTCAACTCCGTAGGGGTGTGGAAATAGACGAGGTTGCTCGACAGGTTGAAAAGCAGCACCACGAGAACGCCAACCGCGATGATGGCAGGAACGAGGAACTTCCAGTAGCGACGGATCACGTCTGCTCCTTGCGTCGTGCCGACCGCAACCGCATTGCGAGCAAACCGACGTACGTCAGCAGCGTCCCGTAGGTGAGGATGTATCCGATGGCCACGTATCTCATGCGCCGCTCGTCCCGATCGTCGGGGCCGACACGGCATCGCCTGCGACTGGCCCTTCGGTGGCTGCTGCGGCCTCGTATTGGGCGAGGTGGAGTTGCGCCAGCTCGTATCGGTAGCGAAGCAACCGCGCATACACAACGGTGAAGGCAGCCACCGATACGAGCAGTGCGGCGAGGATAGGGCCGTCCATCTGAATGTCACGGGGCCGGAACGTGTTGGTCTGATGCAGGGTCCGCCACCACGTCACCGAGAAGTGGACCGGAATCAGCTGCACGAGACCGAGGATTCCCAAAACCGAGGAGCGGCGGGCCCGTGCCTCCGGCTCCGGTATCGACCGGCGCAACGCCAGGTACCCGATATACACGAAGAGCATGATGGCGGTCAGTGTCAGCCGGGCATCCCACGTCCAGTAGACATTCCAGGTGGCCTTGCCCCAGATCATCCCTCCGATGATGGCAATGGTCGTGAACACAACCCCGATCTCGGCCGAAGACCCGGCGATGAGGTCCCAGCGCAGGGATCGCGTCG
>Ga0180430_10003066_pt1 | contig 14564 bp, 12 predicted proteins | sample SS_ome_9_FD_132999 | JGI IMG/M metagenome (GOLD analysis project Ga0180430, IMG submission 132999) | Hypersaline lake sediment archaeal communities from the Salton Sea, California, USA - SS_1_S_2 metaG | ecosystem: Environmental > Aquatic > Non-marine Saline and Alkaline > Hypersaline >... | reverse complement strand
GGTATTGGTGGGGCGAGGCCCACTACCGCACCAAGGGCGGCAAACTCGAACTGACCTCCATTCCCGAAAAAGAGTGGCAGGTGGTGGAAGACGCGGCGCTCAAGTTCTGGGACGACATCGCCAAAAAGAGCGACCGGAATGCCAAGGTGGTGAAAATCCTGAAAGACTATGCACAGACCATGAAAGCGGCCGGTCCTCCCTACCGCTATGCAGACTAACAACCGGTTCCACTTCACTGGATGACGGCTTATCCGCTTTGCCGGCGCCGGCGGCGCCGGCAAAGCGCTGAGACGACGGCCGGTTTCCGGTGCTGATCAGCGACTTTCCGCAGTAAACAGGATTCAGGCAGGCTGCGGGTGTCGCTGATTTCGTGTGGACCATAACCCTCCCCCGGCATGCAGGGCCGGGGCGATATTTTCCGGGAAAGGAACGCGTATGCCGAAAGCGGTTATACTTTATGTACGGTACATCGAGAAAATAAACCGCATTGTCGGAAAATTTTCCATGTACCTGGTATTTTTAATGATGGGCATCCTGCTGTACGAGTCCATCGCCCGCACCATCTTCAACCGGCCCCACATATGGGTCGTGGAAATGGCCCAGTTCACCATGGCCGCCTATTATCTTCTCGGCGGCGGCTACTCCATGATTCTCAAGGGGCATGTGCGCATGGATCTTCTCTACGGCCGCTGGTCGGCCAAACGCCAGGCGATCATGGATGCCTTCACCGGCCTGTTCCTGCTGTTTTACATGATTTTTCTGCTGGTCGGCGCCATTTCCAGCATCCATTACGCCGTGGTCTACGGTCAGCGCAACTACACCTCCTGGGCACCGCCGCTGGCGCCCATCAAAATTATCATGGCCCTGGGCATACTGCTGATGCTGCTCCAGATCGTTGCCACGTTTTTCAAGGATCTGGCCAAGATTAAGGGGGAGAAGATAACATGAGTTATGAAATGATCGCACTGTTGATATTCCTCTCCATGATGCTCATGCTTCTCACCGGGCAGCGGGTCTTCGGCGCCATCGGCGGGGTGGCCACGCTTTTCGCCCTGCTGCTGTGGGGTGAAGGCGCCGCGGAGATGCCGTTCAACGCCAGCTTCGTGCTGCTTAACTGGTACCCGCTGCTGACCCTGCCGCTGTTTATCTACATGGGCTACATGTTTTCCGAGTCGGGCATTGCCAGCGACCTTTACCGCATGTTTCATGTCTGGATGGGGCCGATTCCGGGCGGCCTGGCCATCGGCACCATCGGTCTGATGACCGCCGTGTCGGCCATGAACGGGCTGAGCGTGGCCGGCATGGCCATCGGCGCCAGCCTGGCGCTGCCGGAAATGCTCAAGCGCAAGTATGACAAGGTCATGATCACCGGTGTCATTCAGGCCGGCAGCTCGCTGGGCATCATGGTGCCGCCCAGCGTGGTGCTGGTGCTTTACGGCATGATCGCCCGGCAGCCGGTGGGCCAGTTGTGGTTGGCCGGCGTTCTGCCCGGATTCCTGCTGGCGGGCCTCTTTATTCTTTACATCGCCGTTCGCTGCGCCCTGCAACCGCATCTGGGTCCGATACTCCCCAAGGAGGAGCGCAATGTCAACTGGAGCGAAAAACTGCGGCTGCTGCGGGCCGGTGTGATTCCGCTGGTGATCATTTTCTCCATGACCGGCCTGTTTCTTCTGGGGATCACCAGCCTGGTGGAGTGTTCCGCCGTCGGCGCGGTGGCCACCACCGTGGCGGCCTTTGTGAAGCGGCGGTTGACCTGGAATGTCATGCAGGACACGCTGCACAAAACCCTGAGCGTGAGCTGTATGTTCATGTGGGTCATCCTGGCCGCGCTGTGCTTCGGTTCTGTTTTCGACGGTCTGGGTGCGGTGCATGCGATCGAATCCCTGTTCATCGAAAAGTGGGGGCTCGGTCCCTGGGGCGTGTTGGTCATGATGCAATTGTCCTACATTTTGATGGGCATGTTTCTGGACGACACGGCCATGCTGATCATCGTGGCGCCGCTCTACGTACCCCTGGTCATCAGCCTGGGGTTCAATCCGGTCTGGTACGGCGTTCTCTATACAATCACCTGCCAGATCGCCTACATGACGCCGCCCTTCGGGTACAACCTGTTCCTGATGAAGGCCATGGCCCCCAAAGAGGTGTCCCTGGCCGACATCTACCGCTCCATTATTCCCTTTGTGCTGGTCATGATGTTCGGTCTGGCCCTGGTGATCCTGTTTCCCCAGATCGCCCTGTGGCTGCCCAATATTTATTTTGGACACTAACTAAAATGGCGCGTCACTGCAAAAACCGGTGACGTGCCATTTTAGGCAGAATGGTGATAAAAGGCATAAAAATTTATGGAGGCAAACATGAAAATCGCCAATGTTCAGATCAAGAAAATACTGTATGCCACGGATCTGTCGGAAAACGCCGTGCATGCCTTTTCCTACGCCGTCAGCCTGGCGACGCTTTACGGCGCATCCATCACCATCCTGTACGTCCTGGCCGATCTTCCCGGTGAAGAATTTGTTTCCAACCTGGTCGGCAGCGATACCTGGCGGGATATCAAGGCGCGGCATTATTCCGAGGCCCGTGAGCAGCTGATCGGCAAGCGGCGGGGTCCGGCCGTCATCCAGGAAGTGCTGCAGGCCTTTTCCGACGAGGCCAAAAACAAGGTGCAGGATCGGGCCTTTGCCACCGACGACATTCTGATCGAAAGCGGCACCCCGGCGGATGTCATCGTGGAAACCGCCAAAAAACAGGACTGCGACCTGATCGTCATGGGCACTCACGGCATGGGCGTGATCGCCGATGTTCTCATCGGCAGCACCGCCAAGTGGGTGGTGCGGCATTCCCCGATCCCGGTGCTGGTGGTCCAGCAGCCCAAAAAAGCCAAACCGGAAAAAACAAAATAACCAATCTCGATCACCAAACAACAAAATAACAATCGCTTTTTCTGGATTCCGGCGTGCGCCGGAATGACGAAACAAGACCAAACGGCCGTGCACGAGCACGTGTCCGTATACGTTAACGGGGTATAGCTGACGGCTAATCGCTAACAGCTAACAGCTCTGACTTCCGCCCTCCGACCCCCGCCCGCCGACCTCCGGAAATCTACAGCCGCTCTCCCGCCAACGTCCGCCCATCGACAAGGCCGGTGATGCGAACGGTCTGCAGCGTGTTTTGCAGCGCGTCAGAGCCCTTGGTCAATATGGTTGCATAGTTGGATGTCATTCCTTTGAGCTGTCCGGTGCGGGTGTCCCGCTGCTGTTCCACCAGGATCTCCACCCGCCGATCGACCAGGCGGTTGAGAAACAGGCGGCGTTTTTCGCGACCGAGGCGGCGGATGCGGCGGCAGCGTTCCCGAATGACCGCCGGATTCACACGGCCGTCCAAGGTTGCGGCGGCGGTTCCCCCGCGGGGTGAAAAGGGAAACACATGCAGGTAGGCAAGTGGGAGCGACTGAATCAAGGTAAAGGTTTCCGCAAAATCCTGATCGGTTTCCCCGGGAAATCCGATGAGCACATCCGCGCCGATGGCGGCATCGGGCATGGCGTGGTGCAGACGCTGTACAAGATCGGTAAATTCCCGCCGCCGGTAGGGGCGTTTCATGCGCTGTAAAATGCGGTCGGCGCCGCTCTGCAGCGGCACGTGAAAATGGCGGCAGACATGGCCGGGCGGTTCAGCCGCCGTTAATGCCGTCTGCAGCAGGTCCGCGGTGAATTCCAGGGGTTCGATGGAGCTCAGACGGATGCGGTCGATGGCCTTGTCGTTGATCAGCGTTTTGAGCAGAGAGGCCAGGCCGGTTGTCGGCGTCAAATCGCTGCCGTAGCGTCCCAGGTGAATGCCGGTCAGAACGACTTCGTGGAAGCCGGCTTGCGCGATGCAGGCCACATGCGTGCGCACGGTTTCAAAGGGCATGCTGCGTACCGGGCCGCGGGCGTAGGGGACGATGCAGTAGGTGCAGAAGGCATCGCAGCCATCCTGAATTTTTAAAAAGGGACGGGTGCGTGTATTCAGCGGCGGTGATGCTTCGACAAACGGCGGATGCGGCCCCGGCTTTTTCCAGACCGGCCCCGGGCGGAAAAGTTCTTTGTCGTTAGCGCCGTTGAGAACAATTTCCGGAAGGCGGTGCTTTTCGGCGTGGCCGATGACCCCGTGAACCCCGGGGATGGCGCTGATATCGGCCGGCGCGGTTTGCGCATAGCAGCCGGTGACGAGAATGAGCGCCTGGGGATGGCGCCGGATCATCCTGCGAATCGTCTGCCGCGACTGCATCGCCGCTTTGCCGGTGACGCAGCAGGTGTTGACGATGCACAGATCCGGTTGCGCTTCCTGCTTTCCCAAAAGCGGCGTGACATCCATCAAACCCCTGTTGCACAGGGCCTGGGCGATGCTTTCCGATTCATACTGGTTGACTTTGCAGCCTAGGGTCAGAATGGTGAAACGGCGCAGGGATCTCTTGGGGTTCGCTGCCATCAGCCGCGGATCATGCCGCATCCCAGCACTTCTTCGCCCTGGTAGAAAACCGCCCCCTGGCCGGGGGTGACGGCGGACTGCGGCTGCTGAAAGCGCACGACGGCCCGGTCGGCGCCGATCAGCTTAAGACGGGAGGGCGCCGCTCTGTGGCGGCAGCGGATACGGGTTTGAAGGGTTGCGGACGGATCCGGCGGTGCATTCACCCAGTGCAGGTCGGTCACGGTGCAGGCCGATGCATAGGTGTCCTGCTTGAAACCGACGATCAGCCGGTTGTTGGCGACATCCAGCGCCAGCACATAGAAGGGCACCGGTGCGGGAATGTTGATGCCTCTGCGCTGGCCGACCGTAAAGCGGTGCAGGCCCTCGTGGCGGCCGATCTCACGACCGGACCGATCGGTGATGGGGCCCGGCTGAGAACGAAAGCCGGACTGGCGGCTGATAAAGCGGTCGTAAGGTCCCTTGCCGACAAAACAGATATCCTGGCTTTCATCGGCAAACACGGGTGCCAGTTCCTTTTCGGCCGCCAGGCGCAGGGTTTGCCGCTTGCGGATCCCGCCCATGGGGAACAGGGTGTCCGACAGGGTCTCGCCGGAAAGGCGGGCCAGAAAATACGACTGATCCTTGAACGGGTCGACGCCGCGCAGAAGCCGGGTGTACCCGTCGGCTGTTCTTTGAACCCGCGCGTAATGGCCGGTGGCGAAGCCGTCGGCGCCCAGGGCATGGGCCCTGGCCTTGACGACGCCGAACTTGATGGCGGGATTGCAGACGAGACAGGGATTGGGCGTTCGGCCGCGGCAATAGGTTGCGGTAAAATAATCGATCACATGCCGCTTGAAGGCCCTGCGGCAGTCGACGATTGCAACCGGTATGGCCAGTTGGGACTTCAACCGGGCGGCAAAGCGGACGGCGGTGTCTTCATTGAAGGGTTCCGCCTTGTCCAGCGGACCGAAGCCGGTCAAAAAATGGATGCCGATCACTTCATATCCCTGGTCTTTGAGAAGGGCGGCGGCAACCAGCGAATCCACACCGCCGCTGAGGGCGACTGCGATTTTTTTCATTCGAAAAAGGCAATGTCGAGCGGGCGGGTTTCCATGGCCCGGGTGGGGCACGCCGGTACACAGAGTTCGCAGACACTGCACTTTTTCTGGTCGAAAAGGACTTTCATATCCGAGCGGTCAATGCGGAGAGCCCCGGTGGGGCAGACCGCCGTGCAGGCGCCGCAGTGGGTGCACTTGTGGGTAATGCGCTTTATTTCCTGGGAGGCGTTCTGAACCTGAACGCCGGCATTCTTCAAATAGGCGACACCGTCCTTGAAGTCCTTGCGCGCTCCGCTCAATTCAAGCACCATGACCCCTTCTTTCCGGGGCAGAATGGCGGCGTTCAAAATGTTGAAGCGCAGATTGTAGTCCTTGACCAGGTAGCAGACAATCGGTTTTTCCGCCGCGGCCTTGGGAAACCGCAGCACCAGGATTTTGGAATACACAATACCTCCCCGCATAGGCCGCCGGCATCGAATCGCAACGGCGGTTTGATTTAGCGGCTGAATTCGACTATACTCTATATCACGCAAGTCGAGAGACAACAAATGGTTTTCAGAAGGTGTGATGAATCGTTTTGCTTACCGCACTACCGGGCTAGTGATTAAGGCGCTTGAAAATCTTTCCAAAGCCAGAATCACCCTTCACCGGACGGAAAACATTCCCGACGGCAACAACATCTTTGTGATCAATCATTTCACCCGTCTCGAAACCTTTGTCATGCCCTACTATCTGAACCGGCTGACGCGGGCACCCGTCTGGTCGCTGGCGGCACCCGAGTTGTTCAAGGGCGCGCTGGGGGCATATCTGGACAAAGTGGGTGCAGTGTCAACCCGGGATCCGGACCGCGATCGACTGGTTGTCCGTACGCTGCTGACCGGTGAAGCCATGTGGATCATTTTTCCGGAAGGCCGGATGGTCAAAACCAAACAGATCGTTGAAAAAGGCCGTTTGATGTTGACATATGCCGGGGTCAAGCGGCCGCCGCACACCGGCGCCGCCGCAATCGCCATACGGACCGAATTTTACAGGCGGCGTTTTTTGGCCCTGGCGCAAACAGCCCCCCAAACGGTGTCACAGCTGCTGGACATGTTCGGCATCGAATCCATCCAACGCATATCCGCAAAGCCGACATACATTGTACCGGTCAACATCACCTACTACCCCCTGCGGGCCAGAGAGAACCTTTTGAGTGAATTGAGCACCCGCCTGGTGGCGGATCTCCCCGAACGGGTGGTGGAAGAGATCATGACTGAGGGCTCCATGCTCATTTCCGGCGTGGACATGGATATCCGCTTCGGCGAACCCCTGTCCGTCGACGGCGGGTTAAACCGGCCGGCTGTCAAAAAGGCCATTGAAGACGACCGGAGCATCGGTCCGGACGAGACCCTGTCCTCCCGGCGGCTGATGCGGCGCAGCGCCGCACAACTCATGCAGCGCTACATGCACCGCATTTACGACATGACGACCGTCAACTTCGATCATCTGATGGCGTCTCTGCTGCGGGCCATGCCCCTCAGCCGCACCACGCCGGAAAACCTGCGCGCCAAGGCCTTTTTGGCGGCCACCGCGGATTTCGAGAAAATGGGCGTTTTCCGCCACCCGAGTCTGACAGAGGACCCCCTGCCTCTTTTGACCCGAAGCGCTGCTGAAAAATATCACGATTTCATGAGAGTCGCATGCGACAGGGGCTGTGTGGCCGAAAAAGACGGAAAACTGGCAAAGTCCACCCATCTTAGCGGCGCCCTGGATTTTCACGGCGTGCGCATCCACAACCCGGTGTGGGTGATGGCCAACGAGGTGGAACCCCTGAAATCTTTTCAGCGGCACATCCGGCGCATCGCCTGGCAGCCGTCGTTTTTCACCCGCCGCAAAATCGTGCGGCGGCTGCTGCGGTCGGCCGTCCAGGAATACAAGGAAGATTACCGCCGCTTTTTTGTCGAAGGCGAAACCAAGGACCGGCGCGTGGGCATGCCGCTTTTGTTCCGCGGCGTCTCGCGGCAGCTTGGTGTCGTGCTGCTGCATGGCTATATGGCGGCGCCGCTCGAAGTGGTGCAGCTGGCGCGATACTTGAAAAAGATGGGGGTGTGGGTGTATGCACCGCGGCTCAAAGGGCACGGGACCGCTCCCGAAGATCTGGCGCAGTGCACCTACAAGGACTGGATTCGATCCGCGGAAACCGGGTACGCAGTGATGCGCAACATTTGCCGCCGGGTCCTTGTCGGCGGATTTTCCACCGGTGCCGGTCTGGCGCTTTACCTGGCCGCCGTAAGTGCGGACATCGCCGGTGTCTTCGCTGTTTCCGCACCCATGCAGCTGCAGGATATCGGCGCTCGTTTTGCCGCGACAATAGACGCCTGGAACCGTTTGGTATCCAGTGTCGGTGCCAACGCCGTCAGCAAAGACTTTGTTGAAAACACACCGGAACATCCACACATCAATTATATCCGCAACCCGATCGCCGGCGTCAAGGAACTCGAAGCGCTGATGGAGGATCTGGATCCGCTGCTGCCGGGCATCAAGGTGCCGGCCCTGGTCGTGCAGGCGGATGAAGACCCGGTGGTGAATGCCCGAGGCTCCCGGCGCATATTCGACCGCCTCGGCGCAAATGACAAGACCTACGTTCTTTTTGCGCGGCGGCGCCACGGGATTTTACTGGGGGAGGGTTCGCAGCAGGTTCACCGGGTCATCGGTAGCTTTGTCGAAACATTTAAAAATGGCTGATCCCGCACTCCCGGGATCAGCCATTTTTCATGTGTCAATGAATCAGAGCGTTTGCAGCTTATGCCCGGCAAGCCTGTCCCTGAATCCGGGGAACGGGCCGCCGCACCGTGTCGGGCGTATTTTTTTCAACGCGCTAATCGTCGACGATCAGCATCGTGGCGGGGTCGAGCCGCAGGGCGGGACCGGCGGCGGAAGCGCCCGGTCCGCGCAGGGCCTTGATGTGGATTTTTTCGCCATCGGGCTGCAGGGCGATAACGGCTTCGAACAGATGTTCGACGCCGGCCAGCTGTGGCGGCAAGCCGTTCGGCGCTGTGTTTTCGTGGCGGTGCGTTCTCACGGAAAACCAGACGCACAGACGGTGATGTTTTGAAAACGCCTTGAGCTGCGCCAGCGATGCTTCCTTGTCTTCCTCGAATGGAAAGCCGTCGAAAATGATGACCTCCGGCACAAAAATATGCTGTTCGCTCAAATCTCTAAGACGTTCCTCGAGTTTGGGCACGCTGAAGCCTTCAACCCGGAAAGTCATGATAAAACGATGCGGCAGAATGTTTTCCCACAATTGCTGCATTTGGGAGGGCGGATTCCCGGGGCTGAGATTGAAAAAAACTTCCTTGTACCACAGTTTGACTTTTTCAACCGGATCATCCAGCCCGATGTGGAGCACATTGCGTTCGTTCAGCAGTGATTCGAGTGCGAGCTGCACCATCAGAGCGGTTTTGCCGACACCCGCCCGGGCCAGTACGGCTCCGAAGCCGCCGTCCGGGAACAGGCGGTCGGCGCCGTTTCCCATCAACCGGAGCGGGTTGCGCAGGATGAGGTCGTTTTTCAGCATCTTGGTTCTCCTTTGCAAAAAGTTGATAACCGCCGCCGGCCGGGCCGTTGCAGGCCTACGGGCTGCAGGCGGTTTGCGCTGCGGCGCCGGGCGAAAATGCAAGCTCAGGCCACCCGTTTTTTCTCTTCCGCCGCTTTCTTGACGAGCTCATCCGCGATCGATTGCGGCACCGGACGGTAGCTGGAAAATTCCATGGTAAACTGGGCCTTGCCCTGGGTTGCGGAGCGCAGCACCGTGGAGTAGCCGAACATTTCCGCCAGGGGGACCTGCGCCTCGATGGCGCACAGAAGTCCTTCGTCCTGGGTGCCGACGATAATGCCCCGCCTTTGATTCAGCGATCCCATGACCGAACCCTGAAATTCAGTGGGTGTTTCCACCACGACTTTCATGATCGGTTCCAGAATCTTAGGCTGCGCTCCGGCATAGCCCTGCAGAAAAGCGCCTCTGGCGGCCGCCTGAAAAGCTATGTCCGACGAGTCCACGGCGTGGGCGGCACCGTCGTTGATGACAATACGCACACCGGTCACCGGAAGACGCATTTTGGGACCTTTTTCCAGACAGGCCTTGAACCCTTTTTCACAGGCCGGAATGAACTGGGTCGGGATGGCGCCTCCGGTCACCGCGTTGACGAATTCAAACGCGTCGCCGTCGGCCGGTTCCATGTAGCCGGCGATGCGGCCGAACTGACCCGCACCCCCGGTCTGTTTTTTGTGGATGTAGTCGAAATCCGCCCGGCGGGTGATGGTTTCGCGGTAGGCGACATTGGGCACTCCGGTTTCCACCCTGGCACTGTACTCCCGCCGCATGCGTTCTACGTATATTTCCAGGTGAAGTTCCCCCATGCCTGAAATAACGGTGTCGCCGGTTTCTTCATTGGTGTGAACACGGAAGGTCGGGTCTTCTTTGGTGAAGCGGTTGAGGGCTTTGCTCATGTTGATCTGCGCCTTGTTGTCGCTGGGAATGACGGCCAGCGAAATAACCGGTTTCGGGACAAACATGGACGTCATGGTCAGGTGCCCCTGTTCGGACGTGAAGGTGTCTCCGGAAGCACAGTCGATCCCGAACAGGGCGCCGATGTAGCCGGCGGGGATGGCGTCGATCTCTTCCATCTGATCGGCGTGCATACGCACCAGGCGCCCGATGCGGACTTTTTTGGCGGTACGGGCGTTGAAAACGGTGTCGCCTTTGCGCAGCTGTCCCTGATAAACCCGCACATAGGTCAGTTGTCCGTACTGGCCGTCCTCGAGTTTGAAGGCCAATGCGACCAGGGGTTTGTCCGGTTCGGATGACAGGGCGACCGGTGTTTCCGCGTGCTGCATGTCCAGCGCCGTGTTTTCAATGTCGGCTGGACAGGGCAGCAGATGGGTCACGGCGTTCAGAAGCGGCTGCACTCCTTTGTTTTTGTAAGCGGATCCCATGAAAACCGGCGTGATTTCCCGGGCCAGGGTTGCCTTGCGCAGACCCTCGATCAACAGATCTGGGGTCACGCTTCCCTCCAGAGCCGCTTCCATCAATTCGTCCGAAAACATGGAGGCGGCATCGATCAGCAATTCGCGCCGCTGTTCGGCTTCGGCGGCCAGATCGGCGGGGATGTCGGCGCAGCGCAGCGTTTCACCGTTTTGACCTTCAAAATAAATCGCCTGCATGGTGACCAGATCGACCACGCCGCGCAGATCGGCTTCCAGGCCGATGGGCACCTGCATGGCCACGGCGTTGCGCCCCAGTTTGGTTTTGAGCTGGCGGACAACGCGGTCCGGATTGGCGCCGCTGCGATCGCATTTGTTGATGAAGGCGATACAGGGGACCTTATAGCGCTTCATCTGCTGATCGACCGTGATGGACTGCGACTGAACGCCGCCCACCGCACATAAAACCAGGATGGCGCCGTCCAGCACCCGCAGGGCACGTTCGACTTCGATCGTGAAATCAACGTGGCCGGGGGTGTCGATTATATTGATCTGGTGGCCGCCCCACTCACAGTAGGTCGCGGCGGATGCGATGGTGATGCCGCGCTCTTTTTCCAGCTCCATACTGTCCATGGTCGCGCCGACGCCGTCTTTGCCCTTGACGTCGTGCATGGCGTGAATGCGTTTTGTGTAGAACAGAATTCTTTCCGTAAGAGTGGTCTTGCCGGAGTCAATGTGGGCGCTGATGCCGATATTTCTGACTTGCTTAATATCCTTTGCCATGACAAACATTCCTCTGCTATGCTGCGTACGATAAAAGCCACCGCTTGGGTGGCTTTACATTAAACTAGACATACTATGCCCTGTTTTCGGTAATGTCAAATTTTATATTACTGTCGGCCCTAAAAATGATAAGGAAAGATGGAATGATGGAAGATTGGAATATTGGATAAAAGCCGGGGCGGGGAACCATGCGGTTAATAAAAACCGGCGGGCGGCGATCGGTATTGATCGATGGGTTGATCGTGGTCTGGCCCATCTGTCTGGGGTATGCGCCCATTGGTTTGGCGTTTGGTGTGCTGGCCCAGAAAGCGGGCTTGGATGCGCTGCAAATCGGCATCATGTCGCTGCTGGTTTTTGCAGGCAGCGCTCAATTCATCGCGGTTTCAATGCTTTCCGGCGGTGCGGGGGCTGCGCCGATTGTGCTGGCGACCTTCCTGGTCAATCTGCGGCATCTTTTGATGAGTTCGTCCCTGGCGGTGCAGCTGCCCCGTATGCGACCGGGCAAGGCCGCGTTTTTTGCCTACGGGGTCACGGACGAAAGCTTCGCGCTCAACACGCTGCACTTTCAAAAGGGATGCTGGGACGCCGATCGCGCGCTGGTGGTGAATCAAACCGCCAATTTCGTGTGGCTGGTGATGACGGTGCTGGGGGGATATATCGGGCCCCTGATTCCGGCGGGTGCGGCGGGCATTGACTACGCGCTGATTGCCATGTTCATCTGCCTTTTGGTGTTTCAGCTGAAAAACCGTCTGGTGGTGGTGACCGCCGGAATTGCCGGGGCGAGCGCCGTGTTGCTGGCCCTTCTTATTCCCGGCAATGCCTATATTATTCTGGCATCTGTTTTCGCCGCGACAGCGGGCGTGATGCTCAAGAGGTTTGTTCAATGAGCATGGAGTACCTGGTTATGGTCGTGGGTATGGGGGTGGTCACCTACGTGCCCCGCTGGATACCGTTTTATCTGTTTGCCAAACGCCGGCCGCCCGGCTGGCTGGTGGAGTGGCTTAGGCTGGTGCCGGCATCCATTTTAAGCGCTATTCTACTGCCGGCTCTGGTCACCGGCGGGGTGCCGCGGCAAATCGATCTGCTGCGGCCGGAAATGTGGGTGGCGTTGCCCACGTTCGCCGTGGCCGTTTTCACCCGTTCGCTGGGCGGAACCGTGCTCGTGGGCATGGGCCTGTTCTGGCTGGCGGGGCGGTTGGGTTGTTGAGTTCGTTGGGTTCGTTGAGTTTTTTGGGTTGGGTGCGTAGCTGTATGTATTCAACCATTCAACCATTTGACCAATCAACCTTTTATCAATTCAAGGCTTTTTGGAGTGCAGGTATGGATTTAAAGAAATGTTGTCCGGATAAGTTGATCAGTGCGGAAAAAGCGGTTTCCAAAATTCGCAGAGGCAGCCGGGTTTTTGTCGGCACGGGGTGCGGCGAGCCCCAGCATCTGATCAAGGCCATGGTCAACGACATCCGGCTGCAGGACATCATGATATACCAGATGCTGTCCTACACCCTGTCCAAGTTCATGAATGATCCCGCTTTTCTGAGACGTTTTTCGATCAAGGTCTTTTTCATCAGCAGCCGCATGCGCCAGGCCGCGTTTGAAGGCAAAATCGATTATGTGCCCGCCTATTTTTCCCAGATACCCCGTCTGTTCGCAAGCCACCGCATCGGGCTGGACGTGGCGCTGATCCAGGTCAGTCCGCCGGATCGTTTCGGGTACTGCAGTCTGGGGGTGTCGGTGGACATCACCCGCTCCGGTATGGAAAACGCCCGCCTGGTCATCGCCCAGGTCAACCCCAAGATGCCGCGCACCTGGGGGGACAGTTTTGTTCACGTGGATGAGATCGACTACCTGGTCTGGAAAGAAGAGCCGCTGGTCGAAGCCCTGCCGAGCTTGAAAAACGACAAAATCAGCGAACGCATCGGCTTTTACGTCAGTCAGCTCATCGACGACGGCGCGACGCTGCAGATCGGCTTCGGCCATCTGCCCTACGCGATTTTAAACGGTCTGATGGGCAAAAAGAACCTGGGCATTCATACCCAGCTGATTACCGATGCCTTTATTCCGCTGATGAAAAACAAGGTCATCACCAACCGCAAAAAAAGTCTGCTGCCGGATCGTGTCGTTGCGTCCCTGTGTATGGGATCGGAGGAACTTTACCATTATGTGGACAACAATCCGGCCTTTTACTTCCGCTCTTCGGAATTCGTCAACGACCCCAACGTCATTGCCCGGAATGACAATCTGATTTCCATCAGTTCGGCGTTGGAGGTGGATCTGACCGGTCAGGTGTGCTCCGATTCCACCGGCTACCGCTTTTACAGCGGCATCGGCGACCAGGTCGATTTTCTGCGCGGCGGCGCCATGTCCGAGGGCGGCTTTTCGATTATTGCGTTACCGTCCACCGCGCAGAACGGGGCGGTTTCGCGGATTGTGTCCCATCTGAGCGAAGGCGCCGGTGTGGCCACCACCCGCGGGGATGTCAATTTTATCATCACGGAGTACGGCATCGCCGAACTTAAAGGCAAGAGCATCTACCAGCGGGTGATGGAGCTGGCCGAGGTCGCGCATCCCAAATTCCGTGAAGATCTGATTGAGGAAGCCAAAAAGCATCATTACATTTTTGCCGATCAGCTCCCCCCGACGTGTGAAGACCTGCTGTTTCTGGAAGGCTACAAGCGTTCTTTGACGCTGAAGAACGGCAAGGCCATCGAGTTCAGACCGCTGCTGCCCTCTGATGAATTCGCCTACCGCAATTTCTTTTATTCCCTGCGGGAAGAGACCATTTATTTTCGGTTTTTTTACAAAATGAAGCTCTTTACCCACGAGGTCGTGCAGCGCCAATGGGCCAGCATCGACTACCGCCGCAACATCTCGCTGGTTGGATTGGTGCAGAAGGGCGGGCACAAGGAGATTATGGCCATCGGTTCCTATGCCAACGACGGTGATTGCGCCGAGGTGGCCTTTGTGGTGCATGAGGATTATCACAATCTAGGCGTGGCGTCTTTTCTGCTGGATATGCTGGAGCAAATCGCCCGCGAAAACCACTACAAGGGCTTTACCGCCACGGTTCTCAAGGAAAATCAGGCCATGCTGCATGTGTTCAAAAAACGCTACCCCAATGCCCGCATCACACCGGCCGGGGGCAATGAGATGTCCGTGGTCATGGATTTTGAAGGAAAATAAAATATGGCCTCATGCTCGCCGGCGGCGGGTCGCTGCTGCGCGGTCTCGACAAGCTTCTGAGCAAGGAAACCGGTCTTCACGTCTCGATTGCCGAAGATCCACTCGCGGCGGTGGTGCTAGGCACGGGCATGTACCTAG
>Ga0180430_10003065_pt1 | contig 14564 bp, 13 predicted proteins | sample SS_ome_9_FD_132999 | JGI IMG/M metagenome (GOLD analysis project Ga0180430, IMG submission 132999) | Hypersaline lake sediment archaeal communities from the Salton Sea, California, USA - SS_1_S_2 metaG | ecosystem: Environmental > Aquatic > Non-marine Saline and Alkaline > Hypersaline >... | reverse complement strand
CGATCTTTCTCCTTTATCCATCTCACGGACTATCCATCTGATCTTCTTCTGATTGAGTTTCCTCATGTATTCTAAATTACTTTCTTTATTTTCCAGGAGAAAGTAATTTCGGGATAACACAATTTAAAATTAACTAGAATAATGATAAATAATATTTTTTTCTAAGGTTTAGTTTAGTGGACTGAACCCTTTTTTCCTGACAAGAAGTTACGTTAAGCTATTTATGTTTACCTCCTTTTCAAATATTTCTGGTCATCTATATACCAGCGATGGATCTAATCGCTTTTTATTGTACACAATGTCGATGAATTGACCAATATGGTTCAATGCATCAGAAAATGTTTCACATTCATTTATATTAACCACTTTTACTTACTTCCAATGCATGAAATGCATTGTATAAAGAGGGAGAATCAGTTGACTCTTGAACACTTTGTTTAATGATTATATATTTCACATGGGTTTTCTCTGTTCAATCCTGTTTCCCATTGTTTTTCTCCAGGGAACTCAATACTTTTTTTAAAAACGCATTCTCAGCATAGAGTTTACCTACTAAACGTTCAAATTCTGCTATCCTTGCATCGTCTTTGTACTGATTTCCCATCCCTTAAATGCAGTATCTGGATACTGCTGATACTCTTTCCTCCAACGATTTACCATAACTGGATGAATATCATATTTCCGGCAAACCTCTGCTTGTTTTGATTCATGTTCAATTTCACGGATCACATTGATTTTAAATTCTTTTGAAAAGCTTCTTCGTTTCCTAACCATTTTACAACCCCAATACGGACAGTTATTAACTAAACTTATCGTTCGGAATTTGGGGGTTCACTCTATTAGATCAATTATTTCTTATCACATTTGATGAAATAAAACTAATTACTAATTTTTCATGAATAAATAATAATTTGCTGATTTTGTATATCCAACCCCTCTATTGGTTTTTTCAAGTAGTTCTTTTGTTACTGAAATATTTCTTTTGGGAATGAAATATTCATCAAGATTTTCTGTTTTTAAATAATATTTCTTGTTCTGATAATTAACTACGCCAATTAATCTAAAATCATTATCCAATTTAGCCATACTAGCATCACCATGACTATTATTGGTAATAAGCACACCATTCTTTTTTAGAAGTGCTTTACAATATTTGGAAATGAATCCTGCATAAAGTGATATCAACAAATCAGACGAATTAGTTATATCATCAAATTTTTTCCTATAATCCTCATGGTAATAACGCAGAGTAGTGGCTTCATTATATGTTTTATTTTCTTCTATGTAATCAATAATTTCTTTTTTATTTGAAAAGAATTTTTTTGCTTTTTTATCACTGTCAATATAGTATGTTTTTGGAAAGAAAAGTGATGGGGTAATATCGATATAACTTCCTGGATATGATACAGTATACATGGTGAAGTTATCATTCAGTATTTTAAAAAGACCATATCGATAACCAAAATTATCTCCGCTCTTTTGTATATAGTCTTCATAATCTTTAATTGATATCATCTAAAACTTGAATACTTAGATCTTTAATAAGAGATTTGAAAATTGAAATAACTTATAATTACCAAATTGTATCAATAGAAAAGATCATAAATGTTATTATTTCATACTTATACTATGTGCAGGTAAATAGATTCAAACATTGCTTCCATACATATATGAAAAAACAAATGATGTGCGCTTAATAAAATAACTCGGTTCTTATAAATCAGATTATTGATTACAGCTGTAATCTAGCAATATTACAAATTTTAAAATAATAAAATATTCATGTAATCTTTAAATGAAACTCATCGATAAAATAGAAACATCTCGTTTGATAATTAGACCTATGAAGCAAAAGGATTTGAATCTTTTCTTAGAATTTATGCTTGATACAGATTCTACTCGTTTTCTCATGTTTACAGATGACCAAAAAACAAAAAAAGGAGCTACTCAGATATTTAACTCTGTAATCAAATCATATGGTTCTGATAATCCAATACACTCTTATTCAATTACATTAAAAAATGATACTTATATTGGTTCTTGTGGTATTTCAAAAATTGAAGGTTTTGAAAAAATATATGAATGTTATTATTGTCTTTTAAGAGAATTTACAAAAAATGGTTATGCATCAGAGGCATTGAAATCGTTAATTGATTATTGTTTTAATATTCTTGAATTAAATGAAATAAGAGCATATATGCATCCTAGTAATCCTCACAGTGAAGCTGTTGCAAAAAGAGTTGGGATGACATATGATGGGATAAAAAAACATCCAATATTTCGTAATAAGGGAAAATTGTATTATGTAAATAAAAAAGACTAATTAACAATTACAAATAAAAATTGAATAACTGTTTTAATTAAGAAATAAAATATGCAGGGGAAGGGATTTGAACCCTCGGACTCCTTCGAGACAGGATGTCTCATCGAACCCTTTTCATCCTGAACTATTCAGATCTTAAGTCCTGCGCCGTTGGCCAGGCTTGGCTACCCCTGCAAATGAAAAATAATACGGGAATGATATGCGGACGCCGGGACTCGAACCCGGGCAGAGGGCTTGGAAGGCCCTAATCATAACCGCTAGATCACATCCGCATTTCAAACAGTATTTTATCAAGAAGACATAACAAATACCTTCATAATTCTTTCTATCTAGTTTTTACAAAAAACAATAGTCACTTACATTAGTATACTCATATAATCAATTAATCAAAGGACGTGAATAATACTTTCATCCGCTCTTTAGACAGTTTTTTCTTAGGATGGATAATGATTTTCTAGAGTATTTAAGAAATTAAACTCAAAGACCGTGTTTTGATGAGCACTAACATCACCTTTTGCAAATGATATTTTCACTTCACCTGATTTTGGACAGGCAACCCATTGCCACCAAGTTGTCCAGGTCATACCGGTTTTTAGCATGAAATTCCAAAGCGGATCATACATGCCATGATAGACACTACGCATTGTGAAAAGTGTGCTATTAACATCTAATCGACCCCAGTTTGATTCGATTCCTTTACTGAGTGCTTTAAAATGATTCCAGACAAACCACCAGGCATTCGTTCCTTGTATTAAGCCAAGGCAATATGCGGGATGTCGGGGGCTATAATGATCACGTTGTGTTGCTGCTAGATTCGGGTGGAGAAAACAATTAGTTCTTCTGACAACATTTTCAATCGCCCAAAACGGCCATTTGTTTTCTACAGGATTGTCCCATGTTCCTGAATATGAGAGTGAACCTGTTGTTTCAACAGCATAACCAATAGGAACACTAGCATCAGCGACAATAAAATTATATCCAAATGTTTTATGATCAGTTAAAATCTTGATTGCTTGCTGTGCGGTTGATGCTTTATAGAGAGCTTCAAATAATCTAACACCCATTGGTGATCCTTCTTTTGTTTTATCATTATTAGCGGACCACATATTGCTGATAGCTACTCCTTTTTCGTTTAATCCATCTTCCATGACATATCCAGCAAATGTAGGATACATAAATGCATTGTATTCATCGGGGTTGGCAATTACAAGTATTGGATAATCCTGGACAAAATCTCCGGTAAGCGGATCTTCTATTGAGAGTGGAAATTCAAGGCTTCGAGCAAATACTAGTTCACCATCTTTTGTGGCATCTCCCCATGCTGTAAAACTTGAGCACCGACAATATTCAGCCCCTTCAGCGACCCATGTACATGCAATATCTTCAAAGTCAAGTCCTAAGGCATCAGCTGTTCCTTGAATGTAGTCAATGAGTTCTTGTGGAACATATTGTTTTTGAATGTCCCATAACTCCATTACCTCATTCATGGTAATGCCTTCACGTTCATAAAATGAATTAAATGCACGTTGATTGATTTGTATTTCTTGAACGAGTAATTCACCGAGTTGATAGCCCATATTATAAAATGATCCGTTAAGGTAGACAATGGTCAATTGATTGATATCCCATCGTTGTCCTGATGGGGGGCGACCAGTTATAGGTGAAATTGGATTTGTTGAGAAAGAAAGACTGTTTTGCAAAGCACCTTGTATGGGGTGAATTGGAAGAAGAAAACTAAATAGTAGTATGAACACACAAACGTATTGTAAACCCTTTTTCATATGAAACCCCCAATCTATTAATATAATATAATGCAATATGTTATATAAATCTTTGCAAAATTTACATATAATCAATATATAATTATTAAATTAAACATAATAACAAAATATTGCATCAAATTTGTAATATTTTCCGTTTATTTATTCATCACCGATGCCATATTTTTCATCAATGGTCTTTTGAAAGAACGTTAAATCAATTTGTTCCCAATCATCAGCATCTCTAATGCCATGACTTCCATCAGAATACTCAAGGACATAGGATCCAAATTTATGATAATTCATAACGCTTTCATACGTATCCCAATATTCTATAGCACGTAAACGTTCCTGTAGTTTTTGTAATGGTGGAAGATTGTTTCGACCTACTTGCGATGCGTTATCGATTCCCTCACAATAATACGGGTTTAAATTCAGTGAATGCCCCAGTTCGTGAGTTACTAGAATTGCCATGCCAAGTCGTTTTGCTTTTGGTGTAATTGCTGGTGGGAAAAAGACACTTCTAAAATAATCTCTTCTGCAGGGTATGGAGAGGACATCTGGATGCAGTTGATTTGTTTGAGGGAAACACCATCCACCATCATGATGAATTATGACATATCTAAATACCCCTTTTCGCTCATCAGAGAAATGATTTTTATAGAATTCTGAGAATAAACCGGAAATCGGGCTTATATATTCATCAGTGTATGGTAATCGTTCTCCCCCTCCAATCGTTGTTGGATTTGCCCATCCATCATCTATATGTACAGTTATATGATGTGGTGTAAATACATCCATTAGCATATATTGTGATTCTTTATAGAATATGTGATCAAGGGCGAATAATCCTGGTGGTTCTTCCATCATGTCTATTTCTAGATAAATATCCTTATAGTATGGGTTTGCACACCAGGTTCTCATTTGAAATTCTTCAATGTTTTCTATACCATCCTGATCTGGATCAAGGCTGCTATGATTCTCCCAGGAAAATGGATCATATCCCCATTTCCATTCCCAACTCGTTGGAATGCCATCTTGATCTGGATCTTGTTGTTCATCATTTACGAGAGGATCAGTTCCAAGTATGTTGATCTCAGTCCAATAAGGTATTTGATCTCCATCGTGTTCAATTTGTTTGATATCAAACCACATTTCATAGCTAGATCCAACATAATGGCCATACCCAGTACTATCATTCCAGGAATCTTTACCCGTCCATCGCCCTGTTTTGAAGTTATACTCTATTGAGAATTCTTCCATGATTATTTCAGTATCTCGTAGTAATCCATTGTTTATTTCAATAATCTGAAAAGTAAGTGGATAAATTTCAATTTCATCTTCTACAAACCGATTTGCTTCCCATCCAAGATACCCAGTGTCCCAGGTATCAAACATTAAACTTTCCCAAGTTACTGTATCACATAATGCTTTACAATAATATGAAATCGGTTGTTTCCATTTGGTACCAAATGAACGAATGAGTTCTTCAAGTCCACGTTTATGAATACGATTTAACTGAATGGTTATCCCTTGATTGATAGATTCGGGACTAATGGTATCATCAAATAAAATAACATCTGTTTCTTCCTCATTTTGATCATCAGATGCTTTTTGCATCATTTGCAGGTAGAGAAACGCAAAAAGCGCAAGTATTGCAATAATGATAATTAGACCCATTAGTATCATTTTTTTTTGTTTCTCTTTTTGTCTCTTGATTGCCTTTTTTCCCGTAGTTCTATCTCCCAATACGTAGTCTATTTCCTAATAATGAGTATAATATTATTGATTTTATTCCTATAAATATTCTTCTATATAATAATAGTTATGGATAATACAGTAAAAAAAAAAGGTATGAAAAATCCAATTTTGTTAAAAAATTTTAAGGATTCTTTAATAATTGAGGCAGATAAAGCCATTTATGTACCTTTTTTACGCTGACATGATAATAATTTCTAATAGCATTTGGGAAATGTTCTGCTACATCTTGAATGATTTGATGTAGATCATCAATGTTTTTTAAATGAAATTCGAGTTCAAGATGTGATTCGCCTGTAGTAGTGTCTATACAGATAAGATTTGGATTTGTATTTAAATATTCTAATATTGGTTTTTTTAACCGGAATTCCTTTAGAAAGATATAGACCTTGTAATCATGATAGCCAAGTTTTGAGATGTCAATTTCTACTCTAAATGCATCGATGATACCTTCATCTTTTAATTTTTTTATCCGATAACTTACTTGTCGTGCAGTTAAATTCAATTGTTTTGCAAGTTCAGTAAGTGATAATTGAGCGTTGTTGGATAGTTTATTTAGAATTTTTAATTCAATATCATCGATTTCAGCAAATTCCTGATTTGATTGTAATTGAAAAGAAGTACGTTTCTTTTTTATATCAGTATCTTTAAGAAGATAATAGAGTGGATGGTGTGTTTCATTTAAATAAAAAGCTAGTGATTGTTTCTCAAAATAATATCCATATTTACTTTGAATCTCTTGCCAAATAACGTAGAGTTTTCTAATATCTCTTATGCCAAAGAGTACTGAGAGATCATATGGTCCATATGTTGATACAACAATAAATGTGTATTTGTTTTCGTTGAAATAATTTATGATTTCTTTTTGGATATCTGGAGAAACATATTGATACACAAAATGAAACCGGGGGGCAATAAATCCAAGTTTATAGAGATCAACAACGGTGTAATAGGATTTTATAACACCCATTTTTTCGAGTCGTTTAATTCTATAAGATACAATAGTCTTTGCAAGACCTACCTTTTTTCCAATTTGTTGGAGTGATTGACGGCAATTTTGATCGAGTTCAAAAAGGATCTTTCGATCCTTCATATCAATTTTATTCACAGGTATAATTATAGTATATCCTATTTAATAATGTTTGCAATTTTTGGACATACTACCGTATTTTATAAGGCTTTTTGTAGTAAATAGAATTTTATTAACATATTAAATTTGAACAATATGACATATTATAATCAAATATATTACTTATGGTCAAAAATACAACGATAATTGTTATATATCAACACATAAATTTATAATATGGTCGTAATGAAAGTAGTGGAAAAAACCCTTAATTTGTCGAATATCAAAATTTTTTGCCCATTTACGATTATATAGGTCTTTTCATGGTTTATGGGCCTCCCCCACTACTTTCAATCCTTACTTTTATAAATTTTTTTAGCAATTCAATATTTTTATTAAAAAAAATTAAAATAAAACGATTTATTTCAAGAGGGCATTAAATTAAAATTGTGCATTTCTGAAGTTGATAAATATTTAAAATTTCTTATTGAATTTTTAAAATTATTATTCAAATCACTCATGATATCTTGAAATTCTTCATCATTTTCTACGTGAAATTCCAATTCTAAATCTGATATTCCAATCGATTTATCAATACGAATCAAATGCGGGTTATGCATAACATATTCAATGATTTCATTTCTCTCATTATAATTTTTTAAAAGAATATCTGCTTTAAAGCATTTATATCCTATTTTCTCAATATCGATATCTACTCGAAAACCAAGAATTATTTTTTCTCTTTTTAATTGATTAAACCGTTGTTTAATCTTTGATGGTGGTTGTCGTAAATTTTTTGATAATTCTTGAAAAGAGATACGAGCGTTATTAGCTAACTCTTTTAATATTAACAAATCAAGACGATCAAATGATTTTGCAATAGGTGTACCAGATAAAGAAAAAGTCTTTCTTATCTTTTTCTTATCATTTGGAAGTGTATTTAGGTACTCATGAAGGAATTCATGAGATTGAAGATAAATGGAAAATTCCTGTTCACGAAAATAATCTCTATATCTCTTTAAGGTATCATCCCAAAACTGATAGAATTCTTTAATATCATTTGCCCACATAATAATTGCAAGGTCGAAACGGCCTTTTGTGGAAACCGTCCACCAGTTCAATGAAGATTCCTTAAAATGATTACAGATCTCTTTTTCAATTTCTGGAGTTGTATATTGATATGCAATATATACACGAAAACTTGAATACCCTAATTTATATGTATCAATAACTGTATAAAATTTTTTAATAACGCCTTTTTTCATTAGTTTTTTTACACGATAAGATACTACTGATTTTGGAAGATGTATTTCTTTTCCAATTTGAGAAAAAGATTGTCTGGCATTTTTATCCAAATATCCTAAGATTAATTTATCGTATGTATCACAAAGAACCATCAATGTAATTATTATAAAAATGATAATAAAAACATTATTAACCATTTATTGAACAATGTCACATATGTAAAAGATATTGGTTCAATATGTTCAATTAATACATAATGAACTTGATTTAATGCTCTTAAGCAAGATAATATAAAATTCCTATTTTTGATAAAAATGAAATGGTGATAATTTAAACAATCATACAAAAAATAAACAGTATATGTACTAATGTATAAATAAGCAAAAATAGACATTAAATATTAATAATGGTAATACGTATAATAATTATAGAATTTGTGTGCTTAGGGGCAAAACAACATAACACCAATGGAAACTGTAAATGGGTAAAAGACTTTCCTTCCTTGATACTTAACATACTCCTTTTCCCTTTCTCACAACACTGGTGATAATAAATGAAAAAAGTAATAGGGATATTGGTAAGTGCTATTCTTCTCTTTTCCAGTAGTATAGTGCTCATTGCTACTCCGCAGGAAGACATACTAACTCAACATGAATCCTTTGATTTTAAAACTTATAACATTCTGGATATGGAAGATACCTCATCTTTGAATGTTCAAGGTGCTGAAACTGACTTTATACAAGCAAATCACTATGTAGTTCCAACACATATTGAAACCTATACTTTTCCCATAGGAACTACCTTTCATACTATCCAATGTACTCCATCAAAAATACAATCACATCTACTTCAAAAACCACTCTCTGTTGTTCCTCCACCAGTTCTCTCAAATGGTCAACTAGCACAAATTGATAGCATGGATTCATATGAACCACTTACCGTTGATAGCTGGTATTCATATGATATTGGAACCGGTCTTGTCGATGGAGAATTGCAACATATCGTAAAAATTCAATTATTTCCTATTCAATACACACCTTCATCCAATATGATCGATATGGCAGAGCATATTGATATTGATATCAAATACACACTACCCGAGCAACAGATGATATCTCAAGAATCTGCACAATTACTCATTATCACCGTAGATGATTACACTACAGCACTTGAACCTCTTATTAGCCATAAAGAATCACGAAATATATCTACAACACTTGTTACCCTCTCTGAAATCCTTGATGAAACATATTTCCCTAATGAAGGACGAGATACCATTGAAAATATTAAATATTTTATTAAAAACGCTGTTGAACAATGGGGAACAAGTTTTCTATTACTAGTTGGAGGGTTCTCTGATATACCATCTAGAGAAGCACATGTCTCTCCATCACCTGATGATTATGAGGTTTTTGTCAGTGATCTCTACTATGCAGATATCTATAATGAAACATTTTCTTTTGCAAGCTGGGACACCAATGAAAATGATATTTTTGCAGAATATGACTGGGATGATGAAACCGATGAAATGGATTGCTATCCAGATGTTTACTATGGGAGACTTGCCTGTATTGACACTACACAAGTTGAGATCTGTGTAAACAAAATTATTCAATATGAAACAACCGAAGCATATTCACAGGATTGGTTTTCTAAACTAGTAGTCATTGGTGGAGATACTGTTCCCTCTAAATATGGTGACACCTCAGGGATTGATGAAGGTGAGTATATGAATCAAAAAGTAATTGATTATTTGGATGGATTCATTCCTGATGCCATTTGGGATTCAAATAATCGATTAGGTGGACTGAACCCCACTGGCGTATCAGCAATAAATACTGCAATTAATGAAGGATGCGGGTTTGTAGAGTTCTCAGGTCATGGTGCTCCCTGGGTCTGGACTACCTATCCACATAATGGAACAAAACAGAGTCTACCAACTCCAACAGGATCTTATAGAAATTCAGATATCAGTGATCTTTCAAATGGTGATAAACTTCCAATAGCCATTAACGGTGGATGCAGTCTTGGAAAATTCAATGAAAATGAAAATTGCTTTGGCTGGGCATATCTTGCAAATCCAAATGGCGGAGGAATTGCATCAACAGGTTGCACAGGATTAGGATACATTTACATTGGAAAATATGTCACCCAAGGGCTAGTTGAAGGACTTGCATTAAACATGATTAAGGCTTATGTACGAGGAGCAAACACCTTTGGAGAAATGTGGGGTGAAGCAGTATCAATATATCACTCAACCCGCCTTCAAGGTGGAGATTATAAAACACTACTTGAATGGGAAGTATTTGGTGATCCAACACTTGCAATTGCTACGGAATCTCAAGCACCAGATAAACCTGATTTAGAAGGATCAACCTCTGGTAAAATAAAAGAAGAGTACACCTATACAGCTGTGACAAATGATCCGGATGGAGATACCTTATCCTATTTATTTGACTGGGGTGATGGTACATACTCAGGGTGGATTGGTCCAAGATCATCAGGTACAAGCATAGAAGCAACACATACTTGGATGAAAAAAGGAACATATGAAATACGGGTTATTGCAAAGGACAGTCATGGTGTTAAAAGTCAATATTCAGATCCATTACCCATTTCCATGCCACATAACCGTATGCTAAACATGTTCTCAGATGGTCCATTTGCTACGTTTCTTCACTTTCTTTCCTCTTTTACCAATGGACTATTTTCATGTACAGATTGATAATACATGTTAATTGCTGTTTGATACCCATCATCTTTGGTTTTTTTAATCAACCATTCAGTTGGGCTTAATTGTTGCTTAATCCTAGGAAGAAGATAATGAATATATGATGTTGTTGGCATTGTGTTTAGAAGATTTTCAATGATTTTATAGACTGGTTGATAGCTAACGCTCTTTCCATCTGGCCATAAAAGTGTTGCCTGCATTGCATGTTTAACTGATGATTGAAAATTTGATAAAAGGAATTCTTCAGGAATCAATGAAACCTTATTATCTAGAAGTGATAATAAAGACTGAATAAAAAACTCACTTAATGCAATATTTTCATTTAAAGATGGCTGAGTTGATAAAGGACGAAATTCAATACGAAAATGAGGAACAGGAACCCTATCATGCCGAATCCTTGTCCAAGCATAATATGACCCTAATTGTAAATCAAACGATTTCCACTGGTTATTTTCATCTGGAAAATATAAAGGACGAAATGATAAAGCAACATCCATATACTCATCAATATGATTAATATAACCAGGAAATAACCCAACTCGCGGGATATTCTGTATCCCATCACAAATTCCTTCTGTTTCTTCAAAAATTGTAATTTGCTGTTCTCTATGAACAAGTGGTTGACCATTTGTTATACCACTATTAGCACCCAATGCAATACAAACCGGTGAAAGCATTTGACTATAATTGAACAATTTTATAAGATCCGATAAATCTAATGCTTGAAGTTGTACATGTAATTCATTTATAACGGTTACCCCTGAATCACCAGGTAGAAGAACAGATCCCTTCTGTTGATATGGCACAATAGTTCCTTTTGCATTCCAACTTCCAAAATAGTTTTTACTCACATTATATCGAAGTTTCTGTGTAAACACCTGTTGTGTTTGAAAAAAAGTTGAATCAAGATAAAAAGGTAATCCAATTGGTGCAAGATGCATATTATTTTCTGAAGATGATTGATTTAAAACATGGACATAATTTTTTATATCATTTGATAATGCCTGTAATGCAGCTTGTGAAAACTCACGAGGGCCTGGATTTATCTCAATTTGATACGACCCTAATTCTGAAACGATAGGATATTGTTCTAATTTTTTTTGCAAATATTCAGAAGAATGTAACTGTAATTGCTCTTTTTTGTCAACTACTGAATACTCGATTTCAATGCCAAACAATCGCTTATCAGTTACACACTTCATTGTTTTTAATTTTTGATAATACTTGTTTGACCATTCACGTACTTGGTGCTCTTCTTCACTAGTTAATGGTTGTGAAATATGAATCACTCCTATAGACACTTCATTTCAATCATACAAGAAATAAAAAACTTTACCATTTAAATTATCGTATAAAAAAATATGATGAAATAAAAAACAAAGGATTAAAAAATGAGTATTTGTTCAAAAAAATAAAAAAAAAGATGAAAGAAGTAATTATTTTCCATCTTTTACTTCAAAATCAGCATCTATTGTTTTATCATCAGATGGATGACCCGTCCATTCCTCTTTGTTTTCCTCAGATGAGCTATTTCCACCAGAAGATGCCTGGTTCGCTTGTGCCTCTGCAGCGGCCTGTTGATAGACCTTTGTTGCAATCTCCTGTAGTGTTTTTTGCAACGATTCAGTTTTCTCCTTAATCGCATCCAGATCATCAGCACTTAATGCAGATTGAAGATCATCAATACCTGTCTGAATGTTTTGTTTTTCATCATCTGAGAGTTTTTCTTTAAGATCATCCAACGTTTTTTGCGCAGAAAACACTAACGCGTCACCATTATTTCGAACTTCAACGTTTAGTTTACGCTTTTCATCTTCTTCTTTATGCGCTTCCGCTTCCTTTTTCATCCGTTCAATGTCTGTATCAGAAAGTTTCGTTGAACCAGAGATACGAATAGATTGCTCTTTTCCTGTTCCTAAATCTTTTGCAGAAACATTGAGAATACCATCAACATCAATATCAAAGGTCACTTCGATTTGAGGAATTCCTCGTGGTGCTGGTGGAATCCCATCAAGATGGAATCGACCAAGGCTTTTGTTATCAGCAGCCATCGGACGCTCACCCTGAAGTACATGAATCTCAACATTGGTTTGACTATCTGCAGCAGTTGAAAAAATCTTACTTTTTTTCGCTGGAATTGTGGTATTACGAGGAATAAGATCAGTTGCAACACCACCAAGGGTTTCAATACTTAGGGTTAATGGAGTAACATCCAATAGAACAATATCTTTATCGACATCACCTGAAAGAACTCCGCCTTGAATTGCAGCTCCAATGGCAACACATTCCATAGGATCAACATTTCGTTTTGGTTTTTTTCCAAAGATTTTTTCAACTATTTTTTGTACCAACGGAATACGAGTAGTTCCACCAACAAGAACGATATGATTAATATCAGTTGGTTTGATTTTTGCATCAGTTAAGGCTTGTTTACAGGGCGCTATCGATTTCTCGACAATAGGGGTTATTAACTCCTCAAATTTTGCTCTAGTAATGGTTTGTTCAATATGTTGCGGTTCGTTATCAACAACGGTAACATAAGGAAGATTAATATCTGTTTGTAGTTTTGATGAGAGTTCCATTTTCGCGTCTTCAGCCGCTTCATACAATCGTTGTAATGATTTCGTATCTTTTCGTAAATCAATGTTATGCTTCTTTTGAAAATCCTTTGCAAGATAATCCACAAGTGCTTTATCGATATCTGATCCACCAAGTTTTGTATCCCCATTTGTGGAAAGGACCTCAAAAACACCGTCACCGACTTCCATAAGCGTAATATCAAAGGTGCCACCACCGAAATCATACACGGCAATGGTATGTTCACCTTCTTTATCCATACCATAAGCAAGTGATGCAGCAGTTGGTTCATTGATAATCCGTTTAACATTTAATCCAGCGATTTTACCAGCATTTTTTGTTGCTTGACGTTGATCATCATTAAAATAAGCTGGAACCGTGATAACTGCATCAGTTACTGTTGATCCAATATAATCCTCAGCATCTTTTTTGATTTTTTGAAGAATGTAAGCACTAATTTGCTCAGGGGAATACTTTTTTCCATGTAATGTGATTTTTTCATTAGTACCCATTTTTCTTTTAACTCTATGAATTGTTCCTTCAGGATTGGTTACTGCCTGTCTTTTTGCTGGTTCCCCAATAAGCATTTCACCATTTTTTGTAAATGCAACGATAGAAGGAAAATATGGTTGACCCTCAGCACTTTTTATGATAGTTGGTTTTCCTCCTTCCATCACAGCAACTTCTGAATTCGTTGTTCCTAAATCAATTCCTATGATTTTTGACATTTTTTTACTCACCTACTTTTTCTTCTTTTTTTCGTGCAACAATCACCTGAGATGGTCGTATCACACGATTATTAATGAGATAACCTCGCTTTATTTCATCTATTACTTCATTATCAGTACAGTCATCACGTTCCAAGATAGAAACCGCGTGATGTTGAGCGTGGTCGAATGGTTTACCTATACATTCAATGTATCTGATGTTTTCATTATCAAAAAAAGTATGGAGTTGTTTACGGATTAATTGAAGACCATCTTTTGGATTTTTATCTAATAAAGCCTTTTGAAGTAATTCATCGATATCAATAAGTTCGGATAAGTACTTTGATTTAATCTCAATTTCTTTATCATCTAACTGTTTACTAATACGTTTCTG
>Ga0180430_10003063_pt1 | contig 14576 bp, 10 predicted proteins | sample SS_ome_9_FD_132999 | JGI IMG/M metagenome (GOLD analysis project Ga0180430, IMG submission 132999) | Hypersaline lake sediment archaeal communities from the Salton Sea, California, USA - SS_1_S_2 metaG | ecosystem: Environmental > Aquatic > Non-marine Saline and Alkaline > Hypersaline >... | reverse complement strand
TCAGGACCGCCTCTTTGAAATGATGGAAAAAGGCTTATCATTAGAAGGCGCGACCGGCATCAGCGCCCTTTGAGGCGCTTCGGCCAACGGGTGGCAGCACCCTAACCCTCGCGGGCAAGGAACCGATGGGAACGATATCCTTCGCATTGAAAAACAACCTTTCTGAACTGGATGTCCTGTGTGATCATATCAGTCAGTTCAGCCGGTCCTGCGGTGCCTCCAAACGCCAGACGTTTGAAATCAACCTGGCCTTGGATGAATTGTTTACGAATATCATTTCCCACGGCTTTGCGGACGAAGAAGAGCACCATGTGCATGTGACCTGCGTCAACGAAGGCGGCGTGCTCACGATTACCATCGAAGACGACGGCATCCCTTTCAACCCGACCGGCGCCCCTCACCCGAACCTGGCGTGTGCCTTTAAAGACCGGGAGATCGGGGGCCTGGGAATTCATTTGATACGCTCCTATATGGACCGCATCGATTACACCCGCGAGGACGGCAAGAACGTTCTTGTTTTGACCAAAGCGCTTTAGATCGTTTTTGCGGGAATGGAGAGGTTGCGCCGGCCCGCGTATGGCAATGATTCAAGGAGGAAAGCATGGATATTACCGAGACTAAGCATGATCATTACAGCGTGTTTAAGCTGAATGGGCGTCTGGATTCCAATACGGCGATGGGGTTTGAACAAAAGCTGTTCGAATGCATGGAAAACGGCACCCAACGGATGATTCTGGATTTCCAGGAGCTGGATTACATTTCCAGTGCCGGGCTGCGCGTCATCCTCAAGGCGACCAAGAATCTTAAAAGCGCCGAGGGAAAACTGGTGCTGTGTGCAATGCAGGACTATGTCAAAGAAGTTTTCGAAATATCCGGTTTTGATTCTTTCCTGCCCATCGAGGCCACGCTGGACGATGCGGTAAAAACGGTATAACCCATTCCATCGGTTTCCCGACGCCGCGTGTTTCGATCGTGTTGGCGGTCCGTGCCCGGCGCACGTCAATAGGCCTTGCCTTGTCCTCCGGTCGCCATCCCGATGATGCCGCGACGCCCCAGTTCCCTCAGGAAGCGCGTGACCGCGGCTTCGGCCTCTTTGGGGTGCACCTGAGTCCGGCGGTAAAATTGCCGGACAATCATGCCTACCGTTCGTCGCCCATCGATCAGGCCCCAGGTGAGGCTGCCCAGTTCATCCAGTTCCAGTTGCCGAGAAGGCGGGGTATATGGCACGCTGCGGAAACGTTGCGCCAATTCGGCGATCCAGGGTTTCAGGATCAGCGGGTAGCGCAGCCGGACCATTCCTTCCGGCGTTTGCGAGGCCTGGATGGCCTGGTTTCGCACCGGGATGCATGCCAGGGCCTCCTCCCGGGATAATGGCGGCGGCGCCGTTGTTTTTCTAAATAGACCCATAGGATGTACATATTCCGTCAAACGTGTCGAAGGTGTCGATGGCCTCGGCCCGCACCGCCAAAATGCGATTGGTATCAGAGCGGTGCCAGATTCGCAAGGCGTGGCCCGGCGGCGGCGCGCGGTGTGCGAAAAAGCGTTTCAGACGGTGTCGGTAGCCCCTTGCCGGCCACTGCCACTCCATGCCACCCGCGACGGGGCGGCCGTCTTGGTCGATGACTGCCGGAGGGAGCAAGCTATTCTTTCGGGCAACATGTGACAGGGTGTTGCCACAGCGGTCGAGGATGACATCGGCCGGACTCCAGCGCCACAGGGTTACGCTTTCCCGTGAACGCGTGAAAGCCAGTTCGAAACGGCCGGCATCAAACTGGAACCGGGTGAGCGTAAACCTGTCCGGCAAGGTCGCTTGAATATCATACACCGCAACGGTGGGGCCGGATCCGGATGTATGGTCTTTAAAGGAGGCCAGAACGTCTGGAATGGCGGCCAGGCGGTGATCCCCATGATCATAAAACTGGATCAGGGTGGCTTTGCGGCAATCCCGGCAATACAGTAAAAGACCGCGGCCGCCGAGCTGGTCGCCCTGCCAGGTAAAGGGCTGGACGTCCATCCTTTTGGAAAAAGCCGGCCATTCGGGGGGCCGGGACGCCAATCTCAGGGGGGGGGCTGATCGGTTCCGGCCCGACCGGGCCAATGCTTTGAAATGGCGTTGGAAATTGAAACGGCCCCGGATCGTGGCGGTTTTCATTTCCAGCACCGGGCGATACCGGTGTTCCAGCAGGGCATAGCCGTCGCCGAGCTGGCCGGTGTCCCATTCCGCTGGGATTGTCAATTCAATGCCGGCCCAGGCAAAGGGCTTGGTGGCATGGCCGCGAATGGTCATCGTCGGATCGGTCTCCAGAAAACAGGGGCTCCGCAAGGAAACCAGGACGTCATAAGGATCGGCGTGTCCCCCTAGTGGGGGACAAACTGTTTCCAGTCCTCGGCGGTCATGGATTTGAGGGGCGGGTGCGGCGCCGTTTCCGGCTCGCGCTGCTGTGGGGTGGCAGCGAGAGAGCATTGGCGCTCTTCATCCACACCATTGGCGAGAGTGAGCTTCACGGCGTTACCGAATTTTTCTTCGGTGTCCCGGCTGTTGTGGCTCAGATGCAGCGTGATCTGGTTGCCATCGGCATCGATGAAGGACCATTTCCACTCGATGACGATATGAAAGGGATCCCCATCATAGGCGGTCGGCTTCCCGAAGCGGCGCTCGACGCGGGCTAAAAGGGCATCATAAAACGACCGGCTGGCATCGGCGTATTTCATTTTGATGCGCACGATACGGCCGGGCCGGGCGCAGTTGCCGTAAGCAATCAGGCCGCTTTTAAACCCGGTCAGGGGTTTGATTTCCACCTCCTGCAGATATTCCTGGTAACGGAGGGGAAGGCGGGTATCCATCTGGAGCCGATCGCTGAATTCGGCAACATTTTGTCCGATAACGAACCCGGCAACGCCATGGGGAACCTCACCAGCCTGAACCGGGAAGACGCTCCATAGGGTTAACAAGGCAACGATGGTTGCCAGACGCTTCATAATGCATCCTTTCGACCGGGCAGTTGTCAGGGGCGACCGTCTGAAGTTTGCCGCCCGCGTCATCTGTTAATATGCCAATCGGCTCAGCGATTTCAAGATCAGCGTGAACCCCATGGCAAACATGCCGGTCAAGCCCATGCCGCAGGAAAAGCCGGCCAGCAGGACCGGGGCATACTGGCGCCACATGGCCCCGTAGCGTTTGAGAAAAAAGAATCGCCCGAGCATGGCGCCGATCAGTTCCAGAATCAACCCGTGGGGGGCACTCTGCCCCAACCCCCGCACCACGCCGTAAATCAGCAGAATCGGAAGCCCAAGCAAAGTCAGCACCATGTAGGTGATCAGCCCGAAACCGAATCCCGACAGGAGGGATGAGGCGCTGAGAGCCTGGAAGAACAGCGAATTGCCTTCGATGGTGGAGGTCTGCATGAGCAGCGTATTCAGGGCCTGGAGGTGCCAGAGCTCTTGGGCATAAGGGTAGCTGCTGGAGGGAATCGGGGCCAGGCGCCAGATAAACTGTGAAAACAGCAGGCTGGCTGTCATGACCACCGGAAAGACCACGATCTCGGCCTTGATGATCCCCCGGATACTGGTGCCGGTCAGCTCGATCTGCCGGAAATTGACGGTGGCTTCCCCGTAGTTGTGGATGGGAATGGGAGCATACCAGATTTCAATGCCCTGATAGCCGAAAAATTTGGCCCCGGCGATAAAACTGGCTTCCCGGATCAGCGGCAGGCTGACAAACTGGCCGGCAATGCCTTCCATGCGGGCCGTGATGTAGGACACGATGGGGGTATAGACAAAGCCGTAGGCAATGAAAAAAATCCAGGGAAACGTCGGCACCAACCACACGCACAGGCCGACGTAAGCCAGGGTGGAAAAAACATAGATACCGATGGAGATCCAGAAATTGAAATCCCCCCGGCCGGGCGGCGGGTGGAAAAGGTCTTGCAGGGACCCTCGGCTGCCGCCGGCCTGTTGCCGGAACGAGCGGATGACGTGCCAGATGCCGATGGCTGCGACGGCCAGCCCCAGCCCGATGCCGAAGCTCATGTAAAAATCGAAATTGTTGGCAAAAATGGTATCCACGGTACCCATGCCCGGATGCCAGCGGTGCAGGATGCCGTGCTCGTAGAGGATCGGATTGGCAATGACGGTGATGATCAGGCCCACCAGACCGCCCATCACGGCCCAGAACGGCAGCACCATGCCGATGAACACCAGGCCCAGGTCCAGTTGGATACCGGTGGCGACGGCCGGCAGGACATCCTCGGTGTGGCCGGTCAGCTCGATCCAGGGGATCGGTATCAGCCGGATCGGTTGGGTGAACAGGAGATCGGAGACCGTGGGCAGCAGCACATAGACGCCGCCAAACAGCAGGCCGATCATGCCGCCGATGGAAAAAACCCGCCATTTCCAGCCTGTTTTGCGGTCTTCGGTGGACTCGGCCAGCGCCATGGTGCCCAAAGCCCCCACCGGTGCCATGGGAAACGGCAGTTTTTCAACGTCCGATGTGATGCGGTAGAGCGCGTAGCCCAGACCGAACTGATCGATGCGCTGAATGATCTGGGCGCCCACCAGGAGAAGAATCGGAATCAGCCAGTCGCGATGGAAAAAGGTTCGCTCGATCAGGGATTCCGAATCCATGGTCGGTGCGATCCAGGTGGGGATGAACTCGGTCAGTCCCAGCATGCGGGCGGCGTCGGATTGAACGAGATACTGGTTCCAGAGCAGCCCCTGAAAGGGGGACGCCAGCGCGGCGCCCGCCATGTAATAGAGCAGAAAAATCTCCTGCTGCTTGAGTTCCGTATAAGAGCGTTTGGCAATTTCAGCGAAGAGAATAATGGTGACCCAGCGGGCGGCCGGTCCGATACCGGTGCCGATCACGAGTTGAAGATACATGCTGCCCGGCATCATCAGAAAACCGATGAAGATCGCCCCCACGACGGTTTTCCAGTCGAAACCTTCCTCAAAATGCGAGGGGGGCTTGAGCAGATCACGATATTCTTGCAGTTCTTTATCTTCGTACATCGTTTTTATCCACGCCGCTTACGAGGGCAGCACCTGGTAACTGGCATCCGAAAACAGACCGGCAAGCGCCCACAGGCCGCCCATCAGGAAGTCGCCGATAATCAGACCGATGAAAAGATAGCGGACCTTCTTGAACAAGCCGACCCCGCCATAGCGCATGCACAGCGCATTGCAGAGCCAGCCGATGAAGAAGCTGAACCAGAGGATGCGCATGGCGGAACTGTAGCAGGTCAGGTAGCCGATGGGGTGCAGCGGCCACCAGTAAAAACGGTGGTAGCCGATGACCAGGAGCAGCATGACGGCCGCGCCCGCCAACGCGAAGGTTCGGACCCAGGCGCTTGTTTCCGGCGGCGTTTCGATCAACGCCACCACGTTTTCATAGGTATGCAAGGTGGTGCCGCTGGCCCAGTCCAGACCGAGTTCGCGGATGCCGTATTTATAACATAAGGCCAGCATGGCCGTGAAAGAGACGACCACGCCGAGCAGCAGTGCAACCGAAATCGCCGTCACCATCAGACGACGCTGTTTGATTTTTTCGGTGATCCGGCTGGCATGCACCAGGGACGGCATGAGGGATTCACGCAGGTCGAGAAAAAGTGCTTTCTGGATGATACCGGCGATGAAAATACCCGCGGCGGAAAAGATCCCCGGTCCGAAAATGGCCACGACCCCATCGAGGGGGGCGGCGGTCAGGGTGAAATAGGCCAGCCCGCCCTGGGTGATGATGCGGCTGGCCACCAGCATGATCATCAGGAAAGCGCTCACCACCAGAGCGGATACCCACCACCCGACGCCGATCAGGTGCAGCCAGGCGATCAGGATCAGGGTTCCGCCCATAAACCCCCAGGCCGCCAGGCGGGTGGAGAACCAGGCGGCGTTGGACGGTCGGGCGGGAGCCAGGCCGAAGGCCTGGCGTGCGACATCCATCAGGTGGTCGCGGGCCAGCCAGATGATAAAAATGAAGAAAATGCCGTAGGCCCCGATCATCTGCATTTCTTCCGGTCGGGAAAGAGTGGGGCCGAAGGTAATGCCCAGGGCCGCGGCCGGGATATTGTAGCCCATGACCGCCAGCAGGCCGAAAAGCAGGCTTCCCAGCAGAAAAAAAATCCAGAAGGAAAAGGATATCTGCCGCGTGGTCAGAAAGGCGAAGCCGATAAAGGCGGGATAGATATAGATCTTCAGTTTGTAGAAACCGGAAAACAACCCGAATTTCGGAAAGTAGGCGCCGGCCAGAATGAGGGTGGGCATCTGCGGAACGCCCGGGAAATAGAAATTCAAGCCGTTTAGCAGGTGCAGGGTGATCGGTATCAGCAGCCCCACCAGCATGAAGCGGTTCAGCAGGAACTGCCCGAACGCGCCTTGGGAATAGGCCTCTTCCATCAGCAACGGAACCCGCAGCAGCGGAAAATTCATGCGCTCGTTGCGCAGCCACTGCTGGCTGAGAAGGTTGACCAGACAGATCATGACAAAATAGCACAAGGCCACAAAGAGCCCCCAGGTGAGCAGCGAGGGGAGCCAGACGGCCCACGGAATGGCTTCTATCACCTCACCCCACCCCAGTCGTCGGCCCCCCGGGAGGCCATCGTAAAGTGCGGCGATGGCCTCCTGACTGCGGGGAAACCAGTTGGCCGGCAGCAGGGGGGTCAGAATTTCGGCCCATCGATTTTCGGGCGTTGCGAAATGGAAGGGGGCGGTCAGATTGATGAAAAAGGTGCGCACCAGGCCGGTATAGGCAATCCCCGACACGAGCACCATCAAAATCCAGATAAACAGGAGCTCCTTACCGTTCAACCAGGGGGGGCGTTTGAAAAGGCGTCCGCCGCCGGCCATGATCAGGGCGAGCCAGAAAAAAATGAAAAACGGTGCCAGGGGGAAGTGCCCCCCTCCGAGCGGCGTGGCCTGCCGGAAGGCATTATTGAAGGGGGTCAGCGCACAGATGCCGACCGCCAGAAGAAGTCCCAGAAAAACGGCGCGCGGTCGAAGCGTTGATGGGGATGTGGGCGGTACCTGGTTTTCCATCGGCATTCCGGTTCAGCAGGGTCGTTCGGTTTAAGGCACCCTTCAAGTGGCCGTGGGCGCGGCGGCGGTTTCCAGTATTTTTTCATAGTGGGCCAGCGTCCACCCATCCATGGAACGCCAGATTAACAGTTGTTTGCGCAGATCATTGACGAAGGCTTTGTTGATGCGCCCCCAGGCATTGACTTCACCGGCTTTGCGCGTCAGGCGGGTGTGGATTTCCAGAAACCCGGCATCGTCTTCAGCCGGACAGAAAAGGATTTCGACATCCTGCATAATGCCGAAATCAAAGGGCGCCAGCCAGACACGTGATGACATTTTAAAGCAGGCGGGGGCACGATCTTGCGGCGTTTCCGCCGGGGCGTTGTCAATAGCGCCGGCGTCGAAATCAAACGCTATCTCACCGGTCGAGAAAAGTCCATGGGAAACGTCCTGGTGACTCGTGAAATGGCTCAGCAGGAATCCTCCCAGGCTTTTCTGCTCGTCCCGTTTGACCAGAAAGGGCAGGGTGATATCCAGCTGGCTTTGTTTCGCATCGGGCATGCGCCAGGAACGATTGACATCCGGAATGGCAATATTGGCAGCCACGCGAGACGGGTAAAGAACAGAAATCAACACCACCAGAATAACCAGTACCATGGCGGCGACTCCGGCCAGCGAGGAGTAGTTGACGGTGATCCCGGACCACAGCGCCGTGCCGGCAAACAGCTTGGCGGCCGCCTGGGCCACCAGATACCCCAATACAACGCTCAACACGGCGAAGGCCATGGCCTCGGCAATGAACAGAAAGGCCACGTGGGAAGGGGCCAGTCCTACGGACGTATAGATGCCGATTTCCCGCCGGCGTTCATAGACGCTGCCGATCATGGTATTCAGAACGATGAAGATGGAAATAACGAGGGGGATAAAAATATTCGGGACCCCGCTGTAGCTGATGGTATCGCTGGAGTGGTAAAGAAACGTTCCTTCCGATTCACCGCTGAAGAGCTCCAACCCAAAGCGATCCGCCAAGTCCTGGGCGGCTTCGCGGGTATCGATGCCGGCCGGCGGAATAACGGCGACCGCTTTCAGGCGACCACCGATGGCCTGCAAGGCGCGGTAGGGCATGTAAACGGTCAGATCCCCGGCCGTATGCTGGTAGCGGCTTTGAAAGGCCTCCACATCTTCGCCGGATTCGAGGGCCTCCATCTCAATCTCGGTCAACTCGGTGGAAACTTCGCTCGGAAAGGTCACCGGGGTCAGGGGTTCGCCATCCAAATCCGTCCGGGTCTCCAGGCGATTGTCGTCGAAGACCCCGCGTACCTTGTAGCGTGTGCCCCACACGGTTACCTCGGTCTGGTCGATCCGATCAAGCCGGATGCCAAGGCTGTCCGCCATGCGACGGGAGATGATCACGGCGGGATCGGTGTCGTTGGCAAACCATTGGCCTGCCACCAGCAGGCGATCCAGGCCGGTCAGCTGCCCCTCCCGGGCCGAAAGGCCCACCAAACCCTGGGCTTCAAACGTCTGCGGGCCGAACACCACCGGGATGCGCGTGACACGGGTGCGGTCCTCATTTTCGAGCCAGACCCTTGGTCCGACCGTGGCCTGGTGAAAGGCGTTGGCCAAGGTGCCCAGCGCTTCCGCCGGCAAATCCTGCCAGTTGGGGGTTTTCAATAAAAAGCCCTGGTAGGGCACGTCCGTCCGAAACATGATGCGTGCATGCAGGCGGGAGGATTTGACGGACGTAAAACTCATGATCGTGAAGGTCAGGATGATCAGCGTGGTGCAGGTCAGGGCGGTGCGCAGCCGACGGCGCCGTAAATTGCTGACACCCAGGAAGAAAGAGGCCACAAAGGCCTTCCAGCGGCTGATTTCCTCCGCACTTTTGCGGGAAGCCCGATTCTGCAGCTGGGCCATCTCTTCCTCGAAGCGAAAGAAAATGATCAGGGTCACGATGAGGGAGAGCCCCATGATGAAAAACGCCAGGATCACCACGGTCGGGCTGTAGGCCAGATCAAAGGCCGGATGGACATTGTAGATGATGGTGATGAGCAGCAGCAGGATCGAGGTAAAGGCGATGATGCGTTTGTGGATATTGCGATAGCCGAAAAGCAGGCGTTCGGCACAGAAGGCAAACGGCACGAACAGGGCGATATAAAACAATACGCCGAAGAGAACGTCCTTCTGGGTCTGTTCCACCTGATTGTAGACCCGGATGGCCAGCGCCCAGGAGCGGGTGGCTGCCGCCATGAAGCGGTCGTAGGTTTTTCCGGCCAGGGCCTGCCGGGCCTGTTCCAGGGCCTCCCGGCCTTCGGCTTCGATGGTGAGCAGGCGTTCGTTGTGGATGCCATTTTCCTCGAGGCTTTGCAGCCGCGGTTCCAGCAGGCGCCACATGTCCCGTGCGACCCGATATTCCGTGTGGTAAAGCCGTGGCCAGTCGTCGACGCGATAACCGATGCCCTCGGCGCGGCGTTCCGTGGCGCCCGTGAGGATCATTTTCTTATTCAAGACCGAGTCGGACAGCGTCAATTTGAACCGTGTCTCCGGCGCCAGAAACAGGGTGTTGATCGTGGATTCGCGGGTATCGATCCGGCTCCACCAGTAGCGCAGCGGCGGGGATTCGAGACGGGCGTCCAACAGGTCGATCTTGGTCATGTAACGAAAACTGCGCGGTTCCAGCAGGCTGAAGAAAGTGGTCGGACGGCAGGCAAACATGATGAGATCCGTTTCCATCTGGTTGCGCTGCATTTTGACGCGGTAGGCATTTTTGCCGGTTTGTTTCTTAGCGATGGCCCACAAGGTCTGGCCGCTGTCGGGATCGAAACGGTAGCCTTCCAGAATCACCTTGTCGAAAACGAGTTTCTTGTCCGATAGGCCGCGGAGCTGGAAGCGGCCCATGGGGTCGACCATGACGTGATACGCCGCCGGCCCCTGAAAGGCCAGGATCATAGTGCCCGGTGCGGGCTGTTCGGCAAAGAGCTCTCCCTGACGGATGAATTTGGCACGTCCCGACAGGGTGGACAACCCGTCCCGCGGATAGTCGCCCGAAGCGAGGGGCCGGTTTTCGGCCAGGCGATGAATCAGTCCGGATATCAGTTGCTCCTGCTGTTGGGCATAATGCCAGTCGATCTTTTCGACCGTGTCGGAAGGGGTTCCCCAGTGGTCGCGAACGTCATGTGTGGTGGCCAGCGTGAGGCCCATAAAACCGGCCAGGGCGCTGACTTCGCCCCCCATCTGGGGCTGGTCGGGAAGATAACTTTGCCAGGATTTCAGACGGCTGGGCCGCAGGCTGTCCTTGAAAACCGGCGGCAGGCCAAGCTCGGATTCGACGGCGGCCGCTGTTTCGCGGAGAACTTCCTCGATGGTGCTGTAGGGGGATATACGTGCGCTGGCCCGGTGTGGGCGCAGGCTGTAAAGCCACCCCTGGTTGAAGGCCCCGACACCGTCCCCATGACTTGACAGGTGAAGGGAAATGACGGCCCCTATTTCGTGGTCGCGCACTACGCGCCGGAACGCCATGGCCTCCTTGAGGAGCGCTAGCTGCTGCCGCGTGTCCTGGGCAATGGCTTTGCTGACGGCCCGGGTTTCAGGGAGCAGGCGCTCGATCATCTGGGCCTGCGGCTCGGTGAGTTGTTGGAAATCCGTTTTCCAACTCAACTCCCGCAGAAGTTGACGCTGCTGCGCCAGTTCCCGGATCGTGTCTTCGTCGTCAACGCTATTCGCCTGCAGGCGAAGTCGCATGAGCCGGCGGGAGGTCTGATCGGCCTCGGTTTTAATGGCGTCAAGGAGCGCCTTGACCAGGGCGCCATCCAGGGTCTCCGCTCTCACGGCGGCCATGGTTAAGCCCTTGGAGACCTTTTGCGCCTGTTTGAGGTCGTTGGACAGCATTTTCCGTTTAAGGATGAATTCCTTGGACTTGGCATGGATGCTCCATACGGCCTCACGCATGCCGGACAGGGTTTGGGCATGGCCGGCGGTCGCCAGGAGCAGGATCGAGCGTTGCGGGGGATGGTTGCGAAGGGTGCGGGCCAGTTCCAGCAACGTGCCGATACCCATGGCTTCATCGGCACCGGGCGCCTGGCCGACCACGTGGGCCGTGCTGTCATAAAACGCCTCCACCACCAAAAGTTCCCGGCGCAGGGTGTCATCGGTGCCGGGGACCAGGCAGAAGACGTTGGCGGCCAGGACATTCTGCCAGGCGATCTGCGAGGTCAGCCGGGCCTGGGGCGCCAGGGTTTCGCGGGTCAGGCCCTGAGGACGATCGACGTGCTTTTCGATCGCCTCGACGGGCACCCAGAAGCGCGGAAAATCGATGGGAGATAATTCGGCTTTGTCCTGGAACAAAGGGCGCCGGGTATGGCCGCGATCGATATAGATCAGGGCTCGGGCGCCCAGGTTGGCGGCATTCAGCCAGTTTTTGCCGGAGGCCATTTCCATCAGGACAATGGCGCCGGACACTTCCAGACCGTTGAAATCGGCCAGTTCCCCCTGACCGGCATAAATCAGCGGGCCTGTGACGCCTGCTGCGGGCAGGGTGCCGGGGGAGATGCTGTTGGCCAAAAGCGGGCGGACGGGCAGTGGGGGGCCTTCCGGGCTGAGCTGCAACGTGCTGTCCGTGTGTCTTCGAATCGGAACCTTCAGGCGAAAGCGCCCGACGGTTTCATAGCCCTGCCGGGTGAAGGTATCCTGGATATAGTCGGCGGCCTGACGGGCGCCCGCGCTGCCGGTGCTGCGGTCCCCGTAGGCGGACAACACCTGGATGTCGTGCATCAGGGGTGTCGTCTTTGCCGCATGGGCGGCGCTGCCGAACAGGATCCAGGCCATGATGAAGGCCAGGAGGGCGCAGGCCTGGTTGCGGTCCGGACGTCCAATCCACTTGTGAATTCCTGGGACGGGAACGCCCGGCAGGGGGGTGGCGCGCCAATGATGACGGGTCGGGATAGGCATGGGGTCAGGCCTCGGCACGGGCATCGATGCGGCCCACGGAAATGGTCAGTTCCTCGCGGCTTTCGATTTTGTCGATGCGGCCGTCACGGATCCACACCACCTGGTCCGAGACGTTGAGCATTTTGATGTCATGGGTGGCGGATATGATCGTGACGCCGCGTTCCTTGCTCAGATTTTTCAACAGGGTGATGATTTCCTCCCCGGTCGACAGGTCGAGATTGCCGGTGGGTTCATCCGCCAGAATAATCGCCGGATCATTGGCCAGCGCGCGCGCAATGGCCACCCGCTGCTGCTGGCCACCCGACAACTCGAACGGCTTGTGCTGAAAACGATCGGCCAGGCCGACCAGTTGGAGCAATTCCATACCTTTCTCGACGGCGGTTTCGTTGCGCACCCCGGCAAAGGTCATGGGCAACGTGACGTTTTCCAGCGCCGTCATGACCTGGATGATGTTGAAGGTCTGGAAGATATACCCAATTTTGCGGCAGCGCAGCCAGGCCAGTTCGTAGGCATCGAGTTGGGAGATATCCACTTCGTCGATAAAGACCTTGCCGGTGGAGGGCTTGTCCAGCCCGCCGATCATATTGAAGAGGGTGCTTTTACCGGAACCGGAAGGCCCCATGATGGAGACATATTGTCCGGCGGCAATTTCGAGATCGACCCCCTTGAGGGCCTGGACATCGATTTTACCCAGCTGGAATGTTTTGGTGACATTCGCGACCCGTACGATATTTTTTACGCTGGCCATGGTGATCCTTCCCGAAACCGGGGTGGGTGGTGGCTCCCGGTGGCCTAATTCATAGTGCCCGTGGCGGCTGTCAGTGCTCGGCGCGCATGGCTTCCACCGGCTGCATGCGGGCGGCGACAAACGCGGGGTACAGGACGCCCAGAACACTCAGCAGGCATCCCACGCCCGTGGCGATGGCGACGGACAGCAAGATATCGGTGGGAACCGGTGTTGTGACGGCCTGTGCGCCGAAGTGGGCGGCGTTGCTCAAAAGGGCGAACAGGGCGCCTGCCAGCGCCCCCAGGCCGGCACCGACCAATCCCTGCATACTGGCTTCCAGCAGAAACAACCGCAGTACAAACCGATCCAGCGCTCCCAGGCATTTCATGGTCCCGATTTCACGGAAACGCTCGGTGACGGCCATCAACTGGGCGTTGACGATGCCGACCACACAGACCAGCAGCGACAGGATAACGATCCAACGCTGTTTGGGGCTGCTGTCGGCCCGCGTGTCCTCCGGCTGCAGATCGTAGCCGGAGCGGATCAGTGCCTGCCGTAGCGCCGGGTCGCCGGTGGAAAGCAGCCCGTTGGCCACATTCGTGTTGACCGATACGAAGCTTAAAAAGGAGACCGCCAGCACGAGACTCATGGTGGTGATCAGGGAACGGAAAAAGCGCACCCGGATGCTGTTGAAGGCGATGGCGATCGATTTGCTCCATGGAAGAACGACTTGCCGATGGATCTGGAGCGATTCGGTTGCCGGGGGTGTCGGTTTGGCGGTCGCTTTCATATTGCTGGGCAAACTCCGTTTTGTGCGTATGTGCCGCAGTCGTTTCCAGAAAGGTCTACCGGTGTCTATGTGCCGCAATCCTTGCGGTAACGCAGCGCTTTGCGGCAGTGGTCGTCCCAATCGGTTTTGACCTTGTGGGCCCGCACTCGATTGAAGCGCACCGGCATGAGCCGTACATCGATGCCGTGTTGGCGCAACTGGCCGGCGGTGAACATTTCAGCCGTGACCGGCGGTGCGTGGCGGCTGGCTCGGTGCCAGGCGGCAACGTAATCGTGCCAGTCGTCGAGCTTCTTCATATAGATAGTCATGTTTACAGGGTTGCCAATGGCCAAGCGGTCGTTGCAGCCCTCGTACATATGAAAATCGGGCACGTAGATGTAGTTCAAATCGAGTGTCGACAGGTCGGGCAGCGGGTTTTCGAAAAGGAGGTCCGGACGGCAGCGCAGGACCGCGTCATAGCGAATGCCGTTTTTCTTTTCATAAGCTTGCCGCAGCCGGTCGCACATTTTAAGGCCATGCAGTTGCTGAAGGTAGCGCTGCAGACCGACTTTGAGCAGACAGTCGGTGCCGTTTCGCAGGTGGCCTTCGTCCAGGCGGTGGTCCGCGACCGCCGCTAGAACGGTTGGGTCTAATAGGGATGCGAGGCCCGCGTATTCATCCTCCGGAACATACATGAAAAGATCGTAATGGCCAAGCGGGTTGAGTAGCTTTTCCTGAAGATTGCGGTAGGTCCGGTCCAGGCCGCAGCAGCGTCCCGACAGGCAGACGGCCACACGGGGGGGGCGGCGCAGCGATCGTGTCGGCCGGGGCGCGATCGTATCGAGGCGGCGATGCTTCACCAGGGGATGATCGGCATGCCAATGCCGGTCGATCCAGGACGGGGATAGCCGGTAGGAACGGTCTTTCTTGCGGGGTTGGCCCGGTGCCGGAAGGGGCGTGTTGGGGGCCGTCGTATTAAGGGCTTCACGAAGCTCGGATTTGAGGGCCCCGGCCAGAAAGGTGGTGGGGATATTCCAGTATTTTTTGCGCTGGGCATAGCCTTTGCGCCGGGCATTGGCGGTGGTGACCAGATTGTACTGGATCCGGTAGGGGTGGTAGAGCAGGCTC
>Ga0180430_10003061_pt1 | contig 14583 bp, 11 predicted proteins | sample SS_ome_9_FD_132999 | JGI IMG/M metagenome (GOLD analysis project Ga0180430, IMG submission 132999) | Hypersaline lake sediment archaeal communities from the Salton Sea, California, USA - SS_1_S_2 metaG | ecosystem: Environmental > Aquatic > Non-marine Saline and Alkaline > Hypersaline >... | reverse complement strand
GGAATCGAGGTCTAAAATGTTGATGGCCGCCCCGCCGGTGCCCAGATGGACCCGTTTGTCGCGCAGATGCAGGTCAAAATTGCCGTCTTTGCTGTAAAGCACCACATCGTGATTCACGGTTTTGAGCGCAGCCTCGACCATCTGCCGGGGCAGATAGACCCGGTTGCGGCTTTTGTCTACCTGCGCCCCGTTTTGTGCAAAAATCTGGCGGCACTCCGATTCCATCACCTCGATGCCGGTGCGCTCCAGCAAGGTCAGGCAGGCTTCGTGAATACGTTCAATTTCCGGCCGGTTCAGCGGTTGGTATTGGCCGCCGGACAGGCCATGCGGCACCGGGTTGGGAAGGCGCCGTTGTTTGCGTTTTTGGTCAGCCATGGGGGTCTCCTGTCCGGTTATGAAATTGAGCCGATGCCGTAAGCGCCGTGCAGGGTTTCGCCCCGGCTGAAGCGGCTCATATCGTACATGTCGATGGGTACCCGCGGCGTTTGCCCCATGACCAGTTGGGCCAGCCCCTCGCCGATGGTGGGGGCCAGCTTAAAGCCGTGGCCGCTGAAGCCGGTGGCGATAAACAGCCCTTCGTGGCCGGGAATGGGGCCGACCAGCGGATTCCAGTCCGGGGTGATGTCGTAGGGGCCGGTCCAGCCGGCGGTGTATTGGGCCTCAGCAAAAGTTGGCATGCGATGGGTCATCAGCGTGGCAATGCGTTCAATGTGAGCCATGTCTACGTGGTCGGTCAGGCTGTCGGGGTCGGTGATGGGGTCGCCGTGGTCGCCGGTGCCAATCAGTACCACGCCGCCGGTTTCGGGTCGGAAGTAAAGTTTGTCTGGGGTGGTTAAATCTTTGATGATGGGCCAGCCTGGCTGGTACGGCTGGTTAATTTTCAGGGTGATGACTTTGTGCCTGCTGACGACAAAGGGGAACTCGATGCCCAGTATGGAGCCGAAGTTGTGCGCCCAGGGGCCGGTCGCAATGACGACCGCGGGACTCTGGAAGTTGCCTGCGGGGGTTTCGACGGTGGTGACCGCGCCATTTTGGCTGAGGCCGGTTACGGGGGTGTCGGTTAAAACCGTGGCGCCCAGTTCTTTGGCCCGGTTGGCGTAAGAGGTGGTCACCAGGTGTGGGTCGCAATAGCCGGTTTGGCTGTCGTAACCGATGACGCCGACATCGTCAACCTGCAACAGGGGATGCAGTTCGATGGCTTCTTCTTTGCTGAGGATTCGGGTGTCTACGCCGTGTTGGTTTTGGGTGCGGAACACCGCTTCCATTGGCCGGCGATGCTCATCCGGCCCCAAAATCATGTAGCCGGTCTTTTGAAAACCGGCGTCGCCGCCCACAATGTCGGGAAAGTTGGAGAAAATCTTCAGGCTTTCGACGGCATGGATCAAGTTGGCTTTAATGGAATAGTGAGTGCGGACAATGGCACAAGATTTGGCCGTGCCGCCGGAGTTAATTTCACCCCGTTCCAGCAAAACCACATTTTTGGCGCCCAGCCTGGCCAGATTATAGGCCACGCTGGCTCCCACAATTCCACCACCGATAATAATGAAATCCGCTGTTTGATTGGCAGGCATTTGTTTAAACTCCTTTGTCTAAAAAATGCTTTAATTTGGCAGGGGCATAACGTGGTTACACCCCTGCATTTCTAGAAATTAGGGCGCAGATTATTCCACTATTTCAAAGCTGTTGGTTATTTTTGCCCCAGCCTTGAGGGTGTTAATGACAGAGCAATATTTTTCTTCTGAGAGCTTGATGGCCCGTTCTACTTTGTTGGGGGCCACCGCTCCCTTTACTTTGTAATGAAGATGAATTTTGGTAAAGTTGTAAGGCGGGTCCGGGTTGTTTTCGCCGGTGACGGTTACTTCCAGATCCTCCAGGGGTTCTTTTTGTTTTTCCAGAATCATTACCACGTCGTAAGTGGAGCAGGAGCCGGCCGATAAGAGCAGTAAATCTGAGGCCTTCATCCCGGCCCATTGCGGATCTCGATTTTGTCGGCTGCCGATAACCAACGGATGACCGGCTGAATCGGCGCCGGTCATCAATCTGGATTCAATCCATTTGACAGATACGGTAGACATATAAATTCCTTTCTGGTGAAGCGTGGTGTTTTTTAATCGGCAATAACATACCCATAGCCATAGAGAAAGTCAAATTTGTTTTTGGATTGGCGGGTTTTTAGCTTAACGGTCATCGGCGATGGGGGCCAGTTCAGCCCCGGTCAGCCTGATTAAATCCTCTGGTTTCAACTCCAAACCGGCCATTGGGTCGCCGCTGCTGATGTTGACATTTTCACAGCGGGCGATGGCCTCATCGAAAATAATGGGGATATTTTGCGGCAGGCCCAGCGGGGCTACGGCTCCCTGGACGTAGCCGGTGATTGCGGTAATTTCTTGGGCATTGGCAAAGGAGAGCCGTTTCCAGTTGTCTTCGGGCGGTAATTGGTCCCGAACGGCCTGGGGGTTGAGCCGAGTATGGCCCAGCACACAGGCCATCACGTAGCGCCGATTTGTTTTTCGTTTTTCCCGTAACAAGATGGATTTGACCATTTCTTCGGCCACAACACCCCGTTGGGCGGCGGCGGCCTCTACGGTGAACACCGGTTCGGCGTGGGGCAGCAGTTTGTATTCAATGCGGTGTTGGTCCAGTAAATCGGTAATAGGTGTTTTGATCATAATATTGTCGGCAGATGGTTGCCGGTTTATTATCCTCCTTGTGGATGGATGCCCAATACCTCTCGGCAGTAGCGGACACTTTTTTGCAGAGACTCACGTTCAGTCCGCAGGGTTTCCGGCATGTTTTGCAGAGAACATTTCAGGTCCAGCTCGATATTAAGCCGGTCGAGCGTCGGATTTGCTTTGATAAGTTCGTAAGAGCGTTTCATATCCAGGTCGCCGTCGCCAACAACAACCCCGGTTAATTTGAAGCCGTCGGGGGTGATGATGATTTTGGCATCTCTAAAATGGTTGGTAACGGCTCTGGGCGCTAAATTTTCAATGGCGGCAATGGGGTTTTCGGTCACGTGTAAGGCGTTTACTGTGTCTATACAGGCCCCGATGGCCGGATGGTCCACCTGGTCTAATACCCAGAGCACCTCTTCTGAAAAAGCGTCGGTGTGGTTTTCGACGCCCAGTTTTACGCCGGCTTTTTGAGCCAGCGGCGCGGCCTGTTTCAACTGAGCCACCACGTTTTCGAGCTGAACCATAATTTCAGGATGAAATTTGCTGGCCGCCACCGGATGGGGCCGGCTTAAGTTCATACCCACTTTGGCCACATCGGCTCCGATGGCTTGGGCAATGGAAACTCCCTCTTCAACCGTGTGTTGGACATTGCCGTCATAGTTGCGGTTGGGCATGGCAAAATTGTACTCAAGATACAGATTTCGTTCAGCAGCATAATCTTTGACCCGCTGCAAATGGGTCTGGTCTAAAGAATCAAAGGCCTTGTCGTCAAGATGTATTCCTTCCAGGCCAAGTTCTACCACATAATTCATTAACTGCCATATATCCATTTGTTTGGGCCACGGTAGTTTAAAGCCGGCCCAATCTTCGGCGATGCCGTGGTGATACAGGCTATAGGTGTGCAATCCTAATTTCATATTTTATCTCCGGGAAAAATTCGGGTGGAAAATCAGTCAAACAGAATGACGCCGCGGGCCTGCTCGCCGCTAAGCATATCGGTAAAAGCCTGGTTTATTTCATCAAGGGGGTAGGTTTTGCTGATGAGCCGTTTCAGGTCAAGCCGGCCCTGCATAAACAGGTCACTGTAGGCTTTGAAATCTCGGACCGGGCTGGCCGTGCCGTAATAGCTGCCCAGTATAGCTTTTTCTTGACGAGTAATAATGGCGCCGGGCAAGTTTGTGTGGCTGTTCACCGGCGATATACCCACCAATACCAAGGTTCCACCGGGGCGGACGGCAGCCAGGCATTGTTCCTGTAGAGCGGGCAGGCCCACGGCTTCGAACACGTAATCGGCGCCGCGGTTATGGGTAAGTTGGCAGATGGCCTCGTTAACGTTGTGGTCGGCTATCAGGGTGTGGGTGGCGCCAAATTCAATAGCCATGTTCAGTTTGGCGCTGGCCCGGTCAATGGCAATGATGCGGCTGGCGCCGGCCAATCTGGCGGCCATAACAATATTCAAGCCCACGCCCCCGGCGCCAAACACGGCCACACTACTGCCGGGCCGTACTTTGGCCGTGTTCAATACGGATCCAACGCCGGTTGTGACCGCACAGCCAATCAGGGCGGCCACATCCAGAGGAAAATCTGGCTCTACCGGAATACATGATTCTTGAGGAACCACGGCATATTCAGCAAAACAGGCCAGGGCTGAAAAATGATAAACAGGCTCGCCGTCTCTGGAGAGCCGGGGCGTACCGTCCATCATTGTGCCGCCCCAAAGGACCTGGTTATAGGTAGAACAGAGGTTGGGATGATCGTTTAAGCAGTAAAAACAGGTGCCACAGTTAGGTGCCCAGTTGAGGATAACATGATCACCCAGCATAACCCGGGTGACACCCTCTCCCACGGCTTCTACAATGCCGGAGCCTTCGTGGCCGGGAACCACCGGCAGGGGATGGGCGGTGTCGCCGGTCGCCAGATGCCAGTCGCTGTGACACACCCCGGCGGCGGCTACTTTAATCAGAACTTCGCCGGGGCGCGGGGGAGACAACTCCAGCGTTTCTACAGAAAGCGGGGTGTTGATTGCATTCAACACAGCGGCGCGGGTCTTCATTGATCCCTCCGTTTTCAGTCAACAAACGCAAAAAAAATGATCAGAACTATTCGATTGTGTTGAAAAAACTTACAGACAAATTGGAAAAATATTTAAGCCTATAATACTTTATCCTAATCAATTTGTAAATCAGGTTTCCTTAAAATTTACTGAATTTTTACGTGATTGTGCTGTATCGGGGGCGAGTTCCGGGATAGAAATTTTCAAACCCTTGACAAACAACGCGCTTTGTGTTAGACTGTTCAAAGTGATGTCGGAAACGTTTCCGAGCTTGTGGCGGAAATGTGGCATTGTTCAGTTTTTGGAGGAGCAAGGGAGCTTTTTTATTGTGCCGGCTACAATCAACGACGTAGCTAAATTGGCCGGAGTTGGCGTTGGTACCGTCTCCAGTGTATTAAATAATAGCCGTCCGGTGAATCAGGAAACCCGTAACAAGGTTCTGGATGCTATTAACAAGCTGGATTTTATCCCCAATCCCAGTGGACGGCGATTGTCTATGGGCAAGACCCATACAATCGCGGTTATCATTACCTATTTTACCCTTGCCTCACAGTTTGAACGGTTGCGTGGTGTGATGTCGGTGATTGCCGAAAGTGATTATGACATCAGTCTGTTTGCCGTGGAAACTATTCCCCAGCGGAATAAGGTCTTCCAGACAGTTCCCCGTCGCGGCCGAGTTGACGGCATGTTGATTTTTTCCATTCAACCCACCAAAGAAGATTTACGCCGTATTCGTCAACAAGGAATTCCTGCTGTCCTGGTTGAAGCATATCACCCTAGTTTACCTCATATTTTCCTCGATGATGTGGCTGCCGCTCGTAACGCCGTACAGCATCTCATAGATTTGGGTCATAGAAAAATTGCCTACATCAGTGAATATCTTGATGATTTGTTCAGTTCCGGGTTTAGCCGCAATCGTTATGTAGGCTATCGGCAGGCATTGGAAGTCGCCGGATTACCCGTTAGGCCGGAATATCACCTGCAAGGGTGGCACAGTCGAGAAAATGGCCGGCAAAAGGGAATCGAACTGCTAAATTTGCCCGACCCACCCACAGCCATCTTTTGTTTTAGCGATGAGCTGGCTTTGGGGGTTCTGGAAGCAGCCCGCGACCTTAACCTGAAAGTGCCTGATGATCTTTCTGTCATCGGTTACGACGATATTGAACTGGCCCATTTTGCCCAACTGACCACCGTTAATCAGCATCTATTTGATTCTGGGGTGCAAGGGGTAGAATTACTAATCAATACCATTGAAAAACCTGATACCCCGCCGCAGCAATTGCAGCTTCCCACAGAGTTGGTTATCCGGAGTACCGCAGCCTCGCCCCCATAGGGGGAGACGGCCGGCTCCGGTTTTTTATCGCCAATATTTGGAGCCAAGGTATGATAATTTCCAAGGAGGTGATGTTAAAGATTAAATAGCTAAATTTATCTGATTGTTGTGAACATTGAGACAGTTTATTTTTTTTAAGGAGGAAAGACTAAAATGAAAAAGAATTTTGGGCTTTTGTTAACATTATTAGTAGCCATAGCGCTGGTTTTGGCTGCTTGCGGTGGCGCCGAAGCGCCCGCGCCGGCTGAAGAGCCGGCTGCCGAAGAACCTGCCGCCGAAGAGCCGGCGGCTGAGGAGCCGGCAGCTGAAGAAGAAGCTATGGAAGAAGAGCCAGCGGCTGAAGAAGAGGCTATGGAAGAAATGCCCCTGTTAGCTCCGCCCGGTGGCTTTTTGGAACGAGCCATGGCCGGTGAATTTGCCGGGACTACCGTTACTGTTGACGGTCCCGCAGTAGACACCGACGAAGTCAAAATCAACGAATCGATGAAGGCCTTTGAGGATGCCACCGGCATTGACGTCCAGTACATCGGCTCCAAAGAATTTGAAGCCGCGATTTCTGTGCGTGTTGACGGTGGAGATCCCCCCGACATTGCCGACTTCCCGCAGCCCGGCCTGTTGGCCAACTTTGTGCAAAGCGGCGACATTGTTGATGTGAGCACCTTTATTGACGAAGCCTGGCTGAAACAACAGTACAACCAGAGCTGGCTGGATATGGCCACCATCGAAGGCTCGGACGGCCCGATTATGGCCGGTGTCTGGAGCCGCTACTTTGGCAAGAGCATTGTCTACTATCCCAAAGAAGAATTCGACGCCTCCGGCTACGAAATACCGGAAACGTGGGATGAGATGCTGGACTTGACCCAGATGATTGCGGATGATGGCGATGCGCCGTGGTGTATCGGTATTGAGAGTGGGGCCGCGACCGGCTGGGCCGCGACCGACTGGACCGAAGAACTGATGCTCCGCACCACCTCTCTGGACAACTACGATGCCTGGACGACCGGTTCTCTGCCCTTTGATTCACCGGAAGTTCGGAACGCCATGGAAACCTGGAGCGAAATCTGGTTTAATGACGCCTACGTGTATGGCGGCACTGCTTCGATTGTGACCACCTCATTTGGCGATGCCCCGACCCCGATGTTTGACGATCCGCCCAAGTGCTGGCTGCACAAACAAGGCAACTTCATTGTCAGCTTCTTCCCGGAAGGTGTTCAGTTTGGCACCGACTACGGCATTTTCTACCTGCCGCCGGTTGATGACTCCTACGGCAAACCGATGCTGGTTTCCGGTGACTTGATGGCCATGTTCAACGACCGGCCCGAAGTACGAGCCACGATGGAATACTTCACCACTGCGGCCTCGATGAGCGGGTTCATCCAGAACGGTGGTGGCCTTTCTCCGCACGCCGACGCTCAAATTGAGAATTACGGCAACGATGTTGAGCGAGCCATTGCTCAAATGGCCGCCGAAGCCACCAGCTTCCGCTTTGACGGCTCAGACCTGATGCCGGGCGAAGTGGGTGCCGGTTCCTTCTGGAAAGGCATGACCGACTACGTCAGCGGTACGGCTGATCTTGACACTGTGCTGCCCGAAATTGACGCTTCTTGGCCGGCCGGCGTGGCCGGGCAATCCTCCGCCGGGGTAGGCGAAGAGGATGAAGAAGAAGCGGCCATGGAAGAAGAAGCAATGGCGGAAGGCCCTCTGCTGGCCCCTGCCGGCGGCTTTTTGGAACAAGCAATGGCCGGTGAATTTGCCGGAACCGTTGTGACCGTAGACGGCCCGTTTGTTGATACCGATGAAGTCAAATTCAACGAATCAATGAAAGCCTTTGAGGAAGCCACCGACATTGACGTCCAGTACATCGGCTCCAAAGAATTTGAGGCCTCGATTTCTGTGCGTGTTGACGGCGGCGACGCCCCCGACATTGCCGACTTTCCGCAGCCTGGTCTTGCTGCCAGCTTTGTGCAAAGCGGCGATATTGTTGATGTGAGCACCTTTATTGACGAAGGCTGGCTGCAGCAACAGTACAACCAGAGCTGGCTGGATATGGCCACCATCGAAGGCCCGGACGGCCCAATTATGGCCGGTGTCTGGAACCGCTACTTTGGCAAGAGCATTGTCTACTATCCCAAACAACCCTTTGAAGCCTCCGGCTACGAAATTCCGGAAACCTGGGATGAGTTGCTGGACTTGACCCAGATGATTGCGGATGATGGCGATGCGCCGTGGTGTATCGGCATTGAGTCTGGCGCAGCCACTGGCTGGGCCGCGACCGACTGGACCGAAGAGTTGATGCTCCGCACCACCTCTTTGGACAACTACGATGCCTGGACCACCGGCGATCTGGCGTTCCAGTCACCGGAAGTGAAGAATGCCATCGAAACCTGGAGCGAAATCTGGTTCAACGATGCCTACGTATATGGTGGCACCAACTCCATTGTGACTACCTCCTTTGGCGATGCCCCCACCCCCATGTTTGACGACCCGCCCAAGTGCTGGCTGCACAAACAGGGTAACTTCATTGTCAGCTTCTTCCCGGAAGGCGTAGAGTACGGCACCGACTACGGCATTTTCTACTTGCCGCCGGTTGATGACTCCTACGGCAAACCGTTGTTGATTTCCGGCGACCTTTTTGCAATGTTTAATGATCGGCCCGAAGTGCGAGCGTTGATGGAATACTTCAGCACCGCCGCTTCAATGAGTGGCTACATTCAAAATGGTGGCGGTCTCTCCCCGCACGCCGATGCAGATTTGGCAGACTACGGCAATGATCTTGAACGTGACATCGCGGCCCTGGCTGCCGAAGCAACCAGCTTCCGCTTTGACGGCTCAGACCTGATGCCGGGCGAAGTGGGCGCCGGTTCCTTCTGGAAAGGCATGACCGACTACGTCAGTGGCACGGCTGATCTTGACACGGTAACTGCTGAAATAGACGCTTCCTGGCCTCAATAAAGTTTAGTTGTGATATGAGGAGCCGCCGGAAACCCGGCGGCTCCCCCCTTTTATTTACAGAGAGGACACGAAATGGAGACACAAGCAAAGATCGAACCAAAATCGGTTGGCGTAGATCCGGATGCCGCAAGGACTAGCTTCGCAAGTTCGACTGTCCGTTTTCTGATTGGAATTGGCCTGATTACCGTAATGGGAGTTTTCCTGGTGGCAGGCTTCTTGTTTTTACGTGACAGTACCCTTCCAAACTCGGTTATTGCCATCACGGCCATAGTCTGGGGGTTGGGGGGCGCGGCTCTGCTTTTTTGGGTTTTTAACTGGGTTATCGAACAATTTTCTGATGAATGGACGGCCCGATTACAACCCTTTGTATTTGTCGGACCGGCAATTTTTCTGTTGGCCTGGTATTTGGCTATCCCCTCGGCGCGAACTTTCATCATCAGCCTGTACGATCGGGACGGGGTCACATTTATCGGGTTACAAAACTACGTTACCGTTTTTACTGACCGCCAAATGATTGAGGCATTTCGTAACAATCTAATGTGGATTGTGTTTGGTACGTCAATGTCTGTAATATTTGGCTTGCTTATTGCGGTGCTGGCAGATCGCAGTAACGCCGAGCGTACCGCCAAATCTTTCATCTTTATGCCGATGGCTATCTCGTTTGTGGGCGCCGGCGTTATCTGGAAATTTATGTACGCCATTCGCCCCGAAGGGATCCCCCAAATTGGCATCTTGAACGCCGTGTTCGTTGCTTTGGGTGGGGAGCCTCAGGCATGGTTTGTTGATACGACCATCAGCCCCTGGAACAACATCTTTCTGGTTGTTATTATGGGCTGGCTGCAAACCGGATTTGCCATGGTAATCTTCTCGGCCGCGCTGAAAGGCATTTCTACTGAAATTATCGAGGCGGCTCGGGTAGACGGCGCCGGAGAGGTTCGTATCTTTTTCCAGATTATGGTCCCTGCGATTCAAGGGACTATCATTACCGTGACCACCACTATTCTTATTTTCGCCCTGAAAATTTTCGACATCGTCTGGGTGATGGCCGGCGGGCAGTTTGGAACAGAGGTGATTGCCACCGCCTTCTACCGCCAATCTTTTGTGGCCCGGAATGCCGGACTTGGCTCGGCTATTGCAGTGGTACTGTTAATAACAGTTGTTCCGGTCATGATTTACAACCTGCGACAATTTGGAAAGGAGCGAGCGTTTTAAAATGATGCATAGCACAAAAAATCAAAAATTAGTTAGCGCTCTTGTTATCAATGGTGCCCTGCTGCTTCTCGTGTTGGTTTGGACAATTCCTACGTTTGGCCTGCTCGTCTCATCCTTTCGCGATCGTATCGATATCCAAAATACGGGCTGGTGGACGCTTTTCCCTCACCGGGAATGGATGAAAACCGGCGAAATTGATCCCCGCGAAGAAGGCCTGGACCCGGACGGCGTAATGGAAATTAGTGGCGTGACGGGTACCTTTGAAGAGATGCGCGAGGGTATCGCCGACGGCAATACACGCGTTATCTGGATTGGTAACAAGCGGATTGGTCGGATTGAGGTGCAGGAGTACGAGTGGACCGTCAATTGGGATTTTACCATGGCTAACTACCAGCAGGTGTTGGGCGGTAAAGAGTTTGAGTACGAACAGCCGGATGGCACCATCGAAACCGTACCCGGTGACAACTTCTGGGGATCGCTCTGGAACAGCCTGGCTGTTTCCATCCCCGCCACCATCATCCCCATTCTCATTGCCGCCTTTGCCGGTTACGCGTTTGCCTGGATGAGTTTTCCCGGCCGGAAGTGGTTCTTCATCATGGTCATCGCCCTGCTGGTGGTTCCGCTGCAAATTGCCCTGGTGCCAATTCTAAAGGACTATACTAACCTGGGGCTAAACGGCGAATTTCTGGGCTTATGGCTGGCCCATACCGGTTTCGGTTTACCGTTGGCTACCTATCTGCTTTACAACTACATTCGAGACCTTCCCCGTGAGATTCTGGAATCCGCCTTTATTGATGGCGCATCTCACTTTACCATCTTCACCCGCCTGATTCTGCCCCTATCTGTTCCGGCTCTGGCCTCATTTGCCATTTTTCAGTTTTTGTGGGTTTGGAACGACTACCTGGTCGCCTTGATTATTCTGGGCGGTAACCGCGATACAATGGTGGTAACCATGCGGCTGGCCAACATGGTCGGCTCGCGCGGCAACGACTGGCACATTCTTACCGCCGGTGCATTCATCACGATGATTGTACCCCTGGTGGTTTTCTTGAGCCTTCAACGCTTCTTTGTGCGCGGTCTGATGGCCGGGTCAGTTAAAGGCTAAAGCAGCCAAACTCTGATGTTCAGAGATACGGGGCCGCCAAAGCCAAAAGAACAAAAACAATCTATTGAATGGATTATCTGGTTTCAATGGGTGTTGGCCTCTACCCTGGGCTGGCTTTTAGGTTGGTTTTTGGTGGGTGAGCTTGGCGTGGGAGCTGTTATTGGGCTGGCCCAATGGCTGGTCCTGCGCCAATCTGTTGACCGGGCCGGCTGGTGGATATTAGCCAGTGCCGGTGGCTGGATCGTTGGTTGGGGACTGATTGTATCTGGTCTGCTGGTTTCGCCTGAATCCGGGATGTTCACCTCTATTGTCTCCGGTGGAGTCATCGGCCTGGCGATGGGCCTGGCCCAATGGCCTGTTTTGCGGCGAGTTGTGCCTCAGGCCGGCTGGTGGGTGCTGGCCAGCACCGCGGGCTGGATTTTGGGGTTGGCCGGCGTGTTGGGAAGCACGCTGATCGGGACTGTGGTCGGCGCTGTCACCGGCTTCATGCTTGATTGGCTGCTGCGTTTACAGCACCAAGTCAGGAGTGATTGATAATTTTGAGCGCTATATCTCACCTCAATTTCGACCACTTTTTTCTCGATGCCGACCATCACCCCCGGGCCTATGAATCAATGGGCGCGCACCTTACCAATATAGGCAATCAAGCGGGAATCCATTTTGCCGTGTGGGCGCCGCAGGCCCGGCAGGTGAATGTTGTTGGGGATTTTAACCAGTGGCAGGGTGACGGCTATGCCATGTCTGTTAACCAGCACGGAATCTGGACATTGTTCATCCCCGGCCTGCCGGAACATACCCTTTACAAATACCAGATTGTCACCGCAAATGGACAGGTTCTCTTCAAAGCCGATCCCTTTGGCTTTGCCATGGAGCAGCGCCCCAACACCGGCTCGGTGGTGGTAAACCTGCACCGCCACCAGTGGCATGATGACGACTGGCTCCATCGGCGGGCAGACTGGCAGCCGCCCAATCAACCACTGTCCGTGTACGAACTGCACCCCGGCTCCTGGCAGCGAGTGCCGGACCCCGATTGGGGTCGGCGTTACCTCTGCTATCGGGAACTGGCCGACCAACTTATTCCCTACGTACTCGATATGGGGTTTACCCACATCGAGCTAATGCCCATTGCCGAACACCCGCTCGATGCCTCGTGGGGCTATCAGGTGTTGGGCTATTTTGCCGTCACCAGCCGCTTTGGCGACCCTGATGACCTGATGTATTTTGTGGACCAGTGCCACCAACACAATCTGGGTGTCATTCTGGATTGGGTGCCGGCTCATTACCCCAAAGACGAAGCCGGTTTGTATCATTTCGATGGCACTCACCTCTATTCCCACTCCGATCCCCGCCACGGTGAAAACACCGATTGGGGGACGATGGCCTTTGACTATCAGCGCGCCGAAGTGCGCGCTTTTTTGCTGTCCAACGCCCTCTTCTGGCTGGATAAGTATCATTTCGATGGCCTGCGAGTGGATGCCGTGGCCTCGATGCTGCGTCGCAACGACGGCGAACCGAATCAGGCCGGGCTTGATTTCATCCGCCAGATGAACGAAACCGTCCACGACCACTTTCCCGGAGTGCTGACCATCGCCGAAGAATCAAGTGCCTGGCCCCACGTGACCCGCCCGGCCTACATGGACGGCCTCGGTTTTGACCTCAAATGGAACATGGGCTGGATGCACGACAGCCTGGCCTATCTCAAAAAATCACCGGTTGAGCGTCAACAGCACCACCACGCGATGACCTTTAGCCTGGTGTATGCCTTCGACGAAAATTTCATCCTGTCCCTCTCCCACGATGAAGTCACGGCCGAGAAAGGTTCGCTGCTAAGCCAGATGCATGGCGATGATTGGCACAAGCTGGCCGGCCTGCGGGCGTATTACGGCTTCATGTGGGGGCATCCCGGCAAAAAACTACTCTTTATGGGCGACGAGTTTGCCCATCCCGCCGCCTGGGATTTTGACCGCGGCCTGGATTGGGAGGCGCTGCAATCGCCCGCTCAGCAGGGGGTGCAACGATTGGTGCGAGACCTGAACCAACTGTGTCAGCAGGGATCGGCCCTGTATGAACAGGATTTCAGCCGGAACGGGTTTAGCTGGCTAAATGCTGATGACAGTACCAACAGCGTTTTCGCCTTTATCCGTCGGGGGCATAACCCCGACGACTTCATTGTGGTCATCAGTAATTTTGGGCCGGGGCATCATCAAGCTTACCGGCTGGGGGTGCCGCAGGCCGGACGCTATCACGAAGTTTTTAACAGCGATGCCGCCGCGTATGGCGGTAGCAACATCGGCAATGCCTCCCTGGACAGTGAACCGCTTGGCATGCACGGTCAGCCGCAATCCGTAGCTTTGACCTTGCCCCCCTTGACAACATTAATGCTGAAAATCACGCCGAGGTGAAGATGAGCCAGCCTGTCAGAATAATTGCAATCCACGAGCGGTTAACGCAGCAAGCCGCCACTGACCTCAAAGCGATTATCGCCACCCACACCCCCTACGACGCGGCCAAACAAATCGCCGCCAACTTTTTGGGGACCAAACCCGTCACCGATACAGCGGCCCTGTTTGGATTTTGGGTGCCCGGTCTGGTTGACGGGGCGCTCACGGGCAAAGCTCATCAACTTAAACTGGAACTTTTTACCCCGGCCCAAAACATAGATTTTGCTGCTCTGAAAAAAAATCAACCGCTTGAGCTGGCTTTCCAGCGGGACGAACTGCAACTGGCAGCGGTGGGCGATTATATGGTCGGGGTGGTTGACCAGGTTAAAATCGGGACCAGAGATGAGGCCGGCAGTTTTTACTGGCTGCGTTACACCGAGGGCGATACCCGCCACATCATCCGAGACCCGCTGGTGCAATCCAGCCCGTTTGGGGTATACGCCCCCGGTGAACTGTTCGATATTCAGGAGATGCTGGCTAATCGCCGCGATATGGCCTATTTTCGCAGCCACTACAAAACCATCTTTCCCGATGGCACCTATCGGGCCAAAGATGTGGGCATCCATCTGGAAATTCACCCCGAAACCGCCACCGCGGCCGGCACCATCGCCGCCCTGACCGAGCGGTATCAGGCCATTGGGCAAAAAATTCAGGCCAACATTGATTCCGGCGCCGACGACATCTACGCCGGCTTATCTCCCGCCGACCTGAATTTCATCGCCTTTGACTCCATCGAACTGACCCCCGAAGTGCCCCCCGCCGAGCGGGAAGCGGTTACCCTGGCAACCGGTGAGTTTTTTCAACCGCTGGCT
>Ga0180430_10003060_pt1 | contig 14589 bp, 17 predicted proteins | sample SS_ome_9_FD_132999 | JGI IMG/M metagenome (GOLD analysis project Ga0180430, IMG submission 132999) | Hypersaline lake sediment archaeal communities from the Salton Sea, California, USA - SS_1_S_2 metaG | ecosystem: Environmental > Aquatic > Non-marine Saline and Alkaline > Hypersaline >... | reverse complement strand
TTCCTGAGGCTCGAACAGGCCAGGGCAATGGTAGATGCGGGCGGCATTGGCCTCGCACAGAGTTTGTTCGAGGCTTTGAAGGAGCGCAGCGGTGCGCCTGTTTGATCTCCAGCCGCCCACCGCAGCGCTCGACGCCTTGCTTGATCAGGAACGCGCAATGCTGCTCACCGGCCAGCTCGACGGCATCGCCCGGATCGCCGGCGACAAGGAGCGCCTGCTCGCAAGGCTTTCATCGGATGCGGCGGCGCCGGAGCGGCTGGCCGCGCTGCGCGCGAAAACAAACCGGAATCAGGAATTGCTCCAGGCCGCGGCGAGCGGCATCGAAGCAGCCTTGGGCCGTCTTGCCACGCTTCGGTCCGATCCGCCGGAAATGCGCACCTATCAACGCGACGGCCTGACCGCGCATATCGCGTCGAGCCGAAAGCCTGATGTTAACCATCGCGCCTGAAATCCCGTTCAGGAAAGGCGATCGCCTAAAATCCGACATATTTGGCGTTCAGGCCTTCACCGTTCTTTAGGCACTTCAAATCAGGATGTTCAGGCATCCAGAGGGGGTGGCACGGGTCCGGAAAGCCAGGATCCGTAGAGGTCAGAATGGCTCTGAACCCGCCTTGACCGGGCGGACCTCAACCCTGGCGCGAACGACGCCGATTGACTGAAGGAACTGAACGCATGTCCAGCATTCTGACCAACTCCAGCGCGATGGTCGCGCTGCAAACGCTCAAGAGCATCAACACCAACCTCGCCAAGACCCAGGCGGAGATTTCCACTGGCAAGCAGATCAGCTCGGCCAAGGACAATTCCGCGGTCTGGGCCATCTCGAAAGTGATGGAAGCGGATGTGAACGGGTTCACCGCAATCTCCGACAGCCTTTCGCTCGGGGAATCGACCCTCGCGGTCGCGCGCCAGGCTTCGGAAACGGTGACAGATCTCCTCACCCAGATGAAGGGCAAGATCGTCGCCGCGCAGGAAGAAAACGTCGACCGGGCCAAACTCCAGACGGATATCTCAGCGCTACGCGATCAGATCTCTTCGGTCGTGGGTGCGGCACAGTTCAACGGCCTCAACATGGTCTCGGGCACGGACAACGTGAACATCCTTTCGTCCCTCGACCGTTCGTCAGACGGCACCGTGACCGCGTCGAACATCACCGTTGCGCGCCAGGATCTCGGCACATCGCAAGGGACGTTTGGCACCGGCACGTCGCTGACCGCCAATGGCACAGCCTCGGCAGCCGCCGTTGCCAACACAGCCAATACGGCGATCGTGACCGTGGGCAACACCTGGGCGGCCAATGATACCGCCACGCTGACAGTGGCCGGTGTCGAAGTGGCCTTCACTGCAGCCGGTGCGGCCGTGGCCGATATCGGCGATGGGCTTGCCGGCCTCATCAACGGCCTTGGCCTCGAAGGCATCACCGCCACCGGCAACGGCGACGGCACATTGACGGTCAGCTCGACCCGCGCATTCCAGGGCGTCGATATCTCGGTCGGAGAATCGACCGCCGGCGATGGCGACGTATTGATCACCACCCTCAACGGCACCGGTTCACTCACCGACACGTCGGGAGAGATCGACGAGCGCGCGGAAAACATCGCATTCTCGACCAGCGCCGCGGTGACCGAAGGCGACAGCTACAAGGTGACCGTCGGGACATCGTCTTACGACTACATCGCCGGCAAGGGCGAAACGATGGAAGATGTCGCCCGCGGTCTGAAGATCGCAATCGACTCCGGCGGCAGCAGCGACATTACCACCCGCGTGGTTCAAGACGCCACCACCGGCCAATGGTCGCTGAAAGTCGACAACGATGGCGCATCGGCAAGCTTCGCGGTTTCCGGCAATGCCGGCGGCGTCGCCTCCGGTGGTCTTTTCGGCCTCGACTCGATCGACGTCACCACCGATGTCGGCGCAAGTTCCGCGCTCGACAATATCGAGACGATGATCAACGTCGCAATCGACGCTGCTGCCGATTTCGGCTCCGCCGCCGGCCGGGTAGAAACGCAGAACAGCTTCATCGGCAAGCTCACCGACTCGCTCAGGGCCGGCATCGGCTCGCTGGTTGACGCCGACATGGAAGCCGCATCGGCACGGCTGCAAGCACTCCAGGTGCAGCAACAGCTGGGCACCCAGGCACTTTCGATCGCCAACCAGGCACCGCAGAACATCCTGGCGCTGTTCCGGTAAACGCGCCGCCGGGGCGCCAAAACGGTGCCCCGGCCACACCCCAGCCTGATGATTTCCGTTAACGGAAGGAAACCCCGTGAACGCCCAGCTTTTGGCCAAAACGGCCTACGCCACGAATACCGCACCGTTCAAGACTCCGCGCAGCGCCGAATACGAGGCTTTTGCCCAGGTCACACACCGCATGAAGTCTGCCATCGAAGGCGGCGCGAGCGCGTTTCCCGAACTTGCGGCCGCTCTCCACACCAATCGACAACTTTGGACCGCACTCGCCGCCGATGTCGCCGAGGCGAGCAATGCTCTTCCCGCCAACTTGCGGGCACGCGTATTCTACCTCGCCGAATTCACCGCCCTCCATTCGAGCAAGGTCCTGCGTGGCGACGCCAACGCGGAAATCCTCATAGAAATCAATGCGACTGTCATGCGCGGGCTTCGCGAAACCCTGGAGGCGGCATGAGCGGCCTGGTTTTGAAACTCGGACCTCGCGAGCGGGTCCTGATCAATGGCGCGATCATCGAGAACGGTGAACGGCGCTCACGCTTGTCCATCATGACGCCGAACGCCAACATCCTGCGCCTTCGGGACGCGATCCATCCCGAGGAGGTGAACACCCCGGTAAGGCGCGTTTGCTACATTGCCCAGCTCGTGCTGTCGGGAGACGCCGACAAGAGCGAAGCGCGTATGCAATTGTTGCGCGGGATCGAGCAGTTGAGCCAGGTTCTGACCGATCACGACAGCCGCATTTTGCTGGAAACGGCAACAGAAGCGGTCCTGAACGATCAGGCCTACCACGCACTCAAAGCCCTTCGTGCCCTCCTCCCCCGTGAAGAGCGCCTCTTCGCGGCTGCCCGGAAAGACTAGCACATGGGCTTCCAGCCAATTGTCCCTTTTTCCGGTTTCGCTGGCTGGGCATTTTTGCAGCGCACCCAACCCGCACAGCAAAAGGCCTTCGATGCCACGCCTGAAGTCCAGCGCGACTCTGCCTATTTCTCTGAAAACATTGGAAAAGTCTCCTCCGCACAGGAGTTGGTGAATGATTTTCGATTACTGAAGGTTGCCCTCGGTGCGTTCGGGCTCGATGACGACCTGCCCAACAAGGCCTTGATCCGGAAGGTGCTCGAAGAAGGCACACGCGATCCTGAAAGCTTCGCGAACCGGCTGGTCGACAAGCGCTATGCGGCGCTGGCCGAGGCATTCGGTTTCGATCTCGGCACACCGAAAAGCAAATCTCCCGATTTTGCCCCGGAGATGCTGCGGACCTATCGCAACCGGCAGTTCGAAATCGCAGTCGGAATCCAGGATCAGGATATGCGCCTTGCTTTGGCCCTGGAGCGCGACCTGGCCGCGCTCACAGGTGGTGGCAACACCGCGGATGGAAAGTGGTTTTCCGTAATGGGCAACCCGCCCCTGCGCAAGGTATTCGAAACCGCGCTCGGGCTGCCCTCTACCCTGGGGGCGCTGGATATCGACCAACAACTCAAGGTCTTTCGCAAGCGCGCCACTGCCGTTTTCGGGAATGGTGAGGTCGATCAGTTTTCCACCCCGCAAGCACGAGAAAAACTCAACCAGCTCTTCCTGCTGCGTTCTCAGATCACCGCCGGGCAAGCCTCCATGTCGTCGGGAACGATCGCCCTCACCCTGCTGCAACCCGGCTGAGCCGACATTGGCGTGCGCAGCGGGAGGGCGGGTGTTCATCTTTTCCCGCAGTCGGCGTCCGAACCGCAGCCCGACATCACACCCGGCGGTCTGCATCTTCATGACAGCCCCGCAAGTCGCTGGCGCCAGGTCATCGGATCCGGCCGAAGTTGACCCAGGCGTCACCCGCCGAAAAGCGCGTCAAGCTCACCCGAGCCCCCGGTGTCGCGCTATGGTCTTGCCGCGACCGCCTAACCGCACGTTGTCCGGCGCAGAGGCCCGCGCCCAGTTGCGGTATCGGGGAAAGCTGCGCCGGGCCGGCACCACCAGCCATCGCGCAACCGACGCTTTTGATGCTGGTTTCCACACCGCCCGGACCGAAACCGAGCAAGCCGGCACGGGGCAGGAGCGGCTTGAGTCGGAGCCGTTTCAAAGCCAGAACGCATTGCGCCGAATTGGCCTCCCGCAGAGAACCCGGCACATTTTCCCCGATCACGTCGTTGGCGCAACGCTTGCCTCTTCGCTGCCGTCAACTCTCAGGCAAGCCGCAAGCCTGCGAAAACTGGCCGCCGTATCGTCCCATTCATCCTGCGCGAGGAAGGCATCGAGTTTCGGCCAGCATTCAATCGCCGCGTCGAGCGCCTCGTCTGAGCCTTTCGCATAGAGCCCGGCCTTTACCATCATTTCCGAGCGATCATAGGTGCCGAGCCGTTGCCGGGCTGCCGAAATCAAGGTGTTTTCGGCCTCGCTCGCCGCGCCCGGCAGGGCCCGGCTGATCGAGCGCAGCAAGTCGATCGCGGGAAACCTTCCGCGCTCGGCGATCTTGCGATCCAGCACCACGTGCCCGTCGAGCACACCGCGCAGGATATCGGCAACCGGCTCTTCCATGTCGGATCCGGCAACGAGCACGGAAAACACCGCCGTGATATCGCCCGCCGTGCCCGAACCCGGCCCGGCGCGTTCACACAGCGCGGTGATCTGGTGCGCCGTGGAGGGTGGAAAACCGCGCAACGTGCCGCCTTCGCCGGCTGCCAGCGCGATCTCCCGGTGCGCCTCGGCAAAGCGGGTGACGGAATCGGCCAGGAGCAGCACGTGTTTGCCCTGATCGCGGAAATGCTCGGCAACGGCCATCGCGGTCCAACCGCACCGCCGACGCAGTAGCGGCGACTGGTCTGACGTGGCCGCCACCACCACCGCCCGGCGCATCCCCTCCACCCCGAGCACCCGCTCGATGAACTCGCGCACCTCTCGCCCACGCTCCCCAATGAGAGCGATCACGACGACATCGGCATGCACCCCGCGCGCGAGCTTGGCCAGAAGCGTCGATTTCCCGACGCCCGATCCCGCAAACAGCCCGATTCTCTGGCCGCGCACCAGGGGGAGCAAGGTGTTGAACACCGCAAGCCCGGATTCGAGACGAGGACCGAGAACGCGCCTTTCAGTCGGGTTGATTGGAACCCCGCGAAGCGGCCGGGCGGCAACACCGCGAAAGATCGGCCGTCCATCCAGTGCCTTGCCCATCGGGTCGATCACCCGGCCGATCCAGCTGTCGTCAGGTGCGATCTGGCTCGGGCCGAGGAGGGTTACGGCTGCGCCGATCTGGAGCCCCTCGAATTCCCCGTCCGGCAGGATCGTGACCTCATCGCGCGCGAGATTGAGCACCTCGCCCCGACGCACCGCATGACCGGGAGCGGCGATTTCCACCAGATCGCCCTGCGCGGCAACCTGGCCGAGCCCGGCCACCTCCATGGTGCCCCGCCCGATCCGCACGACCCGGCCAACATGATGCGCTGGCGCGATCGCGGCAATTTCGGCGGCAAGCTTGTCGAACCCGACGTCTGGCATGGTTTTTCTTCCCCGCTTGGTGAGCCTGAAACCGTTTCTAAAGGAATCAGGGTTAAGCCTTGGTTGAACGCGGTCGAGGGAGAAGCCCCGATGTTCGAAAAACTGGAAATCTTTTCGGTGGCGCAGGCGCTGGCGAAGCATGGCGCGAAGCGCCAGTCGGTCATTGCACAGAACGTGGCCAATGCAGACACGCCGGGATATCGGGCCCGCGATATGGCGGCGTTTTCTGAAACCTACCGCAGCACGCGGGGGCACGAGATGCGCGCAACTCGCGCCGGGCATGGCTTTGGCGCGGAGCCTGGCGGCGATGTCGGGCGGATCGAGACGGTCTATCGCCCCGATGCCGCCTCGCCCAACGGCAACAACGTATCGCTCGAGCAGGAAATCTTCGCCGCAGCCAGGGCCAAGAGCGCGCATGACCGGGCGCTCGCCGTCTATGGCTCGGCAATGAAGATCCTGCGCACATCGATCGGCGGGAGGGGTTGAGCATGGGCGATCTGCTCGGTTCCGTGAAATCCGCAATGAGCGGGATGCAGGCCCAGGCCAACCGCCTGCGCCATACCTCAGAGAACATCGCAAACGCCGATACGCCGGGCTACCGGCGCAAATTCGTCGCCTTCGAGGAAGCGATCGAGGGCGGACGCCGCACCGGGCTGGTCGAAACCGGGCCGGTGCGTCTCGACCGCGCCGAACTGCCGAAGATCTACGACCCCTCGCACCCGTTGGCCGGCGAAGACGGCCACTTCGAGGGCTCGAACGTCGATCTCGTGATCGAGATCGCCGACGCGCGCGAAGCGCAGCGAAGCTACGAGGCGAACCTCAAGATCTTCGAGCAGACGCGGCAAATGTCGCGCAACCTGCTCGATCTGCTCCGAAAATAGGAGGGCTGAATGGACGTGAAATCGACATTGGCCGCACAGGCCTATGCGGCGACGAAACCCGCCACGGCGCCGAACGCGCAGGCGGGCCATGGCGCCGGAGAAGCTTTCGGCAGGCTGGCACAGGATTTCGCCGCAACCCTTGAGCAAGGCGAAACCGTGGCCAAGGCCGCGATGATCGGAAACGCCGATCCGCATGCCCTGGTGCAGGCCCTCGCCCAGACCGAGCTCGCGGTCGAAACCGCCGTGACGGTGCGCAACAAGGTTGTCGAGGCCTACCAGGAAATCCTCAGGATGCCGGTATGATCATGACTGAGATCGTTTTCTACGACACGCTTCGCGCCGGGCTCTGGAACGCCGTGCTGATCTCGCTGCCAGTGCTCACGGTGGCACTGGTGACAGGACTCATCGTCGGCCTTTTCCAGGCGCTGACTTCGATCCAGGAAATGACGCTTACCTTCGTGCCAAAGGCCGCCGCCATGCTCGTGGTTTTCTGGCTGTCGATGGGCTTCATGACCGAAACGCTGATCAGCTATTTCCAGGGCACCATCGTGCCCCTTATCGCCGGGAGCTGAGATGGACAACGCAGGCTATACCACGCTCACGCGCCAGTCCGGGCTGCTGGCCGAAATGCGCGCCGTGGCCAACAACATCGCCAATGCGTCGACCACGGGTTTCCGGCGCGAGGGGCTGATCTTTTCGGAATTCGTGCAGGCACTTGCGCAGGGCGATCCATCGATTTCGATGGCGACAGCCAACGTGCGCGACACGCGCCTCGATCAGGCTCAGCTCACCCAGACCGGCGGCACTTTCGATCTGGCGATCGAGGGCGAGGGCTTTTTCATGATCGAGGGGCCGGACGGCGCGATGCTCACCCGTGCCGGAGCCTTCACCCCTTCGCCTGCGGGTGAGCTTGTCACGCTCGACGGCTACCGCCTTCTCGACGGCGGCGGCGCGCCGGTGTTCGTGCCCGCGGATACGGCTGCCATCGCCATTGCCCCGGACGGGACGTTGTCGGCTGATGGCCAGCCGCTCGCCGAGATCGGCCTTTGGCTCCCCGACGACCCGAACGACATGCGCCATCGCGATGGCGTGCGCTTCGAGGTGCCGGGCGGCGCGCAGCCGGTCGTCGAGGGCGCGGCGATTCTTCAGGGGTTTCTCGAAGGGTCAAACGTCGATCCGATCGGCGAGCTGGCCCGCATGATCGAGATCCAGCGCGCCTATGAACAGGGCCAGGCATTCCTCGAACGCGATGACGAACGCATTCGGGCCGTGATCCAGGCCCTGGGAAAATAAAATCGGAGAGGAGCCACCATGCGCGCCCTGAAAATCGCGGCGACCGGGATGCTGGCCCAGCAGATGCGGGTCGAGACCATTTCGAACAACCTCGCCAACATGTCGACGACGGGTTACAACGCCCGCCGCGCGGAGTTCGCCGATCTGCATTACCAGCAGGCGACGCGGCCCGGCACGATCAACGCCACCGACGGCACCGTGCTGCCCACCGGCGTGCAGCTTGGCCTCGGCGTGCGGCCCGCCGCCGTTTCCATGCAGATCCAGCAAGGCGCGCTCGCCCAGACCGGCGGCGACCTCGACCTCGCGATCGAAGGCCGGGGGTATCTCGAAATCATCCTGCCCTCGGGCGCGTCGGCCTATACCCGCGACGGCGGCCTCAAGCGCACTGGCGATGGCCTGATCGTCACCTCCGATGGCTTCCCGGTGGTGCCGGAAATCACCATCCCGGTGGAAACCCGCGCGATCACCATCAATGCCGATGGCGAGATCTATGCCTATTTCAACAACCAGGTGGAGGCACAGCTGATCGGCCAGTTCACCCTGACCCAGTTCACCAACGAACAGGGTCTCGAAGCGATCGGCTCGAACAATTTCGTGGAAACAGAGGCCTCCGGCCCGCCGCTAATCGGTGTGCCCGGCGAGGACGGTCTTGGAACGCTCCGTCAGGGCTACCGCGAGCAAAGCTCCGTCGATGCGGTGAAGGAAATCACCGAGCTGATCGAGGCCCAGCGTGGCTACGAGCTGAACTCGAAGGTGATCACCGCTGCCGACCAGATGCTTGCCGCGACCACGCAGGTGCGCTGATGAGGCTGTTCCTTCTGCTTTGCATCGCATTGGTCTTGTCGCCACCCGTCGCTGCACAAACCGTCGTTGCCGCTCGCACGATCCGGGCTCAGTCTGTTCTGACACCGGACGATCTACGCCTGATCGACGACGAGCACCCAGGCGCATTCAACGCGATCGAAGAGCTTGTGGGGCTGGAGGCGCGTGTTGCGCTCTACGCCGGACGCCCGATTCGCCCCGGCGAAATCGGTCCGCAAGCCATCATCGAGCGCAACCAGATCGTGACCCTGCTTTTCCAGCAATCCGGCCTCGAGATCATTGCCGAAGGCCGCGCGCTTGGCCGGGCAGGTGCGAACGATTGGTTGCGGGTGATGAACCTCGCATCGCGCCAGACGGTCTCCGGTCGCGTCCGCGCCGATGGGATCATAATCGTCAACCCTTCGGTCGCACCTCTGGCGACCAATTGAGAGGACAAAATGAAACATAGACTCCTTGCTTTTGGTGGCTTCATCTTTCTCGCGCTGGGGGCCGGTTGCGAACAAAGGCTCAATGATCTCGGGCGTCCTCCGAGCATGACCGGGATTGAAGCCACTCGTGAGGCCCAGGCGATGAGCACGATCCCGCTTCCACGCGATATCGCATCGCGCCAGGAGGCCGACGGCTCGTCGCTCTGGGCGGCCGGTCGCCAGTCTCTTCTCGGAGATCGGCGCGCACAGGCGACAGGCGACATCCTCACGGTGGTCATCGAAATCGATGAAAAGGCAGAGGTTTCGGCGAGTTCCTCCCGCGGGCGCTCGGGTTCGGAAGAAATGCGGATCGGCGCGCTTCTCGGCATCGATGCGCTGGGGCCGCTCGCCGAAATCGACCTCACTCCCGGTATTTCGACAAACTCTTCCGGCAGTGCCTCGGGCAACGGGACAACCCGGCGGAACGAAAAACTGACCCTCCGCGTTGCGGCAACCGTCGTCGGCAGTCTGCCCAACGGCATCCTCCGGATCGAGGGCAGCCAGGAGGTTCGCGTCAATTTCGAACTGCGCGAACTGCTGGTTTCAGGCTACGTGCGGCCGGCTGACATCTCGCGCCAGAATGAAATCCCCTATGACAAGATCGCATCGGCCCGGATTTCCTATGGTGGGCGCGGGCAGATAACCGACATGCAGCAACCACGTATCGGCCAACAGATCACCGATATGGTCTTGCCGTTCTAGGGGGATGATGTGGGCAAGCTGATCCCAATGATACTGGCATTGATCGGGCTCGGCGCCGGAGTTGGCGCGGGTTTTGCGCTTCGGCCCACGCCGCAGGCCGCGCCCCCGGACGAAAGCTGTGCCTGCGAGTGTGGCCCTGCTGCGGCTCCCCGCGCGCTCGAGCCGCCGGAAACCAATGCAACAAGGGGCGATTTCGTGAAGATGAACAACCAGTTCGTCGTTCCCGTGGTTCAAGGCGGCAATGTCGCGGCCCTTGTGGTGCTTTCCCTGAGCCTGAATGTGCCGACCGGTGGTTCCGAGGCGGTTTATCAGCGCGAACCCAAGTTACGCGACATGTTCCTGCAAGTCTTGTTCGATCATGCCAACGCCGGCGGCTTCGATGGCAGGTTTACCGCAGGGCCCAACATGGAAAGGCTTCGGGTCGCTTTGACAGAAGCCGCCCAAGGCGTGCTTGGTGGCAACGTTTTCGATATACTCATCACCGACATCATGCGGCAGAATCTCTGACCCGGCGCTTCAGAACCGTATCGGTCGGTTCGGCTTTGCGAAGGTTACCATCAACCGATGCCCGCAGAATTCCTGCCGCGGCGCAGCGCGGCCTGGCGGCGCTCCAGGAGATCGGCTTCACGGAGTTGGCGAAGCGTTTCGGCACGCCCGAACGCCACCCGTGCCACCATGCGTTGCGCCTCGAGATCGGCCATGGCGCGTGCCAGTTCAGATTGGCGCCGCAGATGTTCCCCGCGCAACCAGTCGCGCCACAGGTGATCCCGCGCGACCGGGCCGGCAAACGCCTCGACCGGATCGAGGCCCGCCATTGCCCCCGAGCTTTCGGCCTTGGCACGCGTCAGCTTTTCAACATCGGACCTTCGTTCCCGGACGGTTTCGGCCAGCACCTTCAGGCGCGCCAAATCCCGGTCGAGCGCCATGCGGGAGAGAAGCTCCAGGTCTGCCAAGCCCTCGGTCATTGCAACCGTTTTCCCACAATCCCGGAACGCCCGGTGCGTTCGCGCATCCTGCGACGCATATCTTCGGAGAAGCGGATCGCGGCCGCGATCGCTTGGTAGTGCTCCGGTCTGACCTCCTCCCCGATCTCAACCGTCGCGTGGATTGCCCTGGCGGTGGGCGGATCGCGGTGAAGCGGCACGCCCGCCTCGCTGGCTGCTTCGCGGATCCGCGCGGCAACCTCATCAACCCCTTTTGCAACGCAAACCGGCGCCTCACCCGGTCGGCGGCTCCACTTCAGCGCCACCGCGTAATGCGTTGGGTTCACCACGACCACATCCGCCTTCGGCACATCCGCGAGCATCTGATTCATCGCGATTTCAAAGCCGCGCTGGCGGCGTTGTTGCTTCATGTGCGGATCGCCCTCGCTCTGCTTGGATTCGTCCATCATCTCCTTGCGCGACATCCGGTTCTTGCGCATGTGCTCCTGGCGCTGCCAAAGGAAATCGATACCGCCGATCAAGAGTGCGATCACGAGAACAAGGGCAAAGAACCTGATCCCGAGTGACAGCAACACGACCGTTGCCATGCCGGGACTGAGACTGATCGTGCTGAGGATCTGCGGCATCTGACGGGCGAGAAACACGCCCAGGACCAGCCCGTAAATCATCAGCTTGGCGAAACTCTTGGCAAACTCGAACAGGCCCGATCGACCAAACTTGTTTTTTGCATTCGCAACCGGGCTGACCCGGTTCAGCTTTGGCTTGAGCTTGTCCGGTGTCACCGTGAACGAACGCAAAGCGATATTGGCAAGCAGAACAAGCACCGCCGGCACCAGAAACCACGGCAGCATTGCGCCGCCTACGTCCGAAAGGAGCGTACCGGTGATGACAGCCCCCCTGCCCGCGAACACTTCGGACGACAAGGCAGCCGAGTGTTCCAGCAGCCCGGAAAGCACGGCGCCAACCTCTCGGAGATTGGCAGCGCCGATGGTGGCAGAGACCAGCAGAAACCCGCCATAGGATGCAGCGGTCGTCAAATCCGTTGATCGCGGCACCTCGCCTTTGCGACGCGCATCGTCGAGTTTTTTCTGCGTCGGTTCGTATTGCTTGTCCGCATCGTCCTGAGGATCGGCCATCACATCGCTCCGAAGGGATCGATCAGGAATTCGGCAAGGGCTTCATGCCAAAGCCCAAGCAGAAGGGGCGCGGTCAGCAAAAGCAGGATCAGGCCACCGGCGGTAATCGCGGGCGCCCCGACGAAAGCCACCATGAGCTGCGGCATCGCGCGATTGATGACGCCAAGCGCCACGTTATAAACCAGCGATGCCACGACGAAAGGAGCGGCAAGCGTGAACGCAAGGGCAAAGATACGCACGACCTGCGCCTGCCCCCAGGATGATAGCAATTCTCCTCCGGGGAGGCGACCGGGCGGCCAGACTTCATAAGACAGGATCAAGACTTCGGCGAGCCTGACATGGATGCCGAGCAGCACCGCCAGGGCAAGACCGCCGTAGAACAGGACATGGCCCATCGCGGGTTGTGGATCAGCGTTCTGACCGCCGAAGATCTGGGCAAGCGATGTTGCCTGCGCCGCAATGGAACCTGCGATCTGCAGCACAAGCACGAACAAGCGGATCATCGCGCCAATCGCAAGCCCGGCCAGGGCCTCGGTGACAACAAGCACACCCGGCCGCACGAGGGATTCGACTTCCGGCCGAACCAGGGGTGCCACCATCGGCAAGACGACAAGCGTGAATCCAAATGCCAGCATCAATCGCACCCGCTCGGGGACCGACCTTTCGCCAAAGGCCGGGAACAGCGCCATCGCGGCCCCAACCCGCAAGAATACGATGAACCCGACCGCAAGCGCACTTTCCGCCCATGCGATCAACGCGGAAAGGTCGGCCGTCATGCCGAAACCATACCGACCAGCGCCGGACGGGCATCGGTGCCGATCTCTTCAAACGAGAACACCGGGTTCGCTATGCCTTTCGCGGTAAGAACCGTGCGCAGGAAACGGCGCCGTCGCATCGACGTTACAACGGCCGGGTAGACGCCGTTTTCCCCCGCCCTTGCGATGCGCTCCGCAATTCCGTTTGCCAGACGATTGAACATTTCCGGAGGCAGGGCCACATCGCCGCCACGCTCACTATCTATTTGATAGGTCGTGAAAGTTTCTTCCCAATCCGGATCAAGTTGCACAAGTGGCAGGGTTCCATCCGGGCGTTTTACCTCGGCAATGAGCTGGAACCCGAGGCGCTGGCGAACATGTTCGCAAATCGCCTCCGGGGCACCGGAAATCGGGCGGACCTCTGCAATGGACTCAAGAATGAGGGAAAGGTTGCGGATCGAAACGCGCTCTTCGAGAAGCAGCCGAAGCACCGAGAGCAGGGTATCGACCGGCACCTTCTCGGGCACCAGTTCTTCCAGCAATCGCCGGTTCGCCTCGGCCCGCGCCGGATCGGAGACATTGGTGAACTCATCCAGCAGGCGGCGCAGTGCCTTCAGGCTGAACAGCCGCCCGAAGTTCCGTTTCATGACTTCAAGCAGGTGCGTTGCGAGCACCTCTGTCGGGGTCACCACCGTGCCGCCCTGCAAGGCAACCTCATCCTGTGCGTCGGGCGCTATCCATCGCGCGGGCGCACCATAGACCGGCTCTTCAACATCATCGCCATCGGGCAGATCGGTTTCGCTTCCCGAAAGGATCGCCAGCACCCGGTTCGGCATCAGCTTGTCACGGGCCTGTTCCACGCCCTGGATTCGAACAACATAATTGCCCGCCGGGAGCGCCGGGTTATCGGTCAACCGGATTTCCGGGAGGATCAGACCGTATGAACTCGCAACATGATTGCGCATGTTGGCGATGCGGGCATCAAGCCCGGTGGCAGGGTCCAGCACCATCGTGACAAGATCTGTCGCAAACTCCACGTGGATATCGTCGAGATCGAGAACATCGCCCATCGTCGATTGCGGCGGCGCTGCATTCTGTGCGATTTCGTCCGCAGCCTCTGCGGCCTCGCCCTGCCTGGTCTTGTGCCGCACCCACCAGGCAGCCGACCCAAGTGCAAGCGCACCGAGCACGAACGGCGTGAAGGGCAAGCCCGGCACCAGCGCGAACATCGCCATCAGGATCGCGACCGTCACCAATGCCGAGGGATGACGGCCCAGTTGCGTGAACAATGCAAGATCAGTGGCACCCGTCGCCCCGCCACGGGCGAGAAGCAACGCGGATGCAATCGATATGATAACCGCAGGGATCTGGCTTACAAGCCCGTCACCCACAGTGAGAATCGCGTAAGATTCGAACGCGCTTCCGAGAGCCATTCCGTGGACGGCAACCCCCATGATCAAGCCCATCACGAGGTTGAGCAGCGTGATCAACAACCCGGCGATCGCATCCCCCTTGACGAATTTCGACGCCCCGTCGAGCGATCCGAAAAAGGTTGTTTCAGCCTGTTCCCGCTCGCGCCGTTCCTTCGCTTCCTCGTGGGTGATCGCCCCTGAGGAAACATCGGCGTCAATCGCGAGCTGCTTTCCGGGCATGCCGTCGAGCGCAAAGCGCGCCCCCACTTCGGCCATGCGGCCAGCGCCTTTCGTGATCACGATGAAGTTCACGATCAGGAGCACACCGAACACCACGAGACCGAGAAAAACGCTGCCCGACATGACAAAATTCGCGAAGCCCTCGATAACGTTGCCGGCTGCAGAGGTACCGGTATGGCCGTTGCCGATGATGAGCTTCGTCGACGAGACATTGAGCGACAATCTCAACATGAGAGACGCGAGCAGGACCGTCGGGAATACGGAAAAATCGAG
>Ga0180430_10003059_pt1 | contig 14589 bp, 6 predicted proteins | sample SS_ome_9_FD_132999 | JGI IMG/M metagenome (GOLD analysis project Ga0180430, IMG submission 132999) | Hypersaline lake sediment archaeal communities from the Salton Sea, California, USA - SS_1_S_2 metaG | ecosystem: Environmental > Aquatic > Non-marine Saline and Alkaline > Hypersaline > Sediment... | reverse complement strand
TCCTTGACGCCCATGTAAAAGGACTGCAAAACTTCGACCTGGAGAAAGCCTATCTCTCAGGCAAACTGGCGGTCACCGAAAAAACCCTCGCACCCTGGTCGGCAAAACCTGCCGGTGAACTTGACCGGTTCTACCACGAACATGGCTATTTCCCGGCACTCCACCCGGGTGAAAAAGAGACTGCCCCGGAGGTGCACCACTTCGAAGCCCGACAGCCCGTGGCCGTGACCCTCGGAACCGCCTATGACGAATGGTGCCTGGCACTTCTCGCAAAGGAACTTAATAAGGAAGAAGACGCCGCCCGCTTCATGAAAGGGGCATTCAATTACCGCAACCTGTACAACCACGAAACCGGCTTCTTCCACCCGAAGGATGCAGCAGGCAATTTTATTCAGCCCTTCGATTACAGGTTCTCCGGCGGACAGGGGGCCAGGGGGTATTATGACGAAAACAACGGGTGGACCTACCGGTGGGATGTTCAGCACAACATACCCGACCTGATCAGCCTTATGGGAGGCAACGAAGCGTTCGTGAACAACCTGGATGCCACGTTCCGCGAACCACTCGGCAGGAGCAAATTTGAATTCTATGCGCAATTGCCCGACCAGACCGGGAATGTGGGACAATTTTCCATGGCCAACGAACCTTCCCTGCATATTCCCTACCTCTATGACTATGCCGGGCAACCCTGGAAAACTCAGAAAATGATCCACAAGCTGGTCAATGACTGGTTCAGGAACGACCTGATGGGCGTTCCGGGCGATGAGGACGGTGGCGGAATGTCCGCTTTCGTGGTGTTCTCCATGATGGGATTTTACCCGGTCACCCCGGGACTGCCCGAATACGCCATCGGCAGCCCGTTTTTTGAGGAGACCACGATCCGGCTGGAAAACGGAAACAGGTTCGTGGTGCACGCAAAGAATTTCAGCCAGGACAATAAATATATTCAGGCAGCTACCCTGAACGGTGCGCCGCTGGATCAGCCCCGCATTGACCATGAAGCGATCATGCAGGGCGGTACCCTGGAACTGGAAATGGGTCCGCACGCCAACAGGGAATGGGGAGTGAAATAAACTGCGGGAATCGAACCTGCAGGCCTGCCGCAAGAAGGTCTGTGAACGCGAGGCCTGGCCCTTGTACCCAGGGGCGGCCAGAGAACCTATTCTGAAACCCGCTCGGGCTGATCCCAGAAACGATACGGATCGTCATGCTGCTCCATCTGTTCCAGCAACAATGCCTCCATTTCGGCTAATTTATCAGCATACGCAGGGGTGCCAGCCAGGTTGGTTTCCATTTCCCCCGACCGGTTGTGCTCCGGCAAATACTCATGCGGATTCCCTGCAAGGTTAAACAGCTGGGTCTCCCGGATGGCCCCATCCATCACATCGTACTTGATCAGTTTCCAGTCCCCATGCTTTACACTCCGCATACCAGGTTTTGTTCCCCCGCAATAAACACCATACATCACATCGCGGACTGCATGGGTTTTGCCTTTCAAAACCGGGGCAAAACTTACTCCCTCAACGGTACCGGGAATCTCAATCCCGGCCAGGTCGCACAGCGTTGGCAATACATCCAGCAGGTAGATATTCCCCTCAACCCGCGTCCCTGCTTTTACGCCCGGACCTTTCACAATAAAGGGAACCCGCCATGTATGCTCATACAGGTTCTGCTTCCCCATTAACCCGTGCCGTCCGATCGCGATCCCATGGTCAGAGGTATATATAACATACGTATTCTCCAACTCTCCCATTTCCTCCAGTTTCCGCAGCACCTTTTCAATCTGTATATCTATGTTTTCCGAGCAGGCAAATTCCCGTCCCAGTTCATTCCGCACGGTCTGCACATCCCTGTTTTTCCATACTCCGCTTACCCGTTCTTCATCCCGCAGTTCCGGATGCCCGTGAAAAAAAGGATGCGCAGGCAGGTAGTTCTCAGGAAGCTCCGGCTGCAGCGGATTTGCAGGGGGGAGGCTGGCTGTGTCGATGTGGTTGACAGCCCCGTATTTTGCAAGCAGCTCAGGCGTCCCGTCCCGGACATCGTGCGGATGAGAAAACCCAAAGTAGATCATAAACGGAGCGGTCTCCCGGCTCACCTGCCTTTCGTCGAGGTAATCCAGCACCTGCTTTGCATGCCAGGCACTGCCCGTTTCCTCGGTGCCACCTCTTTTCGTGGCATCACGTACCACCATAAACTGCTGGTTTGCATCCGGATAGGAGTTACCTACCTTGCAGGTCCGCATGGTTTTGTACCCGGCCCGGTTGAAAACCGCCCCGATGGTCTGCAGTTCCAGGCTGTCGGGCGCCTCCGGGTTCTGGAAACCTCCCTGCGAGGGCAAATGCCACAAGGTGCGCCCGCTCATTACCATATGTCTTGACGGTCTGCACACCGCACCACTGAATGATCCCATGTGCCTGGCACTCTCAAATACCATCCCCTCCCTGGCCAGCTGATCCAGGGTCGGGGAATCAAGGATGGATCCCGGGTTGTACATCTTCAGATCAAAGGGGGACTGGTCATCCACGATCACAAACAAAAAGTTCGGCGGTTCCTTTGTCCCCTGGCCGCAACCTGATAACAGCACGGCAGTGACAGGAACTACAATAAACAGTTTCAATAAGCCGGTAAACCTGCATCGACTGTAAGATGCGCCCAATAAAACGAACCAGTGTTTTGAAAACCAGTGTAATAAAACTCTTGTTGTCATATTATTTGTTTTATCCTGAATGTCAATTGCATGGTGCGTGTTTGTGCTGACAGGCATCTGATCGACTGCCAGCCCCCATTGTCCTGCCCCCGGGGAATAGCCGGATTACTCAATGTTTTCAATTTTCAGCCCGGGAAATACCTGCGGTACCCGTTCCAGCGAAGCCGTGCCATATTCCCCGCCTTCAAAACTGCTTTTGCAGGAGAAATACCAGCTTTGATAAGCTGCAAGGTAATCCCTGACCACCCCGGGATACAGTTCAGCAACATTTGTTGTCTCATTTGGATCCGCAACGATATCGTAAAGCTGGTCGCTGCCATATAATTTGTGCGTCACACCACTATATGCAACCTGGCCCTGACTTGCAAATGCAATGGGCTGCGGACGGTTCCACGCTTCCCCCTTCAGAAGCGGTAAAATGCTTACACCGTCAAGCGTGTTCGAATGCGGAGGAAGAACTGCACCAACCGCATCCAGGATGGTTGGCATGTAGTCTGAGGTAACAACAGGATCATTCACTTCCGCAGGCTGTACAACCGCCGGCCAGACCAGTAATCCCGGCACGCGCACACCCCCTTCATGCAGACTGCGCTTCCTCCCCCGGAATCCTCCCGTTTGTCCGGGAGCGGAATCATTGCCCTCCGGCCCGTTGTCACTGCAGAACCAGACCATCGTATTTTCTTCGATTCCCAGTGCTGCAAGCCTGTCCCGCAACCGGCCTACCTGCGCATCCATCGCAGTAACACTCCCGGCAAACTGCTGCATGTTAAAATCCTGGTCCTCGTACATCGCAGCATACTCAGGTCCGGCCACAACGGGAAGATGCGGCGCATGAAACCAGATCACTGCAAAAAACGGGGTCTCTGCACCAACTGCCTGTTCAATAAACGGAATGGCCCGGTCCATGATTACCCTGGAATCGTCTCCCCTTAGATTTTCGACTGCCTTTCCTCCTGGTGTCCAGTAAGCAGTCCCGTATGGTTGCGCAGGCTCCCCTTCCTCCAGGTAGTTCCAGCCAAAACGAAGCGTCTCGGGGTCTTCAAAGGTTGCTGGCCGGACCATCGGGTCCCAGGTGGGCACTTTCGATTCCGTCGAAAAGTAGGTGTCGAATCCGTGTCCGGAAGGTGGATTAACCAACCCCGGGTGCCCGGACCCGCCTCGATTGGCATCCTGTTCCCCTGAAGAAAAAGTGCCCAGGTGCCACTTTCCGAAGTGCCCGGTCATATAGCCTTCCGCTTTCAGCACTTCCGCCAGGGTCAGCTCCTCCGGTCTCAGTATGCCTGTGTTGGCAAAAAACACGCCGGTGCGATACGGGTGCCGGCCGGTCAGACAACTTGCACGGGTGGGACTGCACACCGGGGCTGCGGAATAAAAACGATTGAATTTGATCCCTTCCTCCGACATCCGGTCCAGGTGGGGGGTCATAATCACGCGATTTCCATTGTACCCCGTATCCCCCCAGCCAAGATCATCCGCCATCAGGAGGATAATGTTGGGGGCAGAATGATGTCGGACAGAACACCCCAAAAAAAACATGGGGATGACCAAAAATAAAATGCGCATAAGTTTACTTCAGTTTACTACAACCGGTAAAATTCCTCCCACTCCTTCCGGGGGCGATTGCCTTTCAGGAGCTTGTTGGCCTTCCTGTTATTGGTAATTTTCTTCTTCCCGGCGTCAAACTTAAAAGTACCACCAAGCCGCTGTGCGATACATCCCAGCATAAATACCTGCGTCAGGGGTGCTGCAACAGCAAACGAAGAATTGCAATAAGGATCCTTGCCCGTGGCAGCATTCAGGAAATTAACCATGTGGTTTTTTGCTGTTTTGCTCTCCGGGAGCTCCGGCAACCGGTCCTTCATCTCCTCCATTTTTTCATTGGGAATGATCCGCAGCATGTCGGCATGCGTCCCTCCCACGAAGGTCAGGTCATCACTGTACATGATCTTGCCCGTCCTCGGCACTTCCATCTCTTCCGGCATCTCCTTCGGACGCGACGGGCGGTTGTCTACCCCGTCATACCAGTTGATGGTCATGGCAGGCATTCCCGGACCCCGCTCAGCAAACTCGAATGCAATGGTTGATCCCATCGGGTAGATGAATTCATTCTGACCGATCAGTTTGTCGGCACGGATTTCATAAGGAAGTCCAAGTTTGAGATAACGGTGAATGGAATCCAGCGTATGCGGTCCCCAGTCACCGAAGGCACCGTTGCCATAGTCGTACCATCCCCGCCAGTTTCCGGGATCATACTTTTCATTGTACGCGTGCTTCGGAGCTGTTGCGGCCCAGACATCCCAGTTCATCCCCGCAGGCATTTCCTGCGCCGGTGGGAAGCCCTGCACATCTCCCCAGGGGTGCCAGCGACGTCCCTTGTTCATGCTTGCATCCACGCGCCTGACATTTTTGATGATCCCGGCATTCACCCATGCTTCAAACTGAAGACGCTGATCAGTTGAATGGCCCTGGTTACCCATCTGGCACATGACATTGTATTTTTTCTCCGCTTCCATCAATAGTTCGCACTCTTCGAAAGTATGGGCCAGCGGTTTCTCCACGAAAACGTGTTTACCCAGCGACATGGCCAGTATGGTAATTGGAAAATGAGAATGATCGGGTGTACCAATAATACACGCATCAATCTCGTTGGCCATGGCATCGAACATCTTGCGGAAATCATCGAAAACCCTTGCCCCCGGGTATAAGGCTTTTAATTCATCAGCGCGTGAAGGCACCACGTCACAAAGTGCAACGCAGTTGGCCATTCCCGTTGCCATTGCATCCTTACCAATGGCCCCTGCCCGGTTGGCACAACCAATAATGGCAAGGTTCAGTTTGTCGTTCTTCGCTATCCTGCCCATGGCATACCCCGGCAGAACCGATGTAGCAGCCAGGGCCGCAGCAGTCTGTTTCAGGAAAATTCGTCTTTTCATATTTTTTATTCCAGGTAAGTACTCAGGATTCGAATATAAGAAAAAAACGGCTCGCCAGGCACGCACAGTGCCGTTTTCCTGAAATGTCCTTTCAATGGGCTGGATTACCTGCCTGGCAGACATCACCTGCCCTGCTTCACGATCCTTTCTGTTGCCAGTACGCCCCGGTCCCCGGAGACCCGGAAAAAGTAAATCCCGTCAGGCAGGGATGAAAGATCCGGCAAGCGAATGGCTGCATATCCGCCGGCCGGGACATCAAATTCCCCTGAATAAACGAGTGCGCCGTTGACATCAAACAGGTCCACCCTCACCGGGGAATCCCCTTCGGCATTTTTCAGCTCTGCAATCACATCCCGCATGTCGGTGGGATTGGGCCGTACCCGTAACACGACACCCGCCGCTGCATCGGGGGCGATGACTTCAGCATCATCACCCACGTATTCACACACGCCTCCCCATTCCCCGTCGATCCAGTGGAGCCTGCCTTCAATCCAGTTCTTCATGTTCACAAGCTCCTCGTGGTAGGTGTTGGGCCATTCGTAGTTGGGCCAGACATAGGTTCCCAAAATGGGAAATTTGGTGAAGTTCCTCGATACAGCCGCCCCGAGATAGGTAGCGGTATTGTCAATAAAGGCTTCCAGGTACTCATTGGACAGAATCCCGTGCCGCAGCTCCTCCCAACGGCACAGCACTTCCCACTCAAAATCCTCATCCTCCATCAGCCGCGCCCACCAGTACACCCTGCTCCAGTTGTCATACACCCAGCTGTGCACATAGGGTATGTTGTTGTCCCACCCGTAATTCACATTGTAGAGAGAAATGTTGTAGTCCCAGGGCGGACCGGCAAACAGCTTCCCGCCATCGGCATCGTTCTGCTTGAAAAAATAGGTGCTGAACATATAGGCATCCAGACCTTTCGAAAATTCGTTGATGATCATCATGTCGATGAACGAGCCGACATCGATCCAGGAACGGTATCCGAAATCAGGATCATCGAAATCCGGTCCCGACATCATCTCATCAAATTCCTGCATATACCCGCGGATATATGTACGCTGCGCTTCATTCAGCTCGTAATAGTCCGGATCGAAATACTGGTAGGTAAGTGGTTCGTAATAAACCTGTTCCACCGGAGATTTCCAGTACTCGTATGGCTCCATGCCATTGGTCTTGTCACGCCGCATGATATACCCCCCGGTAATCTCCGGATCGGTCACATCCGCATCTTCAATCTTGTCAATATCCACCCGGTTCTCGTCCCGCTTGATCTTCTCCATCAGCACATAGATCCCCCTGTAGTCGCCATTCAGCAGCACCTCCACGAACCTGCACCCAGGCGCCCAGTGGTCCATCTGCAGGTACAGCGAATAGACCAGCACGTTCCGCATAAAGGTCTTGTCACTGTAGGGTGCATACAACACAAAATCATTCTCCTCGGGAAATCCCATGATGGAAACATTGTTGTTACTTCCGTCTTCCAGCTGCAGTTCCAGGGAATACGATTTCTTGGGAAAACCCGACGAAGACTCGCCCCGGCGCTCGATACTGATGTAGCCATCGTAAACATTGGGCGTGTCAAACTGCTTGTTCAGGTTGCCGGTCCCGTTGTCGATGATCCGCATCTCCGCCTGTATCCGCGGTTCATCCGGGATCTCCTGTCCGTTGGTATTGATCACCACCAGTGGCAGGTTGTAGGCGGCCTGTATATTGTATCCTGAATGAACCGGCCCTTCCCCCGTTTGTGCTGACACGTTTGCCGGATGCACCAAAACAAGCAGGAACAACAAGGGATACCGTAGCACGACTTTCATTAATTCTTGATGATCATTCCGTAATGTGCGACGCTGTCAGTCCCCAGGATCCTGTAGATGTAAACGCCGTTCCTGTGCCCCGAAAGGTCAGCAACGATCTCGTTCCCCGGGTACGTCTTCTCAAAAATCACCCTGCCCGAAACATCCGTGACCTCAACTGCAGCAACTTCCAGCGACCCCGGTGTTGATATCCTGAAGGTCCCGTCGGTGGGATTCGGATACACCTGTATCTCAAATGCACCCTGCAACGAAGGATCGGTCCCCACCGGACAATCGTCACTGGCCCTGATAAAAAACAACTGGTCGGTCACCTCGCAATCATTGACCGCATCATAATAGGAAACATAGTATTTTCCGTACATCTCGGTCGTCAGCTCGTCAGCAATACGGACACTGCGCCCGGTTGCCTGGTAGTCCAGGTCACCTGTCCAGCTCCACGTCCAGGAATCCTCTGCCGGCTCGGCATAGATATCCAGGGAATACCCCGGGCATCCGTACAAAGCATTCTTCTCTGCATCGAACAGCTCAAACGGACCCCCGTCGACCGAAACATAAAAGGTCACCGGGATCGGGTCTGCTTCAATGGTAACAGTGGCGTGTTCAGAAGGACAACTGCCATCGGCCCACCTCGACCACACTTCGTATTCACCCCTTCCCAGGCCATCAATGCTGTAGTCCCAGGTTCCGTCTTCAGTGGTCAGCACATACGTATTTCCACCATCAATACTGAATTCGACCGGACCATAGTTGGGATTGTCTCCCAGCAGAATCTCCAGGCTGCCATCTTCGAATCCGCAGGTGGTGGCCACGGTTTCAAGCCATGCATCGGGATAGAAATCAAAAATGGTATAAGGACCCAGGTCCGTGGGAAAACTTCCGTCGCTTCTGCGCACCCATACATTGTATACACCACCTGTCAGCGCTCCTGTCTCCAGGGAAACGGATCCCGCGGCAGACTGGTATGGGTAGGTATTTCCTCCATCTATGCTGAATTCCAGCAGGGAATCGGCATGTACTTCAGGGTAATGAAAGGTCAGCTTTCCATCGGTGGTACCGCATTTTGTCGATTGAACCTCCACCCTGAAATCGTCGATCCCGTCGGGAGGCGTTTCCAGTGTGACCGAATTCTCCGCGGAACCACGCACCACGTGTGTCAGTTTTTTGGCACAGCGCAGGTACCAGTCACTGGGAAGGTCATCCCCGTCGGCATCAAGTGTCAGCCAGTACCCCTGTGCAGGCACATCCTCAGCTGTTTCTGCCAGTTTATACATGGCCGTAGCCTCGTCCACCTCGTCGAACATCGCAATATAAACACTCTTGGCATTGGCGCTTACCACACGAGTGGCCTGGGTCCAGAAGAACTCACCGCCCCTCCGCGGGATCTGGTTTTTCTGAGACTCCCTCTCCCTTTTCAGATTGTACCAGGAAAACCCCGGCCAAACCACAGGCAAAAAATCAATACCATGCTCATCACACCAGTCCTGCCCGGGTTTCACATAATTATTCACAAAACTGTTATTGCCGCCCGAACTGTCAAACCGGCCCACAGACCACGGACTGATCACATCCACCTTGCCCAGGGAAGCGGCCCATGCCCCCTTGTTAAAGAAATCTTCGTTCGTCCCCAGCATGATCGAAGCACGGTATTTTTCATCCGGACTGTTCGTGAAAAACTCGATCGCCTGCTCCAGGTCGGAAATTGTCAACTCATCCCGCACCGTAAAACCCCAGATGGAGATCAGTGGTTTTCCGCGGTGCCAGAGGTAATTGGGACTCTCCAGTATTTTCACGTCGTCCACCAGGTGTTTCCAGTCTGCAATCAGTTCATCGATATTGCCTCCTCCAAAACCTGACAGGTCATACATATTCACAAAGGTCCTGCCATACTTTTCACAGCCTTTCATAACGTTGACCGTAACCGTATCCCTGAGTGCACGCAGGTCGCCATTGCGGGTAGATGCATTGAATCGTTGCAGGAAAACCCCGTCCAGGTCATAATCGCGCAACCATTTCATGTGTCGCATTACCGTTTTGCGGTTGTATGCTGAATAGATCGTCGCCGGACGCCCGTCATCAAAGGTAAGCCCGGTCAGGTATTCCTCATCCGCTTCATGCTCCCGCATGTCGGGGAACATATCCACCTGGATGGTACCTGCACTCTGCATGGTTCCCCAGTGCCGCCATTGTGCCCAGGCCGAACTGTCGTCGGGATGCGCGAACCATCCCTGGTACCCGAACATCACTTTTCCGTCGAGGGTCGTAAAATCAGGGGTGGAAATATCCAGCGGATCGCCCGGCAACGGCTCAGGATCCATGGTGGCTGTGAACCGCAGGTCGTCGAGCCGTGCGGTGATCTCCCCCGATAACACCTGGTAGATCCTGAAATAATTGATCGCCTCCAGGTCTGGCGTACCGGTTGTATTCGCAGCAGATACCTGCAGCTGCACGTGGTTCCATCCATTGGTGAGCCCCAGCGATGCTACCTGCCAGGAAAATTCGTCCACATCCGGACCCCCGGATGAAGTCAGCTCTACCTGTCCGTCACCGCTAAAGGCACTGACATCCGAAACATACAGCCAGAAACTGAACCAGCCTGTGGCATCGATCCCTGCATCGGACCGGGAGAATTCCTTCGCAAACCAGTCGGTGCCGCTTCCTGTGAAACTGATGGAGGCAACTCCTTCCTTCTTGTCATCGGTATTCAGTGTAATTGCGTTGGATCCGCCCCAGCGATTGGTCACATCGCAACGCTGTAACACAAGCTGTGCTTGGAGACTTACCGGAAACATATAAACCAGAAGTGCAAAAACAATTATAACAGGATACATCGAAATTTTCATAAGAGCAGTCGTTTTATTTATAGTAGTATATAGTTGTATTCTGACGGGTTCATCGTGACCGTCGGGTATTTTGCAAGTCAGAGCAGGTAAACGCACAAAATAATCCCCGGCAATTAACAAGTCATTAATTAACATTAATCGCTGAAGAAAAGAAATTCTTTAAACTCATTTTTAACAAGCATCCCCCGGTTCAATAAACCAAAAGCATCACAGATCAGGAGGAAAATCCATATGCGGCGTACTTATCAACAGAACCAGCGGACAAAAAAGCACCGAATAAATTAATTGATGTGTTAATAATCCATTAATGTTTGATTTATGCATCCCAATTATATTTATTGCATCTTGATTTTACCTATGATGCGTACAAACCATATGTTTTCAAATTACCTGCCTATGGAATATTATTGTGTATTTAACAAACCGATACAATATCAAACTATTAATTAATCCAAAAACTAATTCTATGAAAAAGATTGTTTTTATATGCCTCATACTACTTACAGGTATCGCAGGCATATTTGCTCAGTCTGGTAGGGTATCCGGAACAGTGACTGACAACAATGGCGAGCCCATACCGGGTGTTACCGTGGTTGTGAAAGGCACTACGAACGGAACCATTACCGACGGCGAGGGAAATTTCTCGATCAATACCCAGGTCGGAGCAACGCTTGTGCTTTCTTATATCGGTATGCAGACCCTCGAAGTTGAGGTCACAAGTCTTGCCGATATGGAAATCGGCATGGTGGAAGACCTTGAAGAGCTCGAAGAGGTGGTAGTGGTTGGTTACGGCACGATGAAGAAGGAGAGCCTGACAGCCGCAATCAGCAACATCCAGTCTGATGAAATCAATACCACCAAGCACAGCAGTCTCGCACTTGCCCTGCAGGGAAAAGTGTCCGGACTGCAGATCCGTCAGAACACGGGACAACCCGGACGGTTCGACACGCGGATCAACATCCGGGGATTCGGTTCGCCGCTCTACGTAATCGACGGTGTCGTGCGTGAAGGTGGCAGCGAATTCCAGCGGATCAATCCTGAAGATATCGAAAGTATCTCGGTCCTGAAGGATGCCGCAGCTGCGATCTACGGACGCCGCGGCGGTAACGGTGTGATCATCGTCACCACCAAGAAGGGAAAAGAAGGCAAACCGAAATTCAGCTACAACATGTCCGTGGGTCGCCAGACTCCGACCGATGTGCCGAGAATGGCCAATGCCTTTGAATATGTCACCATGGTCAACCGTGCCAGGACATTCCAGGGACAGGGTCCGGCTTACGACAGCGCCACTGTGGCAGGGTACGAACAGGGAATTCCCGGGTTTGAAGGAACCGACTGGTACGACGCCACCTTCAAGGACTATGCATTCAGACAGTCACACGATTTCTCCGCAACAGGGGGAACCGACAGGATCACCTATTATGCCAGCTTCGGTTACCAGGAAGACGGGGGTATCCTGAAAAGCAACGACAACGGGTACGACAAGTATACCTTCAGGACCAATGTTACCGCGCAACTTACAGACAACCTGAAAGCTTCGGTCCAACTGGCCGGACGCCACGACTTCACCTACGATCCGGGTGGCAATTTCTTCAATATCTTCAAGGAAACGCGGATCGCGGATCCGACGGTCCCGGTATATGCCAACGACAGTATTGATTTTATCGGTGCCGTACCTCCCAGTAACAGGAACCCGGTGGCACTTGCCGAAAGAGATATCTCCGGATACAACGAAACAGCAAACAAGAACCTGCAAACATCGATCTCGCTGACATATGATGTGCCTTTTATCGAGGGACTGCAGCTCAAGGGATTATATTCGTTCGACTCAAACAACCAGATGCACAAGGCACTGAGTAAAAAATACAACTTGTATTCCTATAATCCGGTCGATTCGAGTTACACTGAATCCGTACAATCCAGCCCCTCACAGATCAGGAACACCTGGCGGGATTTCAGTCAGCTCAATTTCCAGACCCAGGCCCTCTACCAGCGCACGTTCAACGATGTGCACGATGTAAGCCTGATGGTCACCTATGAGCAGAACAAAACCGATTACAGGTGGGCAAGCCTGTCGCGCGACTATGCCTTCTATACCAATGACCAGGTCGCGCTTGCCGATCAGAACAACATGCAGAACGACGGAAACGAAACCGAAACCGGGAACAAATCTTACCTGGGACGTTTCAACTATTCGTTTATGGGTAAATACCTCGTGGAATATGCGTTCCGTCGCGATGGTTCCTACCGTTACCATCCCGACAGGCGCTGGGGAAACTTCCAGGTGGTCACCGCCGGATGGAGGGTTTCCGAAGAGGCCTTCCTGCAGGATGCACTTCCCATCGTCTCCAATCTGAAACTCAGGGCATCCTATGGTGTTGTGGGTGAAGATGCAGGTGATCCGTTCCAGTATGTGGAGGGCTACTCCACCACAGGCGGCGGCGGATTTGAGTTTACCGAAGGTACCTGGACAGTGGGTGCAGCGGCACCCCCGATCGTGAATCCGGACCTGACCTGGTTTACTTCCACCATCACCGATATCGGATTCGACCTCGGTTTGTGGAAAAATTCCTTCACTTTTGAATTCGATGTATACCAGCGAAACAGGCAGGGATTACTGGCGAGAAGGAATATCTCGTTGCCCAACACCTTTGGCGGAGACCTGCCCCAGGAAAACCTGAACAGCGACCTGGTCAGGGGGATCGAACTGGCAGCAGGACTGAAACGAAATGTCGGACAGTTCTTCTACGAGATCAGGGGGAACTTCAACCTGGCAAGAACCATGAACCTCTACGTGGAAAGAGGTCCGTTTACCAGTACATGGGACAAATGGAAAAACGGCAGAGCTGACCGGTACGATGATGTTGTTTGGGGATATGTGCTGGAAGGACAATTCCAGAACGAGGAAGAGATCATCATGGCACCACCGCAGAACGGGGACAACGGGAACATCCAGGAACTGCCGGGTGATTTTAAATTCAAGGACCTGAACGGCGATGGCGTGATCAACGGCAACGACCAGAAACCATTGTTCTACGATGGCAATCCCAAACAGTATTATGGTCTGACCCTGGCTTTTGCCTGGAAAGGCTTTGACCTGTCCGCCCTGGTCCAGGGAGCCGGAAAATATACGGTACGTTTCCGGGAAGTATATGCCGAAATGTTTGCCTTCAGGGGCAACACACCTGCCTATTTCTACGATTCCTGGACCCGCAACGACGACGGCACCTGGAACCCGGGCACCTGGCCCGCCAACCGGTATATCGGCGATGTAGGATCCATGTACAAGGAGAGCGAAATGTGGAGAAGGGATGCCTCCTACCTGAGGCTGAAGAACATCGACCTGGGGTATACCTTCAGGAACCAGGGATGGACCAACGCGGTTGGGATCGGCAGCCTGCGGATCTATGCAAACATCTACAACCTCTTTACCATTACAGATGCCTTTGTGAAACCATTCGATCCGGAAAAAATCGAGGGTTCTTTCGATGCAGGACTTACCTACCCGCTGACAAAGAGTTACAATTTCGGTATTAACCTCACCTTTTAAAACTGCGAACAATGAAAATCAGAAAAATTATATATGCAGCGTTCCTGGTACCCTTCCTCTTCGGATGTGAAGATGTACTGGAGATCGAACCAACGGACAAACTGTCCGCAGAACAACTGTTCTCTGATCCGGGTGGCGTAAAGGTATACATGGCCAACCTTTACTACCAGATGCCGGTAGAGGACTTTACCTATTTTCCAAATAACCCGAACAGGGATGGGAAAGATGTATTTCATTACAACGGCGGCAGCCCGAACAACGGGGGATTTGCCCAGGTAATGCATACCGACAATGCCATGCACAGCGAATTCGGCACCGGGATCAATCCCAACGACCAGTGGTGGGACCAGAGCTATAAGACGATCAGGGATGTGAACTCGCTGATTGACATCATCCCCGAACTGGATATCCTGGAGGATGAAAAGCAACAGCTCAGGTCAGAGGCTTCTTTTATCAGGGCCTACACTTACTATGCACTGGCCAAAAGGTACGGTGGCGTTCCGCTGATCACCAGCAAGCAGGAATATACCAGCAATGTGGATTCGTTGCGGGTACCACGGAGCACGGAAAAGGAGACCTGGGATTTCATTCTTGCTGAATGTGATACCGCAGCGATGTACCTTCCCGACAATGTGGAAAAAAGCTGGACGGCCGAAGACGAACGCCGCGCTACGAAATGGGCCGCACTGGCACTGAAATCAAGGGCAGCCCTCCATGCGGCTTCAGTGGCAAAATACTGGAACGAGGC
>Ga0180430_10003058_pt1 | contig 14594 bp, 12 predicted proteins | sample SS_ome_9_FD_132999 | JGI IMG/M metagenome (GOLD analysis project Ga0180430, IMG submission 132999) | Hypersaline lake sediment archaeal communities from the Salton Sea, California, USA - SS_1_S_2 metaG | ecosystem: Environmental > Aquatic > Non-marine Saline and Alkaline > Hypersaline >... | reverse complement strand
AGCATCATTAGAATCCTTAGCCTGGCTGGAGCATGGATGATCTGATCGATATCCTTCAATGGGTTTTCCAGGGGTTTCGTATCATTCATTCTAGATCCTCATGTTCATGGGGAGGGTATTTCCTCAGCAAACGCAGCAGGATGACCAGGCCGTTGATAGTTATGGCTGCGGATAAGACCCCGAAGGTTACCGGAAATCCATGATGGGAAAAGCCATGATTCTGATAGAGATACTCGCCAATAATGGGCGCAGCGGAGATCAAAACACCATATAAGTAAATACGGGGAAATTCCAGCATATATCCAGCCAGGCTGAATCCGACCAGCATGATAATGGAGAACCTGGCAGACACAGCCCAGCCTGGAAGGACTTTGGCCTGGAAAAATGACAGAATACCAATCCCAAAGGCGGCCAGGTTCACCACCAGAATGATGATGTTTAATCGTTTCAGCCGTTTCTTACGGTATTTTCCGTACTGTATCGTTCCGACTCTGGGCTGGACGACTTTTTTCCGATAGGCTCGAAAGCCAAGTATTATTGCGAACCAGAGAGGTAAGAAAACCACTGAAGACCAGAAATCTCCCAGGTAGGGGTTGATATAGATAGGTAAAACAAACATCAACAGCATCAATCCGAGCTGGATATCGAGGATGCCATCCTGGATGGAATCCCGGAACATATTGCGTTCCAAATTCTTTAAACTAGTGGTTTCCATGACTTGCTCCTGTATGAAATAGAAAGTACTTTGAAATACAAAGTAAATATAGCAAATAATAATTGCTTTGTCAAGCCTATCCCAATAGATAGATATTATCTGTTATTCTGTTCTTGGCTATAATTGATCAGAGACCCATAAAAAAGGATCGATAGATGAAGATGATATGTGAAGAATACCTGGATAAACTCTGCCAGGAGATTCCTCAACGCCCTGTGGGCAGCAAGGGAAATCAAGAAGCCAACGATTTTTTCAATGAGATTGTCTCAACTTATGGTTGGAATATTGAATCTACACTTTTTGAAGCGATGGATTGGACAGCTGAGAAGACAAATCTGCGATTTGGATCAGAGGAATTCAAGATTTACCCTAGCCCATACTCAATAGGCTGTTCCATTGAGGCAGAGATTGTTAGTGCGGGAAATAGAAACGAACTCGAAATGATCAATACTGCAGGTAAATTGCTGCTCCTTCACGGTGAACTAACCCGAGAGCAGCTGATGCCCAAGAATTTTGTCTTCTATAATCCGGATGAACATCAACAGATCATCGCGCTCCTGGAAGAGAAAAAACCTGGGGCAATTCTGGCAGCTACCTCACGGAATGCTGCTCTCGCAGGGGGTGTTTACCCGTTTCCATTGATCGAGGATGGGGATTTTAATATCCCTTCAGTTTATCTTACAGAGGAAGAGGGACGAAAACTACTGCAAAAATCTGGACAGATTGGAAAATTGGAATCTGATGCCAGACGGATCATGAATGAAGGGTCCAACCTGGTCGCAAGAAAGGGCGAGGATCGAACCAGAAGAATTGCGATATCGGCCCATATTGACGCCAAAATTGACACACCAGGAGCGATTGATAATGCTACTGGCGTGATCGTCCTGATGCTCCTTGCCGAAAAATTGCAGGCATATCAGAGCGATGTGATGATCGAATTGCTTCCATTCAATGGAGAGGATTATTATGCAGCTTCTGGCCAGATGATCTATTTGGAAGAGAATAGAGATAGATTTGATGAATTTTTGATCAATATCAACATTGATGGGGCTGGCTATCATCAAGGTCCATCAGTTTTTTCACCGTTCAACCTCCCCAATGAAATCTATCTTGGTCTAACAAAGGTGCTGAATTCGGCAGAAGATATTCTGGAAGGCGATCCATGGTACCAGGGGGATCACAGTATATTCCTTCAGCAGGGAGTCCCGGCAATTGCGGTCACATCGAAATGGTTTCTTGATAATATTGATACTCAGGAAATAACTCATACTCCAAGGGATCACGCAGGCATTGTCAATTGTGATAAATTAGTTGATATTACCCAGTGCATTTTCGATTTTATCCAAGATGTTTATCAGATTTGATCATTGAAAGAGGAATCTATGAGTGGATATTCCGGCGAAACCGATCTAGATAAATTGATCAAGAATATGGAGCCGATCCTTGAAGATGAGGAGTTGGTATTTTGCAGCCTTCCACCAGCTCAAGCGGAGGAGTACTTTGTTCTCTGCCAGGGATATTTTGTTGAGAGGGAAGGCATAACGGTTATCATCGGGAAACATCTGGCTGATCTGAATGAGTTTTCCTATGATCTTGTTTTCAAGAGGATTACTCTGAATGTCCATTCCAGCCTGGCAGCAGTGGGGTTTTTAGCAAGGATCACAGAAGTACTGGCAGCCCAGGGATTTTCAACCAATGTGGTGTCCGCTTATTACCACGATCATCTGTTCATCCAATCTGATCAGGCTCGGGCAGCCCTGGAAACCCTATTGCTTTGGCAGGACAAAATGTCTCATGAATAGTTTCAGAGGGTATTTGTAACGAAGCTATCCTGGTCGGGTTAATCCTGGTAGGGTGGGTGATTTCTTTTTAAATGAGGAGTAGATATGAAAAAATGGGGCTGGATTGTCCAGATCGCTATCCTGCTGGTATTGGTTGGAGCAGGTGTGTTTTTGGTTCTTACGGTTCAAAATTCTATTGCCAATCAGCTTACCCCGGTGAGGGAAATGACCGATAGTCTGTCCACTCAGATTTCTGTCGTTCTCCACCCCACACCGACGATTCTCCCTGATCCCATTACCATTGTGCATGAAATTCGGACAATAGCACGATTGGAAACCATAAAGTTCAGCCTGGAAAAGATCATTACCGCGGAAACACGCCAGGGTGTGTTTAAATGGCTGGTTGGGGATCGATTGATCCTGGTTGCTCATGGTGAGGTTATTGCCGGGATCGATCTGAATAAACTGGACCCAGAATACCTTCAGGTTCGGGGAGGTATTTTGTATGTCAATCTTCCTGATCCAGAGATCTTTGTGGTAGCAATCGATAATGAACAATCGTATGTGTATGACCGCGATACCGGTCTATTCACAGATGGGCAGGTAGATCTGGAATCCAAAGCCAGGTTGGCAGCTGAGCAGGAGATCGAAGAAAGCGCCCTGAAGGATGGTATTCTGGAACTTGCTGCCCAGAACGCAGAAAGCTACTTGGGTGGTTTGTTCAGAGAACTGGGATATCCTGAAGTGATCTTTGAATAAAATGATCCGATTTTTAGCCATGAGGGACCAAATCTATTCAGAAGATTTGGTCCTTTTCGTTGTTAATACGATAAAATTGGCAGATTGACTGATAAGATTTGCAGCGTTCGATTACTCCATTATGAATATAGATTTAAAGAGACGTTGGATCATTTTGTATTATTCCTTTTCCATTTATGTTGGAATGTCAGGCGCTATATTTGGTCCATCTTTATTGAAACTCGTTGAACAGACTGATTCTTCCTTAGCAGAGATCAGCCTTATTTTTCCAACCCGGGCATTTTCCTATATGGCTGGATCCTGGATCGCTGGTTTCTTATTTGATAGATACAGAGGGCATAAATTGCTTAGCTGGGGGTTGCCGTTTGTAGCGATAACTCTTGCACTGGTTCCGGTTTTACAAAGCCCTTTAATTTTGATACTGGTTTCCATGATCATGGCTCTGGCCACAGCCGTGGTAGATGTGGGCTGTAACAGCCTGCTTTTTAAAGTGCCAAAAATTGATATTGCACCAGCTATGAGCGGATACCATTTCTTCTTTGGATTAGGGGCGTTTTTAGCTCCCCTGATTTTGGCAGGATCCCTGAATATTACCAATGGCATTCAATGGGGATATTGGGGGTTGGCCATCTTGTCTATACTGATTTTGGTTCAGTTCGTCAAGCTTCAGGAACCTGCGGAAGAAAGGCCTTCGCTAATTGAAGATCATAAAGATGACAAAGCAAACCAGCCCAATCGACACCAGGTCATCTGGGTGATCGCGCTGTTCTTCTTTACTTTTGTGGGAGTTGAGGTCGGTTTTGGAGATTGGTTGTCGACATATTCGATTACCTCTGGCCTTGCGAATGAACAATCTGCTGTCTTGTTAACCTCAACATTTTGGGGGGCTTTCACTTTCAGCCGTTTGATCAGCATACCCCTGGCCTCCAGATTGCAGCCCAGAAAGATTCTACTGGTAGATGTGGCAGGAGCAATCCTCGGGCTGGGATTGGTATACATCTTTCCCGATCGGACAGTGTTCTTATGGTTGGGAACGATCATCCTAGGTCTTTCGATCGCCTCCTTATTTCCTACAATGCTGACCTTCGCAGAAGGTTTATTGTCTATGACTGGCAGAGTAACCAGTATATTCTTCATCAGCGGCAGCATGGGGTCAATCTTATTGCCGTGGCTGATTGGAAGGTATGTAGAGAGTCTTGGACCCAGATTCATTATCCAGATGCTTTACCTGACTTTGCTGCTGGCTGCTTTGATCTTTGTGATACTGATGCAGGTCTCAAAGAAAAAACCGCAGTGATACTGCGGTTTTTTTTGGAAGATCAGCAGTCAAGCTACTCATTCTCCAGCTTCATCATTAGTTACCACATAAAGTCCGGCATCCTGTAGTACATAGATCAGAGCATCGGGTTTTTCATCAAGAAACTCACCGACATACTGCCTTAAACTTGCTTCGGGAGTCTCTCCATCAGAGATAGAAACAATCCTGTATGTATCTAACAGATCGTCTGGATCCATCTCACTCAGGATTTTAATCTGGTTCTCGCCAAGGCTTTTCAACATTCGTAAGACATCAACAGGTTTTTGGTTTCCGATCCGGAAGGTATCTTTACTGCAGGTGTTTTCGAGAACCCAGAGAAGGGCTTCGTTCAAGTCCATATCCTTAACTGCTTTCATGGCGTCATGGTATCCGGCTGAGCCAACACCGTCCTGGCAGGGAGCCAGCAGCAACACGGTTCCCCCTGGCTTTTTTGCTGCATTCCAGGCTGCATGAGTGCCTTTTCCGGCCTGGTAGAGGTTCAATCCTACACCGCCAACGGTGACGATAACCAGGTCCGCACCTTTTTCTACATGGATCACTCGTCTGTGATACAACAGCTCATTTGCCAGATCATGAAGGGAAATGATGTCGCCTGCATTCAACCTGGTGATCTCACCATGATCCATAATGGCATCGATACAGAATACAGGTAATTCTTCCTGGACTTTGGTAGCCATTTCCTTCATATCCGAGATAACCGGGTTATCAGCAGTGTTTCCAAGCCTGCAGACAGCTTTGAAACCAGTCTCTTTATCAAACATCTGGGTGTGGTTTGTGTTGATCGTTTTTCTGCCAGCCACACCGGGGAACAGTTGTTTAACTGTGCCGGCTACGCCTGCGAAATAATGATATTCTGAATCAGTGACTGGAATCAAGATGCAGGCGTTGATCGCGTCCTGATTGATTGTGATCGGTGTACCTCTGCTGGAAACTCCCAGATCAGCCAAATTTTCCTGGTCGTTATGGACCAGGATCTGGTCCATGTATTCAGTATAGATCTGTTCTCCAAGGATCCTTTCTCTAATCTCCGCTTTGCTGGGTGGACGATGGGTCCCACTGGCAATGAGGATGGCCAGATCTTCCTTCTTCACTCCACAGACATCGATCAGATAAGGGAGAAGCAGTGGATAGAGGATCCTTGTGTGCCTGTTTGGTCTGGTATTATCATCTGCAATAACGATCACTTTTTTCCCGCAACCTGGATAATGCTCAGCCACAAGTTCTTTTAATGGAGCAGCATTAGTAGGGTTTTCGAGAGCGTGGATCAAATCAGCTTTTAGATCTGAAATTTCGGATTTGACGGCAGGTGAATTGATTACCCGGACGGTTCCCCTGCCTTCTGGGATGAAATTGGAGAGGGTTTGATCACCGTATTTGATACTGATATCAAGATAAGTCATAATGTCACCTACCGGTAAATGATTTTGTTTACTTTAATACATCAGCGAATAATTAGCAAGGTACTAAATGATTGTTTTGTTCAGTACTCAAACCGAGGATCAGTCAGCAGGGGAGCTATGATAAAATGTGGGCTGATTAATGGTGATGGAGTCCACCGACAACCGCAATAATGCTGATGACTCCTAGATTATCTCACTAGGAGAGTCAGAATTATGCAAAACCTGGTATTAATTGGGTTAGGTGGTTTTATGGGGGCCTTACTGCGTTATGGTGTCAGTGGATTCATTCAGAACTGGTCTAAAAGTATTAATTTCCCATATGGAACCCTGGTTGTGAACTTACTCGGCTGCCTTCTGATCGGTATGCTGTCTCAGGTCGCTGAAGTCAGGGGAGTGATTTCTCCTGAGGCTAGATCTTTCATCTTCATCGGTTTGCTGGGTGCGTTTACTACTTTTTCTACATTTGGAAATGATACAGTCAGCCTTTTCCGAAATGGGGACAATGTGCTTTCATATCTGAATATCGGTTTGCATCTAGTTTTGGGTTTATCTGCGGTCTGGCTTGGGCAAACCCTGATCTCACAACCCTGGAAGTGATCTTTGGTTCACAATTAGCGGGGTCCTTCCGGAGGATCCCGTATTCTGTTTTTCCCTACTCCAATCTGAATTTTTTTGCTATTTCCTCAGCAGTCCTGAACTCTTCATTTGTATTTAGATTCAAGAAAGTGTGATCAGAGCCAGAGATCTCACGGGTCTTTTCTGGATCCAGGACGTTTAGATTGGCTTGTGGATGCCAGGCTTTCATACGCCACAAGTCCTGTTCAATGGCTTTTTCCACCAGTGGCAGGCAGCTTTCTTTTCGATACACTGCGTGCAATGGCTCAAGCCCATACTGTGTGCTGGGGATGATCCCATCCCAGTTGCCTCCCAGGGCCTTATCAGCCATAAAATTGATCAACTGTGGACTGGCGAAGGGCATATCCACCGCGACCAACCCTACCAAAGGTGTGGTAGCGGCGGTCAGTGCGGTCAATAAGCCACCCAGAGCACCCCGCCCGGGACGAACATCTTCGAATACCGGCAGATCAATATCCTGGAAAGCTGTTGGATTATTGGAAATTACCAGCATTTCAGCATTCAGCTGTTGGAAGCGATCCATCAATCTGTTAATTAAAGGTACGCCCAGAAAGGGGAGGAAAGCCTTATCTTTGCCCATCCGCTTGGATGCGCCACCGGCTTGAAGGACAACTGTGATCATATTCAGATTATAATGAGAATGGTTAGATTTTTGTATTGAATCTCAATAACAGGGAGATTTGGCATGAGCCTGGAAGGTGTTCTTGATGGCATGGTGACGGTAGGAGAATTGGCAGAGAGCTTTGATGATCAAACAGTTCGCTGCCTGGCATGCGCTCATCAATGCAAATTAAAACCTGGCCAGCGAGGAATCTGTAAGATCCGTTTCAATCAAGAAGGGCGCTTAATGGTCCCCTGGGGGTATGTATCAGCTCTTCAGGTTGATCCAATTGAGAAAAAACCTTTCTATCATTTTCTGGCTGGATCAAACGCGCTCACTTTTGGAATGTTAGGGTGTAATTTGCGCTGCGGCTACTGCCAAAATTGGCTGACATCCCAAGCCTTAAGAGAAGAAGGGACCGGGCACCTGGTTGATTATCTACGCAGGATCACTCCGAAAGCTCTCATTGATTATGGTGTTCAATATGGCGCTGAAGTAATTGCATCCTCTTATAATGAGCCTTTGATCACATCCGAATGGGCCAGGGACATCTTTGAGTTGGCCGGCAAATCAGGATTAAGGCAGGTGTATATCTCAAATGGATTTGCCACCAAGGAAGTACTGGACTTTCTGGGCTCGAACTTGCAGGGGTTTAAAGTTGATCTGAAAACAATGCAGCCTGATCACTATCAGGAACTGGGTGGAGGCTTGCAGCCTGTACTGGACAGCATTCGTTATGCCCATCAGCTGGGATTATGGGTGGAAATAGTTACTCTGTTGGTACCCGGGTTCAACGATTCCGAGCCTGAGCTGCAGGAAATGGCCTCCTTCATTCATTCAATTTCTTCAGAAATTCCCTGGCATGTAACAGCATTCCGCCCCGATTATAAAATGCAGGATAAGCCGCGAACTGCCCAACATCAGATCATCAAGGCAGTAGAAATTGGTTATCAAGAAGGGCTTCAATATGTATATGGAGGAAATCTTCCTGGCAGTCTGGGAAGATATGAGCACACTTCCTGTCATCAATGCCAGGCGCTGCTGATCAAAAGACGCGGATTCTCTATTCAGGAATATCACATCACACCTGAAGGTGATTGCCCGGTATGCGGTACGAAGATACCCGGGGTGTGGTCTGCTGCTCCACCCAAGAGGCGTTCGTTTCCATATTAGATATTTCTAAAATTTGTTGAGTGTATTATCTTTTTATCTGTAGATGAAATACATTCTGATCGATTCCTCCAAATTGGTATTTGTAGGCTTCATCTCCCCGCATGAAATCCAATTCGGTTTTGCCCTGTTCAATGGACCAGTTGATGATCCTGCTCAGCAGGACCCATCCTGGTGAGAGGTTTTCAAATACAGAATTGATCCCAGAGTTATAGATCCAGATTTTCTCATCAAAATCAAAATTCAAATACCCGGCAGCCTTTATATTTCCAACAATCAGGAAAGCCAGCTGCAGCCAACCTTCATCGAAAGCGGCTCTGGCGCTTCCTTTGATCTGTTTTTTCATCGGATCCGTCAGGAATTTTTCTTTTTCCAGGTTATTTGCCATTAATTCCAAAAAATCATCGAGTTCCTGATCCAAATCGTGTTCTTCAGTAACGATATACCAATCCACTGGTAAGAAATAGGAATCGGCATTTCTGATCTTCCGGGAAATTTCCTGCTGGTACCGGTCTTCAAGAGATTCCAGATACGTCTGCCAGCTTGACGGTAACTGAACTGCTGGCGCAGGTTGAATTACCTTAACCGTGGTCTGGAAGCCTGCATCCTGGGCTGCCTCTTCCATTAATTTGATAGTAAGCGAGTTCTCTGGGAGATTATACAGATCCATTGTCTTCCAGTCAGGGGCAAGGTCTGAAGATAAATAAGTGATGATCTCGGTAATAAAACAGGGTAGATAGTCTGCTGGAGTGATCAAATCCAGGTAATCTGAGATTTCATAACTGCCAATGAAATGCAGGTTTTGGCCTGTGATAAAAAACGGGGCAATGCCTGTGAGCCTCTGGTTCCCGTCCCGTTGAACAAGTATTCCCAATTCTCCACTATCCCATTCTCCGCCGCCCAAACTCGACCACCACTGGGCCAGGAACTCATGCCGCAAGAACGGCACGTGACTTGCACTTTGAGATAAGAGTAGATTCCAATCCTCTTTGAGTTGAAGAAAATCAGGGGTGGAATGGATATGTTCGATGGGCATGCTTTCCTCAGGGATGGTGAATGGCTTCGAACCCCATTTTACCAGTATAATAAAGGCAGCAAAACGACTATATCGGAAGATGAATATGGCTACCAGATTCAACCTCAACATACTGCCCATTATGCGGCAAATGGAAAAAACGGTCTCGGTTTTACCGGGATTATTCATTACCAAACCTCCCCGTCGCTCTCCAAGAAGGCGAACCCAGGAAAGGTTGGTGCTGCATTTGCATTTAGACGGCAATGCGCCGCTCTCTGATACCGCAATGAAGCAGCTTCTTACGAAATTGGCTGAGGTCTATTATCAGACTGAAGGATCAACCACGTCTGCCTTGCGCAATGTTACAGATGTATTGAATAAATACCTCTTGGATCGTAATTATCGGGCAGCTTCAAAAGGGCTGAAAGCTAGTGGATACCTGACCCAGATTGTTCTACGGGAAAACAGGGTCCTCTATGCACAATGCGGTCCATCCTATATATACAAGATCACAGGAGATGCAGTTGAGAACCTGCATGATCCAGAGTTGTCTGGCCCGGGACTGGGTTTAGGAAAAGCCTATAAGGTTAGGTATCACCAGATCGACCTTCAACCCAATCAGCTTATCATCTTAACCCCGAAAACACCACAAACCTGGACAGATAATCTTTTCAAGAATCTGACCAGGATGAAACATAACGCCATTGTGGAAAGGCTGATGCACAAATTGGACGAGGACCTGGAAGCGGTCTTGTTCTTCCCGATCGATGGCAGCGGTGAAGTTAAGCTCATCGAGCCAAATTGGGGATTGGGAGCCGGAGCTCTGGAAATCTCAGAACTTGATCAGGGTGGGGAAGTAGTTGAAAAAACAACCGAGGAACCCGTTCGGATTGAGTCCCCAATCCAGATACCAGATGATACAGATGTGCCAGTACAAAAACCTGTCATAAGAGAGAATCAGAGACCTCACCATAAAGAAGAGTTTGTCACCCCCCGCCGGGAAGTAGATAAAAAACCAGGATTGGCATCTCAAGTCGCGGCAGAGATTGGGCCTGCATTGAATAGTATACAAGAATCAAAAGCCTGGTCGACCCTCAGCAATGCGGGTGGATCCGTGGGAGGAGCAGTCCAGAAAGGATGGAATGGGTTGCTGGGCTTGATAAGCAAGATGCTGCCTGATGATCAGATACTGGATCTTCCTTCTTGGAGCCTGAGCTTGATTGCGATCCTGGTTCCCGTTGTAATGGTGGTATTTGGCAGTGTGTTCTATGTCAATCGAGGAAGAAATCAACTTTACGATGAACATTTATCCCAGGCAAAAACCCTGCTGGCGTTGGCTCAAACTCAAATAGATACACCGGAGTATTATCAAACTATTTCCGAGGCAATGGATCAGATTTCAGCCGCCAGAAGTTACCAGCAAACGGATGAAGTGGAAGAATTGTTTTCTACCTTGCGTCTCGAACTTGACACATTGGATCGGGTTACACGGTTGAACTATCAGCCTCTATTCAGCCGAGGGTTGGGTGCGGATGTGACTATTTCCAAGATTGTTGTTACTGCTTGGAACGATCTTTATATGCTGAATGCTGATTATGGAACGGTGCTCTGGGCCCAGTCCAATCCAGATGGGTATAAGGTAATTGATGATTTCACTTGCGGCCCGATAGATGGGCATATTACCGTCGGACCCTTGGTGGATATTGTTGCTCTGCCGACTTCCCAAGAAGATCAGGCTACAATTCTGGGAATTGATAAGAATCATAAAATGATCTTCTGCTACGCAGATCTAACTGAAACGCCAGTGATCTTTGAAGATACTTCTTATGCACTTGGCCGGGGACCAGCTAAAGCGATCACAATGTCCAGCAGCGCTCCCTACAATCTTTACATCCTGGATCCGGAAAAACGAGCAGTCTGGATTGAGTATCAGAGCCAGAATTACCATGAAGGTTCTGAATATTTCGGTGCTATCGATTCTCCGGAAATGGCTGACGCTATTGAGCTGGTAACGAATGGCGGTGAGTTATTCATCCTGCATAATGATGGCTATGTGACCAAATGCGTGACTGAAAGAGCAGATGCTGATCCTCTCTGCACAACGCCGTTCGATTTTTCAGATCCAAGACCGGGTACTGAATCCGGTCCCTTCTTTGAAGGAGCCAGTTTTGATTCCTTTACGATCAAAGGCTCTCCGGGAATGGCGGTCTATATGCTAGACTCTGAAGATCAGGCTTTATACCGCTTCAGCACCCAATTAGAGTTCCAGGAACAATTCCGTCCAATGGATGGCATAATTGACCAACCGGCAACCGCTTTCACAGTCACAATGAGTGACCGGGTGTTCATGGCCGTAGATAATCAGATCTATACTGCTCAACTTCTTCCCTGATAGTTGAACCCGTAAATAATAAGATCCGTAACCAGTATTGGCTTACGGATCTATTCTTAATTTAATCTTGATCAATTTTATTCTTCTATCTTATCCTCTTCATCTTCATCTTCAAACTCGTCATCCTCGAATAATTCTTCTCCCGGGGCTTGAAGGACAACTGCTGTGATGTTGTCATGTCCGCCCCGCGCGTTGGCGAGATCCACCAGCTTTTGCAGCTGATCATCTTTGCTTTTCTCACCTATCAGGATCTCCAGAATTTCCTCATCGGTAACCAGGTCTGTCAATCCGTCTGTGCAAATTAGCACCTGATCTCCAGGAACAAGGGGCAATCCCTGATTGGCTTTGGCCTGTTCCTGATTCTCTTCTGAGTTCATATATAATCTCAAATCAGGATGAATAGGGTCAGATGACCCCAGATAACTTCGGATCAGGTGTCTGCGGGGGTGGCTGCGGGCTTCCTCGGAATTGATCACTCCAACTTCCAGGGCTTCCTGGACCCAGGTGTGATCGATATTCAATTGCTGGATGACATTATCACGGAGTAAATATAATCTGGAATCACCAAGCGTGGCAATGTAGAGGGCTGTGTCAATCACCAGGGCGCAAGCCACTGTCGACCCCATACCATTTCTGGAATCATCGTTCTTGCCTTCATTTGTGATACTGTGATTCGCTTCTAGCAGGGCGCTTTTCAGGATCCACAAAGGATCGGTTCCATCGCTTTCGGCTACTGAGGATATGATTGTATCGACTGCAATCTTTGATGCAATTTCCCCAGCTTTGTGTCCGCCAATCCCGTCAGCGATAATTGCCAATAGAACGGGTGTGTCATCGTCCTCACTCAATGTGAAAGCAGCGATTTCGAATGAATCCTCATTCAATCGCCCCTTACTTCCAGGATCAGTGATGGATGCTGTGTCGAGGTGAGGTTGTTTACTAGGGATCACGTTCTTTTCTCCTCTGTCACAAGAGGTGTTTCCATTCTTGTCATGACTTGAAATCGGAAAATTGCTTCTCCAATGTGTATGATATCACCATCTTTTAGGAATTGGGGTTCACCAACTTTGATTTGCTGATAATTTATCCATGTACCCGCGGTGGACCCAAGATCGGTGATTTGGAAATTCTGATCATTCACCCAATTGATCTGGACGTGTTCTCTGATAACGGAAGGATGATTGATCTCAATACCAGGGCCCGATATATTATTTCCTATTTTGATTTCCAGGTCATTGATCCGGATGGGTTCCGGGAATAATAACTGCGATATATCATTGATCGCAATCAAACGGTAAGGGGTAGCGATCTTGGATGGGTTGATCTCGGAATTGTTATTTTTACCTGGGAGGATTCTTTTTATCAATGTTCTGGATTTTGTGAATTGAACCCATTTTGAGGAGATGACCCTGAATATATTTGTCCTTCCCGGCTGGATCCTTCCCTGGGAGATAAAGATAAAAAGTGCCAAACCAGCCAGCAAAATCACTCCTAAACCGGCCAGGGCCGGAGCATTGGCCCGGATTATACTGGCGAGATTTGGAGGAGGGATGATTACTTCGATCTCGACCGGTGTCTCCACACTTAACCTTGTCAAGCCAAGAATATCAACCGCTTCCAGAGATAGGCGATGGATGGCGCTGGATTCATATGAACTGAGATCCCAAATTAATTGATCATAAGGAGGGGCAGTTTTCCTGTCGACGATCTCACCATCTACTCTGAAAATAAGCTCTTCCAGTGATCTGGGATGATTGTCAGGAAATTCCACGAGAATATTTAGTGGGATAGATTCTGGCAGAAAGGTCTGATTGGTCTTCTCTGAAGAGTCTTCTTCAACTGGCTCTCTGGTAATCAGTCTGGGGGGGGATATGAAAATCGGGTTAGGGGGTTGAACATCCAGGAAGAATTCCCGTCCACCGACTATTGGAGATAGAGTAGAATCCACTGTCACTTCCAGGGTATGCGTGCCAGAAGTCACGATCTGAGAATTGTAGTTGATCAGATATGTGCTGCGGAGAGGTTCGAGCAGCTGACCAAGATCTGCCAGCGGTTCTTCTCCTGAAAAAGGCAAGAATAAACCGCCAGTACCCAATGACAATTCCTGCAGCTTGATTGCCCCAGCAGTATTGAAGAAGGCCGGTGAAGATACAAGAATGGTATAGACACTTACCTGATTATCTGCAGCCTGGGAGATTAGGTTGTCTACCGCAGCGAATTCATCTGTGGTCGGTTGGCTCGTATAGAACAGAACAACCCTTTTCATGCCTGGTTGGTCAACAGGGTCAGAAGCGATACTGATAGCCCGCGCGAGAACGTTGAAGTTGGGTGCGGTTTCCCGGAGGTCCGGATCATATTCTTCCAGACTCGATAACACTTCAGATTTTTCATCAAGGTGTGTATGCTCTAAGCCGTCATTCGCGACAATGCTGATATTATCTGGCGCTGAGGATTGAGGTTGAGCTGCCCAGTAGAGCAGGGATTCCTTAATAAAATCAAAACGTGAAAACCCGTTGATATCCTGGATGGCAAACGAACTTGAAATATTGAAAGCAGTTACCAGCTGGATTCCGGGTGAAAGGGCTTGAAAGTCCAATAGTTCTTGTTGAACCCCGTTCTCGTTGAGCATGATTTGATCTGCAGTGAGATCATAAATGCTTCTTCCTTCTCTGCTGAATACATCTATATAGAAAGTTATTTCAGGGTAATTTGAAAGATCAGGTGCTGAAAGGGAAATTTCCCTGGCTGCTTGAGCCTTTACCAGGGAGGCAGGAATCAGCAGGATCAGGGAAAGCAGGATCAGGTTT
>Ga0180430_10003056_pt1 | contig 14616 bp, 14 predicted proteins | sample SS_ome_9_FD_132999 | JGI IMG/M metagenome (GOLD analysis project Ga0180430, IMG submission 132999) | Hypersaline lake sediment archaeal communities from the Salton Sea, California, USA - SS_1_S_2 metaG | ecosystem: Environmental > Aquatic > Non-marine Saline and Alkaline > Hypersaline >... | reverse complement strand
TGCTTTGATTATGCCCGATCCGATTTTCATTGTTCCTGAGCCGACTACCTTGGTCTTATTGAGCTTTGGTGGTTTCGCGGTATTGCGACGGCGGAGGGGTCAGCCCTTGAAATAGTAAATAGCGTGTCCTTAACGGAAGCGGGAGTTCCTGCTGATCGTCTTGTCTACAGGGATCAGTTGCTTTAGCGTGTCTTCCGATCGTTTCGCATGAAGCCGGCGGCGTTCAACGCCAAGCGGGCCGGCTACGGCGTTGGATTACTATTTACTATTTCAAGGGCTGACCCTGCCGACCCCGTTAAAGGAGAAAGGTAAAATGAAGAGCATAATCCTGTTATTGGTCCTGATACTCGCCTCATTCGCGCAGGCGGGGATTACCTGGTCAGGCGATGTTATTCCCGACGATCCGACCCTATGGACATCCGCAACCGAGGCCTATGTCGGGAAGTCGTCGTCAACGGGAGCGACTCTGACGATTAACGGCGGCAGCGACGTCGTTTCCGGCCTGACCAACATTGCCCGCTACTACATCTCGAATGCTTCGGCCGATGTTGACGGCGTGGGATCGACCTGGACGACCGGCGACTTCTTTATCGGCAGCAATGGTTACGGGAGGCTGAACATTACCGCCGGAGGCGCTGTCAGCAGCATCAACGGCGATATCGGCCACGTAGGGTCCGGTCCGACAAGAGTAAGCACCGTCACCGTGGACGGCCAGGGCAGCACCTGGGCCAACAGCGGCAACCTCATGGTCGGCTACGGCGGCAACAGCATATTGAATATATCAAACGGCGGGTTGGTCAGCGTCGGCGGCGTTTTGACGATTGACTACAATCAACACGGCGACGACAACTTTGTCAGAATCGCTTCAGGCGGGATGCTGGCGTTGCACGACAGTGATTGGGCGGCGGGCGATGACTTGGGCGACTTTCTTGCTCTCGTCGCCAGCACCGGTCCGATTCAATACTGGGACGGCTCCGATTGGGCGAATATCACCGAAGCAATATACGGCGCCGATTACACGCTTGCTCACGAAACCGTCGGTGATCTGGCCGACTACACCATATTGACTGTTCCCGAACCCGCCTCGCTGACGCTACTGACGTTGAGCGGGTTGGCGGTGCTGAAGCGTAGGCGTAAACGCTAAGACACAGAGATACTGAAAGTGTCCGACTTGAAGGTGAAAGTCCTCTGTGGACCCGGCGAGGCGAACCACTAGCCCGACGGCCCCCGCGCGGCTCATCAGCACCACCGGTCGGCCTTTGGGCGACAAGGGCTTCGTGAAGATGATGGGCGATCTGCTGTCGCGCGACTTGCCGCCCAATAAGCCAGGGCCAAAGCCCGGCAAGAAGAAGGCCAAGAAACGCAAAACCTGAAAAACCTGAGAGTTGACCCCTGATCTCAGTATCTCAGGCAATATGACCGCTGATTCGGTTTCAGTCAAGAACGAGATTCGACAATTCAATAGGCGGCAGATCAGATATTCTGAACTTTGCACTTGACGAATCGCGGGGGTGTGGGTAGTATATGGAGTGTAATCTGCCGGGCGGATTGTTCTTGCCCAGGCAGGGGTTGAGAAATCGACTGAACAGCCGGTTGCCTCTGCGGGCGAGTCCGTCCCTTCTCGAAAGGAGGGCGAAATGCCTGCGAGAAACTTGATTCTATCGTGTGTGGTCTGCGCTGCGGCGCTATGTGCCTTGGCCGTTCCGGCCATCGCCGATTGGGACCCCGGCGACGGCCACAAGATGCACTACCCGCAACTGCCTGATTCAAACGGTTGGGACGTGAACATCACGTCCGACCATATGTACGATGACTGGCGGTGCAGCCAGAGCGGACCCGTCTCGGACATACATTTCTGGTATTCCTGGCTGGGTGACAATCCGTCAAACATCACCTGGATTAGTTTGAAGATCTGGTCAGATATGCCCGAGGGAGATCCGGACAACGTGCTGGGCTACAGCTATCCCGATGCGGAAGTCTGGAATTCGGGGCTCCTGTTTCCGGGACAATGGACCGAGCGTCATTACGGAACCGGCAACCAGGGATGGATCGATTTCCAGAACCCCCCTCCGACGGAACCAGGTCACCCGGGGTATGTGCTCAACGACCATCAAGAATATTACCAGATCAACATCGAAGACATCGCGAATCCCTTCCCCCAGCAGGAAGGCGAGACTTATTGGCTGGGGATTCACGTTGGTGTATCCGATGCCGCTAATACAGTAGTCGGCTGGAAGACGACGCAAGACCGCTGGAATGACGACGCCGTGTATTGGTGGACATTCCCGGATCAACAGCCACCCGAGGATCCCGACTGGCGCGAGATGATTGATCCAATTACGCGGGAATCACTTGACTTGGCCTTCGTGATCACGCCCGAACCGTCGACGATGGGCCTGCTGGCCCTTGGCGGGCTGGCGTTGATCCGAAGACGGCGCTCGAGCTGATGATCTGAACAAGACACGATTTTTGCAGTGCCCTGTGGGCATCACCTGTGGAGCGTTGCATTGCGGCAAAGAGTACGAGAACGCTGCTGGTCCCGGGAGGCGCAGGGGTCAGCCCTTGAAATAGAAAACAGCGTGTCCTGAACGGAAGCGAGAGTTCCTGCTTATCGTCTTGTCCATCACGATCAGTTGCTCTAGCTTGCCTTCCGATCGCCACGCATGAAGCCAGCGGCGTTCAACGCCAAGCGGGGCGGCTATGGCTTTGGATTACTATTTTCCATTTCAAGAGCTGACCCTGCCGACCCCAAGTACGGCAACCGCTGAATCATGTATGGCGTTCAACAATCCTGCTGAAACATGGCGCTAGGGATGCGGAGTGATGGCGATGATTGTGATTTCTCTTTTGTCCGGTCCGTAACACCAGAAGATGCGATAGGCGCCGGGCGTCTTGTTCTGAGCGTAGGCCTCAAAGACCTTGCCGGCCGGATCAAACGGATGGGGTAGGGAACGGTATTCGTGAGTCTGAAGCCCCGGGTGGCGAGGGTTGCTCTGTAAGAGGCCCAAGGCCTTGCGAACCTGCTTGAACAATCCCTCCTGCTTGGTTGATTTCGTCTTGTGCGAAACGTCGCGAGCCTCATGGCGCGCCCGGGCCTCGGCGCACAGCGCGTCGTACTGCTTCCGGGCGGTCGGCGTCCATTTGGCGATGAACATCACTCATCATCCCCGTCTTCGGCCCAGTCGGAATCAGAGCCAAGATCGGGCGCCTTGGTGAACTCACCGGCGCGGGCCTCCCGCAAACCTTGCGTAACCGACTCGATCGCATCGCGGTTTTGGTGCAGCCAGGCCTCCCGTTCAGGGACGGCCTGGGCGGGAGTAATCTGGATCACTCCGCCTTCCAACTCCTCGATGATAACGAGCCTGTTGGCGAACGCCTTACCAAGACTCAAACGCCCCCTGGGATCAACAGTCTTCGTGGTCATAGCTATATCCTCGTACTTACATTATCGCCCACGATGGGTAATGGGGCAAGCAAAAACGACTGGGAATTAGCAACCCGCCTGCCGGTAGGCTGGTTGGCCATTGGCGACGACCAGGCGGAGGGGTCAGCCGTTGAAATAGTAAACAGCGTGTCCTTAACGGAAGCGGGAGTTCCTGCTTATCGTCTTGTCTACAGGGATCAGTTGCTTTAGCTTGTCTTCCGATCGTTTCGCATGAAGCCGGCGGCGTTCAACGTGAAGCGAACTGGCTATAGCTTTAGATCACTATCTACTATTTCAAGGGCTGACCCTGCCGCCTCGACCCTGCCGCCTCCTGCCGCCTCCAAATGACCGCTGATTCGGTTTCAGTCAAGAACGAGATTCGACAATTCAATAGGCGGCGGATCAGGTATTCTGAACTTTTTACTTGACGAATCGCGGGGGTGTGGGTAGTATATGGCGTGTAGTCCGCCGGGCGGATTGTTCTTGCCCAGGCAGGGGTTGAGAAATCGACTGAACAGCCGGTTGCCTCTGCCGGCGAGTCCGTCCCTTCTCGAAAGGAGGGCGAAATGCCTGCGAGAAGCTCACTTCCAGCTCGTATCCTCTGTGCTGCGGCACTATGTGCCTTGGCCGGTCCGGCCATTGCCGATTGGGTTCCCGATGACAACATCGGCATCGGCTTGGAAGACAACCCGATTGTTATCCCCTTCGACCCGCCGGCCGATCCTTGGATCAAGACGATCGACACGGGCGGTTCGGAGCCCTGGGCCGATGACGTCTGGTCCGGAGGCGACATCCAACTGCTGACGCTGATCACCATTGACGAGTGGCTCGAGGTCGGGCCGGGCGCCGAGTGGACCGATTGGCATGAGGAGATCATTGAGTCACCAGGTTGGGTCTGGTATCACGGCCAGTTCCCGGCCCTCCCCGGGACATTCGAACCGTTCCTGGAAGTGGACAGCGGCTCAGGAGTCTACGACTTCCCGAGCAACCTGATCGTCGAGGCGGATGACCAGCAAGTCGACTTCTACTTCGATGCGCTGGCCGAAGGCGCCAAGGTGCATATCGGCAAGCAACTGCTCTTCGTCGGCGGCGACGGACGGCTGAACACGCCGGAAACCTGGGCCGGCCCGCTGAAGATTCGCGAATATCCCACGCCCGAACCGGCGACTGTCGCCATGCTGACCTTCGGCGGACTGGTGCTGATCCGTCGTCGCCGTCGTCGCCCGTGAGATATGGTCACAATACCTGAAGGCGGCCATGTCTTGAAGCTGTCAGCCATCAGCTATCAGCCGTCAGCTACGGCTGTCAGCCATCAGCCGTCAGCTACGGCTGCCGTCGACTCGGTGGCGCAATGGGGCGCCTTGGCGAAACCGGGTTATTCCCGTCGCGGCAACCCGCTATTTTGCTGATATCTTCTTGTCCAGCAGGAATCGCCAGCCCCATTTGCCGTCCCATGTGCGGGTTGTCGTTCGGTCGGGGTTGCGGGTCTTCTTTACGTTCATTTTGCAGCGGTAGGCCGCCCGGAGCCTGTCGCCGGTGATCTGGATTACGAAGAAGCCGCTGGTGGTGTGCCCGTCGTTGATCAACGTCCACTTCTTTGTTTCGCCCTCGGGCGCCCAGTATCTCAGGCCCGTGCCGGTGTGGCCGTAGAGGTAGAGGACTATGTTGTACTTTCGGGCCGCTTCGTAGACGGCTTTCCAGTCGTCGGGATGGCACCAGTCGGTGTCGACTCCGGCGTGGCTCATCAGCACCACCGGCCGGCCCGAGTCGCCTACGCATTTGGCGAGATCCTTCTTGAGGAACGCCAGGGCGTTCTGCGGATTGTGCCATACCGGATTGTAGCGGACCTTGGCGTGCTGGACGTCGGCGGGATAGAAGCCCAGTGATACGAAATGCACGTCGTCGAAGTCCCACGAATAGTGCAGCCCGTTTTCCGAGAGGTTCGCCAGCCAGCCGTTGTTCTTGCGGATCGCATTGCGCTTCTTCAGTTCGGACTGGAAGCTTAGCTTGCTGTGTTTGTTCTTTCCGATCGGCGGGCCGTCGTGGTTGCCCCATGTTTCGTACACGCGGTGCTTCAGCAGGCCGTCGGTCCCGTCGAGCCCGAAATGGGCGATGAACGCCTTGAACTGCTCGGCGGTGTAGTCCTTGCCGTCTCTGACTTTGTCGCCGTCGTCGATGCAGTCGCCGAGAAGCACTACGCCGCGCGGCGCGTCGATCTTGTCTGCGCCGAGTTTCTCGGGCCAGTGCTGCCCGGCGATGCGATTGATCTCTTCGATCGTATCGGTATTCTGCTTGTTCCACCCGGCCGACTCGAAAGCCTTGTAGTGGCTGTCGGACGTCGAGATGAACGTTACGTTGCGTTCGGTTTTGGCGGCGGGGGAGACCGGGGCGGCTTTCCGATCCGTCGAGTAAACAGGTGCGCACGATACGCACAGAACTATCGCAAGTGCAGTCAGTTTCTTCATGTTGTCTTCCTCTTGCCGCCCCGGGGTTTGTAGGGTTCGGCTGCTTGTTTATTCGGCTAGTTGTTTATCAGTTCGCCGGCGGCTATGTGGTGTCCCGCGCCTCTTGACCGCCGACCGCAGGCTTTGGGACCCACATCGCCGCTTCCGTAAGCGCCGATCAGCGGCGCTTTGGTTCCGATGACCTTCTGGATGACCTTCAATTCGTCCGGCTGGGACTCGCCCATCAACTGGCGCCGGCCTCCGCGGTCGAAGGCGAACACCAGGGCGGTTTGCGCCGCATTGTCTTCGACGGCGATGCATCCTGCTTAGCTTCATGATTCCAGACCTCTGGTATTGATTGTAACGCAGGTCCTGCTCTGCGATTGCCGACAGCGCACCCGAAACGCGCGCATAAATGAACCGGTCGGGAGCATAGCGTCCGGCGAGTGAGCGTTTCGCCTGCTGTTGCGGCCGACCGGTTCGAGCGTCGTTCAACGGTCTTCGGCGACCGCTACTTGTTAATCAGTGCGCAAGCCGAGATGTGATACCCAACGCCCGCCGACGGCTGTCCGCAAGCCTTGGGACCCATCTCGCCGCTTCCGTAGAAGCCGATCAGCGGCATTTTCGTGCCGATGACCTTCTGGATGGCCTCGAGTTCCTTGGGTCTGTCCTTGCCCATGCGTCCGCGCCTTCCGCCGCAGTCGAATGCGAAGACCATTGCGGTGTGCTTGAGGTTCTTGCCTACGGCGTTGATCATCGCCTGTCCGGCCGCGGCGACGAGCTTGTTGGCGTGCACTTCGGCGGGTCCTTCTTTAAGCGTCGAGCAGCCGACGGTGAAGTCGCCGGTGATCATGATGCCTATGTTCTTGCCCTTGCCGGCGATCTTGCCCTTGCAGTACGTGGTTCCGCCCATCGCCGCTCCGCCGACTACCGGGATCTTGTCTCCGATGACGCTGGAGATGCCTTTGACTACCTTGTCGTTCGACGGCACGTGGCAGTCGCCGATGAGCACGACCACTTTTCCGGACGCCTTGACCTGCGAGGCCTTCTTGAGCCCTTGGCCGATCATCTTGCCGCACTCGGTCAGGTCCTTCTTGCCGCAGATCACCGGCGTTACGCAGATTTCGCCGCCGAGGGCGAGTACCGAAACTGTCCCGGCGTTGCCTTCTTCGGTGATGGTGTTGTATCCGGCGCATCCGTAAACGAGGTTCGCGTCGAAGACCGACGTTACGCCCTCGAGTGCCTTGGCCTGGTCGAAGTTCTTGGCCATTCCGAAGACCAGGACGATCTTGGGCTTGCACTTGCCGATGTTCTTCTTGGCTTTCGCCGCCGCTTCGGCTCCGGCCTTGGCGGCGTCCTGGAGCGCCGAGTAGCCCGTGCCGGCCTCCACCGCGTGGGAGTGGGCGGTCTTGCCCGCCGCTCCGCAGGATCCGCAGGCCGCGTCGACCGACGGGGCCGCTGCGCTCAGCACCATCGCCAGCGCCAGCGACGCGGCGATTCCGCTAATGATGACTCTCTTTGATTTCATAATACTGTCCTTTCAAAAATAATTTTCTTCGGCGGCGTCATTTCTTGATGCCGACTATGTTCGATACGAATGTGTGCTGCTGGTACTGGTGGTTCATTCCCCGGTAGTCGCCCTGGATGCGTCCCAGTTCGCCCCATGCGTAGAAGCCGAAGATCGGGACGCCCTTGCCGAGGGCCGGCAGGACTGCTTCGGTGATCTCGTCGTCGTTTCCGCTGCGGAAGGTCCGCAGCCTCATGCCGCGCGCGCAGCAGTTGCTCATCATCAGCAGGGCCGGCTCGGCGGATGCGGCTTTTGCCGCGGCGACCGATTCGGTGATTGCCGCCTTGGCCGACGCTACGATCGGTTCGGGCTTCTGCTGGCAGGCCAGGCAGAAGATCTTGGTCTTCTCGACGACCGGGGCCACGAACGCCAGCGATCCGTCGGGTACGTCGACAGCCTTGCCGTCCTTGTCCTTGCCGTCTTTGACCCAGTTCAGGACCATTCGCGTGTAGTTCTTGCCGTCGCCCAGATCGACGCCGATGGGGTGCAGCCAGTCGCTGGTCAGTTCCTCCTCGGCCTTCATGCCGCTGAGGGTGCGATAGACGCCTTCGGCGGGCTTTCCGTCAAGCTCGATCACCCACTTGCCTTTGGCCTTGGTGACCGTTGCGGTCTTGGCCGACGGGGTGAACTCGTTGGCGTGGTTGCCGAAGTTGACGATCGGTCCGCCGATGCCGAGGGTCACGACGTGTCCCTTGAGGGCCTGTCCGTTGATGAACTGCTTTCCGGCCAGTCCGCCGGCCGACGCCATGTCGTCAGGCATCGAATTGCCGCCGAACAGCGTCGTGCCTTCGGGTGCTCCGTCGAGCGCGCCCTTGATGAAGTCTTCTACGCTGACGCCTTCCTTGGCTTCGAAGCTGAGTCTCATCTCGGCCAGAGCGAGGATGATCTTGAGGTCCTTTACGTCCTTGACCGCCGCGGCGATCGCTTTGCCGGTGGCCAGGCGGTCGTCCCGGATCGGGGCCGCCCCGACGGCCGCGGCCGCCTGCTTGCCGCCGATGGCCAGAACCGTAACGGCGTTTTTCAGCAGCGTTCCGCCGTTGGTCAGCACTCGTGCGCGGCAGCCGATGTTGGGCACGCCGGCGCAGATCTTGTTGATCGTAGCGGCCACGAGGTCTTCGGCCTTAAGGTCGGCCTTGCAGGCCGTCGCCTGGGACGACTCGTCAGGCTTGAAGTCCGCGTCCTGGTAGTAGGTGTAGAACGCAACGGCGTGCGGAGTTCCTTCAATGGCTCCGATTGCGGCTTTCGCGGCTTTCTCAGCCGCTGATCCGGCTCCTTCGGAGCAGGAGGAGTAGCCTACGGCGAATTGGATCGTGTCCGGCGACCCGGACGTCACAACATCTGTCATCTTTGCTCCCTTGGCGTTACAGCCTGTCTTGGCGGCGGTTACTTTCGGTTCGTCGCAACCCGCGACGAACATCCCGGCGACGACTACGAGCAATACCAGTTTCTTCATGCTGCTCTCCTTTACGCATTGTCAAAAAGTGAAGTTACCCGGCGTTGGGTGCTACTGGTCCAACACCAGCGAAACGTATTTGGCTTCCATATATTCCAGGATTCCTTCGCGCCCGCCTTCGCGCCCGATTCCGCTCTGCTTCATGCCGCCGAACGGGCTGAGCACGGTAGCCGGCGAAAAATCGCCCACCGAGATGATCCCGGCCTCCATCTCCTCGGACGCCCGGATGGCGGTGGTGACGTTGCGGGTGGCGATGTACCCCGCAAGCGCGTATTCCGAATCGTTGGCCATCGCCATCGCTTCGTCGTACGTCTTAAACGGGATGATCGGCATTATCGGGCAGAACGGCTCTTCCTGCATCAGCTCCATATCGTTGGTGATGTTGGTCATGACCGTCGGCTGGACGAAGTAGCCCTTGTCGAAACCATCGGGCCTTGAGCCGCCGGAGATGATCTCGGCGCCCTTGCTGCGCGCGTCTTCGATCAGGCGGAGCGTCTTTTCCAGGTGACCCGGTTCCGCGATCGGACCCATGGTCACGCCTTCGTCCATTCCGTTGCCGATGACCAGAGCCTCGGCTTCGGCGATCGCCGAGGCGCAGAATTCGTCGTAGATCTCCTCCTGCACGTAGAAGCGGCTGGCCGAGATGCACGATTGTCCGCAGTTGCGGAACTTGCTGAGGGCCGCCAGCCTGGCCGCCTCCTTGGCGCCGTAGTCGGCGAACGCAAGGAACGGGGCGTGCCCGCCGAGTTCGATACCGATCTTTTTGACGTGATCGGCCGATCGCTGCATGATCTCCTTGCCGATCTCGGTCGAGCCGGAGAAGCTGATCTGGCGAACTCGCGTGTCGCCGTAGAAGGCCTCCATGCACTCGCCGGCCGGTCCGATCACCAGATTCGCCACGCCGGCGGGGATCCCGGCGTCCTCCATGATCTCGAACAGCTTGATCAGGTTCAGGGGCGTCTGGGTCGAGGGTCGGCAGATGCAGGTGCATCCGGCGGCCAGCGCCGGGGCGATCTTCCTGCCCTGGAGGAACAGCGGAAAGTTCCACGGCGATATCATCGCACAGACGCCGATGGGCTGGTGGAAGTGGAACAGACGCTTGTGGCTGAAGTGCGACGGGACGATCTCGCCGTAGACGCGCGTGCCTTCTTCGGCGTACCACTCGAAGAACGTGGCGTTGGCCAGCACTTCCAGCCTCGCCTCGGCCAGCGGCTTGCCCTGCTCGAGGGTCAGCGCTTCGGCCACTTCGTCAACTCGCTCGCGAATCAACTGAGCGACCTTTCGCAGCGGAATTTCGCGTTCGTACGGCGTAAGAGCCCGCCAGGCGGCCGCGGCTTTCGACGCCGCTTCGATCGCCGCCTGGGTGTCCGAGCGGTCGCAGTAGTCGATCCGGCAGATTGCTTCTTCGGTTGCGGGATTGATGACGTCGATGGTGTTGCCGGATTGAGTCTTGGCCCACTTGCCGTCAATGAAAAGTGAACCTCGGATCTGAGGGGTAGCCATCAAGAGCTCTCCTGTTGCAAATACGTTGAATACGAGCCGCCGGACGCACCGGCGGCCGGGCCGCGCATTATACGGCCCGCTCGCCGACAGCGGCAAGGCCCGTTTGCAGAAATGTGGGCGCGGTCCCGTCCGGCGGTATAGAATGAATCGGAGAGATTATGGCAAGCCGCGTTCCCGAAAAGGTAATGGAACTCGCCGAGCTGCGGGATCGTATACGTGTGTTCGAGGACCGCTCCGACGGCGGGGCGGTGCTGGCCGACATGCTGGTCGGCCGGGTCGGCGGCGATCCGCTGATTCTTGGCGTTGCCGCCGGCGGGGTGGCCGTCGGAGCCCCGATCGCTCGACGCCTGGGCGTGGGCCTGAGCGTTGCGGTGGTCAACAAGATCACCCCCCCCCTGGCACAGCGAATGGGGGTTCGGCGCGGTTGCCTGCGACGGATCGGTGGTCATAGACGAATCGTCGCTGAGGCTGGCTGGCGTCGATCGGGTCGAACTGGGGCAATGCACCCAGCGGACCCGGGCCACGGTCAACCGACGCCTGGACCTGTTGGCCGGTCACCTGCCGCCGGAGGACCTGGCCGGGCGGGTGGTTGTGGTGGTCGATGACGGGCTGGCGACGGGGATTACCATGCGCGGCGCGATCGGAGCGGTCGAGCGGGGCGGCGCCGCTGAGATCGTAATGGCGATCCCGACGGCATACAGCGGTTCGATCGACCGGTTCGCCGGGCTGAAGAGCGTCGCTGCGATCTACTGTCCCAACATTCGCGGCGGTTCAAGCTTCGCCGTCGCCCAGGCTTACATACACTGGACAAACATGACCGACGCCGAAATCCAGACGATCCTGGAGGAGTTTTCGGGCGCATGATGAGGTTTGCAGTTCAGGGAGTATGTCACCGGTGTGACGTGGTGCGGCATGCTGCTTATGCTGTCGGTGGTTCTCGGCGAGATCCGGAAAAAGCCGGGCCGTTGCAGCGAAAAGGCGATCGAGAGGATCCGACATGAACGAGAATAATGATGCGTTGCGGTCGGTTGAGCGAATTCGTTGCGGTGCATAATGAAAGAAGACAGGACAAAGCCACCACTCAACCGACACAGATAAAGCACCTGACAACAGGTTTGTTCGATCCCGAAAAGACCGCTCCTGACAAGGCCGCTCCGGCAACCCGGCCTCGCTGAAATAGTTACTTGTCCGTGACCGGTTCGACCTCGATCACCACGCGGAAGCCGTATCCGCATTTTCTGGCTGTCGGGATGTCCTTGGCGCGGAACGCCGATCGGCAGGCGTCGGGGTATTGGTCCCACTGTCCGCCGCGGAGAACGCGCTGCTGGGCCTTGTCGGTGTTTTCCGGGTCGATCGCCGGGGCCTTTTCGTAGAACTTCGCGTCGTACCAGTCGCGGCACCATTCGCTTGCGTTGCCGTGCATGTCGTACAGGCCCCACCTGTTGGGGGGCTTCCGCCCGGCGGTGTGCGGATGCGGATCGTCGGCCACCAGAGTGTTGGCCGCATACCAGGCGTACAGGCCCATTCGCGAGTCGTCGTCTCCGAAGGAGAAAGCCGATTCAGTTCCCGCCCGGCAGGCGTATTCCCATTGCGCTTCGGTCGGCAGGGAGGCTTTCCGACCGGTCTTCTTGGCCAGGGCCTTGCAGAACTTGTCGGCCAGCTCCCAACTGACGTGGTTGGCCACGTCGCCGGCTTCGGGCCTGTCGCATTTCCTGCCTTTCCAGGGAGTCGTGCCCATCACGGCGATCCATTGCGGGCGGGTAACCTCCAGCCGGCCCATGTAAAACGGTTTGCTTATGGCGACTTTATGGCGCGGATGCTCGGCAAGATAATACGATTCCTGCGAGCTGTAGCGTTTGAATTTCTCGGCCACTTCGACCGCCGGAGCTTCGGCGCCCATCATAAACTCACCGGCCGGTATCAGCACCAGCTTCATCCTGACTTCATCAGTCAGGTCGAGCGTGATCGAACTGGGCGGGGCGGCCTTCTTCGGCGCCTCGGCGGGTTTGGTCGCAGCGCCGTTGTCCGAAGAGCTGTCGTCCCGGTCGGCCCGGCCCGAATCGTCCTGCGTTTTCGAACATGCAGACAAACAGAGGCTTGCCAGCAACATCCCCAATAGAAGCCGAGTCTTCATCCCTTGCTCCTCAAAAATGCCCGTGTGACTTCAGTTCCGGGCTCCGACGGCCCGACCGGCGGTCGACAGCATCCTACAACGCCGAACAACCCGTGTCCATATACTCTTGAACGTTCTCGACATAGGACAATTGCATCGTTTGAGAACCCCGCGCGTCGGTGTATAATACCGCTGGCGATTCTTGTCTACTTTCAGGAGCATCTATGTCTTCAATACTTCGCACAGCAGCGGCGGCGGTTGGGGTTCTTGTTTCAATTCAGGCATGCCTGCTGGCCGAGGCTGCGATAGGGAATCATACCTGGCCGGAGTTCCACGGCCCCAAACGCGACAACAAGTCGCCGGAGACCAACCTGCTGGCAAAGTGGCCCGACGGAGGTCCGAAGCTGATCCGCAGAATCTCCGGCCTGGGAGGCGGATGGGCGGGGATCTCCATCGCAGATGGGCGGATCTACACCGCCGGAGTATTCGACGGCAAGACCGCGGTGATGGCGCTTGATTTCAGCGGCAGGCAGTTGTGGCGCGTGACGACCGCTCGGGTATTCAAGGGGGCTTTTCCCCTGTCGCGGGCTACTCCCACGTTCGTCAACGGGCGGTTGTATCATATAAACAGCGCCGGATACGCCGTGTGCCTCGAAGCAAAGACCGGCAAACAGATATGGGCGGTCGACATTATCAAGCGATTCGACGGGCGGCTGAGCCGGTGGGGCGTAAGCGAATCGCTGCTTGTCGTCGGCAAGAGGGTCATCTGCTGCCCCGGCGGCAAGGAGGCCTCCATCGCCGCCTTAGACGTCGAGACCGGCAAGACGCTCTGGAAATGCCAGGGCCTGTCGGACAAGGCGGCCTACACCACGCCGCTGTTGGTCGAGCACGGCGGTCTGCGACAAGTCGTTACGATCATGGCCAACTACGCAGTCGGCGTGTCGCTGGAGACCGGCAAGCTGCTGTGGAAATACGAGCACAAGGTCCCGTACGAAGCCAACTGCGTCACGCCCGTCCACGTTGACGGCAGGCTCGTGCTGTCGGGCACCTGGGGCAGGGGCGCATCGTGTCTGCGCCTCAACATCAAGGGCGACGCCTGTACGGTCAAGGAACTGTGGCGCACCAAGTCTCTGGACAACGAGTTCGGCGGGATAATCGAACACGACGGCTACATCTACGGCCAGGCCGACGGCAACCACAAGAAACGCCGCCTGGAGTGCCTGGACTTCAAGACGGGCAAGACGATGTGGTCAACGCCGGATCTGGCCGGCAAGCGCAGCTCGACGCTGACGTACGCCGACGGGATGTTTTACGTGTTGACCGATCAATCCGAGGTCGCCCTGGTCCGGGCGAATCCCAAACGCCTGGAGGTCGTCAGCCGATTTCATCTGCCCAAAGGCGGCAAGGGAGACACCTGGTCGCACGTGGTGATCTGCAACGGGCGAATGTACATAAGACACGATCAGTTTCTGTACGTCTACGACGTGAGCAGCAAAGGCTGACGGTCCTGTTCGGGCGACTCGTTGTTTTCGTCATGAGATCGTTCAACGTGACAGCGGCATATTGAAAGGAAAAGTGACATGAAAGCATTCCGCACAGAGACGGTCATGGTTCTATTCGCCGCGGCCCTGCCGGCCTGCGGCGCCGGCGACGCGATCGCCCAGGGCAAGGGTCAGAAAATGACGCCCGTAGGCGTCAAGGCCGTCACGATCGCCGACAAGTTCTGGTCGCCGAAGCTGAAGGTCTATCGCGGCGACACCATCGATCACTCATGGCGGTACGTCAACCGCTCGGTCGAGGAGTTCAAGAGCGCAGCGACCGCCGAGAAGAAGCCAGTCAGGAACGGAAAGTGGATGGAGGCCAATCTTCACAAGGTGCTCGAAACCGCCGCTTACGCGCTGGGCCAGGCGCCCGACGCCGAACTTGACAAGAAGGTCGACGAGGTCATAAAGACCATAGCCGCCGGCCAGGCCCCCGACGGATTCGCCCACGCATGGGTCATCACGCGAAAACTCAAGCCGTGGGGGACGCTGTATCACCAGCATGACGGGTATGTTTCGGGGCACATGTACGAGGCGGCCGCCGCACACTATCGAGCCACCGGAAAGAAGA
>Ga0180430_10003055_pt1 | contig 14618 bp, 11 predicted proteins | sample SS_ome_9_FD_132999 | JGI IMG/M metagenome (GOLD analysis project Ga0180430, IMG submission 132999) | Hypersaline lake sediment archaeal communities from the Salton Sea, California, USA - SS_1_S_2 metaG | ecosystem: Environmental > Aquatic > Non-marine Saline and Alkaline > Hypersaline >... | reverse complement strand
TGTCGTCGAGCGTGAAGCGGTCCGGTTGCAATTCGATCCGGATCCGGTCCGCATCCTCGGGAAAACGCCCTTCCAGGATCCTGGTCTCGCCGGCTTCCAGTTCGAGGGTTCGGGGTTCGGTGCGGCGGTTTCCACTCGCGAGGATCCATTCGCGCGTCTGGTCTTGCGTACCGTAGTTGCGGATCGTCGCCCTCCAGAAAGGAGGATCCGAGGTCGCGTCGATGGCGACGCCGGTGAAGCCGACGTTCTCGAGCGGACGTCCCACGCTGAGCACCTGGGCGCCGAATGGGGCTTCCTCGATTGCGTGGTCGGTGAGGAAGAGAACGAGTCCGCCTTCGCCCGCGACGCTGCGAGCGGCCCTGAGCGCGGCCTCCGCCTGGTGAGCGGACCGGCGGGGTTCCCAGTTTGCAAGCGAGGCCACGAGTTCGTCCAGGTTCGAGCCGTGGTAAAGTGTCTCGCCCTCGCGGTGGGATTCGACCAGAGTGAACTCCGAGGCGATTCGCGGGCGGAGAAGGGGGGGAACCTCCTGCTGCAACGATATCATTGCCTCGTCGCGGAAGGCGGCCATCGAAGCGGAACAGTCGACCACGATGGCGATCCGTTGCACGGCGCCGGAGCGTTCCCACCGTGGTGCGGCCAGGACCCAGGCGAGAAGGAGCGCGACCAGGATCTGCAGCCAGAGAGGCAGCGACTGGCGGATCCGCTCGAACCGTTTTCCTCCGACGCTTTCCTTGTCGAGGGTCTCGAGGAGAAACAGGGTGCTGACCGGCAGCTCGACCGACTGACGCTGGAGAAAGTGGATCAGTACGATCGCGGGAATCGCGAGGAGGGCCCAGAATCCGGCCGGATTGGCGAATGTTTCGGGAAACATGGGGCGAGTGGTCAGAGAGAGATCGCGCCGAGTGCGATGGCCTCGTCACGAAAGGCGGTATCGAGTCCGCCAAGGCAAGGGATTCGGGCAACGGGGATGCGATGGCGAAGACCCTCGGTCTTCCACAACTCGAAGTGCCGCGTGTAGGCCTCGCGGTAGCGTGTGAGCGTCGAGGGGTCGATTCGATGGGGATGTCGCCCTCCGCTTTCGCAATCGATCAGGTCGTAGTTGCCGTCCCAGTCCGGGTTGGCCTCGGAATCGCTGAACGGCGCCCATACCGCGGCGCGTCCCTTGCTCCGGGCCAATTCGCGGACCGGTCCTCCCGGATCGCCGGGATGCAGGAGATCGCCGATCAGGACGCGGAGCGATTGGGGACGAAATGGCAGGGGAGCGAGGTTCGGCGCCGCGGCGGGAGAAGATGCGGGGAAACTCGCGAGGAGGCCGGTCCAGTGGTGGGCCAGCACCTCTGCCGGTTCGAGCGCGACCGCATGTTTGCCCTGGACGAGGAAGACGGTGGCGGATGCCCCGGCCCTGAGCGCGGCGAAGACGGCGAAATAGAAGAGTTCCAGGCTGCGTGCTTTCTTCGCGGGCAGGAAAAACATGGAACCGGTGACGTCGAAGACGATCTCCACGAGGGGGCGCACTTCCTCGCGGTAGAGTTTCATGGAGTAGTCACCGGTGCGGGCGTAGGCCTGCCAGTTGATGTGGCGGGGATCGTCACCGGGTTGGTAGATGCGATGATCCTGGAAATCGAGAGAGCTTCCCGTGCCGGAGCCGGCGAGTTCGCCCGCACTTCCCCTCCAGGTTCGGTCACGGAGGGGAAGCAGAAAGTGATCGGCCGCGACGCGAGCGGTCCCGGAAGCCGAACGGAGCTCGTCGTCTGGGAAAGCGACTGTCCTCATTCACCTGGAGTCTCGGATGATGACGACTCGCCTTCGTCCGGACCGGGTTCCCCGGCCACGTGACTCGCCTCGCGCCCGGGTCCGCGGTAGAGAGCGGCACCAAGGGCGACAACGTGGTTTCGCCCCCGGATCAGCGCGAGGAGAAGGGGGGCGCTCATTCCCACGAAGGAAACGACCACGAAGTAGAGCGATTCGTCGATCCGTCCGTTGAGGTTGCCCAGGAGAATCAGCGAAGGGAGGGGGAACAGGTAGAAGGCAAACTCTTCGAAGTCGTTCGAGGCCTCCACTGCGATCATGGCCAGCACGGTAAAGACAAGGAGGCCGACCTGGATGAAAAGGTAGACCCCGAAATGATGCTCGGTATCGGTTCGGCGGGCGAACCCGATGTGGATCAGAAGGAGAGGAAACGTTACGATTCCCCCGAGCGAGAAGGCCGCGATCCAGGGCTCCAGATCGAAGATGTCGCCCGTTCCGAACTGGCTGATCTCGATCGCGGCGACACCGGCGGACCACGCGACGAAGGCGAAGGAGACGAAGAAGATCCCCGTGTGCCATCCGGGGGTGAAGAGAAAGGCGAGGGGGCGAACCAGCATATTCCGACGGAAAGGACGCGCCACGGTGGGGATGAGCGGCACGGGTTCGGTCAGGGCATCGATGGCCGCGATCGCGAGGGCGAGGCCGGCGAGAAGGACGGGAAGGTCATCGAGACCGAGGAAGTGGAAGGCGATCGCAGCTGCTGCGAAGAGGAAAGCACCGCCCCGCTTCCGGATCGCGAGATTCTCCGAGCGCGGAGCGATTCGGCTGGCTCCGATGGTCAGGAAGAGGTAGGTGCCGTAGGCGGCAGTGAGCAGGAGGAGACAGGTCGAGGTCACGTCGAAGGGCCGGGTGCCTCCGAACATTCGCCCGAAGACGATCGCCGGACCGAGGGTCGAGAGCAGAAAGAGACCGAGGACCGCGATCACGACGCGCACCAGGGTGGAACGAAAGGCCGATACGCCGATCGCGACCGCACTGAGAAAACAGGATGCGGCGGTGAGCAGCGCGACCGAGGCGAGGTCGGTGATAAAGTTCACGCCACCGAGGAAATAGCGCATCACGAGGTAGGGGACCACGGTCACGACGAGGAGCACCGTCTGGGCGTTGAGGGCGGTCCATTTCCCGAACGCGATCCGCCAGGCGTCGAGCCGGGTCAGCTGGATGAGTTCGATCGTGTTGAGACGGAATTCGGAACTCAATGCCCCCAGACCGCGTAGGGGCTGCACGAAGATGAGCGTGACGTAGACGAAGAACCAGAAGAAGCCGTTCGAGTCGTCCGACTCCGAGGACATCGCCGCGAAGAGGACACACAGGATCATGAACAGCTGGAGCAGGATGAAGGCGGTGACGAAGAGATTCGTCCGCATGCCCTGGCGCAGTTCCTTCACCAGCATCGGGCTGAACCAGTTCGGGAAATCGGAGAGGGACGGGCGAGGGGCGGGATCTCTCCCGGCGATCTCGGCAGGGGCGGATGGGGAAGCCATGGTGGGATGGGAAAGGGGCGCCTGCTTCAACTGACGATGGGAGTGCCCTCGGATTCGAGTTGGCCGAGGATCTCGATGAACGCGTCCTCGAGTCGCGCCTGCTCGCGGTGAAAGTCGACCACGGTGAGACCGTCCTCGATCATTCTCCGGAGAACGCCCGCGATTCGCTCCTCTTCGTGGGATTCGATAATGAGGCGGCCCCCGTTCTTCGAAGCGTCCTTGAACGCGACGTCGGGCGCCATCTGGGCCCAGGATTCGAGCTTCTCGGCGCCTTCCGCCAGCGTGACGCGCACGACGGTCACACCGTCGCGTCCGCGCCGTAATTCCTCGGCGCTGCCATGGTGGATGATCTCTCCCTGGTTGATGAAGAGGAGGGAATCACACATCTCTTCCAACTCGGAAAGGATGTGCGAGCTGATGAAGACGGTCTTGCCCTCTTCGGCCAGGATGCGGATGAGGTGCTTCAATTCGACCCGGGCCTTGGGATCGAGGCCCGCCGCGGGTTCGTCGAGAATGAGAACGGAGGGATCATGGATGAGGGCTCGTCCGAGGCAGAGACGCTGGCCCATGCCCTTCGACAGCTTGTCGACGAGTCGCTCCGAGAGCGAGGCGAGGTCGGTGAACGCCATGACTTCCTCGACGCGCGCCTTACGTTCCGCGCCGGAGAAACCGAGGGCGCGGGCGAAGAAGTCGAGATACTCCAACACGGTCATGTGGGAGTAGGTGCCGTAGTGATCGGGCATCCATCCGAGGACGCGCCGAACCGAGGCGGGATCCTCGACCACGTCGAAACCGGCGACACAGGCTCGGCCCGCGCTGGGATAGTCGAGCGTGGCGATGATCCGCATCGTGGTCGTCTTCCCCGCGCCGTTCGCGCCGACGAATCCGACGACCTGCCCCGGCTCGACCGTGAAGCTGATCTCGCGAACGGCGTGGATGCCGGAGAACCAGCGCGAGAGCCGGGTCACTTCGATCGCGGGTGCCTGCGATGATGGGGCGCTCATGGGGCAGGGGAGGTCGCGGTTGCCAGTTCGGGGACGACCCCGGTGAGAATGACCGCCTCCGTCTTCCAGCGGATGGCCTCCTTGGTGTCGAGGAGCAAGTCCCCGGGCGTGGTCGCGAGCGCGAACCAACGTCCGGGTTCTTTCCCCAGGTCTTCGACCTGTTCGCGGAGGGACTCCGAGAGGAGCCGGGAGTGCTTCGAGATCCAGCGCGAGGTCGCGCTCTCGCCCCCGGGCTCCAGGGGAACCGGAGTGCCGGGATCCGCTCGCGTTCCCTCCGGCATGACGAAAACTCCGCCGGAGGTGTTCACGATCATCTTTTCGACCGGATAGCCGAGGCTGGAAAACAAATCGGGAGGCGCTCCGTCTCCGGTCTCGCCACGAAACTCGAGTCGGGCCCGGGCCGGAAGGGCGGCGCGGATCCGGTAGCCCTGGTCGTTCCGGCTGCGAAAGAAATCCCCCTCATACCGGCTTCCCGAAAAGCGCAGATCGCCGAGCGAGCCGCGGTCCCGCGAGAGCGGGTTCCAACGCGATTCGGGAAGGCTCACGGGTGCGATCTCGATCGTTTCCTGCTGCGAGAAACCCGTTTCGAAGACGAGGCCGGTTCGCGTGACCTGTTCCTGGGTCAGGTAGAGGCGGCGCTCCTCCCCCCCTGCCTGGAGATCGGCCAGGGCCACCCGCATTCCGATTCCGCCGAATCCGTCCTGGAGCAGGATGATCGTCGCCATCACCACCACCGCGCCGAGCGAGATCAGGGGCGTGGTGAGGAAGAGCCTGTGGCGGCGTCCGGGCCGGGCCAGGACGAAGAGATTCACCGGCGCGACGATCACCGCGAAGCCGAATAGGAGGAGAAAGACGATCAACACATTGAAGCGCCTCTCGCCGAAGCGAGCGAACAGCGGCCAGCCTTTTCCGTAATCCCGTGCCAGGGAGTGCTCGAGGCGGTGGACGGTATGGTAGTGATTCACGAGTTCGCGGGGGAGTTCCTCCCCGTTCCACGTGGCGGCCCGTATTTCTCCGAGAGACAATGAGTGGACTCGCCAGCCGAGCCGGGTCTGTCGTGCCGGAGCCGATACCGGGGCCCCGGGTAGGCCGGGATCGAAGGACGGGTCGGTCGAGAAGATGTCGCAGCGCCCTCCGAGTCGAACCCACTCGAGGATGGCCTGCCGGACCCCGGTGGCGAGCCCCTTCCATGACTCCTCGTCGAGCAGGAGAACATCGAGGGCCGAATAGCCGCGCCAATCCGCCGGCAGATGTGAAGGGTCGAAGGAGGAGCCGAAGGGCTGATCGCCGTGATTGAGCTCCTCCTTCCTTTCCCCGAGAGGAATCAGGTTGCGGCGCGCGAGCGTCCGAGACATGGCGAGAACGGGCCAATCCTCGCCGGCGTTCACCGAATTCGATCGTCGAACCGGGTCGAATCCCTCCGCAACCGCGGAATAGGAGTGCGGACGGTAGCCGCTCGAGGCGGTGAATGCGGGCGGAACCGGGACGATCACGGTGGAGGTCACCGAGGACCCGGCGGGTACCTCGATGCGATGGATCGTCTCATAGTTCAGGGAACGCCATGAACCTCCCTCCTCGAAATAGAGAGTCCACGTGCGGGATGTGTTCGTGCTGTTGCGGATCGTGACCCGGTAGGGGAGAGCGCCGGCGCGGGCCAGGGTGCCGACGATGCTCTCGATCTTCACGGACGTCCCCTTTCTCTCCCTGTAGTCGTGATCGAGCACGACCTCCTGAGCCGCCGCGGTGACAAATCCGGCGCAGAGGCATGCGGCGATGCCGGCGGAGAGGTGAGGGGCGGACATCGGCATGGGAGGGATACGCGAGGGAAGAGAGGGGCCCTTTCAGGAATCGGATTCGCGGAGTGTCGCGGGCACCTCGAGAGGCTGGTGGGGAACGGAGGCGAGAATCTCCTCGACCACTCCGCGGGCCGTGAGTCCGTCGATTCGCGCCCCGTAGTCGAGAACGAGCCGGTGCTGCAGGACGGGCACGGCGACTTCGTCGACGTCCTCGAAGCTCGCGTTGATCCGGCCGGCGATGAGCCCCCGTGCCTTGGCCGCCGAGGCGAGGGCGAGGGCGGCGCGTGGGCTCGCCCCGTATTTCACTTGTCGTGCGGCGCCCGTCTCTCCGGAGTGGGTGGCATCGACGAGTCGGGCGATGTAGTTCGCGACCACATCGGGGAGGTAGATGCCCCGCACGCAGTCCATCATCGCGAGAATCTCGTCCCTGGTCAGCACTCGATCCACCTCCGGCTCCACGCCCATCTCCCGGTTGGTCACGATCTTCTCGAGAGTGGCCGGGTCATTGCGCGGGACCTCCAGCTTGAACAGAAAGCGGTCGAGCTGGGCCTCGGGCAGCGGATAGGTGCCCTCGAGTTCGATCGGGTTCTGCGTCGCGAGAACGAAGAAGGGAGGCGGGAGATCGTGGGTTTCGCCGAGCACCGTGACTCGCCGCTCCTGCATCGCTTCGAGGAGAGCCGACTGGGTCTTCGGAGAAGCGCGATTGATCTCGTCGGCAAGGACGAGATGACCAAACAGGGGGCCCGGCTGGAAGACGAACCGGCGCCCGGCCTCTGTCTCCTGCAACATGGGATTGCCGGTGATGTCTCCGGGGAGGAGGTCCGGGGTGAACTGGATGCGCCTGTCCTCGAGGGCGATCGCCTTGGCGAGCCCTTTGACCAATTCGGTCTTGCCGAGGCCGGGCAGACCCTCCAGGAGAAGATGACCGCGAGCGAGGAGCCCGGTCACGGTCAGCTCGATCAGTGTCTCCTGGCCGAAGAGAACGCCATTGAGCGCTTCGATCAGCCGTCGGGCGGCGGCTGCGTGATGCTTCACTTCGGATTCCTCGACCGGCATGACCGGATTCAACAGGGGGCCGAGCCATTGTGCAAAGCGAAAAAGGCGACGGACCGGCGAATTTGGAGATTTCCCCGAAACAAGCGGTTGATTTTTCCGCGATCGAAGGTAACAAGGTTGTTTCTCGCGCGAAATTTCCCGCGCCGCCTCCCGAAACCCGGTTGCAGAAGATGGTCAAGATCAGATTGAGACGCGAAGGTACCAAGGACCGCCCCTATTACAAGGTGGTGGCAACCGATTCCCGTGCCCGCCGCGAGGGACCCTACATCGAACAGATCGGTACCTACGATCCGATGAAGGACGACAACAACGTCGACCTCGATCTGGAGAAGGTGGACAAGTGGCTCGGCAACGGGGCCCAGCCCTCGGACACCGTCCGCAGCCTGATCAAGAAAGTGCGTGCCGCCTCCGCGGAGTCCTGAGGCGCGGCCGGTCGACGGCTTAGCACAGGCAGGGTTGGGGCAGCCGGGGAGACCTGCCCCCGGTCCCGTGATTCACTGGTCTCCCCACTCGTTCAAACTCATGGAAGCCGCTCTCGCCGTTCAGGAATACCTGGAATACACGATCGTTCAACTGATCGAGCATCCGGAGAGTGCGAGCGTGATCCACGAAGAAAAGGAAGGCGGCCACCTTTTCCTCATCCGGCTCCATCCCGACGACACGGGACGGGTGATCGGGAAGAACGGGAAGACGATCAAGGCGATCCGGAGCCTCGCGATTGCGTCCGCCCAGAAGCACGGGATCCGAGTCGACGTCGAACTCGAGGACGACGAGTAGATTTCCTGCGTTGTCTCCCGTCCCATTCTCCGTAGGCGCGCGCTCCTGCTGCCATTCTCGGGTGGGGGACGGGCCAGCTTCGATGCGGGCACTCCGCCCCGGGGCGCGTCAGGCAAAAATCCGGGAATGAGGTGAATTGGGTCTTTACGCCGGCATTCAGACTGGCGTAGGATTTCCCCAGCGCTGCGGGAAGAGTCCCGCCGACCTTCTTTTACCCACAGAAAACACCTATGAAACTCCGCTTTGCCCTCCTTCTGGGAGCTCTCACCATCGTTTCGTTGTCCTCCCATGTGCAGGCTCAACAGGTCCAGGTCGGCGAGATCGATGTGAAGATCGAGTATGACACGCAGAAGACGCCGGCGTTCGAGGCCGGGGGCGTGAAGGGCAAGGACATTCCCAATCCGCGGGATTGGCTGGAAGTCGAAGTCGAGTTCGAAGTGGATGCCCGCCCGAACGATGCGGTCATTCCCGATCTCATGTTCCGCTATCACATCGCGATCGAGTCGGATTCGGGCCAGACCCAGGTTCTCACGGGCGACGTGAAGCACGTCAACGTCGTGGCGGGAGAGGAGATCTTTTCGGTCGCCTACGTGTCGCCCTCGACGCTCGGAAAGATCACGGGTGATTTCCGACGTTTCCAGCCGAGTGCGGTCAAGTCGGTGGCCGTCGAGGTATTCTACGGAGGTGTCCTCAAGGGTGGCGACAGCACCGCGGGAAGCGGACGCTGGTGGGAGCAGCTTCCCAGCAGTCAGGGTGTGCTTGCGAAACACGAAACGCCTTTCGCTCTCCTCTGGCTCGATCGGTACGCGGACGTCGAACAGACGCGCTAGGAATTTCCCGGATTGTGTCCGCCAAGGCGGACCCGTTTCTCGGACCGGACCGCGGTGGCGGCTCGGAAGGTGAGTTTTTCTCACGAAAGTCTTGTCAAAGTACGAAAAATCGAATTAATCCCTCCGGGACCCGGCGCGAAGTCCGGGCGTATGTTGCACTGTCATGGCGGAAGAACGCATTGTATCGCTGAGTCTGGGATCCCAACAGGTGTCGGGAGCGGTCTTTTCGAAGACACCTTCCGGAGGGTTGCGCCTCGACAGGTTCGAACGGTCCGAACTGGTGGGTGATCCCGCGAACGATGACAGTCGCGAGGGACAGCTGAAGATGGCGACGAAGCAGGTCGCCGGGGCCCTCAAGCTGAAGGGCGCCAAGATCTCCTACATCGTCCCCTCCTTCCCGGTTCTGATGAAGTTCGCGAGCCTGCCCGCGCTCGACGGCGAGCAGGTGGACCAGATCGTGGAATTCGAGGCACAGCAGCAGGTGCCCTACCCGATCAACGAGGTGGTCTGGGGATACCAGCTCGTCGGCGACGAGGACGATGTCGAGGTGGAGGTGATTCTCGCCGCGGTGAAGTCGGAGGAGATCGACGAACTCGATGCGCTCATCCACGACGCGGGAATGAAGTCGAGGGGAGCCGAGATTTCACCCGTCGCGATCTTCAACGCCCTTCGGTTCAATTATTCCGACGTCGAGGACACGATTCTGCTCATCGATATCGGGGCGCGGACGACCGACCTGATCTTCATGGAGGGCAACAAGGTCTTCATCCGGACGATCAAGATCGGTGGTGCGGACATCACGAAGGCGATCGCGAAGGAATTCGGAACGCAGTTTGCGGACGCCGACCAGCGGAAGATCGCCGACGGATTCGTCGCACTGGGTGGCCCCTACGCGGATCACGAGGATCCCGAGATCGCGGGAATCTCAAAGGTGATCCGGAATTCGCTCACCCGGCTGCATTCCGAGGTGATGCGGACGATCAATTTCTACCGGAGTCAGCAGGAGGGGAGCGCCCCCGGAGTTGCCCTGCTCGCCGGCGCCACCTCGAGTCTTCCTTTCATCCGTGAGTTCTTCGCGGAAAAGCTGAACATCCCGATCGACTACTTCAACGCCCTTCGCAACGTCACCGTGGGCAAGGCGGTGGACCGCGATCAGATCGCGATGAACGCCCACAACCTGGGCGACCTGGTGGGAAGCGCCCTTCACCAGATGGGCGACGTGCCGGCGAAAATCGATCTCGTGCCGGAATCCGTCCGGCAGGAGCGCGATCTGGCGAAACGGAAGCCCGCCCTGGTCCTCGCGGCAGTCGCCCTCGCGGCGGTTCTCGGGGCGATCGGGTTCTACTTCGACCGGGCGGCGGAGATCGCCAGCGAGCGGGAGGCGGAGATCACGGACAAGGCGGACGAACTCAAGAAGTACGACGGAGAAATCAGCGACCTCAAGGATGCGATCGAGGATATCGATGCGCAGAAGGGTCCTTTCGTCGAAGCGGTGCGCCACCGGGCCTATTGGGTGCGGGTGTTCAACTACCTGGCGACCAAGATGGAGAGCGACCTCATCTTTCTCACGGTTCTCGAGCCCCTCGCCGACGGCGTTCCGGTGATCGGGGACCTGGACGAGGGTCTCGTCGAGCCGACCGGGCAGAGTCAGGACCAGGTGATCGGGGCTTTTTCTGTCGAGGGACTCTGGAGGGAGAATCCCCGGGGATCCCAGGTCGTCTACGATTACTTCGACCAATTGAAGAAGGATGCGGAGGCGAATCCGCAGGCGGCGCCGTTTGATCTCTCCGAGACCGATATCAGTCAAATCCTGAAGGTGACCGCCGGCACCGACGATACGCATTACGCCTACCCCTGGCAGATGATCCTTCCCCTGCCGGAGTCGAACCAGGTGAAGTTCACGAAGTAAATCCGCGAATCACGTCCGCGAATCACGTCCGCGAATAGTTTTCCCATTCTCCATGAGTGTAAAAGTGTGGTTGACCGTCTTTGGTATCGTGGCCCTTCTCCTTGTCGGGGGAGCCGCATTCTACTGCTTCACCGGTTGGCAGAAATACTCCCAGGCGATCGGGGGATGGGAGTCCCGTGTCGCGACGATCGAGAGCCTGGAGCGCCGCGTTCCCTATCCGAAGGAGGAGAATGCCGAGGCCCTGCAATCGAAAGTGGAGGATTACGAGGCAGCCGTGGGTGACCTCTTCCAGGGGCTCGATCAGTTTCAAAAACCGCTCAACACGACTCTGCCTAATACGGAGTTCCAGCAGCTCGTGAAGACAAAGGTGGGTGCCTTTCGGGAATTCGCCAGGGACGAGGGTTTCGTTCTCGGGCAGGACATGGAGTTTCAACTCGGGTTCGACATCTACAGCGACAGCCTCCCCTCGCCGGAACTCGTGCCGATGCTCGACTACGAATTGCAGGCGATCGATCACCTGCTCCGCAGCCTGGCTTCCGCGGGGGCCGACGAGTTGCTGCTCTTCGAGCGGGATCCCATCCCCGGTGAGCCCGGTGGCGCGCGCGAAGAGGACGCAGGGGTGGTGCACAAGTATCCGGTGCGGATGCGGTTCCGTTCGACGAACAACGCGTTTCAGAGTTTCATCAACGAGATCGCGAACGACGAGGAGTATTTCTACATCGTGCGTGTCCTGAAGGTGAAGAACGACACGCAGGAAGGGCCCCCGAAAGGCGATGGGGAGGCCGTGGTAAGCTCGGCGCCCCGCCTGGTCAATCCGGACACGCAGGAGCGGGCCGGGCCGGACCGGCTGGCCGAGTGGGGGTGGCCTGGCGTTTCCGAGAACGAACTGATCGAGGCCGCGGAGGCAGAGGGATTCATCTTGGCGAACGAGGACGCCACCGTCCTCATGGGGCAGGAAAAGCTGACGGTCTTCATGGTGGTGGATATCGCGCGTTTCCTCGATCCGGAAGGGGAAGGGGACAAGGACGGGGACGACGACGAGGAGAACTCGTGAAAGGGTCGTGACAAACAGCGAACGAATCGAAGAGAATGGATAGCAACGCGTGGGACAAAATTCTTCTGATCGCCGTCAGTGTGATCGTGATGGGCTTGTCAGGTCTCTTCCTGACGAAGGCTCTCGGCTTCACCGAGCGTTTCGAGGTAAAGCAAGTGACGCCGAATGACGAGATCGAGGACACGGACCAACCGGTCGTCGAGCTCGCCACCCGCTTCGTCAAGGTCAAGAACGAGTGGCAGAATCCCCTCCTGGGAAGTCCCGAGGGCGAGGGCAAGAAGCGGGTTCCGCTCTTCGTTTCGATTCCGATCGTCGAGTCGGGAGGAAAACTGATCGACATGTTGAATCCGAACTCGCCGCAGCTGAGACCCCCGCTGTCCAACGAGTGGCTGATGGAAAACGATCTCGACTACCTCAACTCGGGGGTGCTCCGGCAGGACCCCGACGGCGACGGATTCACCAACATCGAGGAGTGGAACGGAGAGACCAGCCCGCGCGATGCGGAGGACCACCCACCCTATGCGGACAAGCTCGTCATGATCGAGCGGAAGCAGACCACCTACGCGATCGAGTTCGCCGCTCGTCCCGACCAGGAGCGCTTTCAGATTTCGCGGAAGCGCACCGCCAAGTGGCCGCGTCCGGACAATTTCTACCTTCGGATCGGGGAAACGTCCGAGGACGGACAGTTCCGCGTCGAGTCGTTCGAAGAGAAATCGGCCCAGCGCCGGGGAATCACGGTGGATGCCTCGGTGGTGGAGATCACCTATCTCCCGACGGGAGCGAAGCACACCTTGGTGCGAAACGTGGTCGAGGAGATCCCCACCTATTTCGCCGAGATGGAGTTCCTTCTCGAGCCCGGAAAGACCTTTATCGTGAAGCAGGGCGATGCATTCCCGCTCGCGAAGGATCCCGCCACGAAGTATCGCGTCGTGGAGGTGAAGGAAAACTCGACCGTCATCACCTACCAGACGGGCACGGAACCGGAACAAACTGTGGAAATTAAGAAGAAGTAACGGTTGACAGTGAGGCCGTTTTCTGGTTCTCATTTCAGCTGATTTTGTCGCATCCTTGCGTCAGACTTGAAAATTTATCTTTTATGAAGGTAAGGATCATCAAACAAACCGTGGTGGCAATGGGCGTCGGATGCCTGTTCTTCCCGGCCGGAGTGACGCAAACGGTTCACGCCGGGCCCCAGGGCTACGGGAGCGGAGGGAGTGGCGTGCCTGCCATCGCCCAGAATTACGTGATCCGGATGCAGGAGCGGGTGAAGAAGGCGGACGAGGCCGCCCTCCGCGGTTCGCAGCTCATGGCCGACGGGGATTACCAGGGCGCGATCGACCAGTATCGTGCCGCTCTCGACCTCCTTCCCGACGCGCCGATGACCGAGTCCCGGCGCCGCGCCTATGTGAAGCAGTTTTCCCGCGCCAGTGTGCTCCTCGCGACCCAGTATGCCGAGGAAGGGCGTTACCCTGAGTCCATCGCGCTGGTGGAGGACGTTCTCCAGCCCAGCGTCGATCCCGACAACATCGAGGCCAAGCGCCTTCTCGAGCGCCTCAACGATCCCGACTACTACTCTCCGGCGCTGACGCCGCAGCATCTCGAGCGGGTTCGGAAGGTGAAGCAGGCCCTCAAGACGGGTCAGGGCTACATCGAGTTGGGTGATTACGACCGGGCCGACCGCGAGTACAACAAGGCGCTCAACGAAGACCGCTACAACTCCGCCGCCCGGCGCGGTCTGGAGGAGAGCGATCGCCACAAGATGAACTACTACGATGTGGCGCGGAACCAGACGCGTGCGGCCTTCCTTCGCCAGGTCGCCGCGGGATGGGAGATGCCGGTTCCCGTCAGCATCACCGACGCGCCGGAAATCGGTCTGCCACAGGACACGAGCACGACCGCGATTCGCATGAACGAGGAGAAGCTCAAGACGATCATCGTTCCGAGTATCGAGTTTGCCGATACCCCGCTGCGCGATGCGCTCGAGTTCCTGCAGCAGCGAAGCGTGGAACTCGACACGCAAGAGACGAATCCTGCCAAGAAGGGAATCAACATCATCCTGGATAGCGCCGCAGGCGGTGGAGGTGGAGCCCCGGCGGCGGCTCCGGCCGCCGGAGGTGGTGACGGTTTTGACGGCTTCGATGGCGGAGGCGGTGGAGGCTTCGATGCGGGAGGCGGCGGTCCGGGCGATACGCGGATCACCCTGCGCCTGCAGAATGTGCCCCTCGCTGAGGCCTTGCGCTACACCACCTCGCTCGCGGGTCTGAAATACAAGGTCGAGGCTCACGCGGTTCTCGTCGTTCCGATTTCGACGCCGGACGAGGATCTCTTCACCAATGTCTACGTCGTTCCCCCGACTTTCCTCAGCACCGGCGGAGGTGGCGGTGACGGCGGGGGAGGCGGCAACGCGGACCCGTTTGCCGATCCGGTCGAAGCGAGTGGAGGACCGATAAGCGCTCGCCGGACGGCGAAGGAGATCCTCGAGGATGCGGGAATCACCTTCGGAACGGGAGCCAGCGCGATCTACAACCCGGGCACGTCCCAGCTGATCGTGCGCAACACGCAGAACCAGATGGAGCTGGTGGAAGCCTACATCGAGTCCATCACGCAGGATGTCGAGAAGCAGATCTACATCACCTCGCGCTTCGTGGAGATTTCCGAAGAGGAAGGGAAGGAACTCGGTTTCGATTGGCTTCTCGGGCCGTTCAACCTGGGAACCGCGCCGCGCGTCTTCGCGGGCGGTGGCACGGTTGGGAACTCGACGGGCACGGGGCTTCCCGGTGACTACACCTTCGTGAATCCCGGAACGAATATACCCGTGGGAACGAATCCCTTGACGGCCGCTCTCCGCTCAGGATCACGCGCTATCGACGGCAACTCGATCGATGCCCTGATCACCGAG
>Ga0180430_10003054_pt1 | contig 14619 bp, 6 predicted proteins | sample SS_ome_9_FD_132999 | JGI IMG/M metagenome (GOLD analysis project Ga0180430, IMG submission 132999) | Hypersaline lake sediment archaeal communities from the Salton Sea, California, USA - SS_1_S_2 metaG | ecosystem: Environmental > Aquatic > Non-marine Saline and Alkaline > Hypersaline > Sediment... | reverse complement strand
TCTGGGACATGGGTGACGTGCCTTTCGTAAATGAGCTGGAAACTTTTGTCGGTAACCAATTCATCGCGAAACACGTCGCCTTTTTCAACGACTCACCAAACACAACTTTCTACAGTAACCCGAAACTGATCCCCACCTGACGTAAGATCAAACGGTGGCAGGCCGACCATTCGATCCCCATCGAACGGTCACGAGCTCTCCGAGCCGGCACCCATCAGCAAGGAACGCGGAAATCCCCTGCACCTGATAAACTCAACACAAAACCGGCACGCACGAAGTGCCATAACCCAACATAACCCCATTTTTTCAGCGGCCTGCTCGAGCAGTTTACTTATTGTTGTAGTCGTTCTGGCCCGCGGGAATGCTTGTTTCATAGGCTCATTCGTCTCCGTCGCGGCCACAAATCAGCGAAATACGCTGTAGGACTATTCTGAAAGAATCGCTGATCACCTGACAAGCTGCACCAAACGGCAAGTGGTCGGGAACGCCAGAGATACCCTCTGTGGAGGCACACGCAGGAACAGGATTCTACTGTTGTGCGCTTCAGGTGGTGACGGAACGGCACGCTGGTCCGACGTTTGTGCAAAGCAATCGGTCAACTCCGACGCAAAGACTGATCGCTGCGATTGATGCGATGCCACGAGCGCTGCAGGACAACACATAATGCAGCCACCTCGAGATGATCGTTTCCGGACACCTTGTCGTACGACTCCAATGGTGCCAAACCGCCTCGCACTGACTGAGCAGGAAACGATTGTTGAAGCATCTACTCTGACTGAACGATTTCCCCAGTCAGCTCGATTGCCGCCTCAATCATTCGTCGTCCGGAGTTAACGTGGACGCGCCGAACAGATGCCTCGTATCCACCCGTCACAACAGCCCGTGGTGTGACAATGTAGCCGACGTACCCGTTCGCGTACCCAACGAGGACTGTTGAAAAATTGACTGACTGTTGAATTCGCTGTCGTAGCTCAAGAGCAAACTCAACGAAGATCTCACCGGGGACTGCTACCAGAACGCATTCTCCGAACCGAAGAACCTGCACTTCCGCGTTGGCTGCATCAGCTAGTCGTCCCGTATCCGACGGTGCTTGTTCAGCAATCCGCACGTTGGCATGGAGGAGTCGGAGTTTCTGATTGAGGTCACGCAGAATCTGTGGATTGGCCCCGTTTTGCTTCGCTCGCTCAAGTGATGCTTGTACACGTTGCAACTCCGCCCGAGCGTCTTCGAGCTTCGGGACTGTTCGCGGCTCAAGAGACAGTGAACGTGAGGCCGCCGACAGAGCCAGCGTCTCGCTGCCACGAATGAAGCCGGCCGTCTTGATGACCTCGCCCGCCAGGGTTCGACCAACACGTTCGATTTCTTCGTAGGGATCTCCGTTTCGATGTACTGTCACATCTCCGCAGGCTCCTTGCGTGAATATTGCCACTCCTCCCATCAGATCTTCCACCGCCCGCGCCGCAGCACCCGGGTACTCGCCTGAAAGCAACAGGTTCTTTGACCCCAGAATGACCGGATGTGCCGTAAAGTTAAACAGAACTGCAATGGGCTGACGATCTTTAAGCCCCACGACGGAAAACACTCCGACTTGTGGATCGATCACATCGTCATTTCCTTGTTGGCGGTTGGTACTGGCTCCCCTGAGTTCTCCGGCTCGGAACCCGGCTGCAGCCGGCACACGATTCTGAAATGCGTCAACGGCTGCTTCGACAAACCTGTCAACAAGGAATTTCTTGAGCGGTGGATCCTTCTCTCCCTTGAGTTCGAGTTGATAATAAGAAGGAGCTGAGTGATTGTGGGCACACGACACGAGGATATTACCAGCGGGGATACTCGTCTCTCTCTCAATTTGCTCGCGAACCAATCGGACCATGTCGCCGTCGATTGCCATGAGGTCGGATCCGATGATGACCACCTGCGTTTGCTCGTTGTCCAGTACGAGTGCTCGGACGAACAGGTCGTCATGTACACCCTCAAAATCTGCAACCCGGTCGTGAAAGCCCCCCATGTGAGTCGGGAAAGGCGGGACAATACTTCGTTTTGCGGCTCCTGCACGCAACGACGCTGCACTAACTGGTTTATCGCAGCAAAGCACCGCGGCACCAAAGACAGTAGCGAAAACCAGACAATGAAATAGGCGTTCTGATGTCTTAGTATCCATGCCAATGCATCTGTCAATAATGGGTCACGATCTGAAAACAGCCAGTATCCTATGAAGTGATACGCTGCCTAATTTGGGGGGCTCATTATTCCCAGCATAACAGTCGGTTCCGGATGTTCAAAGAACTCCGTTGCCAGCCATTGGTTTGAGTCACAGAGTCATTGTGGAACGATGATCGATGTCTCCTCTGCGTGGCCACACCGGACGTGGCATAGTCCTGCCACATTTCACTCGATCGCAAGGCGTACCTTCTCACGTCGCCTGAGACAACGTTGAAGCATTGCTGTAGTGCCGCAGTGCAGCTTGTTCGCGTGCTCACGTGTTCTGGATATGATTCCCGAATCTATCTGGCGGGAGTCCTTGCTCTGCTACGAATGCTGGCGAGTGCCCGATAGTGAACGGGAACACCTTCACGATCAGCGCGCGTGGAACATCTAATAGTCATAGCTTAATTCAACTCGCCTCAACGAATCCTATCGCGAAATCAGGATTTGGCTCGATGGACACATCCATGAGACTCGTTTAGCCGGGCATGGAGACTTGAAGTCGGAAGCGAAGGCTGTCCACCAGGATGACAAAGTGGAGTGAGATCTTCGGAACTCGCAGTGCAGTTGGGTACTCAGGACTACTCAACCGACAGTGAGTCATGCCATCAAAAACTTAGATTGCAATCACCATGTCTGAATTCCTTGCCTTGAAACAGAAGTACTGCTGGCAGATGGTTCATCATTATCTGCCACGCGGAGTGGCCCTGGTCGTCCAATGTCATGGTGAGCGAGATGTTGGCAGTAGAGCATTCGCCGCCGATTCAAACGCTCGTCCCAACATCGTTTTCATCCTCGCTGACGATTTAGGGTACCGCGAGTTGGGAAGTTTTGGGCAGCAGCTGATTCGTACGCCGAATCTGGATCGGCTGGCGAGTCAGGGAGTGAAGCTGACTCAGCATTATTGCGGCAATGCGGTTTGTGCGCCTTCTCGGTGTGTGTTGATGACGGGGCGGCATCCTGGCCATTCGTATGTGAGAAGTAATCGTTCGACGCCCATGTTCAATGCGCCAGGTTCTGACCAGAAAGAGAGCCATTACAGACAGGATTGTGCCTCAGTTCCGGCCACGCGTTGATCGCTCTGCGTTGAACAGCACATTGAGATCTGCAATCGCCTTGTTCGTTTCAAACTGCAGCTTCGTGCCTTGAGGTCCTGATGCATCGATGGAAAGTGTATCACCTTCGAGTTGCCAAGAGACCTTCACCGGACCATTGGTTGTTGCACTGGCACCCTTTGCCCATGTGAGACCACTGGGGTGAGGGCTGATGACCACTTTCTTCCCTCCCACACCAGCCGGTTGAATGCCAAGCACAATGCGGTTCAGGAAGTACATCGGAGCGGAAGAAAAGGCGTGGCAATGACTTCGCGTGGGAAACCCGTTTTTCGCAAGTGTTCCCGTTGGGAAGCTTTCCCAAACAGTTGTCGCGCCAGCTTTCAGCATGGGACCGTAGTTGTTGCGGATTTCGTCAATAATGAATTCCTGACGTCCGGCTTTCTCGAGTGCTTCGTAGAGAAACATGACGGCAAACGGAGAACCGACTCGCACCATGTCTTCAGGTGGACTGGTCATATTCCGCAACACATGCTCTTCGTTTCGTTCTTCGACAATGTCATACAGATAGGCTAGAAAGCTTGTGTGGACGCAGGTTCTGTTGCTCACTTGACCATCTTCATGAATGCTGTCCGGATAGGAATGCCGTTCGTCATCCCACGTGCTGTTGATGGCTTTGACAAGTTTTCTTCGATACTCCGTAAGCCACGCCTTCGCATCTGCATCGCCGAGTGCATTGGCACATTTAAGCGCGGCGTTGATGGCACCGACAACGAACATGCTGTTGTAAAGAACCGTCTCGTGATGGCGGTCTACGTCAGCAAAGTCGAACGCATTCCAAAAAGGCCCGCTGAACAGACCTCGCTCGTCACAAAATCGTTGAGTACTCCGCAGCACGTACATGACCTTTGGCCACATTTCCAGGAGAAACTCCGTGTCCTCTGAATACTCGTAGTATTCCCACACACTCAGATTCCACATGAATCCTTCGGCAGGCAGCAGGATGTCCCAAGTGGACGGCGTTTGGCACAGCGCGAATGGATACTTTCCGACTGATTGAGCCATCAGTGTCGCACATCGTCGTGTGATGTCTTCGGCACCGAAGATCGTCAGGCTGTACAAACCTTCATTTCTCGCATCACCAGCCCACAAGGTTTGTTCGTAGAGCGGGCAGTCCGTGTAAACATCTTCCATGCAAAGCGTCAATGTTCGTTTGGAAATCTCCCAGACCCTGTTCAATTCCTGATCGCTGCACGTGAACCTCCCTGGTGATTCCACTGGGTAGGTGGACTCGACCAGATTGAAGTGTCGAATCGATGCCGGGCTGGTCTGATTGCGCAGCGTCATGAAGACGTAGCGTCCGGCACGACGGTCCAGTGACATGAATCTGTTGACGCCCTGCCTGCAGATGTACCGCATGCAGTTTCGATATTGCTCGGTGTGCTGCACGCGTCCATCCGGCGTGATGTATTCGACAGCAGCAACATCGACAACCAGCCCGGACTCAGCCTCAATCTCAAACGCGAAGTAGCCCACATTCTGTTCACCCAGATCGTAGACCAGTTCGATATCTCCTTCTGGTGATGGCGCAATGATCGTTCTGTCCTGATTGTCCTGCATTAATGCGTTTGGCTTTTGCACCAGTTCGGCAGCGGGTCTGATGACCCGTCGCGATGTGAATTGCCAGTGCGGGTCGTCCATAACGTCTGCCGTCGCCGAGAGCGACTCGATTTGATCGCCGAAGGCAGCCTTAAATGAGGCCGTGTCTGTAACATCGTGAACGCGTTTGGCGATCGCTTCTTCGATTGTCGATTCGATTTCAGTTCGTCTGGCCTGACCGAGAAGTTCAAACTCGAAATCTTTACTGACGTATTTCGCTGCTTCGAAGGGAACCCAGCACCAGGGGTTATTCCCGTCGCCGGTGATGGGATTTCGTAACTCATAACCGGTGATCTCATGGAACCGGATTTCGGTTTCCTTCTCCCAGTGTCCGAAATAGTTCGAAACGGCTGCAAACAGGAAGTGCTTTCCCGGCGACAGACGATGGGCAGAATCCATGACCGGCTGACCGTCAATTGTAACGGTGCACCCGGGAGCCTCTATGTGAAGCGTGATCGTCTCCGGAACCTCAATCATCGTTGCCATGCCGGAGGCCATGGAAACTTTCTTGTTGGACTCAATCAATCCAGGATAGAGCAACCTCGCGGTCGGGAAGGCAAAACAACACCAGTCTCTGCGGACAACACTGGCTTCTCGAAACGAATCGAACGCAATCGGAATCCGCGTCATCAAGGCGCAGTCGCGGGGATTCAGGTTCTTCCATGGCCCGCTGTCTGCGTCAAATAACACGGCAGCCGGCGAGAACGTCAGCCTGTCCTCAAACCGGGCGTCGTAGATCTCCAGCGGTCCCATTTGAATGCACCGTGTCACGGTGTTCGGTATCCAGCCTGCAGCGGTTGCAACCTCCCAGGTTTCATCGGAAACCACTCGAATCATATCGCCACCTGCGGTCTCGACATCAAGCTGCACGAGCAACCCAGCCTGTTGAGGAACCTGGTGAAATGTGCCCACTCCAAAATACCTGCCGACGACACGGATCTGGTTCTCGCCGGGTTTCAAATACTGAGTGACGTCTACGACATCGTATTGATACTGCTCCGGCCAGCTTCGACAGGGGCCGTCACTGACCCATGTGTCATTGATCCACAGACGATAGCGAGTGTCGGCCGTTATTGTGATTCGCGCTGACTCAGCCCGGGGGACGGTAAACGTTTTTCGAGCGATGATCGTATCGTTGTATTTCGTGTATGACGGTTGCTGGTGCCAGATCCACTTAGCCGAGATGTCGGCCTTTGAAACAGGATTGCCTGCGAAGCACCAGTGAACGATGCAGGCCACCAACAGACAGACGGTCTTAAGAGACTTCATCAATTCTTACCTTATGCGGATCCTGAACCGTGTTTATGTTGTGCTGTGACTATTTCACTCCGGCGCAACAACGCATGATGACAGGAAAGGGTTTCGCAGCAGGGCATTGTCGATCGATGGAGCAACGGCTGGTGGCGGAACCGTCGGGCAGTGAGTTTACAGAACAAACCGGTCAGACTTTGGGGATGTCGTACCCCTTGCGTCTCTCTCGGGCGAAGAACGAGGCAGCTTCTGTATCGCCAATGATTTCCTCAGACTTCGGATTCCATTCGATTCGGCGATTCAGCCTGGCCGCAATGGCACTCAGATGGCAGCTGCTCATCGTTTGCAGATGCGAGTACACATCCGACACAGGTAAACCACCTTCGGCAATACATCGATAAAAGTTTCCCCGGTGGTCATCATATGGTTTGCCCTTGTACAGCCGGGCCACATCGTCCTCCGTAAAATGGCCGTCGTCCCAGTTTTCCTCGACTGGTTTCCCCGTGATTCTGTTCCGGTTAACGAACATACGCCCTCGGGCGCCTTCGAAGAGGATCCCGTTGTCCCCCCGACTTGTGACAATCATTCTGGTTCCATCTTCGAATGTGGTCACGACCGAATAATCATGCGAGGTGTTGTAGCTGTCGTCGCGCGTGGGATGTCCATGTTTAAGTGGAATCGGATGTGCTGCATCCGCGCCATCAAATGCGACCGGGCCGTGTCCTTCACCGTTGCGATCCAGTGCCCACAGGGCGATATCGACATGGTGGGCGCCCCAGTCGGTGAAACGTCCTCCGGAGTATTCATACCACCAGCGGAAGTTGTGATGACATCGCTCGGGGCGGTAGTCAACGAGCGGTGCCTGGCCGAGCCAGCGTTCCCAGTTCAGTTCACGCGGGACATCAGCCTTCTGAAAGGGTCCACCGACGTCGCCACCGCCGATACTGACTGTCACGGTGTGTACGTCGCCCAACAGTCCCTTCTGCACCATATTGACTGCTCTGAGGAAACGATCCCGGTCACTTCGCTGCTGTGTGCCAACAAAGAATGTCTGATCGCTGTACTTTCGGCAGGCGCGACGAATGAGTTGATTCTCTTCGAGTGTCAGCGTGAGTGGCTTTTGACAATAGACGTGTTTGCCCGCCTGCAGAGCTTCAATCGCGATCTTCACGTGCCAGTGATCGGTTGTCGCGATGCTGACAATGTCAATATCCTTCCGATCCAGTATCTGACGGTAATCCGTACAGGCAATCGCCTTTCGCCGACCAATGGTCTCATCGCCGATTGCTTTGCCCGCGCGACCACCGTCGACGTCGCAGCACATCAGAATATCCGCGTATTCCTGGTGCTTCCGCGAATCGAACTGCCCCTGTCCCCCCAATCCCACCTGCGCGAGTCGTGGCCGGTCATTGGACGATTTATTTGCAAATGTACGTGGCGACGATGCAAACAGGGGTGCCACAAATGCAGCTGCGCTGAATGTGGATTTTTTAATAAAGCTGCGACGGGATGAATCAGACATGGGATTTCGTCTATGCTGGAGTGTGAAATCTATTGAGCATGCAGATGCTAGCCCAACATGGCGATCCGGGCAACGAGTTAAACATTCTCTGAAAAAAATGGCGATTACAGATGCCGTCAAATAGTCCAATAAGTTGTTTGGTCCTGCTCTTTCCGGTGTTTAAGTGGGAGATCTTCCAGGTGAAGCAAGTGTACCAGGGCCTTGTCACTGCGTGTGCGCTGGCAGCAGTATTGAATTCAACTGTGTCAGCTCAAACGCACCATCGCGTTCCACTGTCAAATGTTCTTCCACCGCTTCATGTTTCGCACAATGAAAATCGGAACCCAGCGCCGCCGCGGCAACTTCCGATTGTGGTGTTACCGTTTGAAGAACATTTCCGTGTTTCCGTCTCATCGCCGGACAGCCAGGTACTTGCCATTGCGAGTCACCAGGAAAGCATCAAGGCACTCACAGATAACGGCCAGGTGTACTCACTCCATGCCGACGGGACATGGGTGAGTGAGTCCGTTATTTCCACTGACAGCAAATGGCTCTCACCTGGATCACAGCTTGCCTTTCATCTCAAGCAGGCCCGACGTCCCGATGACTCGGTTCTGCAGTCGAGAATCTCAGTTAATGGTGCTGCGGCTGGCTACCTGGCGACATCTGAGGGTCTGCTTATGCTGGACGGGAACAAAAGCCCGGCGGCAGCGATTCCGATTCGGGGAGTGAATGATGTGATGGTTGATTCCCATGGCACGATCTGGGTCGCGACGATGCAGGGCCTGTTCACAAAACAGGCCGGCAGTGACTGGAAGCATTTAACCGGCCGTGACGGACTGCCGGTGGAACAGACGACATGTCTTTGTGAAGACATTCAGCGAGGCATTTGGATTGGGACGACACGCGGTGTCATTCTGTATCAGCCGACCGCTGAATCGCGTTGCTGGTATTATCGTGCGGGACCACGCTATCTGACGCATGACCATGTGCTGGATATCGCTGTCGATGACCGAAGCGACGTACTGCAGGTGCTCACAGAGGACGGGCTCAGCGGTATTGAAATCAGAACAACAACGCTGCTTGAAAAAGCAAACACCATTGAGAACCGCATCAACGAGCGACACCGACGTCTGGGACTGGTTGCTGCGACGACATTCAAGTCACCACACGAGACAGATCAGTTCACAATCCAGCCGGCAGCAAATGATGGTCTCTGGACGGCTTATCACGTTGCTGCAATGTCGCTGTGTCACGCAGTCACAAAAAGTCAAAAATCCAAAACCTCTGCTCTTCGAAGTATGGAGTCTTTGTATCTGCTGCAAAATGCATCCGGGATCCCGGGATTGCCGGCCCGCAGTGTTGTTCCGTTCGCTGAGGGCCAGCCGGATGAGGACTGGCAACCGACGCCGGACGGTCGATACTGGTGGTATACCGATACGTCCAGTGATGAAATCGATGGTCATTTTCTGGCCTTCTACACCTTCTGGGAACACGTCGCAAAGCATGACGGCGAATTGCGGAATCGCCACATTCAGCAGGTACGAACGCTGATGGATTACATCGTTGACAACGGATACCAGTTGCTGGACTGGCACGGCAGGCGCACTCGCTGGGGGTTCTGGGATCCTGTTTCACTGAACGATGACCCCATGCACTATCTGGAAAATGGCCTCAACAGTTTGCAGATACTGTCCTTCCTGAAAGTCGCAGCCGAAATTACGGGGGACTCAAAATACTCGCAACACTATGACAGGCTGATCAGCCAGCATGGATATCTGAACAACGTCCAGCTGGAGAAAAAGGTGTTTCCAGACATGGTAAATCACTCTGATGATCAGCTGGCATACGTTGCATGGTATCCGCTATTGCAGCTGGAAAAGGATCCGGAGATTCGTGAGGTCCTTCAGCGAGCAGTTCGACGTCATTATCTCGTTGAGGAACCGGAGCGCGCGAGCTTCTTCTTTTTTGTGACTGCAACGATCGACCAGGAAGCGGTCGACCTGCCGGGTGCTGTCACCAACCTCAGAAACATTCCCACCGACCGACGAAACTGGAGGATGCTCAACAGTCACCGCCGGGATGTTGCGTTTGCACCACGCAATGATCGCTTCGGCAGGCCTCAGCTGACGCGCGTTCTGCCGGCGGACGAGCGTCACTTTGATCGCTGGTACGACAATCCCTATCTTCCCGATCACGGAGGCGACGGACTCACGGAAGACTGCGGTTCGGCATTTCTGCTGCCCTACTGGATGGGGCGGTTTCATGGCTTCATCACAGAGTAGAGCGAAGGACTGAGCAATGTGTTTGCCCGGCCGATTTGGTCGGGGCTGTCGTTCGCATCCTGGTATGCGATCCGCTCACAGGCTGAAAGTGACAGGTAATTGCTTTTTACGGACTGTCTCCTGTGGTACACGTGAGACGTTGAGCGAGTCGGAACTTGGCGCGAAGCCAAAACAATCCGTCGACCTGCCAGATGCACTTCAAGTACCCGCTGCAGTTCGAAGTCGGTTGATCCACACAACAGATGTTTTTTTGCAACAGAAAGATGCGTTCATGCGAGCGACCTGCGTAGTCCGTCAGATCCTGTCACTGGGTATCCTGGCGAGCATGGCATCGGCAGTAGCGTTTGGAGCGGAAACGATCGACCTTTCCGGTGCTTCTGTGGCAACAACGCCTGACGGTGGGCGGGTTGTTGCAACTGCTGCCCGCATGTTGAGCGAAGAAATTGCCAAACGTACGGGCATTGAACTGAAGGCAGGGACATTGGCAGGTGAGCAACATGATCCGGTGATTGCTCTGTTCCCGAGCGAACAAACGCCCCGGCATCTTCAGGAGTTCGTTAAAACGATGGGAGTTCCGGAGCAGGCCGAAGGTTTTTCCATTGCCATTCGTCGTGACGGAAATGTTCCGACAATCGTCCTTGCTGGACGCGATGAACGTGGTGTCCTGTTTGCGGCCGGACGCCTGTTGCTCACACTCAGGATGGGGGCGGGACAGCTGCAGGTGCCGGACGATTTGCGCATTGCGACCGCACCGCGTTATCCTCATCGTGGCCATCAGATTGGATATCGGAGCCTGGCCCACTGCTACGACGCCTGGACACCAGCAGACTATGAACAATACATGCGGGAACTGGCGGTATTCGGCGCCAATGCATTTGAAACGATGGATTTCAGCAGCGGTCCACACGCCAAAGTCAGCAATGAAGAAATGGCGGCCGGCTGGGCACGCATCTGTGCCGACTATGGATTTGATTTCTGGTTGTTTACGGAAGCGATTGGTGGCGAGGGAAAGTCTGCTGAAGAAGAACAAAGAACACTGGAAAGCAGACTGGAAGTGATCCGCAGACTTCCCGACCTGGATCATGTCTATCTCACCGGTGGAGACGGAGGCACGTCTCACGCTCGACCGGATCTTATGTTTGAGTGGACAGGCCGGTTTGCAGACGAGGCTCGAAAGATCAATCCGGACCTGGGCGTTTGGGTGTCCAATCAGGGATTTGGTCCGGAACGCAACAACTGGTTCTTCAGTTACCTTCAGCAACATCAACCTGAGTGGGTCACGGGAGTGGTGTACGGTGCGTGGAACCGAATCCTTGCGGATGAGCAGCGAGCACGAACTCCTGAACACTACCCCATCCGGCGGTACTGCGACATCGGCCATTGTCTGCGTGCACAGTATCCCGTACCTGGCTGGGATCGAGCTTTTGCACAAACTCTTGGTCGCGAACCGTTTGCTCCTCGACCAAAAGGACATGCCCGAATCCATAACCTCTTTGATGAGTACGCCGATGGTTTCGTGACCTATTCAGACGGTATCGGCGACGACGTCAACAAGTTCGTATGGAATGCACTCGGCTGGGACCCGGATCAGGATCTCAATGACGTTTTACTGGACTATTCTCGCTTCTTCTTTGGCTGGGACATTGGTGAGGAAGTTCGAGACGGGCTGTTTATGCTGGAGGAAAATTTCTCCGGATCGCTGGCTGCCAATGAAGGTGTGGAAGACACATACACTCACTGGAAAGCCCTTGAAGAAAAAGCAGACAGCACACTGCTGAAGAACTGGCGATTTCAGTCGTGCATCATGCGTGCTTATTACGATCATTACACGAGGCTGCGACTCATCCGGGCAAACGAAATTGAGGCCCGGGCTGTGGCGGCTTTAGGGCGGGCATCCGACGCTGGAGTCGAGCAGGCGATCAAACAGGCGAGGAGTATTCTCGCCGAGTCCGACCAGGATGTCACAACCGACGCCCTGCGTGCGCGTATCGTTGAACTGGGAGAGGAACTGTTCCACAGCATCGGTGCTCAACTGGATGTTGATACCTATCAGGCGAGGAGTGCGGAACGCGGCGCGGTTCTGGATTTTCTTGATACTCCGCTCAACAACAAAATGTGGATCGAAGATGAACTCGATGCCATTCTCACAGGACGATTTACTGCCACGATGCCGGAGAGCGAACAATCCGGGGACGTGCGACTCGCTCGTTTGAATAAGGTGATTCATTGGGAAGATCCAGGTCCCGGTGGCTTCTATGATGACCTGGGTTGTTCCTGGAAGCAGCCTCATTTGTTAAAGCCCAGGCCGCAGTGGGATGATCCCGCCGGGGTAACGACGCCGCGCGAGGCTCATTCCAGGGCAGACACTCCCGGTCCGGAACGGCTTTCGTGGCTTGATCAAAGCGAAGCTTTGAATGCTGCACCTTTAATGATGCATTACGAAGGACTTGATCCGAATGCTTCCTATTGTGTCCGCGTGACGTACATCGGGCGTTACCGAGCGACAATTCGACTGGAAGCAGACGATAAGTACGAGATTCACGGGGCATACGGCCACACAGTACAGGGAGTCCGTTATGCAGCCGGTTATCGTGACGGAGCAGCCGATATCGCTGCAGAAGCGGACAGTCCACCACCGGTTGTCACACCTCTTGAGTTCCCGATTCCTCGCGAAGCAACGCGGGACGGCGTACTCGATCTGAAATGGCAGCGGCTCACCGGGCGTGGTGCTCAGGTGGCCGAAGTCTGGTTGATAAAAGAACCCGGACACAGCAGGTAGTCTTGCTCAACGGGCAACAGATTCGACGCGACTCACATTCAGTGTCATTCGGACATATTCATGAGCTGGTCATACACCGCTCGAGCTCGGTCGAACGCGTCCATGGCATCCTGTTGTTCCCGTTCGCTGATCTGACCCTTTTTCATCTTCCAACACTGATCCACTGCTCTGCGTGCCCAACGTGCGCTTTGATGATCGATGATCGGTTTCCCGTCAACGGTGACAAACACCGGATTCGTGTGCGCACACGGAAAGACCCGGAGTGCGATCCAGCTGGACTTTTCAATCCGGCGCGTGAACGACAGTTCATTCCACTGCCCATCCGCGGTGATCGTTTTTCTGTCAACAGCAATCCCGTTGACGATCAGTTCCACATCAATGTTGCGGGTCGAATCGATGCGCGCTCGTTCTATGTGCCAGTAGGGCTGTCGATCGAGGCCGCTGGCTGCGATCTTTCGTCCGGTCTCGTTCGGTTCCGGTGAGAGCAGAGCCGTAACTTTAGCGGTCACTTCAACGTCCTGCGGGTGCTGTAACTCAAGAGTACTATCACCAGAACCCAGTTCAGCACCTTCCACAGTCAGTTCTGTGAGGTGACATCGGCCCCCGGAAACATATCCGCTGCCTCGCCGTAGCCCATCAAGATAGCCCTCATAGCTGAGCGGTCCCGTCAGTTTGACGTAACTGCGTGCCTCTCCCACTCGTTCATCGTAAATGCAGGGAAAATCTGTCTCCCCGCTCAGGCGCGGCCGAAATCCACAGTTCAGAATGTGATACCACATATTGAGTTCCCACGTGATCGGTGTATCGCCAACGGAATAGAAATCGACGACGTCTTCGGTCACCGTCACAATGAACTCATTTGCTCCGATGTCGTTCATCCGGGGAATCTCATAGTTTGGCAGATCCCATGTGGAGTTCATCGGCGTCAGGCCCCAGCCAGAATGCGCATATCCTGTGAGGGCGTTCTGTGCCCTGGCCCAGGTCAGAATCGGCAGATTCCATGTGGGCCAGTCCTCGATGGCCTGAGTCCCGGGATAGTCATCTTCCCGAATTCCCAGCAGAACCACATGACCGGCGTGTGATGAAGGAAAACCAGACACTTCGACGTTGTAGCGAAGCAGATGCCGGTGATCGGAATGTGGGTGATCGTGGCCAGTAAAATGTGATTTCTGATGATACCAGTTGCCTCCCCAGTTCAGGACGTTGGCCACATTCAAATCCTCACCCTGCTGAAATCTCCAAATGTGCTCCGGCCTCAGTCCCTCTTCAGGGTTTGTGTAGTAGCAGCAGCCTGATGCGTGAATGTGAGAATCAGAGCTGTAGTAACCATGCTGCCTCATCGAAACCCACCGCTTAAGATGAAATGTTTCTCTGTGGCTGGATGCGTTCTCCGGGATGGTGATGTTACGTGTTTCAGCGATGTATTCCGGCCCACGTGTGGCGGTCACACGAAAGCTGCCAGGAGGCAACAGAATGTAGTCACCATCTTCCCGATACACCTGAGCGTGGAAATACTGGTCCGGATAAAGATCGGTCACTGCAAGACGTTTTGACGGAAGCGGATAGATGCCCTGAAGGTCTTCCGGGAAGTACTCATATTCACGCTGAGCCCGACGGTCGTAGTCCGACAGCCCATGGTTCAGGAACTGGCCGTACTGCTTAATCTGAGACGGAGGCAAATGCTCGTAGCGTTGAACGCCATCTGTCACGGTCAGCGACGCCATACAGGGAAGTCCATCATCGTCGACCATGTGCAACCAGACCGGTACGGCGGATTTGGCATGACACTGCAGCCGGATTCTTGTCGGATTGAGTGGCCCGCCGTCCCACTCCAGTTGCATGCTGGCACTGCCGCCATCCTGAAAGTATTCCACAATCAGCTCGTGG
>Ga0180430_10003053_pt1 | contig 14621 bp, 19 predicted proteins | sample SS_ome_9_FD_132999 | JGI IMG/M metagenome (GOLD analysis project Ga0180430, IMG submission 132999) | Hypersaline lake sediment archaeal communities from the Salton Sea, California, USA - SS_1_S_2 metaG | ecosystem: Environmental > Aquatic > Non-marine Saline and Alkaline > Hypersaline >... | reverse complement strand
TTAGACTGTCAGTTTTGTTTATTCGTGATTGAATAACTATTATCGGAGGAACTGATGCAGAATAAAAATCAAGACATTATACAGGAAGTTGATATCAACGAAGTTATGAAAGTCAGGCGGAACAAACTGTCTGCTCTCAGGGAAGAAGGTAGGGATCCCTTTTCTGAGAAGACTTATAAGGTTGACTGCACTTCCAAACGTGTTTTTGACGATTACGAACAGCTCGAGGGAAAACAAATTTCATGCGCGGGAAGAATAATGGCAAAAAGAGTCATGGGAAAGGCAAGCTTTTGTCATATCCAGGACAGGGCAGGCCGTGTTCAGCTTTATGTAAGAAGAGATGTTATCGGCGATGAACCTTATGCCTATTTCAAGAAAATGGACATTGGTGATATCGTTGGTGTCAGGGGAGAAGTCTTTACAACAAACAGGGGAGAAAAGTCCATAAAGGCTCATGAATTAACCCTTCTTTCAAAATCATTGCAGCCTCTGCCTGAAAAGTGGCATGGACTTAAGGATGTGGACCTCAGGTATAGGCACAGGTACACTGACCTGATAGTTAACCCTGACGTCATAAGCACTTTTGTAACCAGATCTGCAATAATGGCATCAATGAGGGAATTCATGAATGGAAGGGGTTTCATGGAAGTTGAGACTCCTGTGCTTCATAATCATACAACCAATGCAGCAGCTAGACCTTTCAGGACGCACCATAATACACTGGGCCTGGATATGTTCCTGAGGGTTGAACTGGAACTACACCTTAAGAGGCTTATCGTCGGCGGGCTCGAAAAGGTATATGAAATCGGCCGCATATTCAGGAATGAGGGAATGAGTTACAAGCACAATCCCGAGTTTACCATGATAGAGATATATGAAGCGTTTACCGATTACAACGGGATGATGAAGCTGACTGAAGACTTGTTCGGTTATATTGCAGATAACGTAATCGGTTCAAGGAAATTGAATTATCAGGGTGAAGAAATCAATCTTGAAGCTCCATGGACAAGAATGACCATGTCTGAAGCAGTCAAAAAGTTTACCGGGGTTGATTTTGACTCATTTGACAAGGATGACGAAAGAGCAGCTCTTGAAGCGAAGGAGCACGGCGTACATATTGAAAAGGATTCCACCTGGGGTGATACCCTGAATGAGTTCTTTGAACAAAAGGTTGAGGAAAAACTCATTCAGCCAACCTTTATATATGACTACCCGGTAGAAATTTCTCCTCTTGCCAAGAGCAAGGACGGCAGACCCCATATAACCGAAAGATTTGAGATATTCATGACCGCAAGGGAAATGGGAAATGCTTTCACTGAACTCAATGATCCGTTGGAACAAAGGGATAGATTCATTGAACAGGCAAGGAAAAAAGCCGGGGATGACGGTGATTATTCAATCGACTATGATTATATAAATGCCCTTGAACTTGGCATGCCACCGACAGGTGGACTCGGTATAGGGGTGGACAGAATGATAATGCTGTTTACTGACAATGCATCAATCAGGGATGTAATACTATTCCCGACCATGAAACCTACGGAGGAATAATGGACAGAAACGAAGCTCTCAGGATTCTGGGACTTGAAGAGGACAGCAGCAGGGAAAAGATTGAAATAAAGTACGAAAACCTCATGCGTCGTATCAGAAACGGAGAGGAACTGGACCTTCATGAAATAAACAGTGCCTATGACCTGCTGACCGGAAGGATCCGCGAGGAAGAAAAAGCAGGTAAACTTGTTCTCTTCTACAGGAAGGTAATGTTCAACTACAAGGGGTGGATAATCCTTTCCGTGATTGTTATTGCTCTTCTGGCATCGCTTATAGTACCGATGATCAATAAAAGGGTTCCGGATCTGACGGTATCATTTGCAGGGAGGTACGGGTCAGGGGACATTGACTCTTTTGATGAGTACCTTCAGGAAATGATGCCTGAGACTGAAGACATACTGGTTGAGGTCATGTACCTGGATGAAGAAGGTGAAAGCGGGGAGTTTGATACAGGTGGACGAACAAGGCTTTCTGCACTTCTTCTTACAGATGATGCAGATATATTGATAACAGATGATACGACGTTCAACTACATAAGACAGGACGATGCCCTTATGTCCCTTGATGAAATGATTGAAAGAATGAACCCGGATCTAAGTAATTATGAGTTGATTTATGGAATCGAGTTCAGTACCGGTCAGAAAAAGATATTCGGAATAGATATCGGGGGTAACAAACTTGCAGATGATGCGGTTTACGGTGTGGATATACAGATAATCTGTGTTGCGGAAAGAACACGACATCCCGAGACAGTTGAAAAAGCCATGGGTATAATATTAAAGGATAGGAGTGAATGATATGAAAAATCTGGAGATACGAAAAAAGGAAGAAGCTGTTCTCTTAATCGGAGAAATAGACGTGGGAAACTGCAGTCTGTTCAAGGAGCAGCTCAATGAAATAATTGATGCGACGGAGGGTGAGTTCATACTTGATTTTTCGAGCCTTAATTATATTGACAGTGCCGGACTCGGAATTCTTGTAGGGATTTTCAAAAGACTAAACGAAAACAACAGGAAACTGACAATAACCGAAGCAAATGATTATATAAAGAAATTGTTCAGGATTACAAAGCTGGATACTCTTTTTGATGTTCTTTAGGAGGTTGTACAATGACTGACAACAATAAAACCATAAAGTTTGAAATTCCTTCAGTTAAGGACTATTCAAGGATTCTCAGACTGGCAGCAGCCGGAGCAGCAGATACCTGCGGATTTGACGTGGATATGATAGAGGATGTAAAGGTTATCGTATCGGAAGTCTTCGGCAGCATAATCGAAGCCGGTGAAAAAAGCGCTCATATGTCATTTCTTCCTGAAGCAGGCAGGCTGACGGTTGAAATATTCACATGCAGCGGCAAACCTGTCCTTGATGGAGCAAATGAAATGACATTGCCCATACTTCAGGCATTGGCAGGCAGTGTAGATGAAATAGAAAAAGGTGGACTCAGACTGGTGATGGAAAGATGACGGAAAAATTAGCCCAGGATGAAAATACCCTGTTTGAGGAGTACAAAAGAACGGGTAATATAGAGATAAGGAATATGATAGTTGAAAAATACTATTATATGGCCAAGGTGCTTGCCAATAAGTTCCTTAACAGAGGAGTTGAGTATGATGACCTGCTTCAGGTGGCATCAATGGCTCTGGTGAAGGCGGCGGAAAGATTCAAGCCTTCCATGAACAACAAGTTCTCAACCTATGCAACTCCCACAATTATTGGTGAAATAAAGAAATATTTCAGGGATAAGGCAAATACCATAAGAATGCCCAGGAAATACTACGAGATGTATCCATCCGTAAAAAACGCCTATGAATCCTTGTCCCAGGAATTCGACAAACCTCCTACACCGGAGGAAATTGCCGATATGACGGGCCATTCATCAGAAGATGTAATACAGGTCCTTGAAATGGTAAGGAGCAGCAACATTACTTCATTGGATGAGGAATTCGATGAAGAGGGTTACAACAGGATGGAGGCCGTCGGAAATGAAGACCCGGAATTTGACCGGATTGAGACACTGGATCTTTATGAACGGGCTTTGGAAGCCCTTGATGAAAATGAGAAAAAGGTAGTTTCCATGCGGTACAGACAGGGAATGAGCCAGAAAAGCATAGCAGATGAATTCGGAGTCTCGCAGATGTATATATCCAGGTTGGAGAAGAAGATTTACCAGAAAATGAGGAAAAGGCTGGAGAATGATTGAAATGGCATGCAGGCAGTATCAAATACAATCATCAACTGAATACGTATCACCTACCGTTGAATCAGTAATTGATTTCATAAAAAGTGAGACCAGTCTGACGGTCTGTGAATGTATAAGGGATATAAAGGTTGTATTGAATGAGTTGCTGGCAAATGCAATTATACACGGGAACGGTAGTCTTGTTGAAAAACCAGTTGACCTTAAGATTGAAGTCTTATCCGATAGGATAACAGTCAAGATAACCGACAGGGGACCTGCGTTCAAGCCTGCCGGGGATGAAGAAGCAGACATCCTTAATGAAAACGGCAGGGGAATAAGCATTTGTCACATTCTATGCAGGAAACTTGATTACTCATTTGAGGAAGGAAAGGGAAATTCCGCTACTGCGGTTTTTTATATTAAAGATGAGGGAGGATGATTTTATGACAAAACTAAGAGAAATGTATTATTGCAAGCTTTGCGGAAATCTTGTTGAAATGACAGCCGAGGGAGCAGGGGAACTTGTTTGCTGCGGAGAGCCCATGGAGCTTCTTGAAGCAAAGACAGCTGATGACGGCAGGGAAAAACATGTGCCTGTAGTATCGGAAAAAGACGGTGGTATTTTTGTTAAGGTAGGGGATGTACCCCATCCTATGATGGAAAAACACTGGATTAATTTCATAGAGGTATTGACTGCAGATATGGTTATCCGAAAGGAACTCAAGGCAGGAGAAGCACCTGAAGCATGGTTCAATGTGAAACCTGAGGATGTTGTTGCCGTAAGGGAATACTGCAATCTTCATGGTCTTTGGGCTGTGAAATAATACAGTTTCAATCATACCGGCCCGTAAAATGCGGGTCGGTTTGTTGTTTTGTTTGATAAGAAAAATCTTGACATGACATGGGGTTTGTGTTACTTTATATTTTGCTTGAGAAGGGTTTCTTTTTTTTTGTAAAAAACAGGAAACATCCGGAGGTTTAAAATGAGAGACAAAATAACATTGGCATGCACCGAGTGCAAGAGCAGAAACTATACAACGCGCAAGAATAAGAAGACAACTCCTGATAGGATTGAGATTCGTAAGTACTGCAAATTCTGCAAAAAGCATACAGTGCACAAGGAAACCAGATAAACTAAGGAGATAACTATGGCAACTGCAAAGAAAAACAGGTTCACAGGTTTCTTCAGGGAAATATTCCAGGAACTTAAGAAAGTTGCATGGCCCACCAGGGAACAATTGATCAGAAACACGGTAACCGTGCTGACAGTATGCGCTATCATAGGTTTGATCATCTGGATGTTTGACTGGGGTCTATCAGCACTAGTGAATAACCTGCTGAAATAATAATGACTGGAGTCATATAATGATTTTAGAAGAAAACAACGACCAGGTTGTTGAAGAAAACGCAGATACCGTCGATGAAAATGAGAAAAAGGTAAGTGACGATGCCAAGTGGTATGTAGTACATACCTATTCCAGTTATGAAAACAAAGTCAAGGCAAACCTTGAAAAAATAGTTGAAAACCGCGGGATGCAGGAATATATAGTGGATGTTGTTGTTCCCATGGAAGAAGTAATTGAAGACAAGGGCGGAAAAAGGAAAGTCACTTTCAAGAAGATTTTCCCGGGATATGTTCTTGTCAAAATGATAATGAGTGACGAGTCCTGGTATGTGGTAAGAAACACCAGGGGTGTCACAGGTTTTGTAGGACCTTCGGCAAAACCGGTTCCTCTTTCAGAAGAGGAAGTCAAATCCATGAGGCTTGAAGGTGTTGAAACTGTCGTAGATTTCAATGTGGGAGACAATGTCAGAGTTATAGACGGTCCCCTTGAAAACTTCGTTGGAACCGTTGAAGAGGTACACGGCGACAGAAGAAAAGTTAGGGTACTTATCTCAATGTTCGGCAGGGAAACCCCCGTTGAGCTTGAGTATGGACAGATACAGATAATTCTTTAGGCTAAAGAAATGGGAGGTGGATTATGGCCAAGAAAATAATAGGTCTGATTAAACTGCAGATACCTGCAGGAAAAGCAACCCCGGCTCCACCGGTAGGACCAGCTTTAGGACAGCATGGTGTTAATATCATGGGATTCTGCAAGGAGTTCAATGAAAAGACCCGCAAGGACATGGGACTAATCATCCCCGTAGTTATTACGGTCTATGCGGACAGGTCTTTTACATTCATTACAAAGACTCCCCCCGCAGCAGTTCTATTGAAGAAGGCATGCAATCTTGAAAGCGCTTCCGGTGTACCGCATTTGGAAAAAGTTGCAACTATTTCCAGGGAAGAAGTAAGGAAGATTGCAGAACTCAAGATGCCTGACCTGAATGCAGGAAGCATCGAAGCAGCCATGAGTATGGTAGCAGGAACTGCAAGGAGCATGGGTATCGTTGTCGAAGACGAATGATGCCTTAAGTGGGAGGGACTGATGTCCCGGATAAAGCAAACCACAGGGAGAATTGATTATGAAAAGAGGAAAGAAATACAGGGAAAGTGAAGCATTGTATGATAAGGCTCAGCTTTATGATGCAGCAGATGCCCTGGAACTTGTAAAGAAGACATCAAAGGCGGCATTTGATGAAACAGTTGAAATTCATATAAAACTTGGTGTTGACTCAAGGCACGCTGACCAGCAGGTCAGGGGAGCTGTTGTGCTTCCCCATGGAACAGGTAAATCTGTAAGAGTACTTGTTTTTGCAAAAGGTGAAAAGGCAACTGATGCTGAAAATGCCGGCGCGGACTATGTAGGTGCAGAGGATTTGTCAGACAAGATCAAGAATGAAAACTGGATGGAATTCGACGTAGCCATTGCAACCCCGGACATGATGGGTGTTGTAGGTCGTATAGGAAGGATCCTTGGACCAAAGGGTCTGATGCCTAACCCGAAAGCCGGAACAGTTACCATGGATGTAGCCAAGGCAGTAAATGATGCCAAGGCGGGTAAAATCGAGTACAGACTTGACAAGGCAAATATCATTCACTGTTCTATAGGAAAAGTTTCCTTTGAAACAGAAAAACTGGTTGAAAACTTCAGAACTCTGCTGGATGCCATTGTAAAGGCAAAACCGGCAGCTTCAAAGGGAAAATATCTCAGAAGTGTTGTTGTAGCATCAACCATGGGACCGGGCGTTAAGGTCAACGCACAAAAAATACTTGATTAGTATAGCGGCATGATGTATAATGCTGCTTGCAATTGAATATCGCTTACCGTAGACAGCAGGTGCTTTATGGCATAATGGGAAACCGCCCGCCTAGGTGAAGGAATTAAATCAAAAGGTTTATCCTCGCTTGTCACGGCAAGCGGGGATTTTTAAATCCAGCGGGTAAAGGCATACCGTTATCAAGCCTAATAAAACAAGGAGGTAAACCGAATGCCCAGTGATAAGATATTGGAAAAGAAAAAACAGCAGGTCATTGAAATGCGTGATAAGATTTCCAATGCAGGTTCAGTTGTTCTTGCCGATTACAGGGGAGTTACTGTTGAGCAGGACACGAATATGAGGGCAATCCTCAGGGAAAAAGGCGTTGACTACAAGGTTGTGAAAAACAACATTCTGCGTCATGCCATAGAAGGAACGGAATTCGAAGGATTCAAGGAACATCTGGTAGGACCTACTGCCATGGCAGTAAGTGATGACGAAGTGACACCTGCAAAGGTACTCTTTGATTTTGTAAAGAAAATTGATGCATTTGAATTCAAGGCCGGTGCAGTGGACGGAAAAGTCATTGATGTAGATGGAATAATGGCTCTTGCAAAACTGCCGTCCAAGGAAGAACTTATTGCCAAGATGCTCGGAAGCATGAATTCACCTATATCAGGTCTGGCAAATGTATTGAACGGAACAATAAGAGGTTTGGTAGTGGCTTTGAACGCCATTGCAGAACAAAAACAAAACGAAGCATAAGCATATTGTAAATTAATGGAGGATTGTTAAAATGAGTGAAAAACTTGAAAAATTAATGGAAGAAATCAAAGGCTTGACAGTACTTGAACTGTCTGAGTTCGTAAAGGCTCTCGAAGAGGAATTCGGCGTTTCAGCAGCAGCACCCGTAGCCGTAGCAGCAGCAGGCCCTGCAGCAGGCGGAGAAGCAGAAGCTGAAGAAGAAAAGACAGAATTTGATGTAATTCTCAAAGAAGTCGGCGCAGAAAAGATCAAAGTTATCAAAACCGTCAGGGAAGTAACAGGACTCGGTCTCAAGGAAGCCAAGGAAGTTGTTGATACAGCTCCAAGCACAGTCAAGGAAGGCATCGAAAAAGATCTTGCAACTGAAATCGAAGAAAAGTTCAAGGCAGTCGGCGCTACAGTAGAAATCAAATAATTGAATTTGAACTGAAAAAAAGGGATTGGTTTGAAACCGGTCCCTTTTTTGTTGCAATTAACCTACGACGAGTCAAAGGGACAATCCATGGAATTGATGTATAATGCATATAATGATGTAAAGGGAGAAAACATGATTTGAGGCTCAGGGAATTACCTGTCTGGAAGAAAAACCTTATAGCAGTATGGATAACGCAGTTTCTCTCAATAATGGGGTTTGCTTTCTGTGTTCCTGTTTTACCCTACTATATTCAGGAACTAGGTATAACGGATCCCGATACAATCAAACTGTATACCGGCCTGATTTCATTCCTTCCTGCGATATCCCTTGGAATAATGGCCCCGGTATGGGGAGCCGCTGCAGATCGTTTCGGGAAAAAGATTATGCTTCTTCGGGCAATGTTCTTTGCATTCTTTATTCTTCTCGCTCTTGGGTTTGCTGTAAATGCTACACAGATACTTTTAATAAGGCTGGTACAGGGGTTGCTCACAGGAACTGTGGCTGCCTCGTATTCTCTTATTGCAGCAGGAACTCCTGATGACAGAATGTCTTATGCACTTGGGATAATTGCATCGTCAATATTCATAGGTAATTCGTCAGGACTTGCCCTTGGGGGAATAATTGCAGATGCAGTGGGTTATCGTACGAGTTTCTTCATAGGAGCAGCGATGATGCTGGCCGGACTTGTTTTCGTAATGGTTGCAGTAAAGGAAATCAAAGGCATATCTGTTTCAAAAACCGGTGTTCCCAAAGTCCGGGGTATACGCAATAAACTTAAGGCACTCAAAACCTTCGCACCTGTTGCCGTTGCAATCCTTCCCATGGTATTCATGGTAAGGGTTACAAGAACAATATCCGACCCGTATATCCCCATATATATTCAGGAAATCAGGAATGCACTTGAGGGCTCTGCATCCATATCAGGTATTGTAAGGGCCGTGGCAAGTATAGCTACAGCACTGGCCGGTATTTTTATTGTAAGACTCGGTGACAAATTCAACAGATATGTATTGTCAGCAATACTATTAACAATAGGTGCTGCCTTTGCCGTACCCCTCTATTTTACAAACAGCCTTGTCCTTTTCACTCTTTTCAATTTCGTGGTATTTCTTTCAATAGGAGGAGTTGACCCGATTATCAGTTCCCAGGCAAGTATAATGGTGACATCGGAAAAAAGAGGCGTACTGTTCGGTCTTATAACCATGGTTGGCAGTTTTGGGTGGGCAGTATCCCCGATGATCGGAAGTTTTATTTCAATAAGGTTCTCTACAAAAAGTATCTTCCTTACATTTTCAGCAATGATGCTTATGACTGCATTAGTGTCATTGGCAATATACACATTCAGAAAAAAATCCGGAACAATACCGAATAATTAACTATGCCATACTTTTAGGAAAGCCGGGCAGTGGTATAATAAATTTATAAATCCATGAGGTGAATTATGAGCTACAAAGAAATTTACAGGGAATGGCTTGAAAAAGCTGATGCAGATACCGTTGAAGAATTGAAGGCAATTGAAGGAAATGATGAAGAAATAGAAGACAGGTTCTACAAGACACTTGAATTCGGTACAGCCGGACTCAGGGGAATAATGGGAGCCGGAACCAACAGGATGAACAAATATGTCCTGATGCAGGCAACAAAAGCACTTGCTGATGTCATAATTGAGGCAGACGGTAAGGAGAAGGGAGTTGCCATAGCACATGACTGCAGGATAAACTCCCGTGTCTATGCAAAAACATGTGCTGCCATCTTCTCGTCAAAAGGAATAAAGACATATATATTCGAAGATCTTAGACCCACTCCTGAACTTTCTTATGCCATAAGGAAACTTGGGACGATATCCGGTGTAAATGTAACAGCCAGTCATAACCCCCAGGCATACAACGGATACAAGGTATATTGGGAGGAGGGGTCACAGATCCTGGATGATGTAGCAGAAAAAATACTTTCAAAGATAAGCGAAATCCCTATGTTTGACAGTTCGGGAGTTCCTGATTTTGATGAAGAATACAAAAAAGGGCTTATAACCATCATCGGTGAAGAGATGGACAGTATGTTCCTTGATGAAATAAAGGGCCTGGCACTGAACGAAGAAGGAATTGACAAAAGCGTAAGTGCTGTTTACACACCGCTCAACGGAACAGGAGCAATACTGGTCCCCAGAATACTTAAGGAACGGGGTTTCAATCATATAGTAACGGTGGATGAGCAGATGGAACCGGACGGAAGATTTCCAACCACTCCATATCCGAATCCCGAGGACTTTTCAACATTCAGGCTGGCCCTTGAATATGCTGAAAGACATGACTCTGAAATTGCCGTTGCAACTGATCCTGATGCAGATAGGATTGCAATCGCAATAAGAGATGACTCCGGTAAATTCATTTCCATGAACGGAAACCAGACAGGAGCATTATTGCTGCAATATATATTGGAACAGAGAAATCTAAAGGGGATGGATTCAGATAAGGATGCCATGATTACAACAATTGTAACAGGGGATCTTGGCAAGGTTATATCAAGAAAATATGGACTTAAGGTATATGAAACGCTTACCGGGTTCAAGCATGTATGCGGAAAAGCAAATGAATTTGAGAAAACAGGCGAAGCAATATATGTCTTTGGATATGAGGAAAGCATAGGATATTGTCCTGAAACATTTACAAGGGACAAGGATGCAGTCAGTACGGCTATGCTTTTGTTTGAAATGGCTGCATATTACAAGGCCAGGGGAAAGAAGCTTTATGATTTGCTTATGTCCATATATGAAGAACACGGGCATTACAGGGAGTCCCAGTTCTCAATTGCGTACAAGGGTGCAGACGGAGCTGAACTGAAGGAAAAGGTAATGGAACAGTGGAGACTTGGTTATCCCAAGGAATTGGCAGGTGAAAATCTCTTGAAGGTTACTGACTATCTGACATCTGTTTCAACTGATCTTGCCACAGGAGAAGAAAAAGAAGTTGAAATCCCCAAATCCGATGTCCTTAAATACACGTTTGACGGCGGAACCTGGTATGCCGTAAGACCTTCGGGTACTGAACCAAAGCTTAAGGTATATATCTACACAGTAAGGGGCAGCGAGGAGGAGGCATTGAAAGTGTTAGGAGATATTGAAAGCACTCTCAGGGATAAGATAGGAGAGTTTGAAAAAGCCTGAATCTCTAATGATTCAATTTATTGCACTGCTGGACTGTAACCTGCTTTCAAATGCAGCGGTTCGTTTGCTGCCAAGCTCCAGTCATTCAGACTGGTGATCGAAGGTGAATTAATTCACCTTCTTTTTGAATGCTGTTTTTTCTTTCAGGTCTATCTCCTTACCTATATGACAAGATGGAAGGATACAATCCTTTATACCTTATTTTTCCAAATCCAGCTGGAATCTTATAGAACTTTTGATTTTTTCTTTTATAACGTTATTTGTTATTTCTCCAGTTGCTGTAATAAGCCTTTTTCTGGATATTGTTCTGATTTGATGTGCCATAACAATGGAATCCTTCAATAAACCAGAATCACTTTTTGAAAGAAGATATTCATTTGGATAAACTTTTCGCCCTTTATATGATGTCAGGGGAAGAACGGTCAGAATCGGGAGGGTTTGGTTCACCACTTCATCGGATATAACCAGTACAGGTCTTTTTCCTGCCTGCTCACTACCAATTACAGGATTCAGATCTGCAATGAAAATTGTCCACTGGTATTTTACCAATTTTCATTGCCTCCATTGTTTTCACTATCTGAATACCTATATGCATTGGTTGTTTCATTTATATCATTAAGAAGGAGCTTGTCAGAGGAAGCTTCTTTCATAATTTCATAATTAAGCATCTTTTCCTTCATCTTGAAATAGTTTTCCAAAGCATCTCTTATTCCTGCATTCATGGAAGGAATGATGTCTTTTCTGGAATACTCCCTAAGCTTTTCAATATAGTCTTCAGGAAGCGAAAACGTAATGTTTTTTAATCTCGAGCGCATAAATATATCCTTTCAGTATCACTATTGTATCATTACAATAAAAAAATACAATAATAAAATATTGTTAATTTATGAAGTTTGATCCATTTGCCATGAAACAAGGGGGTACCTTCCACTTTCCCTGAAACCAAGTTTCTCCGCCAGATTCTGTGATGCGGTATTATAGTCGTAGCAGTCCCAATGGGGAAGACCGTTTCTTCTATAGCATTCCTTTATATACTCATAAGCCAGCGCATAACCGATCCCTTTCCTTCTGTGCTCTTTTGATGTCTCTATATTAATTTCATAGAAACCGCCTGAATCAGAGACTGCCCCGCAGACACCCAAAAACTCTCCGTCGGAACCATGGGCTATTGTCCCGAACACTTTTTTCAGGAATACTTCGTAGGTTTCCCAGAACATCTCACATTCGTTCCTTACAAACTCATGAATAAAATGTTCCCGTTCAATGTAAGAAACAGCAATATCATCACTGAGTTTCGGACTCGGAGCATTATAAAACAAATTCTTATCATGTTCCCAGGAAATTCTATTGTATCTCCTGATCTTACCCAACTCCGTTTCCAATATTTCAGAAACACTTTCGGGACAGTGGGCAAATTCAACCACATTGTTATAATCTCGCTCACTCCTGTAGGCTAGGGCTGCTTCAGCCATCTCACGGCTTTCATGCTCATCAGGTACAGTGCCGGTGTACTGTAGGAATCCTATATAGTTATGAAAAACCAGGGCTTTTGCAGGATCAGCGGTATCATCAACCAGGGCATATCCTCTGAAAGTTCCGTCAAGCACTCCCAATGTAATAGGATAATCGAGAGGTTCCATTTTAAGCAGCTTAATTATTTTTTTCAGTTTTTTTCCTGATATATATTCCATAAATTCCTCCCTTAGCCCGGCTTAACATGATTTTATCAAAAAAACCTAAAAATGGCAGAAAAAAAGCAAGTGAAGACACTTGACAAAACTTTATCACACTGATAGAATTGTAAACTGCGCTAGTTTGTGCTAATACACAGCCGCACCCACCCAAAGGAACGACATATTTGCACGTAACAGGGTGTTTACAATGTGGATTATAGCATGTTGATACAGGTTTTGCAAGATTACGGACAGCACAGGCGCATAACAGCAATGCAAAAGCTGTTGAATCAGGAAATTTTATGAGGTGAAATTACATGATGCATCCCGTAAAGTTAGGTACTAATGAGCGCATGAGCTTTTCTAAAATCAAAGAAGTGCTCGAGATGCCTAATCTTATTGAAATCCAAAAAAAATCCTATGAATGGTTTCTTGAAGAAGGGCTTAAGAACGTTTTTATTGACGTTTCGCCCGTTACGGATTACACAGGCAATCTGGTACTGGAATTCGTAGATCACAGGATAGATGAAGAACCGAAATATTCAGTGCAGGAGTGCAAGGAGAGGGATACTACATATCAGGCTCCCCTTAAGGTCAGGGTAAGGCTTATCAACACGGAGACCGGAGAAATAAAGGAACAGGAAATTTTCATGGGCGACTTTCCGCTCATGACTCCTACAGGTACTTTCATAATAAACGGTGCCGAAAGGGTAATCGTCAGCCAGCTGGTAAGATCTCCGGGTGTTTACTATGATGTAAAAACCGATAAGACGGGTAAGAATCTTTATTCAAACACGGTGATTCCCAACAGGGGAGCATGGATTGAATATGAAACAGATTCAAAAGGTGTATTCCATGTCAGGATTGACAGGACAAGGAAGCTGCCCATAACTGTTCTTATAAGAGCTCTCGGCTATGGTACTGACCAGGAAATAACAGACTTGCTTGGGGAAGATGAATTGCTTGAAGCCACATTCGCAAAGGATGCTGGAAAATCAGTGGATGACGGCCTTTTTGAAATATATCACAGACTGAGACCGGGCGAACCTCCCACGAAGGAAAGCGCAACTACACTCTTTAACAATATGTTCTTTGAACCGAGAAGATACGACCTTGCCAGGTTCGGAAGATACAAATTCAACAAGAAGCTTTCCATATCAAGAAGGGTAAGTGGTCTTGTTTCTGCTGAAAATATTGCCAATCCTGAAACAGGCGAAGTCATTGTTGCAAAGGGAGAGAAAATAAATCCTGAAGCAGCCCTTGATATCGAATGCTGTGGCATCAATGAAGTAATGGTTGAAGCGGAGGAAAAGGCTGTTAAGGTCATAGGAAACATGACAGCAGAGATTTCCCGTTTCGTTGACTTCAACTACAAGCAGTACGGTTTGAGCGAAAAAGGTGATTACCGGGTCATAACTGAAATCCTCAGCGAAAATTCTGATGAAGAAGAAATAAAGAAAGCATTCCTGCTCAGAAGACATGATATATGTCCCAAGAACATAACCAGGGAAGACATCATTGCATCAGTAAGTTATTTGCTGAATCTTTCATATGGAATCGGTAACACTGATGACATAGACCATCTCGGCAACAGAAGGATTCGTGCCGTCGGAGAACTTCTCCAGAACAAGTTCAGAATCGGATATGCCAGAATGGAAAGGGTCATACGCGAAAGAATGACCATTCAGGATATAGACATTGCAACACCGCAGGCCCTGATTAATACCA
>Ga0180430_10003052_pt1 | contig 14624 bp, 10 predicted proteins | sample SS_ome_9_FD_132999 | JGI IMG/M metagenome (GOLD analysis project Ga0180430, IMG submission 132999) | Hypersaline lake sediment archaeal communities from the Salton Sea, California, USA - SS_1_S_2 metaG | ecosystem: Environmental > Aquatic > Non-marine Saline and Alkaline > Hypersaline >... | reverse complement strand
GATCCAGGAGATCCAGGCAACTACCGGCACTACCATCACCATCGAAGAAGAAGGAAACAAGGGACTGGTGGATGTATTTGCCTCCAATAAAGATTCCATTGATGCCGCCATGTCAAGGATCAAGGGCATTATCGCCGTTCCTGAAGTAGACACGGTATACGACGGCGTGGTGAAAAGCATTCAGCCTTACGGTGCTTTCGTTGAGATTCTTCCGGGTAAAGACGGGCTGCTCCATATCTCAGAGATCGAATGGCGTCGTCTGGAAAAAGTCGAGGAGGTACTGAAAGAAGGTGATAAGATCCAGGTCAAGCTGATCGGGGTTGAGCCCGGCTCAGGAAAACTAAAGCTTTCCAGGCGTGCACTGCTTCCCAAACCTGAAGGTTACACGGAACCCGAAAGAAGGGAACGCGGCAGCAACCACAACAGGGACAGGCGCGATAACCGCGACCGCAGGGACAACCGCGACCGCCGCGATAACCGCGACCGCAGGGATAGCCGTGACCGCAGGGATCACAGTGATAACGACAGAGATTAAGAACACAACCTTTTAAAAAAAGCCGCTTCAAACCTTGTTTGAAGCGGCTTTTTTCTGAATGTCAGCACCGTAAGAAATATTTTACCTGGAAAAGAGCGTACCTGTGTGGTGGTTCATATCCTTTCTCCTGACCCAATATGGATTGCATGCCAGGTTCCAGGTCACTAAAAAATAATTTTTAAAATACTTGTCCGGACCTGAATTGTTGGGACAAGTTGCTTATTTTTACGCACAATTTTAATCGCGTACGTGAATTTCAATTACCTGGTCATAGAAGGAAATATCGGTGCCGGGAAAACCTCCCTGGCAACAAGGCTGGCGGAAGAGTCCAATGCGAAACTCATCCTCGAACAATTCGCTGAAAATCCTTTCCTTCCCAAATTTTACAAGGAACCCGACAGGTACGCCTTCCCGGTGGAGCTTACCTTCCTCGCCGACAGGTACGCACAACTTAAGAACGAAATCAACCCGAGAGACCTCTTCCAATCGAAAACAATCAGCGACTACTACTTTGTCAAATCGCTGATATTCAGTAGAAAAACATTGAAAGACGATGAATACTCCCTCTATAAAAGACTTTTTTCGATTATCCAGCAACAACTGACAAAACCTGATATTTATGTCTACCTGCATGTGACAACAGAACGGTTACTTGAAAATATAAGGACACGGGGAAGAAACTATGAATCGGATATCACCGCAGCATACCTCGAAGAGATCCAGCAAAGCTATTTCGATTATATCAGATCACATCCTGAAATGACCTTTCTCATACTGGATATAAATATGATTGATTTTGTGAACAACAATGACGATTATCAAAAAGTGAAAAGTGCTATTTTTGATCGGGATCATAAGCCTGGTACGAACAGGATAATCCTATAGAATTCGACTGTAAACACTTATTTATTTTAATTTTATCAAAAACATTAGTAAATTTGTAGTTGAGAGAACTTTTGCGAATACAATTTTAAACAAAAACAAATAACCAGATCGCTATGAAAAAAATTAAAAACTCCGCTCTTATTATTCTTGCAGCAGCTGTTCTCAGCAGTTGTGGCGGCCTTAACAAAATGGTTAAGGAGGCCGACCAGGTGGCTTACAAGGTAACCCCCGAGGTGCTTGAAATGCACGGTGGTGAGGTAGACGTTGCCGTTGAGGTAACCTATCCGGCAAAGTACTTCAACAAAAAAGCCATTCTTACCTTGACTCCCGTTGTCAAGTATGCAGGAGGAGAAACTGAACTCGATCCCATCGTAGTTCAGGGTGAAGACGTGACTGAAAACAACAAGGTAATCAGTTATGACACCGGAGGAAAAGAAAAAGTATCAGATTCATTTGATTATGCAGAGGAAATGATGCGCTCCGAACTGGTTGTAAGGATCTCTGGTGAAGCAAAAGGTAAAACAGTCCAGTTCGACGATGTGAAACTGGCGGATGGAATCATCGCAACCCCCAACCTGGTGGATGTTGACCCCAAATTGATCGCTTTCAGTGATAATTTCAAAAGAATTGTTCCGGATGAATATGTTACTGATATCAAGTATGTCATCAACAGGGCAGATGTACGCAGGTCAGAAACCAGCAAAGAGGATGTGCAGGGACTTACTGAATATCTGAAAAAAGCAGATGAAAATGACAGGATCGAACTGAAAAATGTGAAAATCTCTGCCTATGCTTCTCCCGATGGAGAATATGATTTCAACGACAAGCTTTCGGGAAAACGCCAGGCTTCTGCAGACAAATACCTGAAAAGCGAGATCAAAGGTGCAAAAATCAGCGTAGCTGATGAACTCTTCTCCCTGCTGGCAACACCCGAAGACTGGGAAGGATTTAAAGAACTGATGCAGGCTTCTGACATACAGGACAAAGAGATGATCCTCCGTGTACTGAGCATGCATTCTGATCCCGAAGTCCGCGAACAGGAAATCAGGAACATCACCGCAGCTTTCGAAGAGATCAAGGAGGAAATTCTTCCCGACCTGAGAAGATCGAAATTCACAGTCGCTGTGGAGAAGATTGGCTGGAGTGACGAAGAACTGAAAGAACACTGGAACAACAATCCTGAGAAACTGAATCTCGAAGAGTTGCTCTATACGGCTACCCTTTATGAGGACATGGAAACAAAGGCTGATATCTACAAAAAAGCCATTGCTGAACATCCCAAGTGCCTGCGCGCCCATAACAACTTCGGATGGACCCAGTTCGAGCTTGGTAATATCAATGCAGCTGAAGCATCATTCCTCGCTGCAAAAGAGATGAAAGACCACGATATCATCAACAATAACCTGGGTGCAGTTGCACTGGTAAAAAATGATGTTGAAAAAGCCAATGAACTCTTTACTTCAGCACTGGGTGCAGGTGACCAGGTAAACTTTAACCTCGGCATCATCAACATTATTGAAGGTGAGTATGGCAAAGCACTGAATTACCTGGGCAATGAGCCGTCCTTCAACAAGGCACTTGCACAATACCTGAACGGTGACGACCAGAATGGTTACAGATCAGCTGTTAATCTTACAGAGGAAACTGCACAGCAGTACTATCTTGTTGCTGTAATTGCTGCATCACAGGACAAAGATGACGTTGCGCTGGAAAACCTGAAGGTGGCTGTTGCAAAAGATGCTTCCCTGAAGGAGCGGGCCAAAAAAGACCTCGAATTTGCTGACTTGTTTGAAAATGCTGAATTCAAGTCAATCGTTGACTAAGAACTTGAAACTTTAATAAATTCAAAAGAGGCTGCCTTTTCGGACAGCCTCTTTTTTTTGCTACCTGCCTGTACCTGATCAACCGATGGTCACTGATAATTTTCTGAAAAACTCCCAGATGACAATACCGGCAGAAACAGACACATTCAACGAATGCTTGGTTCCGTACTGCGGAATCTCTATGCAGTGATCACTCATGTCAACTATGGCCTGCTCCACACCACGTACTTCATGACCAAAGACCAGGGCATACTTCTCTCCCACTTCCACAGGGAATGATTCCAGCATGATACTCTGCTCTGCCTGCTCAATGGAACAGACCGTATACCCGTCCCTTTTCAGCTGGACCAAAGCATCCCCGGTGTGCGGAAAATACTGCCAGTCCACCGATTCTGTCGCACCAAGCGCAGTCTTATGGATCTCCTTGTGAGGAGGAACGGCAGTGATCCCGCATAAACAGACCGATTCAACCCGGAAAGCATCAGATGTCCGGAATACCGAGCCGGTATTGTTCATGCTTCTTATATTATCGAGTACAATAACAACCGGGATCTTTGCTGCAGATTTGAATGCCGCCACCTCCATCCGGTGCAGTTCTTCATTCATAAGCTTTCTCATAGCGCTGCTTTTTACGAAAATACTGAATATAAATCGCACTATCCCGGGAAAAAAACAATAATTTTGTTACAAAGAATGCTAATTACAAGAATATGAACATCCACGAATACCAGGGAAAAGAAATACTAAAACAGTTTGGAGTAAGTGTGCCGCTGGGGTTTGTAGCTGAAACCCCGGAAGAAGCAGTAGCAGCAGCCAATAAGATACATGAAGCCACCGGGGCAGATACCTTTGCCGTGAAAGCACAGATCCATGCCGGTGGGCGCGGGAAAGGGGGTGGAGTCAAAATTGCCAGAAGCATCAATGAAGTGAAGACGCATGCGGAAGCGATCCTTGGCATGACCCTGGTTACACATCAGACCGGACCGGAAGGAAAACTGGTGCGCAAAATCCTGATCGAGCAGGGCATCTATTACCCTGGTGAATCAGAACCGGAAGAATTCTATATGAGTGTCTTGCTCAACAGGGGGAGCGGGCGGAATATCATCATGTATTCCACCGAGGGAGGAATGGATATCGAATCCGTGGCAGCGCAGACCCCGCACCTGATTTTCAGGGAAGAGATTGATCCTGCCGTTGGAATCCAACCCTTCCAGGCCAGGAAGGTGGCCTTCAACCTTGGCGTAAGCGGGAATGCATTCAAACAGATGGTGAAATTTGTAACCAATCTTTACAATGCCTACGAAGGATCAGATGCTTCGCTGTTCGAAATCAATCCGCTTTTCAAGACTTCCGACAACCTCATTATGGCCGCAGATGCAAAGGTGAATATCGACGATAACGCATTGTACCGGCATCCCGAATATGCAGCAATGAGGGATATCCACGAAGAAGATCCTACCGAAGTGGAGGCAGGCAAGTTCAACCTCAACTTCATCAAACTCGACGGTAACGTTGGGTGCATGGTGAACGGGGCTGGACTGGCCATGGCCACCATGGACATCATCAAGCTATCGGGAGGACAACCCGCTAATTTCCTGGATGTGGGCGGTACAGCCAATGCGGAAACAGTAGAGGCCGGATTCAGGATCATTCTGAAGGACGAACATGTCAAAGCGATCCTGATCAATATCTTCGGGGGGATCGTCAGGTGTGACCGCGTTGCACAGGGAGTCGTTGATGCATACAGGTCCATCGGAGACATCCCGGTACCCGTGATCGTACGGCTGCAGGGTACCAATGCAGAAGAAGCAAAAGTACTCATCGATGCATCCGGCCTGGCCGTTCATTCTGCAATCAGCCTGCAGGAAGCCGCGAACAAGGTCAAGGAACTGGTTTGACCGGGAACCTGCATGAGAAGGTGAAAAATCCGGATCAGATCAGGGCAGCCCTGGACAGCAGCTCTTCCATCTGGTCGCGGATTTCAATCGCTTTCTGTCGTGCAGAAATCTCGAAACGGTTGGTAACATCGGCGTAAATAATGGACCTGCTCACGTTCACCAGCAATCCGCACTGACTGTTGTGTCCTGATTGAAAAACCTCCTCCAGGTTCCCGCCCTGGGCACCGATACCCGGAACCAGCAGGAAATGTTCAGGAATAATCTTTCGGATCTGTCGTAACTGGTCTGCTTTTGTAGCACCAACAACAAACATGGTATTTTCAGTATTCCCCCAGTCCTTTGCTGTGCTGATTACCTTCTCAAAAAGCACCTGGTCGTCGGCAGTCCTGATCTGCTGAAAATCCTGCGAACCGGCATTGGAAGTGAGCCCGAGGATAATGCTCCACTTATTCCTGAACTCCAGGTAGGGCTGGATACTGTCCCGGCCCATATAAGGAGAAAGGGTCACCGCATCAAAATCGAGGTTCCGGAAAAAAGCATTGGCATACATGCCCGATGTGTTACCAATATCACCTCTTTTAGCATCTGCAATAATAAATATTTCAGGAAAATTCTTCCTGATGTAGTTTACGGTCATTTCCAGGCTCATCCATCCTGCTGCCCCCATGGTCTCATAAAATGCCAGGTTGGGCTTATAGGCAACCACCAGGTCCTCCGTAGCATCAACGATGCGCCTATTGAATTCAAAGATAGGGTACTCCTTCTCCAGCAGCATCCTGGGGATCTTGTTGAAATCTGTATCAAGACCAATACACAGGAAACTGGTCTTCTTTTTGATATTACTGAATATTTCGGATGTAGTCATAGTGCCAGGTATTTTACTCCATACCGCTTTCCTTGAGCTTTTCAGCATTCTCGGCCATCTGGAGCTTCTCAATGATCTCGTCGATATCCCCGTCCATGATCGATGACAGGTTGTACAGGGTCAGGTTGATGCGGTGATCCGTTACCCGTCCCTGGGGATAATTATACGTTCTGATTTTGGCCGACCGGTCACCCGATGAAACCATGGTCTTTCTCTTGCCTGCGATTTCATCCATACGCTTTTGGTACTCCAGGTTATAGAGCCTGGAACGAAGTTCCTTCATTGCCTTGTCCAGGTTCTTAAGCTGCGATTTCTCATCCTGGCAGGTGACTACGATCCCCGTGGGGATGTGCGTGAGCCTGATGGCTGAATAGGTCGTGTTCACAGACTGTCCGCCCGGACCCGAAGAACAATAGGTATCTTTGCGGATGTCCTCCTGTTTTACTTCCACCTCGAAATCCTCTGCCTCGGGAAGTACGGCAACTGTTGCGGCGGAAGTATGTACCCTACCCTGGGTCTCTGTCTGAGGCACACGCTGCACACGGTGTACACCTGATTCGTATTTCATGATCCCGTATACGCCACCTCCGGATATGGCCATAATGATTTCCTTGTAGCCTCCCACAGTTCCCTCGGTGAAACTCGTGGTGGACACTTTCCACCTGCGCGTCTCGGCATACTTCAGGTACATCCTGTAGAGATCACCGGCAAAGATACTGGCCTCATCACCCCCGGTCCCGGCACGAATCTCAACAATCGCATCTTTGTCATCCTCCGGATCATTGGGTACCAGGAGAAACCGGATTTTATCCTCGAGGGGAATCCGTTGCTCATTCAAGGTTTCGAGTTCCTCCTTTGCCATCTCCCGCATCTCGCCGTCTGATTCATCGCCAATGATCTCCCTGGCACTCTCAATGTTACTGAGAAGGTTTTTGTAATTCCTGTATGCCTCGACCACTGGTTCAAGCTGACTGTACTCTTTGTTCAGCTTCACATATCTTTTCATGTCCGAGATGATCTCGGGCTGTGTGATCAGTCTTCCCACCTCCTCAAACCTGGAAGCTACTCCTTCCAGTTTATTCATTATCATATTCTCATTCATTACAATCGAAGGTTAATATTCAAACACGCCCTGTGCTGTCTTGATCGTTAATTTCTTTCTATCTGAGTCTTCCACATAACCAACGATCTTCGCATCTATGTTAAACCCTTCAGAAATTTTAACAATTTCCTTTGCCGTATCCGGATCAGTATATATCTCAAAGCGATGCCCCATATTAAACACCTGGTACATCTCCCTCCAGTCTGTCCCCGATTCCTGCTGGATCATGCCAAACAACGGGGGTATTTCAAACAGGTTGTCCTTGACAATGTGCACCTGTCCGGCAAAATGCAACACCTTGGTCTGGGCACCCCCGGAACAATGTATCAACCCGTGTATGGAATCGCGATGCGAAGCCAGTACTGAGGCAACCACAGGCGCATATGTTCTCGTTGGGGAAAGCACCAGTTTTCCGGCATCCACTCCCAGTGTCCCGATTTGATCTGTAAGCTTGTAGGATCCGCTGTAAACAAGATCAGCAGGCAACTCAGGATCAAAACCCTCCGGGTACTTTTCTGCCAGGTAATGCGAAAATACATCATGTCGTGCCGAGGTAAGGCCATTGCTTCCCATGCCCCCGTTGTATTCCTCCTCATAGGTGGCCGTTCCACTGGATGACAAGCCAACGATTACATCGCCCGGACGTATCTTGTTCTCGATGATGTCTGAACGCCTTGTCCTTGCTGTAACAGTGGAATCCACAATAATGGTACGCACCAGGTCACCAACATCAGCTGTCTCTCCGCCACTTGACCAGACAGAAATTCCAAGGTCTCGCAGGGAAGCCAGCACCTCTTCTGTTCCTCTGATGATGGCTGAGATCACTTCACCGGGCACCTTCAGTTTGTTGCGGCCAATGGTTGAACTCAGCACGATATTTTCTGTGATTCCCACACACAGGAGGTCATCCAGGTTCATCACAATGGCATCCTGGGCGATTCCTTTCCAGACCGACAGGTCCCCGGTCTCTTTCCAGTACAGGTAAGCAAGTGATGATTTGGTTCCTGCGCCATCTGCATGCATCACCACGCAGTAATCGGGATCATTGGACAAAAAATCGGGGATCACTTTGCAAAAAGCATTGGAAAACAATCCCTTATCAACGTCTCTTAATGCGTTATGCACCTCCTCTTTTGAAGAGGATACACCACGTGCCATATACCTGGAAGAAGCTCCCATACCTGTATTCATGATTGTCTGCAAAAGTACAAAATTATTGCTGAACGGGCGTACTTTCAGGTTAATGAACCACGATACAATCCCCTGACCAGGTCTGCATAAATTCAGATGACCTGAAACATGTTGGCTGGCAGCGCCTTGAAATATCCTTCAGACAGCATACATACCGGTCCGGTCAATCCCTGGTTTTAAGGAATATAATCTGTGGAAAGCACCCTGAATTCTGTTCTCCTGTTGATCTGGTGTGCTTGCTCCTGCTGTTCGACCGGCAATTGATTGATAAAACTTTCAGTGAGCACATCCCCGATTTCCAGGAAGTCATGGGATTCGCGGATCTTTTCATCCACAACTTTTGGCTGTGATTCACCGTATCCCCTTGCCATCAACCTGTCTGCAGCAATACCCTTGGAAATGAGGTAATCAACAACAGATTGTGCACGTTTCTGTGACAACTCGATATTGTCTGCCGGTGTACCCCTTGAATCCGTATGTGACATCAGTTCAATGGTAACGTTCGGGTTATCGTTCAGGGTTTCCACGAGATTATCAAGAGAGACCATCGACTCGGGCCGTAAATCCCACTTTGCAAAATCGTAAAATATATTGGGCAGTTCAATCACCCTTTCAGTCGATGAAAGGTAGACAGTAACATCAAATTCCTTGCTTTGTTCAAGGCCCTTGGTCGATTCACGGGCTTTACCTCTCAGGTAGCCTTCTTTACCTGCAATAAACACATAATCCGTAGCAGGTTTCAGCATAAACCTGAAAGTTCCGTCCTCCCCCGTTGTAGATTCGATTGTTATACCATCACTGCCAACGGCAGTCACTTTTGCACCGCTGAGTATGTTGTTGTTCTTGTCGTCACGCACCGTTCCGTTCACTGCAAATTCCAGGGGTGGCAGCACAAAAGAAAAGATTTCGTCATTGCCTCTTCCCTTGCGGCTCGAGCTGAAAAACCCCCGTTCCGAACCTGATTCAAACACGATTCCGAAATCATCTTCAACAGAATTGATCGGGGGCCGCATGTTTTCCACAACCCAGTTTCCAAGTTCGTCTTTTTTTGCTTTGTATATATCCAGGCCTCCCATCCCGATCCTGCTGTCGGAACTGAAGTAGAGTGTTCCATCGGCATGCACGAACGGGAACAACTCATTCCCCGGGGTATTGATCTCTTCTCCCAGGTTTTTTGGATCTCCCCAGGATCCGCCTTCTTTCGTCACTACCCAAATATCATTTCCCCCGATTCCACCGGGCATGTCTGAAACAAAATAAAGCGTTTGTCCGTCGGGCGATATTGCCGGATGGGCCGAAGTAATACTGTCACCAATAATATCGAGAGGTGCCGGATCACTCCACTGGGCGCCAGACCTTGAAGAAGAGTATATCTGACATGCGACCTGCTCGTTCTTGCCCATTTTGCAGCGGGTCATATAAAGTGTTGAAAAGTCGCTGGTAAAACTTACGGCTCCATCCTCAAACTCCGAATTCAGTGATTCAACAGGTACCGGGACACTCCATTTCCCCTTACGGTCCATCGTGGAAGAATAGATATCCGCAAAGCTTTCACCTGTGGCTCCGTGAATGGCTTTGCCCTCCGAATCATCCCGTGTCGAAGTAAACATCACTTCCATGTAATCTTCATTGGCATAGGCCGGACTCCAGTCGCGTTTAAAAGAATTGAAATACCGCATGTTCTCAACAATATAACCGGTAGGGTCACTTATCCATTCCTGGGTAACACGTGCAGATTCTATTCCCCAGTCGCCTCGCGGATCGTCTGGAACCAGGTCTTTATATATCCTGAACTGCTCTTCTGCCTCTTCAAATCTTTCATATCGCATCAGGGACTGCCCGTATCTCAGGTAGAGTTCAGGGCCCTGGTATTCCTGCTGCAATGCTTTCCTGTACCAGAGTGCAGCCTGCCTGGGTTCGCCGGTAATCCGGTAACACTCGGCAATCCTGAAAACGATCTCAGCCTGGCGCTCCCTGTCAGAGACTTTGCTGTAGGCTCTTTTGAACAGATCGATGGCTTTGTAATACTCTCCTGCCTCATATGCCGCGTTGGCCCTGGAGTCACGCTCCTTACGCTGGCCTTCAACCGGCTGCACTGCAGCGATCAATCCAAGAAATACCAATAAAATTATTCCCTTATGCATCATTCAGTCATTGATTACAAATATTCAATAAACCCTAAAATTACTGCTTTTTCGCATATAATAAAACGAACATATCCACCGGTTCGTGTATTCATAGTGAATAATTTACCGGCAGGAGGTGATGAACTGACCCGGCTTCGCATATGATGACCTGCTGCCATGGCATAACAGGCAGAGGCGGTGAGCACGCCGGGACCCTGTTAACATAAAGTTATTTCCTGTTGTTCGCAAAAAGTAATCAGCAGGAAAAGGATCAGTTACTGAATAAAAGCTCCCTGTATTTGGGAAGGGGCCACATTTCGTCATCCACGATCAACTCCAGTTTGTCAATGTGGTACCTGATCTTATCAAGATAAGAGAATACTTTTTCGGAATAGGCTTTGGCCCGCTTCTCGGCAGAGGCAATCTTATTGGCCGCTTTTCGTGCCTCCACCATCTCATTGACAAGGGTTTTTATTTGCGTCACCCTGTCAGATATTTCCCTGATCAGCTCCACCCTGTTACCGGAAAGCTGACCATACTCATCACCATACAGCTCCTTGAGCATGGTGACATTCTCCATGAGTACATTCTGGTATTTAACAGCAGTGGGGACAATGTGATTAATGGCCATATCGCCAAGTACCCTTGCCTCAATCTGGATCTTCATGATGTAATTCTCATACATCACTTCAACACGTGCTTCCAGTTCATGTTCTCCCAGGATACCGATTGATTTAAAAAGTTTCTTGGTAGACTCGCTTAGGAAGGCGGAGATCGATTCAGGGATATCAGTGACATTGGTTAATCCGCGCTTTTTCGCCTCCCTTACCCAGGTCTCACTATAATTGTCACCCTCAAACCGGATCGGTTTAGAGGCAATAATCAATTCCCGCAATACCTGGAAAATGGCTTCGTCCTTCTTTACCCCCTTGGCGATCAGTTTCTCAACCGATTTACTGAATTCAGTTAGCTGCGCAGCCACTGCAGCATTCAATACTGCCATGGGAGTGGCACTGTTGGCACTTCCTCCAACCGCCCTGAACTCGAAACGGTTACCTGTAAAAGCAAACGGCGATGTCCGGTTGCGGTCCGTATTGTCAAGCAAAATCTCGGGAATCTTACCGATGTCGAGTTTCAGTTCTGTTTTTTCATCCGGTGTCATTTTCCTGTTGGTCACCTGCTCCTCTATCTGGTCAAGCATTTTCGAAACTTCGGTACCCAGGAAACATGACAAAATTGCCGGTGGAGCCTCGTTTGCACCAAGCCTGTGCTGGTTGGTTGCAGTGAGGATACTCGCACGCAACAGGTCCTGGTGATCATACACCGCTTTAATCGTATTCACGATAAAGGTAAGGAACTGCAGATTCGATTTAGGATTCTTTCCCGGTGAATGTAAAATTACTCCGGTATCCGTGGAAAGTGACCAGTTGTTATGCTTACCGGAACCATTAATGTCCTTAAAAGGTTTTTCGTGGAAAAGTACCCTGAATCCATGGTGCCGCGAGATCCGCTTCATCAGCTCCATGGTCAGCACATTCTGATCCACTGCGAGGTTACACTCACTGAAAATAGGTGCCACCTCGTACTGGTTGGGCGCAACTTCATTGTGCCTGGTTTTAATGGGAATCCCAAGCTTGAGTGCCTCGTATTCAAGCTCTTTCATGAATGCACTCACACGCTCCGGGATGGACCCGAAATAGTGGTCATCCAACTGCTGGTCCTTGGCCGAGGCATGCCCCATCAGGGTTCTGCCTGTAAGTGCAAGATCGGGCCTGGCGTAATAAAGGGCTTCGTCAATAAGGAAAAATTCCTGCTCCCATCCGAGATTGGCCCTGACACTCCCCACGTTTTTATCGAAATACTGGCATACCTCGGTGGCTGCCTTATCAATGGCATTCAGTGCCCTGAGCAGCGGGGTTTTATGATCGAGTGCCTCGCCCGTGTAAGAAATGAAAATCGTTGGTATACTGAGTGTGTCACCAATCACGAACGCAGGTGAAGAAGGATCCCATGCAGTATATCCCCTGGCTTCGAATGTATTACGTAATCCGCCGCTTGGGAATGATGACGCATCTGGTTCCTGCTGTGCAAGTGCCTTTCCGGAGAAAGATTCCACAACACTTCCGTTATCAGTGTATTCAAGAAACGAATCATGCTTTTCTGCAGTTCCTCCTGTCAATGGCTGGAACCAATGCGTATAATGTGTGGCACCCAGTTCCACCGCCCAGGCTTTCATCCCGATAGCAACCGCATCAGCCATCTTCCTGTCAATCGGGGTACCACGCGAAATCGCTCGTTTTACATGATCATATGCCTCCCGCGAGAGGTAATTCTGCATCTTCACATCATCAAATACATTTCTTCCAAAATATTCTGAAATACTTTTTGCAGGTGGTGTCACCTCAACAGGCTTCCTGTGGTTGACGGTTTCAAGGGCTGAAAAACGGATCAGTGCCATAAGTTCATTTTTAAGATTTGGCGCAAGTTACAGTTAAAACATCATTTCTGAAAGAAGACCCCCCCGATTTTTTGGGTTGAAAATAAAATAAGGGGTGCCTGTCAAAACAAGCACCCCTGAAAATATAAAACCAGTATCGGTTGATCAGATGACTTCAGCTTTCTTTACTGATTTAACAATAACTGATGCTACCTTGTAGGGATCTGCATTTGAAGCCGGTCTCCGGTCTTCCAGCCGCCCTTTCCAGCCAGCTTCAATAGTGGATATGGGAATCCTGATGGATGCTCCACGGTCAGAAACACCGTAAGAGAATTTATCAATTGATTGTGTCTCGTGCGCTCCTGTCAGGCGCTCATCATTATCAGCTCCATATACATCGATGTGTTCCTTGATATGCTTCCCAAATTCTTCGCAGATGGCAGTGAACAATTTCTCACCACCCTGCTCACGCATTGCGCCGTTTGAAAAATTCGCATGCATACCGGAACCATTCCAGTCACCTTTTACAGGTTTTGGATGGATGTTGATACGCACTCCATATTTTTCTCCAACCCGCTCTGCAAGGTACCTGGCCACCCAGACCTGGTCACCGGAAGCTTTTGCACCTTTCGCGAAGATTTGATATTCCCATTGCCCTTTCATCACTTCCGCATTGATTCCCTCAATATTCAGCCCGGCTTCAATACAGCCATCGAGGTGCTCTTCAACGATATTACGTCCAATATTAAATTCCGCACCGACCGAGCAATAGAAAGGACCCTGTGGCGGAGGATAATAACCTGGTGCAGGGAATCCAAGTGGAGTATGGTGATCCAGGTCCCATAATACATATTCCTGCTCAAACCCAAACCAGAAATCATCATCATCATCGTCAATGGTTGCCCTGCCATTTGAAGCATGAGGGGTCCCGTCAGCATTCATTACCTCAGTCATCACCAGGTAACCGTTTTTTCTCTGGGGATCATGACAAACAAAAACTGGTTTTAATACGCAGTCTGATTTACTGCCGGAAGCCTGCATCGTGGAAGATCCGTCAAATGACCACAGGGGTGCATCTTCTACTTTCCCGCTGAAACCTTCAACGACAAGTGTTTTACTTCTCATCATCTGGGTGGGCTTGTAACCGTCAAGCCAGATGTACTCTAATTTTGATTTCATAAGATTGCTTGTTTATTAGGAATTTTACTTATTTTATCTTTTTTATTTTCTATACCCCCTTTTTTATGGGGGTGTAAATTTTATTTTGTATTTTATGATGCAAATGTATATATTATATTTTGATATTTAAATAATATCTAATAAAATTTTTTAAATTTTTTTAGTACATATAACTTACATTTTTATCTGTTTTTTGGATTTTTATTTACTATACGTAACTTTATTGACTGTTTGTGCATTCATATGATATTCTACACACCCCCTGTTTTTATACACACCCGTGTTATTAACAATGCATAAATTCATATTAATATGTATTCCAAGAATTGGAATTGTGTTGCAAAACCGGAAGCGAAAAAAAGAACAGATTTCATGATAGGTTACTTCAGATCCTCTTCGGTCCTTATGAATCTTTGCATGTGAACTGATGGCGCGAATTCCGCGAAACAGGTACGGACTGAAATCGAGTAGGAGGAAAATAAAATAGTTTTCCTCCTATTTTATTTTCCGTCCTCTCACACCACCGTACGTACCGTTCGGTATACGGCGGTTCCCTAATAAATAACTCTAACCAATCTGTAAT
>Ga0180430_10003050_pt1 | contig 14626 bp, 25 predicted proteins | sample SS_ome_9_FD_132999 | JGI IMG/M metagenome (GOLD analysis project Ga0180430, IMG submission 132999) | Hypersaline lake sediment archaeal communities from the Salton Sea, California, USA - SS_1_S_2 metaG | ecosystem: Environmental > Aquatic > Non-marine Saline and Alkaline > Hypersaline >... | reverse complement strand
AATGGTGGCAGAGCCAGCTCGCAGTGGTCTTACATCACCAGAGCCAAATGTTGTTTCTCTTAACACGTTTACATTTGTTGGAGTTGCTACTGTAGAACCTGTGCCGCCCGACAAAGTAAACTCTGCGCTTGATGTAAGAATCTGAAGAAACCGCCCCTGAATCATGTGCTTAATAACATTAACTCTGTCTGACGCAATAGTGACGTTTATGGCTGCATCGTCCTCTGTGCCGGGCGTATGATTCTCAAAGTCAGCAGTCACAGAAGCAAAGATTGTCTGGGGTTGACCTGTTGTTCCAGCAAAGTATAGTCTTTGTTCGTAAAAGGCTACTGCCCTTGGAAACCCTTGGTCGCCACCAAATGCGCCTAATGACCAACGCTTTGTAGCATCTCCTGAGCCAATAACATGGTCTGGTAAAACAGCAACCCCTTGGTCATCTGTTTGCACAACCGCAGTCACCTGAGTTGCGCTAGTAAATGCCGTAATCTTTACATAGCCAGTGTCGTCATGCTTGTATTCCCAATCAATAAGACCGTATGTTTCTGTGCCAGACAAATGAACTGGTGGCGTGTTGCCCGATGTCTGAGTAGAGCCAGTGACTTGTTCGTAAACATGCCCATCATAACGAACAGTGTCGCCATCAGCGTAACTTGTGCTAGCCGCCCACTCGTCATGGTGTGTTTCCAATAACTCTCTAAACCTTATATACCTACCAACATCATTGCTGGTAAATAAACTAGCAGACGCAGTAACTGTTACTGTGCCTGTTTGCGCTGACGCATAAAGAGTAATGTCAGTAGCGTTTTCATCAAGATAAGGACCATCAACAAATGCTATGTCAGCAAGCGTGAAGCTAGTCGCTGTAGTTCTAGTCAGCTTGGCTGGTTCGTGGTCTTTATGCGCAAAATATACGACATCGGCTGACTGGGTAAAGTTAATCTCAAAGATGTCTGTTACGCTGTAAGTCGTTGTAACTTCTACTATTTTACCTACTGTGCCACCGCTGGTATAAGTCGTAAATGCAGAACCATCAATGCCAGACAATTCAAAAGTATTTGTAGCTGAATTAGCAACGGTAAACTCCCGATTGTTAATCTCGGTCATGCCGCCAACGCCGCTAATAAACACACGGTCGCCGTTAGATAAGCCGTGAGCATTAGCCGTAATAACAACAGGATTAGCAGAAGTTGCGCCAGTAATATTTGTTGTGGCTTCTGTTAGTATACCCCCGTCTTTAAAGAAGCGAATATAATTAGCACCAAACTCAAGAATGTAAGCCTGCTCATCACTAAACTCAAACGGTATTAACCGCACCTTTCCACCATCCTTAGATGTGCCAGCATAATATGTCCCCGGTCTACGGGTTGCACCACCCTGCGGAAACACAAGCATATTGGATAGTTCTTGTGCGCCGCTTGAATACTTCTGCAAGTCAATACGACCCTCAAGGCGTGGTGAAAACTCGCCTGACTGAAAGTTGGTTACAATCGTGGAAACGCGAGCCATGTTAGAACCTTATATTAATGAAGTCATCTGCAACAATCTGCTCTGGAACACCTTCCATAGCGTCAATGGAACGTGCTTCTCTAAGTCTTTCATTGTAAAGCGTTTGCATAGCTGATGAAACACTTGTGCTACCAGTAAGCGCATAAGCTGCTTCTGCGGCAAGACGATGGGCTATAGTGCTACGCAACAGTGAATCATACTGTTCCGTGTCGGTAATTCTTGCCAGAAAAGTAATCTTGCAAGTACCTTCGTTGCTAAGAATTTTGCGACCCTCAATTTTAAACATAGATGGAGAGTCATATGCTGCAAGCTCATTGTCTACAAGGTCACTCCAGAACGAAATGACTCGCTCACAAAACGGGTCTGTTGGCAAAGTATATTGGTAAGTGAAGCCAAAAGCTGGGGCTGTTGCATCTGCCGCAATCTCAGCTCGGCGAATACAAGCGTTCCACGGATGTGAACGAATAACCGAATCACGGGCTGATTCAAAACGCCGATTGCAGAACCGGGCTACTTTTGAGTTTTCTGTTAAGGATGTTATAGTGTCTGCACCCAACAAATCCATAGCCTCGTTACATATGTCTACTACTGATGCCATTTTATTTCACCAAATCCTTTATCTCAACTAATGCACCCTGACTTAGATTGCTATCTCCGCCAGAAACTACCTTGCCCTTCTTCTTTGCCGCATCTACCAACCTAATTAATTTTTCTGTAGGCAACATTATGACAGTTTGTTCGCCGATTATAAAGCACCAAAAGTCAGCCTCAGTTGTTGATATGCCGGATAGCTTGCCTCTACAAAAAAACTCCACAAACACTTTGCCAGTTTGTGAAGCCTTGAAATCCCTTTTTACCTCAATCGTTTTTGACTGTAGTAATTCAGCTAAAAACTTTTCATGTAGCTGACCCACCTTCAAGTCGTACCTAAAGTCACTATTATATTCCACAATCCCTCCTTATGGAAAAGAAAGGGGCGGCGAACCGCCCCCTCCAATGTTAGTTTACGACATACTCAATGATGAATGCCATATCACCAGCAGAACCACCAGTAGCACTGAAGGTAGCAGCGATGTAGTAAACATCATTCGGGTCTGAAGACTGACCAGCCAGTTCCCAAACCTGTTGACCAGTCGTGTTGAGGTCAGCCACTTCGTAACGGAGTTCCGCTACGCCAGCAGCATCGGCAACGTCAGTAGCCAAAGCGTCTTCATCCACAACAACGCCAGCATTCGTGTAGAAGCCTACGTTAAATGTGCAACTGCCGCCAAGGTTGTCTGAGCCAACACGGACTGAAACAAGAGTTGCGTTGGTTGGGATTGGTGCGAGCATAACGATGTCATCGTCAGTGCTGTCACCAGCCGCCAGTGCAACATTGCCCTGAGCGATGCGTACAACGCCGCCCAGTTCGCTTGCAGGGTTAGCAACCTGAGGAAGAGCCTCAAGATTTGCCACTAAGTCTGAATTTTTAGTAGTCATTCTCTAGTCTCCTTCTCTAAGCTGCTGCGCCGTCTAGGTCATCTTCATCACACTTGATGCGAACAACCATGTTTTCTTGCATACGGGTAGCACCGATGTCCATGCTGTAGTACACCTGAGTCGCGTAACCTTTATCGGCACGCTCATCAATGCGAGCAGAAACATCTTGACCAACACCAAGAGCCATACCTTCTTCAGCCCAAGCAAAGCATGTGCGGACGTTATTAGCGTCTACAGCCAAGCGGTTGGACATGATGAAGTTGAAACCCATGAACTGATTGATTTCACCCTGTACCAGTGCCTTAACGGTGTTGAAATCCGCTGAAGTCACGCTTGTGTCTGCAAGCAGAGCGTGAATCTGTGACGGACCCATCACAATATGGCGTGGGATTGAAGGGTCAACATCAGCTTGGTCAAGCAACTTCTTTGCTTCACGTAGCTTTGTCAAGTTCATGTTAGTGTCAGCACCACCTACTGAAACAGCAACGTCTTGATTTGTGTCGAAAGCTGTGCTTGTTGAGCCAGTTTCGCCAGTAGAAGCAGCCGCATCAAATGCAGTAATGATAACATCGTCCATCGCACGACCCATAGCAGCCGCAGCCGCCATAGCGTAAGATGAAGTTGGGTCAATCAACATACGAACCTTATCCTGATTGTCGATTAAATCAGCATATTCGTATGATGCTAGGCTTAAACGTCTACGCGCATGTGGCGTATCCATTTGTGGGGTGTCGGCATGCCGACTTGACCGTAGCTGGGCTGTTGCCAGACCAACTTGGTCGATAAATGCGTTTTTACCAACGACATTCTCAATTCGCACGGTGTCACGCAGACGGCTTCCCATCTGTTGCGCGAGCATCTGCACGTTTGCAGAATACTGTTGGACAAACGCGGTAGTGATTTGAGTAGACATGATAAATCTCCTTTAACTACTCGGTTGCGTTGTCAACGTGCGATGCGCTACCCTTTCGGACGCTTCTAGGCTTTTTAGCCTCCCTTGGGCTACCGTCTTTCCGATTGTCATCAGGACGATTTTCATCGCTACCCTGCATAACCCACTCGTAGTATTTATCTGCGAGTAGGTCTGGATTAACCACATCACGCACAGTACCAAATTCGATAGCCATGCGTAGGCAATCTAACCTCGTTTGAATACGGTCGAACTCATCCATGTACCATACCCATCAATTCTTGCATGCGCTCAATCGCTTGTTTGCGACCAATTACATTGCTCTTGTCCCAATACGCATGTGACTTGTCATTCATAATGGCATCAATCTCATTTTGGGCTGCCTGCCTACTTAGAGTTCTTGCCATTGGCGCATCAGCAACAGTGTCTTCGCTGGTCATATTATGACGGAAATCTGCCATTTTAGCAAATGCTTTAATAAAATCAGGGTGATTACCAATTTTAGTGCCATCCGACAAACGCATCTCAAGCATTTCTAATGATGCAAACGCATCAAACGCTTCCTTTGCAGCAGTCAACTTATGACTATACTCGTCACCCCACTCTTTTTTCAAAGACATCTCTGTATCTTGCATAGCTTTTACATCGTTATCTTCCATGCTAGATTCATTTTGGGCTGCAATGCCTTGATAGTATTCAATAATCCCAGACGCTTGCTGAGGTGTTAAGCGCAATTTATGCGCCACTTCAGCATAATCTTTAGCAATGTCTTCTGTAATAATATTGCCATCTGGCTTTATTTCATATCCGTCTGATGTTTCTGGACGACCAAGGCGACCATAAATGCGGTCAAGGTCTTCATCTGTTGGATTAACTGGCAGTGGTATTTTGTCTGCGCCAATTAGTTTCTGTGCATTAACGTAAGACCTAGCAAGATTCTCAACATCCTTAATTGGTGATAGGCTTGGATGGTCACGCAATTCTTCTGGTATGGTTGATAGAAAATCGTTACCAGACCCGCCTTGCGCCACTTCTGCTGGTGTTTCCAGCACAGTGCCTGCCGTTTCTGGCTGGGCTACCTGTTCGACATTTTCTTCTGACATGTTTACTCCTCTGTCAACATATTGTGAATATGAAGGATAACCCCACGTTTACCCTCCTCGAAAGCTGTAGCATTGGCATCACCAGCTACATAACTTAAAGCCCTCCAATTACATCGGGCTTCAAGGTCACGCAAAACCTTTTGACCCGCTTCGGAATCAAAGGTTTGTTTGTACATATTTCTTAGCTGTTCTAGCTCTTTCACTGCTGATTACCTCCAACCATTCTAACAGCTTGCGCTGCTTGAGCTGCAGTGTAAACGTCTTCCTGTTCTTGCTGACGTTGCATCTGTTCTTGTTGCGCCGCTGCTCGCTGTTCACGCAACTCAGCTATTTCTCTGGTGCTACGTAGTGTTGTCTTTGGAACACCAAGGGCATCAGTCACATGCCGCACCAATCCATCAGGGTCGATGTGGTCGCCAACAGGCAATGACTCAGCTAATGGCAAGAGCATTTCTAGCGCTCTCATCGTATTGTTTAGGCTGGTTGACTTCTGTGCCTTAGCTAGCGGTGACACATACTCAATGTCAACGTCACGCCCCTGCAGTATTTCTGGTGGCTGTGCAAGCATGTTAGCTCGTAACATAAGCGCAAAGATTCTGTCAATTAACGGACGCAACATCTCATTCATTAATCTGCCCAGCACAGGACCAATGACTCTCATGCGCTCTTCCTGTCGCTGCATGACTTCCGTAGCTGTCATGTTTGGCGAACCTGAGAATAAAATTTGGTCAACATAAAAGGCAGAGCGAATAGCTGCGCGGCGTTGCTCTTCCATGTTAAGACCGATTGGAATATTAGCGCCAGTGTTTAACGGCGTGATTGTGTCCCGTGAACCAGAACGAAAGAAGTTAAGACCGCCCGGATTAGTTCTAATTGGTAGCAAAAAGCCGTCATCTGGAACAAGTAACGGTGGGTCAATCTGCTTCTGTGCTGCCTGTATAATTGTCTTGGACATTAGGTTAAGCATCTTAACGTCAGGTAGGGCTGTCATTGCTGGGCTTCTGCCCATTACCTCTCCTGTCGCTTTGAGGAAGCGTGGAACAACGTATGGTAGCTCTTCAAAACCGCTTTCGGAAATGAGCGTCTTGTCTCCAATGCTGATGTAACTGGAAAGAAACGGCATGTTGGTTTTGTCACCTTTTGTAACATCCCGTGATTGTCTTGGCATGACGCAGTGTAGTATTTCAACTTCCTCATCGGGTCGTTTTTCAAAGGCTCGCTGTATAAAAGTCCCAACATTTTCCTTACCAAACCTCTCAACAGCTTGTGCTGCAGTCATCTTGTATTCACGATGCACAGTGTTGACCATGCCGTACTGGTCTTCGTTTACATAAAACTCTGAGATGTGTCTTGTGCTAAACCGTAGCTTTCCCTTATCCATTTCACAGAACATACAAGCCGTGCCAAACACAACTAGGTCAACATAGGCTTCATGCACCTCAGTCTCAAAATTAGATTGATTAAGCGCTCGCATCATACGCATGCTGGTGTCTTGTAACCATTCGCGCACATCATCATCACGGTTTATGTCTTCGTCTTTAAGGTCAAGGTGAAACCAAGGTGCGCTGCCACTTGTAAGCATGCCATGCAAAAAGGCTGCCATAAGGTCAATAGCTTGCAAGGCAGTACCATCATAAATTAGTTCCATGCGCTTTTCACCGCGAGAACGCTTCTTAACAATGTCGGCTTTCCGAGGAAGCATGTAATCGGCTAACTCTTGGTAGTGAGTGTCCCAATTATCTCTGCGTGACTTTGCGTAATCAAAACGCTTTATGATGTCTTCTGGTTTCATGGTTTAACTCATTAATGTAGGTTTTTTGACTGTAGGCTCAACTGTTTCGCCTAATGCGCCAGCTACGATTGTAGATGCAGCGCCCTTTCTTTTCTTCTTTTTCTCAAGCTCGGCTTCTTCCGCCATAACAGCAGCCTTACCTAAATCTGGCTCAGGTGGTAACTCAGGTGGCGGAGGAGGTGGTGGAGTTTTAGGTGTCAGAAAGCTCATTGCATATCTCCTCTAATGACTTCTGGGGCTGGGAACATGTCAATTCCAACAACCTCTTTAGGCTGCTCAGTAAACCCAGCGGTAGGTAGCTCGGCTGCTTGTGTAGGTTCTGTTATGTAAATAATTTCTTCGTTGTTCTGTAGTATATTTGATTTTTTGACTTGGTCATTAAAAGCGTAGCATTTTTTACTTCTGCTGGTTATGTCAGCATATAAATCAGCTTTTTCTTGTGCTGTATAATCTTTTTTTGCTTGGTAAGTTTCGTTAACGTTTAAATTCCCGTCAAAAGTCCTTTGATGAGACATGCTTCTTTGCATAACACCCATGCTTACTTCGCCCTCATCACGAGTAACATCTAGGGAGTTTTTCGCTTGCACCCTAAATTCTTCCACTCTGTTTGGCATATTCTTTCTAGCATAGGACAGATTCTTATAACACTGTAATGTGTTTGGCTGATTACCATAATTGTAAGTTGTACTGAGGTAGGCTACTGATTCACCCATTTCTAAAGCATTAAAATCAACACCAGCAGCCTCTAATCTTGCCGCTTCAGTTAAAACATGCTCGCGCACAAGCTCGCGCTCTCTTTCATAAGTTACGGCATTATTATACTGCTCTTGTGTCATTCCTTTGAATGATTTGTCATACAGGCTAGCAATATTAACCTTCATGTGAAAATCGCCCTTAGTATCCCCTGTAGGGTCTTTACCCTCCAGAGTCCCAGCTTGAGATTCATAAACATAAATGTGTTCTATTGTGGTGTTTAATACTTCGTCACTTATTGCCATATAACTAACCCTACTTGTATAGGACTCCTCCGCCTTCAACGATTGTGCCGCCACCAAAACGGCGAACACGGCGGCGGTACTGAGAAGGTGTTTCGCCCGGAAGCATCGCCAAAGACGTGGGAACCTCTTCTTCCGCTTCAGGGGCTGGGGCTGGGGCTGGGGCTGGTGCATCACTCTTGCCACCTTTTTCTTTGTCATCCAGCTTTTCACCTGTTGGGCTATACCCCGTCTTTCCAGTAAAGGTTGTTACTGGGATTCCCATTACTTCTGTAGTCTTTGTTACGCCAGCAACATCGCCAACATAGCCCAAGCCTGAGCCTTTAGGTGGCTTTGTTGCGCTAATCTTACCAATGCTTCCAGCAGGACCTGTTGTGTACTGACTTGGGGCTTTTTGCGTCTTTATGCCATCCATAGTTATAACATTTATGTCTTGTCCAGATTTAGCATGAAATGTTTGCCCAACTTTGAATCTTTGCCCAGCCAACTCTGCGCTAGACTTCATGCCCGGAGCTTCGGTGTAAGCCTGACCCTGTGGGGCAAAAGATGTACCCGGAACCGCTACTGCTGTCCCACCCTTTTCAAGTGCTTTTTTCTGAGCAGCAAGGCTTGCTTGACCCATAAGAGAAGCCACGCCTGGAATTTTGCCAATCGCGGTTTTGCCAAACTCAGATTGTTTAGCTGATAACTGTGCCTGAGCCGCCTTGGTATCAATAACCTCAGTGCCAAACGCAACCTTTCCTGTTGTCTGTGCTGTTGGTGCTTTAGGTTCTGGTGGCTTTGCCTTAGGAACAGGCACTGCTTCAGCCGCAGCTTTCTTCAAGTTGCCCTCACCAACATCAACAGAAACAGACTTGCTAACGCCTACCTTTGCCTGCTTTGTTCTGCCTTTTTCGATGCCTCTATTTTTGTCTGCGCCGCCGCCGCCGCCACCATTGCCACCACCCATGTTAATCTCCTTTTAGGATATGCTTACCAATGCGACCTGTCTCTGTTCTAAGCCAAAAACACCTGTCATAGCCCATATACGTGAAATGCCGCTTCAATTCTCTGAAAGTAAATAATACATCTTCTTTGCCCGAAACGCAAATAAAGTCAATAATCCACGGATTCGGACCGTCACTATAAAACCCGCCGTTAGGAAACATATTCATCAACGTATAATGTTCTATGTCCTTCTTCTCAGGAAAAGCCCATGTAGCAAAAGCCACAGGCTTATTATCACGCCAAACAATCAAGAACTGCTCAAGTCTTAGCGGCGGAACAAATAACCTCTCAAAATCTCTTTCATCCATCTTAAAATGGTAAGGGCTTCGAGCTAGTAAACTGTGAACCGCAAGATTTATTATAACGGGATTTTCTTCAAACCCCAAACACGTTGTAATCATTCTGTGCCACCTGTTGTGGGGGTCTAACCATAGCCGCCCTGTTTTCTAGCCCCACCGCTAGATAACGGAACGCATCAGCCGCATGGCTGGTGTAATCGTGTCGAGGATTGTCACGGAAAGACTTACGTTTGTCATCCCACTCTTGACGGTATTGCCGCAGCAAATCCAACCCATCAGCACACATATCCCTGTCAAAGTAGCATTTAGGAATCAACATCCTTGCGGCGTTAATCCCATCAGCTATTTTCATTTTTGGGATGACTCGGAATCTGATGCCGAGCGAGTGAGCCGTTTCCAAACGGCTTTTGCCCGAGCCAAGCTCGCGGACTTCAATGTCGTGAGGAGCGAGATGGTCGCCGTAAGTATAGTCTTTCTTTGCGAGTATATCTGCGTAATGGTTGAGACCCACGCCAGAACTCTCATAGTAATCGATAACATTTACTGCACCTCCTCTAAAAATCTGTGCAAACCAAATAGCCGTTGAATCATTTACACCCAAGTCCCAAGCTGTATGAACTGGATAAGCAGGGTCATATGGAACTCTGGTTATCCTACCATTTTCTTCCGCCTCAGCCAACAGCTTACCGTAATACGCCCCAATAATAGCAGCCGTAAAGGAACATTCGTATTCTTGTTCGTATTGCTCTGGCGTCATCTGAGCCTTGGCAGCGTCCAGTTCTTCAGGCTTAACAATCCCTGTTTCACTAGCTTTACAAATCTTGAAGTACCAATCTTTGCCACCCTCATCAATCTGAGAACGAGCAGTTTCAAGTAAGTCAAAGAAATGGTTATGCCCTGCCGGAGTACCCAAGAAGCATGCGCCTCCTTCCCTATCCGACAGGGCTGGTCTGACTACCTCCCCCCATACCCTTGGATTTTGCATGCCAAACTCATCAAAGACACACTCATCCAAATAAATTCCCCGTAGGGCATCGGGGTTTTCAGCAGACAACAGCATAAGCCTGCCGCCGTTAGGAAAGTCAGCCCGTAATTCTGTTTCATTAAACTTAACGCCCGGAATAACTCCGGCATAAAACTTTACATAATCCCACGCAATCCTTTTAGCCTGAGCAAAGGTAGGAGCAACAAACGCAGTCCTTGGTCTAGGAAGTGGGCAAGTCAAGGTTGTCTTGATTAACTGGTTAACTGCCCATACCGTCTTGCCAAAGCGTCTGTGCATAACCAGCACGTTCCAACGCTTCAAATTCTTATGCATCTCAGCCTGTAAATCTCTAGGCTTATACGGTATTTTTACATCCATATTCTTTATTCTTTCTCTTGGGGAGGAATATTGGAATAATCTAAATCAGCAGGCACAGCAACTGTTACGCTTGTAAGGCACTTGTAGCAGTTATAATACGACTCAATGTATTTACGCCCGTCTAAATCATAAAAGCCCTCATCCGAACACCAAGTTAATTCACCACTACAAGTAGGACATTCCATCAATCACTCTCCCACAGAATGCGAACCGTGCCGTCACTAACCTCAACCCCCGCCCTGTTCTTAGACTCCCCGTACTTCTCAGGCATACTTACCTTAGCCTTCCACCGAACATGGTTGCCATAGTCCCGTAAAATGTTCGGGTCATAATCCTTCTTCTTTTCCAAAGCGTTCATGTACAGCTCATCAAGCTCATCTAACGCCCTCTCAGCGCTTTCAGCTCTCGCACCATAAATCCTACTCTCCAACTCTTTATCAGCCCCCATGCGCTTGTAAACGGCAGCACGGCTTATTCCAGTTCGCTTGCAAGCCTCAACTAAACTATGCCCGTCAGAGAGTAAGCTAACTACACTGTCAAGATTGGTTTTCGTTATCTTACCCATAGTAACTCCTTAGTGTGTGTGGGTAATAGGTATTTAACATACAATTCGTGCGCGTGTGCCTGCGCGGGTGCATGGGTGCGCGCACACCCCCCCGTACCTGCGCGTGTATGCGCGCCACATTATACCGTTGCATTGCGTCTTATTATGTAATGCTATGTAATGCCACGCGTGACCGTCTGTCTTAGAGTGTTTACTGGAATGAAAAATCCACCATCCATCACACAACCCAAACATCAAACCATCACAACAAACCATCACAAACCCAAGCATTGCCATCATGTTATATGCCCTACTTTACACAATCTAAGCAACATTGTCTATTCTAAATTAACACGAAATTACCTTTAGATTGCCACATTGTTGCCCCATTTGATATGCATATTAGCATTACAAACAGCAACAAAAGGAGACAGAAACATGACTGAACGCATTAACAAAATACAACGCGACTTTGCATTTTATGGCTTTACAGCTTGCCCGTTAACCAGACGCAAGATTGCAAAGCTAATCTGTAAAGGCTTAACCGATTGCCAAATATACCGCATTGGTTGTGATGCTAACTTTTTTTGAGAGGGGAACAGGAACATGATTAGGTATGAAGTTGAGACAATCCATAAATCATTTACTGGATGCGAAGACACAATAGAAGAGGCTAAAGCATATATTCAGTCGCTGATTGATGCTGGCGTTGAGATTGTCAAAGTTGAATATTATGACCATGCACAACGCATAGAAGACATAAGAGCAGGGAGGGTGTAGTTATGATTGATGGATTTAAATTACCAGACGACGCGGTTTGTCGGTCTAATTGCGGCGTAATTGCCGTGACGGTAGCCGCTGGCTTGCCATACAGGACGGTTGAAAACAAGTTTAGAATGTTGCCACGCATTGCTAAAAGCAAGCGGTGGTCAGGCGGAACGACCGAAAAGGAGCGTCTAGACGTTATGGACGCAATGGGGCTTGAATACGAAGCGCTCGAAGTCATGGGCATGTCACTAAATCGCTTCTGCAATGACGTTGCCCAGCGCAATGAGCTTTACATGGTGACAACCACGCAACACGTTCAGCTTGTCTATAAAGACAATTATGGCGTTATTTGGTACTTAGACCAGCAAGGCATGTTCGACCGAGACAGTAGGTCAAGAGCATTTCGCAAGCGCATTAGTAACCGCGGTTATGGTAAACCATTGCGGATTATTGGCGGCATCATGTCGGCAAGTAAACAAGTTCAACCGATGGAACTACTGCCGCCAGTAGCCGTTGAGATGGCAAAATACAGAACGCAATTAAATTTCAACTTTTAGCAACCTTGCCCTATTGTCGCCATAATCATGGTTACAATGGGGCATTACAACAACCAGAGAAGGAACAACCAATGAGAAAAATCACAGAACAATCAGCAAAGGCATTGCTAAACCATGAACAGTTTATGCTAGCCAATACTAGGACGCAACCGTTCAACAGCAATACCGCGCTTTACCTACATGACAATCTAATAGCAGTCAAAGACAAGGCGGGTGACTTGCGCTTGTCATTAGCTGGTTACAACACCACCACAACGAAAGAACGCCTTAACGGTATTCTTGAACTGGCTTGCGTTAACTGGCGTTATCGCACCATTAAAGGCAAAGCGTACTTAGTGCACTTGGAAACAGGTACAAAGCTAAGAATTAGCGATGACCGCTTTTATTCCATTGCTGAGATGGCGATGGCATTCTTTAAAAAACAGAAGGAGTTAAACTAATGACACGCGACCAAGCAATAAAAGCAATTATCCACTTAGAAACAACTGCGGAATACTATTGCGCGGAGGGTAGCAAAAGACAACGCAATTATTTTGCAGACGCTTATCAACTAAGGATGCAACAAGAGCCACCAGAAACACGCAAGCTATACGAACTTAAATATGCGCAACGGATGAAGAGGAGCTAAACTAATGGCAGTAATAATCACAGCAAATGAAATCGACTACACGCAAAACAAGGTGTTACGGGATAGCTTCAGCTATGAAGCCCTGCAATGGCTAGCCCAGTATTACGAAGACTTGAGCGACAGCCTAGACAAAGACATAGAATTTGACCCCGTAGCCATACGTTGTGAGTGGTCAGAGTATGAACCAGAAGAGGCGTGGCGTGACTACCAACATGAAATGGACATGTACGACATAGAGCGAGACGACACTAGAGGAATAATCAAAACCCTAGAACGTCACCACCATGTAGCCGTACTTAAACGCGGAACCATATTGGTAAAGGCAGATTAAAGAGGTGATGACATGAATACGTTTGTATCAGATAGCCAGTGTAATGAGCTGGCAGAAATATTACTACAGTGGTTTGAAGTAGGTAATCTGCACAGCCAGAGCAGTACCAAAGAAATAGCCAAAGTTGCCCAAGAATTGCTGGCTGATGACGGCTTGCCAACAAAATGGAGTCTGGCTTGCGTCATAGCTAAGAAAGCCCAAGCTGCATGGCAACAGCAAATCTTACAGACCAAGCGGATTAAACAGGAGATTGACGATGAAAAGAGTTAAGCTAAGAGCGCAATATTTTTGCGATGATTGCGACACCCATTGGTACACCGTATGGAATAAGCCAGCAAACAAAACGCACCTTGCTGAATTGCAAGACAGTTGCCCTGATTGCACAACTTGGGGAAGCACAGCCAGCTTTTACCCGCTAACAATAGAGCGATTAAAGCCAGAAACGGGCAAGGCAAAATAAAGCCCGTACACGGCAACTAATACCCTGTCTGGTATAACCACACTAGGCAGGGTGCTAACCGCCCTCAGTGACGCTTAAAACGCCATTAAAGGGCATCTCAACCAACAGGAGTACATAATATGAATGACGATAAAGAAAAGTTAATGCTAATAGACCACCTGACAAATGAACAAAGGCAGGCGGTAAGAGACATAGCGGGAGTGGCACAGGGGATGCTTGACGAATACAAAGCATTTAGTCATCCCACTATGGAGCAAGTCATCAGCCTTGATGACAAGCTCACCATGCTTCGGCATGAATTTGTACTTTCAACCAACTTATAGGAGGGTTTACCATGACCGTATTTATGACTGCATACGCTTTCACAGTGCTAGTTGTACTTGGCGAAATGGCTACAAACGCAGGCTTACTGTAATGACGCTGGTTTTACTGCTGTACTTGTACGCATTAAGCATAGCCGTAAACGAAGCTAATAAAAATTAACCTCAATAACGCATAGCATTGCTTAAGCAGTGCTATGCTTTTCTTTGCATTGTAATATTTGTATAGAAAAAGAAAAAAGCATAGTGCAGTACAAAGCATAATACAGTTCATTGTATTGTACTATGCAATGTAATGTTCATTGCCGCGTGACATTACACGCAGTGTAATCATATTTGAAACGCTGTCAAATACTTTCTCGCACCAGCATACACCAAGCATCAAACGAAATGGTGGCAGTGTAATCCATTTCAATATAATCGGCGTTGATAGAACTAAGCAGAACCACGCAGCGTATAGGCTGCCTGTCATACTTATAAATTAAAACAGGCTCAGAGCATTGTGCATTAGCGGCGGTTGTAACCTGTTCCCACCACTCGGGGCGATAGCTGCCACTACTGCCACGGTCAGCCGAATACCGCTT
>Ga0180430_10003047_pt1 | contig 14629 bp, 12 predicted proteins | sample SS_ome_9_FD_132999 | JGI IMG/M metagenome (GOLD analysis project Ga0180430, IMG submission 132999) | Hypersaline lake sediment archaeal communities from the Salton Sea, California, USA - SS_1_S_2 metaG | ecosystem: Environmental > Aquatic > Non-marine Saline and Alkaline > Hypersaline >... | reverse complement strand
TCCCGGCTGTCTCCCGGCTGTCTCCCGGCTGTCTCCCGGCTGTCTCCCGGCTGAGGGTTTTACACCCGCTGCATGTATGTACTACATCTGTTTCAGCTCGCTGATCATGGCTGCCGGATCATCAGCACGGAATATCGATGTGCCAATCACGAAAACACTTGCCCCGGCATCCTTCAGATCATGCAGGTTGTGCCTGCCGATGCCTCCGTCCACTTCTATGACAGTTGGCACCCCTGCTCTCCTGATCATGTCACGGAGCTGCTGCACACGTCCGTATGACTCCTCCATGAAAGACTGTCCCCCGTAACCGGGCTCAACAGTCATGATCAGCACCATGTCCAGGTTCGGAAGATAAGGTTGCAATACGGAGACCTCCGTTCCCGGCTTCAGGGAAACCGATGCCTTCATGCCCAGTGCAGAGATTTTCTTCAGCGTTGACTGGAGGTCCGGGCATGCTTCGTAATGCACGGTCAGCAGATCAGCACCCGCATCCCGGAATCGCTCCAGGTACCGGTCAGGCTCCGTGATCATCAGGTGCACATCCAGCGGTTTTTCTGCCATCTCGTTGATCTGGCTGATGATCGGAAAGCCGAACGAGAGGTTGGGAACAAAAACGCCGTCCATGATATCCAGGTGGATCAGGTCCGCTTCACTTCGATTCAGCATGGTGATAACGTCGGCCAGCCGCAGAAAATCGGCGTTGAGAATGGAAGGTGCGATCTGGTGTTTCATACAAGTCGTTTTTACAAAAATAAGTTTCCCCGGGGGAAATACATGCGATAATTGCTGAAAAATCTCAGTTTCCCGCGTCCATAACAAACAGGAAACATTGCAGGACCGGGATTTGTTGTACTTTTATACCGTTAAAAATGATCACTGCAGGCGCAACGTTGTTCACCCCGGTTGCATCCTGAACAATAAAGCCATGTTCCCGAAACATACCCTGTGAATATATGAAAAGAATCTCGGTTTTTGTATTCAGCATATTGCTCCCCCTTCACCTGGCAGCTCAAAAGTATACCATCAACGGGTATGTACAGGACCAGGCTACTGGTGAAAAACTGATCGGGGCCTCCGTCTTCGACGCTGTATCAGGATTGGGAACCACCGCCAACGAATACGGCTTTTTCAGCCTCACCCTTCCGGAAGGGGCGGTGGCACTGACGGTTTCCTATGTCGGGTACACCCCCTTCCGGGAAGCGGTTGAACTGAACAAGAACCTGGAATACCTGGTTGAGCTGAGCCCCGACCTCGAGATCGAGGAGGTTACGGTCACCACCAACCGTCCGCAGGACGTGGTGCGAAGTGCCCAGATGAGTTCCGTTCAGCTTTCACCGAAGCAGATCAAGGCGATGCCTTCCTTCCTGGGAGAATCGGACGTGCTGAAAGCCCTTCAGCTCATGCCCGGGGTGCAGTCAGGCACTGAGGGAACCAGCGGTATGTATGTGCGGGGCGGGGGACCCGACCAGAACCTGATCCTGCTCGATGGAATACCCATTTACAACGCCGATCACCTGTTCGGCTTTTTCTCCGTGTTCAACCCGGATGCCATTTCCAATGTAACATTGATCAAAGGAGGATTCCCGGCACATTACGGCGGACGGCTCTCTTCGGTAATCGATATCCGACTCAAGGAAGGAAACATGAAGGAGTTCAAAGGCAGCGGATCCGTCGGACTGATCTCCTCCAGGCTGATGCTGGAAGGACCGCTCGTTCAGGATAAAACCTCGTTCATGTTCTCAGGCAGAAGAACCTACATGGATATCCTTGCGCGGCCGGTCATACGGATTATCAATAACCAGACCGGCAACATGGGCATGGCCGGCTATTTTTTCTATGATGCCAACCTGAAGATCAACCATAAATTTTCCAGCAAGGACCGCCTCTACCTGAGTGCCTACAGCGGCCGGGACAAACTGATGGTGAGGAACGAATACGAATACATGTTCAGCGATACACTGCAGACAGAAAAAACTGATTATGGGTTGTATTGGGGGAACCTGACCTCCGTGCTGCGATGGAACCATAAATACGGAAACAAGTTTTTCAGTAACCTGTCGGTGCTCTACAGCAATTACAAATTCGATGTATACGAATCCTACGAGACACTGAAAAACCAGCAACCCTTCACCCGTTTCCAGTTCGACTATTTTTCAGGGATTGAAGACATTGGTGCGATCCTTGATTTTGACTACTACCCCGATCCGCGACATTCCATTAAGTTTGGAGGCAAATACCTCTACCACAGTTTCAAGCCGGGCGTGCTGGCCTATAAATCCACCGAGGCGCTCGATTCCCTCGACCTTGAATTCGGCAACGAAATCATCGATGCACAGGAATTTTACATCTATGCAGAGGACAAGATGAACATCGGAAACAGGCTCCTGGTCAACCTGGGCCTGCATTATTCAGCATTTATCGTACAGGATGAATACTACCAGTCGCTGCAGCCCAGGATCAGCGGAAGGTTCCTGATTACCGATGAACTGTCGGTTAAAGCGGCTTTTACACGCATGCAACAGTACATTCACCTGCTCACCAATGCAACCATAGGATTGCCCACCGACCTGTGGCTTCCCACTACCAAAAGGATCCCGCCTGAGGAATCGTGGCAGACAGCGCTGGGCTTTGCTTACAACCTCAACAACGAATGGAGTTTTACGGTCGAGGGATTTTACAAGAGCATGATGAACCTCATCGAATACAGGGAGGGTTCCAGTTTCCTGGAAGTGAATACGGAATGGGAAGACAAGGTTGAAACGGGAGATGGTTGGGCCTATGGTGTCGAATTTTTTGCCAGGCGCGATGTGGGGAGACTTACAGGCTGGATCGGCTATACGCTGGGATGGTCCAACCGGCAGTTTCTCACACTGAACGATGGCAAGGTTTTTCCCTATACCTACGACCGCAGGCACGATATTTCCGTTGTCGCCATGTACAGGTTCAGTGAACAAACCGATATCAGCGCCACATGGGTGTATGGAACCGGGAGAGCGGTCACCCTCGGTGTGGCCAGGTATGCGCCGGACCACTGGGCCAACCGGAACAGCGACGAATACTACTACGGGGAATGGGATGAGATAGAATATTACGATGGCAAAAACGGGTTCAGGGAACCGGCTTACCACCGGCTTGATTTTTCACTGAACCGGCACAAAACAAAAGAATGGGGGACGCAGACCTGGAGCTTTGGTGCATACAACATTTACAACAGGCAGAACCCGTTCTATCTCTATTTCGGTTCAGACTTCAATGGCAAACGGCAGCTGCGGCAGGTGAGCCTGTTCCCGATCATTCCATCCATCAGTTATTCCTTTAATTTTTAAGCCATGGACGGAAGGATCATTGTTGAAGACATTTTTTTTACTGAAATTCCATTTGTCACACATCTAAACACGCAATATGCAGATCAGATCGAAAATTGAATACATGCTCCTGTTCTCTTTGCTGCTGTTCCCTCATGCAGGCTGTGAGAAGAACATTGACATCGATATTGATGAAATCGAGACCATGATCGTTTTAAACGGTATTCTCACAGAAGGAGACAATGTGAACCTGTACCTCTCAAGGACAAGGCATATCCTGGACAACATGCAGATCACGACACTCCAGAATGCAACGGTTGTGATTGCCGATGAGGACGGAAATTCTGATACGCTTACCTACGGATACGACCAGCTGTACAGGACCAGCAGGATGACCATTGAACCCGGGAAGGAATATACAGTAAGTGCCTCGGCAACGGGTTACAACGGGATTACGGCCACTACCCGGATCCCTGAGCCGGCGCCCATAGTGCGGCTGGATACGGCCAGTTCCGTGGACGAATGGGGAGAGCAAATGTTCGATTTCACCGTCGTGTTTGACGACCCTGCCGGGGAAACGAACTATTATATGCTGACCCTGAAATCGTATTATGAGATTGCATATGTGGATTTCAATTATTACCTGGATACACTGTATGTTGATCCTGAAAAAGACACCGTGGTAGTGGGGTACCGGAGGGATTCCATAGAATACATCGATGTCCGCAACGAGAGCGTCTGGTTTGAGTCGGAAAACCTGGCCATTGAAAACGAAGACAGCTACCGGAGCAGGATCATTTTCTCTGACAAGCTGTTTGACGGGAAAAGGTATTCCATCACAGGCCGGTTTTATACGTGGTTCCTCTATGATGCAAAGGATTCGGCCACGATCTATTTCAGTCTCCAGGCCATAGATGAGCACTACTACAAGTATATCGACAGCAGGGCGGACCATTACTATGCCAAGAACGATCCTTTTGCTGTTCCGGTAATCGTGCACAACAATATTGAGAACGGTGTCGGAATCCTCGGAGGCATGTCGGTCGATACAGACTCTGTTTTACTGCCACCACGCTCCCATAATTGGGAAAACCCCATTTATAACGACTACATTTCGGGGAATTAAACTATTTTTGGTCTGTATCCAAGAGGACCGGAATTATGATCATTTTTGAACAAGTTATTGCAGAAAGACTGAACCTGGGACTTGTCCAGGTGAAGAATACCATCGAGCTCATCAATGAAGGTGCGACCGTACCCTTTATCAGCCGTTACCGCAAGGAACGCACGGGAAGCATGGACGAAGTGCAGGTCGCAGGTGTGCGTGATGCCTACGATGAGCTGAAAGAACTCGTGAAGCGGCAGGAGTATGTGCTGAAAACCATCGATGAACAGGGTAAACTCACCGATGAATTGAAAAAGAAGATTGAGGATACCCGGGATATGAAGACCCTCGAGGACATCTATCTGCCCTTCAAACCAAAGCGCAAGACACGTGCCACGGTGGCCCGCGACAAGGGACTGGAACCCCTTGCGAGGCTGATCATGAAACAGCAGGAACTCCTGCTGGAAAAACGGGCAGAGGCATTTCTCACCGACGAAGTTCCCACTGTGGAGGAGGCATTGCAGGGAGCGCGCGATATCATTGCTGAATGGATCAGCGAGCACCAGCGTGCCAGGAATATCGTGCGGCACCATTTCTCCCGCAGCGCAGTCGTCTATTCGAAAGTGGTGAAGGGAAAAGAGGAGGAAGGAGAGAAGTTCCGGGATTATTTTGATTTTTATGAACCGTTGAAAAAGTGCCCGAGTCACCGGATCCTGGCCATGCGCCGGGGTGAGAAGGAGGGATTCCTGAGGATATCCATCGAACCGGAAGCGCCCGGCGTGCTGCAGGACCTTGAACAACTGTTTGTAAAAGGCAGTTATGACGTTTCCCAACAAGTGGAAGTAGCAGTGCATGACGCCTATAAGCGCCTGCTGGCTCCCTCCATCGAAAATGAATTCAAGGCCGAATCGAAAGAGCGGGCCGACCAGGAGGCGATCAGGGTATTTGCCGAAAACCTGCGCCAGTTGCTGCTGGCCTCCCCGCTCGGAGAGAAACGGGTGCTGGCACTCGATCCCGGCTACAGGACCGGGTGTAAGGTGGTATGCCTGGATGCCCAGGGAAACCTGCTGCACAATGCCACCATCTATCCACACCCCCCGCAATCGGACCGTTCAGGAGCCACCCGGAAGATCAGCGCCCTGGTGCAGCAATACAAGATTGAAGCAATCGCCATTGGCAACGGAACAGCAAGCCGCGAAACCGAACGGTTCATCAAACTGGTCCGTCTGCCGGAAAATATCAGTGTGTTCGTGGTGAATGAAGCAGGTGCTTCCATCTACTCGGCCTCCAAAGTGGCAAGGGATGAGTTCCCGGATTACGATGTCACAGTAAGGGGTGCGGTCTCAATCGGACGCAGGCTCATGGATCCGCTGGCCGAACTGGTGAAGATCGAACCGAAGTCCATCGGCGTGGGGCAGTACCAGCACGATGTGGACCAGGGCAGCCTGAAGAAAAGTCTCGACGACGTGGTGGAAAGCTGCGTGAACATGGTGGGTGTGGACGTGAATACCGCCAGTCAGCACCTGCTGACCTATGTATCCGGACTCGGACCGGTACTGGCGAAAAATATCACAGATTATCGTGCAGAGAATGGGGCTTTTACATCCCGCACTTCTCTTAAGTCGGTCCCCCGGATGGGAGACAAGGCCTTTGAACAGTGTGCCGGGTTCCTGCGCATCAGCAATGCGAAGAACCCGCTCGACAATTCAGCAGTGCATCCTGAAAGCTATCACGTGGTGAAGCAGATGGCGAAGGACCTCGGGCGGGACCTGAAGGACCTGGTCGCAGACGAGTCACTGGTGAGCAGTATCGATATCAATAGATATGTGTCCGGCGATGTGGGGATTCCCACACTGAAGGATATCATCGAGGAATTGAAAAAACCGGGGCGCGACCCGCGCGAGGACATCGAGGTGTTTGAATTCTCGAAGGATGTGATGAGTGTAAGCGACCTGAAACCGGGCATGGAACTGCCGGGCATCGTTACCAATATCACCAATTTCGGGGCATTCGTGGATGTGGGTGTCAAACAGGATGGACTGGTCCATATCTCCCAGCTGGCCGACCGTTTCATAAAGGATCCGAACGATGTGGTCAAACTCAACCAGAAAGTGAAAGTCAGGGTACTGGAAGTAGACGAGCGCAGAAGCAGGATCAGCCTCAGCATGAAGGGGATCAAATAGATTTTTGCTATCTTGCCGGCTGTTGACCAACTATTTATCGTCTATGCAGTTTCCGTCTTTTTTTCCGCGCCTTTTCCATCCTCCTGTATACCAGGGGAAACGCCGTGCCAGGAATTATTTCGAGGGGTGGTATTACAAACATGTGGATGCAAGCGGCAAACACATCTGGTCCATCATTTTCGGGATCTCCCATTCGGCAGATGCGCACAGTTTCATCCAGGTCATCGAGGGAAAGACCGGGGAGACCGACTATGTTCGGTTCGCTCCCGGAGATTTTAATTTCGATCGCCGGGAACTTTTCGTCACCATCGGTGAGAATGCAATAAGGAAAGACCTGATCAGGCTCGACCTTGCCGGTGAAAAGTTCAGCATAAAAGGTAGTCTTGGGTACAGGGAAGTTTCTGCATACCCGCAAAAGCTGCTTGCCCCGGGAATCATGGGCTGGTATACCTACGCACCCTTCATGGAATGTTACCATGGGGTGGTATCCATGAACCATACCCTGCATGGACAACTGGAGATCAATGGAAAGGAGGTTGATTTTACCGGCGGGAAAGGTTACATCGAAAAAGACTGGGGCCGCTCCATGCCCTCGGACTGGATCTGGATGCAGTGCAACCATTTTACCGAGGCACCCGATGCCTCGATGATGATTTCCGTGGCACGTATTCCATGGCTCACAGGACATTTTCCCGGTTTCTTGTCCTTTTTCCGAATCGGGGGACAGGTGTATCGCTTTGCAACCTACAACAGGTCGAAGCTCGACAGGCTGGTGCTGCAGCCCGACAAAGTGGAAATGGAACTGAACAACAGGAAGTATGTGCTTGAAGTTATTGTGGAGCGCAAGGTGAGCGGGCAACTCATGGCCCCTGTCAAGGGTCAGATGGAGCGCAAGATCGCGGAAAGCCTGGATGCAGACCTGACTGTGCGTCTTTCGAATCGCAATGGTGCATTGATTTATGAAGGCAAGGGAGAACATGCAGGGCTGGAGATCGTTGGGGATGTGACCAAATATATTTAGTGACTTTCTATAAAGTACAGGGTCTGAATTGTCTCAATTGATGTGTTCAATGCTCATTTTCCCGGTTCGCAGCACCAATGAGAATTAATTTTATTACCTTCGTGCCTGCGTACAATGAACCAATCCCGGTGCAGAATGTTATGATATTTAACTGGAACGCAGATGCATTTTCAGTTTCCGATGAAATCTAATTCCATGAAACCTATTTCTTTTATCTATTTACCTGCATTCATCCTGTTGGTGACTGCCTGTAAAACAGAAACGTCTATGAACCCACCCATTGCTGAGAAAAAGCCTGAAGAGCTGACCATCCACGGGGATACCCGCATCGATAATTACTACTGGCTTCGCGAAAGAGAAAATCCGGATGTGATTGCCTACCTGGAGGCTGAAAACACCTACAGGGAAGCGGTGATGAAAGAGACTGAAACACTCCAGGAGAAGTTGTTTGATGAAATCGTGGGAAGGATCAAGCAAACCGACGAGTCGGTACCCTACAAGAAGAACGGTTATTATTATTACACCCGGTATGAAGAGGGAAAGGAATACCCGGTGTATTGCCGGAAGAAGGGCAGCCTGGATGCAGGCGAGGAGATCATGCTCAATGTGAATAAAATGGCCGAGGGACATGAATACTTTTCTGTCGGTGGCATGAGCATAAGCACCAATAACAAGTTCCTTGCATATGGAGTCGATACGGTGAGCCGCAGAAAATATACGATCCACATAAAGAACCTGGAGACCGGAGAAATCCTTGAGGACAATATTCCCCTGACCACCGGTTCATCTGCCTGGGCAAACGACAACAAAACAATTTTTTATACAAGTAAAGACGAACAGACGCTTCGTTCCAAAGCCATTCACAGGCATATCATGGGAACGCCTGCATCAGAAGATGTGCTGGTTTTCAGTGAAGAAGATGAAACATTCAACACATCTGTGTATAAAACCAAATCGGAGCAATACCTGGTTATCGGGTCAGGAAGTACCATGACCAGCGAATACCGGGTGCTGGATGCCGGTCAACCTGAAGGGGACTGGCAGGTGATACAGCCACGGACCAGGGGACTTGAATATTCCATCTCCCACTTCGGAGACCATTTTTATATTGTCACCAACCTGGATGCAACCAACTTCAGGCTGATGAAGACCCCGGTGGACCGGACCACCAAAGAGCACTGGACCGAGGTGATTCCCCACCGGGATGATGTGATGCTGGAAGGGATCGAGTTATTCAGTGATTTCATGGTGGTGGATGAACGCAAGGAAGGTCTGAACCACCTGCGCATTATCAGCATGAAGGATGGTTCCGAGCATTACCTGGATTTCTGGGAAGAAGTGTATACCGCCGCTATTTCAGTTAACCCGGAATTTGATACGCAAACCCTGAGGTTCAGTTATTCCTCGCTGACCACCCCCGGTTCCACCTTCGACTACGATATGGTAAAAAGGGAGAAGGTACTGCTGAAGCAGCAGGAAGTACTGGGAGATTTTGACCCGGAAAACTACGAGGCAAAAAGATTGTACGCCACAGCCGCTGATGGCAAGAAAATTCCGATGAGTATTGTTTACAGGAAAGGCCTGGAACCGGATGGAGAAAATCCTGCACTGATATACGGATATGGTTCATATGGTGCAACGATGGATCCCGGGTTCAGCTCCGTGAGGCTGAGCCTGCTGGACCGTGGATTTGTATATGCCATAGCACACATCAGGGGAAGCCAGGTGTACGGAAGGCCGTGGTACGAGGATGGCAAACTGTTCAATAAGATGAACACATTTACCGATTTCATCAGTGCTTCGGAGGCCCTCATTAACCAGGGATATACCAATCCGGATAAACTGTTTGCCCTGGGAGGCAGTGCAGGTGGATTACTGATGGGTGCCGTAATCAATTTGCGTCCCGACCTGTATAAAGGTGTAATCGCAGCCGTGCCCTTCGTGGATGTGGTCACCACCATGCTGGATGAGACCATTCCCCTTACCACCGGTGAATACGATGAATGGGGCAATCCGAATGAAAAGGAGTATTACGACTATATGCTTGCGTATTCACCTTACGACCAGGTGGAAGAGAAGGAATACCCGAACCTGCTTGTAACTACCGGTCTGCACGACAGCCAGGTGCAGTACTGGGAACCGGCCAAATGGGTAGCCAAACTGCGTGACATGAAGACAGATGACAACCTGCTGCTGTTGTACTGCAACATGGATACCGGGCACGGTGGTGCCAGCGGTCGCTTTGAAAAATTCCGGGAAACGGCCATGGAGTATGCATTTATGTTTATGCTCCTGGGAATAGAAACTTAGTACTATGTTCATCACCACAACAACGTATCGAGTGCGCTATTCGGATATCGATCAGAAGGGGGTTGTGTATTACGGGAACTACCCGAGATTTTATGAGATCGGACGATCAGAAATGATCCGGGATCTTGGGTATACCTACAAGGAACTGGAAGAAACCGGTGTGTTTATGCCGGTGGCAGCTGTGCATGCCAAATACCAGAAACCAATTTATTATGATGAACTGATTACCATCGAGACAGCACTGAAGAAGATGCCGCAGGCGAGGATGGTGTTTTATCATACCATATACAATGAGAAAAAGGAGGTGGTGCATACTGCCGAGGTCACCCTGGTGTTCCTCGACGCTGTAACCAACCGGCCCGTGCGGGTGCCACAGTATATGCTGGAGGCCCTTGAGAAAATGACAGATTTAGAACAGAATTAAACGAATTACACATATTGAAATTTTTTGAATTTAACTTAGATGATGACCTCCTGGATGCCCTTGATTACATGGGTTTCGAGGATGCTACGCCGATACAGGAAATGGCCATACCGATGATCCTTGAGAACAAGGATATGATTGCGTGTGCGCAAACGGGTACCGGCAAAACAGCAGCATTTGTGCTGCCGATACTGGAAAAACTTGTCAGCAAGAAACACACAGGTACCAATACACTTGTTATCGTTCCCACGCGGGAGCTGGCCATCCAGATAGAACAACAGATTCAGGGTTTTTCCTATTTCCTGAATATCGGATCGATTGCCATTTACGGCGGCGGTGAGGGCAAGGATTTTATCAACCAGAAGGTTGCGCTGAAACAGGGCACCGACATTGTGATTGCCACACCCGGAAAACTGCTGTCTCACCTGAACCTGGGATATGTGGATTTCAGCACCGTGGAACACCTGATCCTGGACGAAGCGGACCGTATGCTGGACATGGGATTCATCGATGATCTCAACAAGATCATCACGTACCTGCCCAAGGAGCGACAGACACTGATGTTCAGTGCGACCATGCCGGACAATATCCGGAAATTCGCCAGGCAGATCCTGTACAAGCCTTCAGAGATTTCCCTTTCGATTGCCAAGCCGGCAGAGGGAGTGGATCAGCAGGTATACATGGCTTATGATGAGCAGAAGTATAAATTGCTGAACTGGTTGCTGAAAGAGCGGAAGGACTACTCCAGTATCCTGATCTTCACCTCCACCAAAAGCAAGGTGGGAGAAATCGTTCGCTCCCTCAACAAGAGCGGACTTCCGTCAAAGGGAATCTCTTCAAACCTTGACCAGGACCAGCGGGAAGAGGTGCTGCGCGGATTTCGTTCGAGACGGACACGGATCCTTGTGGCCACCGACCTGATGAGCCGCGGAATCGATGTGAAGGAAATCAACCTGGTGGTGAATTTTGACGTTCCGCAGGATGCAGAGGATTACGTACACAGGGTGGGGAGGACCGCCAGGGTGGAGGCCAAAGGGGAAGCAATTACACTGGTGAGCCCGCGCGATATGAGCCGGTTCAGAAGAATCGAGCAACTGATCGAAAAAGAACTTCCGAAACAACAACCCCCCGATGAACTTGGGAAAGGTCCTGACTGGTCCGGGAGCAGGGAAAAACAGAAAAGGCAGGGCTATTACCACAAGAAAAAAGGAAACTACCGCAAGAGCAGCCAGGGCGGTCGGAGATGAACCTCCGGCAGGTTATCCGCTGCAGATGCCACCAGGTGACGATCGAAGATGATCTCCGGCAGGTAATCCGCTGCAGATGCCACCAGGTGGCGGTCGAAGATGACCTCCGGCAGGTTATCCGCTGCAGATGCCACCAGGTGACGATCGAAGATGAACCTCCGGCAGGTTATCTGCTGCAGATGCCACCAGGTGACGATGGAAGCAGATGACCGCTTCCGGCTTAATTTTAATAACAACGTATTTATCCGGCATTTAATCTTACCTTTGCCGGCCTTAACAAATTTAATTTAATGACATTCAAAGATTTAGGGATCATCGATCCCATCCTTCGCGCCATAGTCGACGAAGGATACACACAACCTACTCCTATTCAGGAACAATCCATTCCCATACTGCTGAAACGAAAAGACCTGCTGGGGTGTGCCCAGACCGGTACCGGGAAGACCGCAGCATTTGCGATCCCGATATTGCAGCATTTGTATGCTGACAAGCACAACGGACAGGGAAGAAGAAAGATAAAGGCCCTCGTGGTCACGCCGACCAGGGAACTGGCGATACAAATTGGTGAAAGTTTTACCACCTACGGAAAGTATACGGGAATCCGCAATACGGTGATTTTCGGTGGCGTGAAGCAGGGCGCACAGACTGCTACGTTACAGCAGGGAGTCGATATCCTTGTTGCCACACCGGGTCGTCTGCTCGATTTGATGGAACAGGGATACATTTCACTGAAGGACGTACAATATTCAGTTCTCGATGAAGCTGACCGGATGCTCGATATGGGTTTTATCCATGACATCAAAAAGATCATCGCACGACTGCCGCGGGAACGCCAGTCACTGTTCTTTTCTGCAACCATGCCCCCGGATATCGTACGGCTGTCGCAACAGATCCTGGGGAATCCTGAAAAAGTAAGCGTAAAGCCGGAGCAGACCACTGCCGAGAAAGTGGACCAGTCCATCTATTTTGTCAGCAAGAAGGGCAAGCCAAAACTGCTGGTGCACCTGCTTGAAAACCAGCAATATGATTCAACACTGGTCTTTTCCCGTACCAAGTACGGTGCTGACAAGATCGTGAAGATGCTTTCAAAGGCTTCCATACGTTCGGAGGCAATCCACGGGAACAAATCACAGAATGCGCGCCAGCGGGCACTTGGAAATTTCAAGTCGGGCCGTTCAAGGGTGCTTGTTGCTACTGATATTGCTGCACGGGGCATCGATATTGACGATCTTTCCCTGGTAGTCAACTACGACCTCCCGAACATCCCGGAAACCTATGTGCACAGGATCGGCCGCACCGGCAGGGCTGATGCCAGTGGCGTGGCACTTTCGTTTTGTGATGCGGAAGAGCAGGCTTTCCTGAAGGACATCCAGAAACTGATCGGTCAGAAAATCAACGTAGTGGAAGAACATCCCTTTGTGGATTTCGGTCTGGAAGAGCCTGTAAATGCCGCGACCGGAAACAACAGCAGTTCCGGAAGCAGGCATAATTCGCACCGGCAACAACAGGGCAGGGACTCCGGCCGTCCGCCTCGAAACGGGCATTCGCGACAGCGGAACAACCGTCAACGGTATTAACCTTCTTCCTTATACCAGTTGATCTTCCTGGAAACCACCATGACCACTGCCAGGATGATGAACAAACCATTGCTGCCCATCAGCAATGACAATTCCTGGAGTTGCAGGGTGGTAAAGAGAAAACCGTACAATGCCAGGAGCAGGGCAGAGCTGATCAGTCCCACTTTGCCGGAAGCCGTACCGGAGCGCATATAGAATCCTACAAGGAGCGTGATCGCAACTGTGGAGGACAGGTAGGCCAGGTTAAATCCGATCTGTTCAGAGAGGGATACCAGCAGGGTGTAGAAGACGATCAGTGCAAATCCCACCAGCAGGTACTGGATCGGGTGGATGCGGATTTTCAGGATGATCTCGGTGAGGAAAAACACGAGGAATGAAAGGGCGATGAACATAAATGCGTATTTCACAGACCGCTCTGATTTCTGGTAATGGTCCACAGGTACAAGGAAAAGGACGCCGAATGATGACGCGTTTACATCATGTGCATCGTCGTACCAGCCCTGCGGATAATTCCGGTTCAGGTAATTCACCCCCCAGGTGGCCTCGAAGCCATCGGGACCGATCTTTTTAGCTGATGGCAGGAAATTACCGGTAAAAGAGGGATCCGGCCAGGGGGAGACCAGGTGTACATCGGTTGTTTTGCCAATGGGAGTAATGAACAATTCCGAGCTGCCTTTCAGTTCAAGCGTGATGCTGAACGCGACATTTTTCTCCTCGGCGAATGATGCGGCCTGCAACGGAATATGGATCCCTGTGCCGGTGAGATCACTGGTGTGGACCCCGGGCATCATCTCCACAGGCATCTCATTGATCAGAATGGAGGAGGCGTTGCCGATCCCCCGCAGGTCGCTGAGACCAATGCACAGGTAGATCAGATTTTCTGATGACTTTTGCGCAGAAGCGATCGCAACGGGCGCATCCTCCAGGTTGAAAAAACCGTTGAGGGTGATCCTGGAATCATACACCACTGCCGTAAAGATCCCCCGCTTTTTTTCAATGGGATCCACAGTTCCATCAATCCGCAACTGCTCCGGCAGGAGGTGGTAGGTATCCTTGAAGATCCCGTCTTTCCTGCCCCCTTTTTCAAGTACACCTGTGGGAATGCTGAGATAGGGGCCGGTGAGTGTCTGGGCAAGGCTCCAGCTTTCACTGATCTCATTCCTTGCCTGCTCATTACGCGTTTCACGCTCACTGATGAGTTCCCTGATCATGCTTGCCGGGATCAGCAGGAAGAGCGAGAGGACGCCTATGATCATAAACTTGAAGCTGGGTGAACGAAAGAAGTTTCCGATGTGTGTGCTCATGATTTTCATTTTTTAATTTAATTGTTATTTGACTTTGCTGATGCGCCTTTGCTGATGCGCCTTTGCTCCTGTGCCTGTGCAGAAGTGCCTTTGCTCCTGTGCCTTTGCTCCTGTTCCTGTGCTCCTGTGCCTTTGCTCCTGTGCCTTTGCTCC
>Ga0180430_10003046_pt1 | contig 14630 bp, 9 predicted proteins | sample SS_ome_9_FD_132999 | JGI IMG/M metagenome (GOLD analysis project Ga0180430, IMG submission 132999) | Hypersaline lake sediment archaeal communities from the Salton Sea, California, USA - SS_1_S_2 metaG | ecosystem: Environmental > Aquatic > Non-marine Saline and Alkaline > Hypersaline > Sediment... | reverse complement strand
GAAGCTTGACCGTTCACCTGAAAGAACACGGTGGCGAACGAACGGCACCGATCGGCGAAGGCGACATCCGTGGAAGGAAGTCTTCCAGGTCTGCCAAACGGTCGGCGGCACGAAGTGGTACATCGTCGAACACGAACGGGGCAGCGATCCGCTCGTCTCGGTCAAGGATTGTATCGTTAATATTAAGAAGATGCTCGGCGGCGGTTGCAAAAGCAGCTAGTAACTAGTTGCTGAAGTCACGCCCCATGTAGCATGATGATAAATATTGAAGCGGAGAGGTTTCTTTTGGACCTCTCCGCTTTTTTTAGTAGTCGGTAGTCAGCCGTCCGTGGAGAAATCCTCTGATAAAATCATCGGTACGGTGATTGATCTATTCTGCAGGATCGGCAACAATGTGCCTGACGTCCGAATTTCAAATCTTGTTCCACCCACTACCCACTACCAATGACAATCACTGAAATCATCGAATTCATGGAACGATTCGCGCCCACGCGATTGGCCGAGTCTTGGGATAACGTCGGACTGCTGATCGGCGAGCACGACGCGCAGGTTTCGCGAGTCCTTACGTGCCTTACGATCACCCCGCAGGTAGTGCGTGAAGCCGTCGAGCAGCAGGTCGACCTGATCGTTTCGCACCATCCGATGCCGTTTCAAGCGGTCAAAAAGATTACCGACAGCACGACGGTTGGCCGCATGATTCTGTCGCTCACCGGCTCACAGATCGCTGTTTACAGCCCGCATACCGGATTCGATTCGGCGGCAGGCGGGATCAATCGGCAGTTGGCTGACGCAATTGAACTGACCGATATTCAAACACTGATCGAAACGGAAACGGACGACCCGGCGACGATCGAAGGCACCGGTCGAATCGGACGCTTGCCCACGGCGATGCCTTTGGACGAGCTGGCACGCTCGGTAGCTAAGATCGTCTCAGCCGCGCATATCGATGTCGTCGGCGATTCGGAACAGCAGATCGAAACCGTCGCGATCGCGTGCGGTGCGGCCGACTCGCTGTTGGACGACGCCGTCGCCGCCGGTGCAGATTGCCTGCTGCTGGGCGAGGCTCGATTTCACGCGTGTCTCGAAGCACAGGCACAGAACGTCGGTCTGATCATGCCCGGTCATTACGCGAGCGAACGCTTCGCGCTGGTCCGACTGGCCGAGCAATTAGCGGAAGCGTTTCCGGAGCTAACCGTTACAGCCGCTGAAAGCGATGTCGATCCGATCCGACGGTTTGGGTAAGATTCGTTGATCGATAGAGAAATGCGTCAAGCGTACTCCGCACGTCGAGTAAACTCGACCGCGAACAGGGAAAAGAAACTCGTCCTGCTTTTCTTGCTCCCCACTGCCCACTGCCCACTGCCCTCAGCCTGCTACTACCCCTACATCCCTTCGGACAGCCACTGATTCTCTAGAGCTCGGATATGCCCCGCCATCGGCGAGTCGGGGGGCAGTAGCGAAAGAGCGATTTGAAGTTCTTTCATCGCCTCGAGCCGATTGCCCTGCATCCGAAGTGCCCTTGCCAGATTGACATGCGCTTGAACATAACCGTTGTCTATATCGATCGCGCGCGTCAGCTGACCGATCGCTTCACCGCTACGGTCGAGTTCCATAAGAATGATCGCCAATTCATTGAGCGCACCGATATGGTCGCCGCTAATTCGCAACGTCTCACGATAGTGTCGCTCTGCACGCTCGGCGAGGACTTTGCGTTTCTCTGGCGTTGGCGAGCTCGCCGCAGCAAGCAAACGTGCCAAGTTGTAATGGGCTTGATCGATATCCGGATTCATCTCGATCGCATTGATATACGCCGCTTCCGCTTCCTGCAGTCGGCCAACTCCGGTTAGCGCATCGGCGTAATAGGTAAGCGCCATCGCATCGTCGGGCAGTCCCTCCGACGCCATCTTGAAATGAACGACCGCCTGCGTGAAATTGCCCTTTTTGATCGCGATCTCGCCCAGATAATAATGGGCGTCGGGATCGATCGGGTTTCGCTTTAGTCCCAGCCGAATTCGCTCGACGGCTTCCTCTTTCATACCCACATGATCGAAGAGCGCACCTTGACGAATCAACTCGTCTGCCTTTAGCCGATCGAGCCGCAGCACGGGAATATCGTCGGTCGGCAAATCGTCACGAACGAGAATCGCAAACGAAAGGGGCAGCATGCGAAGCGACTTCGGACGAATCGACTCGAAGTCGATCGGGAACGAATGCGACGCGAGCTCGGGACGTGACGTGTATTGAAAATTATTCGCCAACACGCGCCTGACTTCGTACGTATGATCGGGCAAAATCTCCACGAGCCGCTTCATCGCACCTTCAAGCTCAACGGTCGGGACGACAACGATATCGGGAACGACCCGGCCGGTATAAACATAGTCGGGCAGCACCGTTCGCAACGCCGGATCGATCGGCTTGTCTTCGTCCAGTTGATCCAGATATCGAAGGCCAGGCACGTAAAACATCGGCGGATAAACGACATATTCGGGGAACGTTCGCACGGTCGTTTCGAGGGGCAATTGCTGAAGAACTTCGATCAACTCTTCGTTGCCCGTCGTCGAGTCACTCATGATTTCATGCACGTAACGCACGATCGTCGGCGGCCAAAGCGAACTGCTACCATCGAGCCGATCAACAGTCATCCCAAGATGAATGACGTTGCTGAAAACAAGCAGAAGGACAAGCAGCGTTGCTAAAGGACGGAAAAGTCGCCACAGCACAAAAACGGCCGACGAGGCAACCATCGCACCCAGGGCGATCAGCGGCACGACGTAGCGCATTTCGGCGACTTCACCACCACCCATGTCCGACGGCGTTAGTGCGGCAGCAAGGAGCAAATAGATCGGCACCATCGCCACCAATATCCATGCCCTGCGAGCGGACGACCGAAGCGGACGAAGCTTTCCAATCAGCAGTGGCAGTGGCAAGATCAGCAGGACGAGCCACGGGAAATACTCGTGCGTTCCCACATCGCGAAACAGCTTCCAAAGATGGCCGAAGAATCGCTCTGCCAGAGGTAGCGGCTCGCCCTTATCATGCAGCCAACTACCACCCTCGGTATACTTGGCCTGGAACGGATTCGCCACAATCAGCAGCCACACGCCACAAACGAAGGCCGACAGATAGGCGGTGCCCAAAACAAGCAACTCGCGGAATCGTCGATATCGCCGATCGAGCACGACCAGAAGCAGCATCAGAACCAGCGCGGCCAGGGCGTTTAAATAGTGGGTCAGGATCAGCAGCACCGTAACGACGGCCGTCGCCACAAGACGCAGAGCGAAGAAAATCAAATCGCGGCGCCCAGACCGATCACTCCCCTGACGGCCAATACCTCGCCATCGTCCTACGCCGGGCGAAAAGAGACAAAACAGGGCAACGGTGAAAAGCAGACTTGGGCCGTAGTAGCGGCAATTCCTGATAAAGAGCAAATAGACCGGACTGAGTGCAAGCAGAAGCGAGGGCAACCACCAGGGAAATCGCGGACCGTAATGGCGGCGCGCCCAAAGGGCGGTTAATCCAACCGCCAAAACCCCGAGCAGCACGAACGGCAGTCGCGCGGCGAACGTTGTCGGTCCGAAAAAGAACATCCCCGTCGCCGCGATAAACGCAGGCAGCACCGGCACGCGAAGTTCCGGTCCCAAATCCGCACCGAGCGATCCACCCTGTGCGTAGGACAACAGATTATGCCCATCCCAGGCGGTGATCTTCCCCTGCTCGATCCAATTTCGAGCATAAATCGCTGTATTCGCCTCGTCGTCCCAAAATAGCTGCCCGTCGAGCCCGACGACGGCCAACAGCAACGTGATCGCCATCGAAAGGATGACAAGCAAGACGGAAATAACCGTCGCGCGACGATACCGATCGGCCAGCGACCGTCGCTCCGGGGTTCGTTGCTTTTTGTCTCCGTTGGTTTTCATATATGCAGTGGGCAGTGGGCAGTGGGCAGTGGGCAGTGGGCAGTAAAGATTATGATTTCGTTTTTTGTGGATGGCAATAGCGAACACTATAACTATAGTCCGAACTTCCGATCTCGCCAATCCCCTTAGCGAAAGGTTCCCAACAAGCCGCATGCCACTTCCGAAGGCCCGGTTTCAAAAAAATGCTACCTTATATAATAAATGCCAGCTCCCCTCATGATCGCCACGCCGGCGAAACGCCCGTTCCAATGGCCGCAAATCGGAGCGAAAGACTCTGAACCTAGAGCAGGCGTGCGGGATTGTCAACCATCGCAACGCGCGGTAGGATACGATAGATCGGCAACAGATGCGGCCGATTGTACCGAATATAACGATTAGCGAAGAAGAAATCCGACTCCCATGGAAACTCCCAGCCTCGAACAACTCCCGACCCCTACGGACGATGCGACGCTAGTTCAGCGATTGACTCCGATCTTGCTGCTGATCTTGGCCGTCGCCATCGTCTTTGGTCGAAGCATTACCTTCGGAGTCTTCTGGGACGACACGATCCACTTGACGACCAACCCCTCGATCAATCCACCGACGTGGGATGGACTCGTCAAGATCATGTCCGAGCCCTATCAGGGATTGTACATTCCGCTCAGCTACACATATTTCTGGCTGCTGGCGACAATTGCCGGCGTGCCGCCCGAGAACGGGACGTGGCTCTTTCATCTATCGACGCTCGTCCTGCATACGATCAATACGCTGCTGGTTTACGGAATTCTCCGCCGACTGATCGCCGGAAATCGCTGGGCCGCGTTTTTCGGTGCGGCACTGTTCGCCATCCACCCGCTACAGACCGAGTCGGTCGTCTGGATTTCGGAAACCCGCGGTCTGCTTGCCGGCGTCTTTTCGCTCCTTTCGATTCGCCTCTATATCTCATTTCTCGATCGTGCGGAATCGGCAACCTACTGGGCCGACCGATACGTCCCGCTCGTTGCATCGGTCGTCGTCTTCCTGCTTGCCCTGCTCTGCAAGCCGGCCGCCGTCGCCGTGCCGATTATTTTAGGCATACTGGCCGTCGGTCTCTACCGTCGAAAAATATTGCCCACGCTCTTGGAGCTTACACCCTACCTGCTGTTCGTCTCCGCGGTCATCCTGGTTTCGATGCGAGAACAGCCAGCCGAGCGACTTCCGTGGATTCCACCGATCTGGATGCGGCCGATGCTGGCACTCGATGCGATCGCATTTTACATCGGCAAACTGTTTTGGCCCCACCCGCTGGCGGCCGATTACGGACTCGAGCCCTCATGGATGGTCGCGCACACCTGGTCGATGATCGTTTGGATCATCCCTGTCGTGCTGCTGATCGCGGCTGCCGTTTCACGACACCGCCGGGCGCTGTTGGTTTGCTTCGGACTGTTCGTCGCGTGGCTATTGCCCGTGCTCGGTCTGGTTCCGTTCGCGTTCCAGCGGATTTCGCTCGTCGCCGACCGCTACGTTTACCTGGCGATGCTCGGGCCCGCGCTGCTGGTCGCGATGATCTACGCAGCAAGCGAAAAGTGGTCGCGCAGCAAACAGCTTGCCGCCATCTACACCGGTGCGGGAATTCTCGTCCTGCTCGCTGCTGTCAGTTTCATTCAGGCAGGTCGCTGGTCGGATAACGGAACGTTCCTCACGCACACACAGACGGTCAATCCGCGGAGCACGGTGGCGGGCGACAACTTCGCGAGAATCGCTATCAAAGAAGGTCGCTACCAAGACGCGCTCAACATGTACAGGGCCCTCTACAAAGAACATCCGCGCCGCGAGATGATCTGCAAAAACTTGGCCGCCATCCTACGAGAAATGGGACGTCGCGACGAGGCGCTCGAAGTACTCAGCGAGGCCGTCGACAGTTCGCCCGATTGGCCGCAAGTTCGCTGCGCGCTGGCGGAACTACTCAGCGAGCGTGGCGATATCGCCGATGCCGAAAAACATTACAAGGCCGTATTGAAACTGGAGCCCGCCTCCGTGCCTGCCCTGATCGGACTGGGTGTCATCGAGCAGCACCGCAGACGGCCGATCTTCGCGAAAGTCTACTACCAAGAAGCGTTGCGTCATGACGCGCGGAACTTGACCGCGATGAACAATCTCGCCGTCGCTTTCGAGGCCCTCGGGGAGCTCGAAAAAGCCGTTGATTGGCATTTCCAAGCGATCGAGATTGCGCCTGCCAACGCCCCTTCGCACTACGGGCTGGGCAACGTCCTGGTCAAGCTCGAGCGGAACGACGAGGCGCTCGATTCGTTCCTCAATGCGATCAAAGCGAACCCGCGTCACGTTCAGGCACACATGCATGCCGCGATTTTGCACATGAACAAAGAGGAATTCGAAGAAGCGAGAAAACTGCTCGCAACGGCCTCGATCATCGATCCGAAGAATCCGGACGTCTTCCTCAACTTCGGGCTCCTACTGTTACGGACCGGAAATTTCCTCGACGCGCGCGATGTATTTATCGAGTCGCGAGACCTGCTGCATAAGAAGGATCCGAGGCAGCGAGATATCGACAACTACTTGAAACATATCGACGAGTTGATCAAAGAGGCGAGCGGCCCGCCCGAGGGTCTGGAAGAACCGACCGATCAGCCGCCGCCCGAGGAACCGATCCCACTGCCGGCCGACGAAACCGAACCGACACAGGATTATGTCGTCCCACTGCTACCGGTCCCACCGGCCGAGAATGATACCGACACATCGGAAACCGAAGCCACTGTTGAAACGGAAGAAGAAGAGGAATAAGAACCACGAAGTCACGAAGAGGAGAAATTCACCACAAAGAACACAGAGTATAAAACAAAGGGAGAAGCCTTTGATTGAATGCTTTGGGATAACACTTGGTCAAAAATCGACTCATTCAAAAACCTTTCGTGTTTTTCGTGACTTTCGTGGACAAAAAAATATCATGACAAGTCCAAATAACAAAATGGGACCGTAACATGAGAAATCCAGATATTAAAATCTTCTATCCTTTCTCTCTGTGTCCTCTGTGTTCTCTGTGGTGATAATCTTTTTGGTTTCGTGGTTTCATTTATCCTTCATCTCTTCAGGTCGCACAAATGTTACGCTTATCAATTGTAGGCACGGCACTATTGACGATTACGATCTTTGCTACGACATCGTTCTCGTTGGCTGCGGAAGAATCGACCGCGACCGACGCGAAGTGGCGGACGCTCTTTGACGGCAAAACGCTTGACGGCTGGGTCGCGGAGCGGCGATACGATTTCGCGAGGGCGGGCAAGGTCACGGTCCGTGACGGCGCGATTACGATCGGACAGGGGCAGCCCGGCTCGTGCGTGCGACTGACGGGCAAATTTCCGTCGGACAATTACGAGATCGAACTGAAAGCAAGACGCGTCAAAGGCGACGATTTCTTCTGCGGCATGACGTTCCCGGTCGGCGACGGTGCACTGACGCTGATTTGCGGCGGCTGGAACGGCGAGGTCGTCGGGCTCTCGTGTCTCGACGGCGAGCCGGCCTCGGAAAACGAAACGGCGAATCTCATCACCTTCAAACGCAACCGCTGGTACGATATCCGGCTGCGCACGGCAGGCGGCAAAGTTCAGGTCTGGATTGACGGCAAGCAGATCATCGACCTAACGCTGGGCACCTACGAAACCTCGCTCTGGTTCGAGAAAGAAACCGTCCTACCGCTAGCAATCGCAACGTGGCGCACCGAGGGCCAAGTCAAAGACATCCGCGTCCGCCGGGTCGCCGGCCCCGTCTCTTCGAAACCCGCCCCGGACGAATCGAAACCTCAGCCGAGCGACGGCAAAAAACCGGTCGACTGGTTCTAGTGCAAGGATACAGCACGCTAAGACTTTCAACTTCTTTTAAAGGGTCAAAGGCTTATACGTAAGTCGATGACGGGTTATGCTTGCTCCCGCCCCGGCCGAGCTTGTCTCGGTCGAGCGACAGATTGGCAACTAATCGGGTCGCGTTCCCACCACACATAGCCGCTTAGCATTCAATGATCGCCCCGCCCGGACAAGCAGGTGATTAAGTGTTTATAGCGGCAAAGCCGCGACAGCATCTAGCTGCAGGCGCGGGGCCCACAGTTCTAGAAGCCACATAAAACATGTAACTCCTCAACCCATGTGAGCCACGAAGTGCAGCAGCATTTTGTTATTGAAATCCAGGCTGCTGTCGCCGATTTGCGGCTTAAAAGACATTTTAAAACTCCCATATTTTTTTTGAGGGAATCCCTAATCTGCGGGCTTACGCCCGCAGCTATGTGCTGCCGCCGCTTCGCGGCTAGAAGCGAAGGAACCGCCGCAAAGATAATCGACCGCGAAAAACGGGCCGAGCCGTTTCATAAGCCTTGACGTGGCCCAGTTTTCCAATATCATCATAATTAGCAAGGGAAAATCCTCTTTCCTGCCCACTGCCTGCTGCCCACTTTCAAACAAAGGATACGAACCTTGACCGCACAAGAGAAAATCACCATTGTCGGGATCGGCGAAAACGGACTGGATGGATTGACCGCGGCCGCACGCAAGCGGGTGCTCGGGGCCGAGCTGCTGATCGGCGAGAGGAAGATCCTGGAGATGATTCCGCCTGGCGATTCGACGGAACGATACGTGGTCGAAGACTCGCTCGACGAGGCGGTCGGTGTACTGCAAGATGCTAGCCAATCGCAAATCGTCGTTCTGGCCGACGGCGATCCGCTCTTTTATGGCGTGGCTCGATTCTTTTTCGGCAAGCTGGGCAAGGAGCGTTTCGAGGTTGTGCCGCACGTTAGCAGTATGCAGCTTGCGTTCGCCCGGGTAATGGAAAGCTGGGAGGACGCGTACCTGACGAACCTGGCGAGCCAGCATCTTTCGACCGCGATGGGTCGAATCCGCACGGCCGAAAAGGTCGGACTCTTTACGACCGAGGATTGTCCGCCCTCGGCCGTGGCGGCAGAGATGGTTCGCCAAGGGGTCGATTACTTCACCGTCTATGTTTGCGAAAACCTGAACTCGCCCGACGAGCGTGTCACCAGCGGTTCGCTTGCCGAAATCGCGGAGCAGACGTTCTCGCCGCTTAATGTGATGATCCTTATCCGCAAACCGGACGTGCCCGATCGGCCCAAGGATCAGATCGGGTTGCGGCTGTTCGGTAATCCGGACGATCGTTTCGTCGCAAGCAAGCCGAAACGGGCGCTCGCCACACCCTCTGAGCTCCGCTCGATCGCGCTATCGGAAATGGATCTGGGCCCTTCGAGTATCGTCTGGGATATCGGCGCCGGTTTCGGTGCCGTCGCGATCGAGGCCGCCCGGATCGCCTCTTCCGGTTCGGTCTACGCGATCGAACCCGACATCGACGATCTCCAGCGAATCCGCGAGAACGCGGAGCGATTCAGCGTGACCGACGTGCTGACACCCGTGCTCGGTAGGGCGCCGGAAGTCTTTGGCGACCTTCCCGACCCGGACGCGGTCTTTATCGGCGGCGTCGGTCGTTCGATCTCGAAGCTTGCCGCCGCAGCCTACGATCGACTCCGTCCCGGTGGAAGAATCGCCGCAACGACGGCGAGCATCAACAACTTGGACGCGATCCATCGGTCACTTCAGTCGCTAGGTGGCGACGTGAGGCACTGGATGATCAGCATCGCGCGAGGCGCGTACCAATTCGATCAGCTCCGCTACGAATCGGTCAACCCGGCGTTTCTGATTACGGCGATCAAGCAGTAAACGGCGTTATCGCAGCGTCGTTTACATACACCGGCTACTAGCGCCCGGCCGTTTTCATGCACCGGTAGCTAGCGCCATGCCGCTTACTACAAGCCTGAAGAATAAGGTGATAGCGCCTCGATGCGAACGTCGGCGCGGTAAAGCTTGACAGGTCCGTCGTTATTATCGGTGCCCGTCGATATGCCGCCGCTTGGAGCTTGAACCTCCGGACCTTGCAGCAGCGTACTCGCTTGAGGCGGCTGGGCATACGTCCCCCAATGTCCCATCGTATGAGATGGTACAGTAACAGGCGCGTAATCGGCCATGATCGGCGAATATGGCAAGTAATACTCATCGGTTTGCGACCGTGCGAGATACTTGGCAAAGACTCCTACCATGACAAGAATGATAACAACACCCGCCAATGCAAACCCGATGCCTGGAATGACCAAAGTCAGCCCCGGATTGGATTTCACCTCTGGATCGGAATAGAAGCGCATACCGCGATTGAGCGAAAAATTCCCGATGATGACCAAGGTCAGGCCCACACCGGAAAGCAACAGCACGGTGATAATGATTCCAATTAGTCCATTCATGTCGGCATCTCCCGACATCCCGTTTTTTGATCGCAAACCATCCCCTGCCTTATGCGATCCTTGATTACAAATACAGCGTGGAGCGGCGCACGCAGAAGATAGAGACGCCGTACCACAAACGCTTGCCTGCATTGTAACGAAATCCATTTCCGCGCCGTTAGCCAAAACCTTAAGAAGCGAGGAAATCGACGGAAATAAAAGAGTTCCGCGAGTAGAATCGGAATGAAACGAACCCTGCGAAGATGCAGAATCGATCGGCCAATCCGCAGAGCCACAGATAGATTGCCGCCTCATCCTGGGCAGCAGATTCGCTAAAATCGGCGCAGCTTAAAGAAGAGATACCGATTACGTCGGCATACATGAATAGAAAGCAGAATATCAACGGAAGCGATGTTCAAAAAACCTTTATCGTTTCCCGTCATACCTTCGTATGTTCGAGTTCAGTAATGTCATACGGCGATTCGTTGCTGACGACATTCTCTTCGGGCAGCGAGAAAAAGATCGTCGTCCCGTGTCCCTCTCCCTTCGATTCGATCCACACTTGCCCGCCATGAACTTCGGCGACTCGTTTGACAACAGAGAGTCCGATTCCCGTACCGCTACCGTCGGGATCAAGCTGCTCGAACAGATTGAAAACGCTTTCATGATACTCGGGCGCAATCCCAATTCCGTTGTCTCGCACGAAGAAAACGACTTGTGTCTGATCATCGCACTGAATGGGTTTGCCCTGCCCGATCTCGATCCGCGGATTCGCCTGCGGCCCCATATACTTGACCGCGTTTTCGATCAAGTTTTGCAGCAGTTCGACCATTTTGGTCGGTGCGACACTTACCGTGGGCAGCTTGTCGACGATCTTTACGACGACTCCCTTTTCGATAATGCAACCTCGCACAAGCTCGATCGCCTCGCGGGCGAGTAGCTCCATGGGAACCTCACGACGTTTTTCGCCAGCACGGCCTAAGCGTGAAATCTTCAGCACGTCTTCGAGCAGTTGGAACATCCGACGCGCGGCGATCCCGACGCTTTCGAGATTCCGCTCGACCGACTTCTCGACATTGCGTGGCAGGTCGCGGCGAATCAGGTCGATATACGACTTGATCGTAATCAGCGGCGTTCGCAAATCGTGCGCAACGGTATGCGCGAACTGCTTAAGCTCCGCGTTTCTCGCTTCTAGCTCGCCGATCGTCCGCTCGAGCTGCCGTTGCGCTTCCTGCCGTTGTCCGATTTCGTGGCGGAGCATGATATTCTTCTCGGCCAACTGCTCGGTTCGGCGATCGACCATCTCTTGCAGATGCGTTTGATACGAGCGAAGCTGCTTCGCTAGTCGCGATTTTTCGAGCACACTCTGAACCGTGTGAAGCAGGACGGCCATGCTTTCGACCGGCTTGAGCAGGAAGTCGGCCGCACCGAGACGCAGCGCCTCGACGACGTCCGAGATCATCCCCGTGCCCGAAACGATCACCACGGGCAAATTCGGGTGACTACGATTCATCTTTGCAAGGAGCGTGAGTCCGTCGATTTCGGGAAGCCTCAGGTCGAGCAACACCAGGTCGAACACGCGAGTGTTGATCTGCTTCAGTGCGTCTTTCCCGTCGACCGCTTCGAAGATCTGATAATCTCGGCGCTCGAGATACGCTCCCATCGACATTCGAATCGTCGGGTCGTCGTCGACAATCAAGATATCGGCGGTAAGCACGTCATGCGTCAGATCGGTTTCCAACTCTGACGAGGGTGCCATCTCTTCGATCGCCGAATGATCCGAATTGTCATACGTCATCATCTCCGATTTATCGGCGGCTGCCGAGGACGATGTGGAATTGACGTGCTGCTTCAGCAAATCTTTGGACGGATCGCCACCGTCGGGTAGATCGTCTGAGAACGACTCTTCAGAGACGGTTTTCTTTTGCACATCGGCAGACTCGCTTTTTGTTTTCGTCGTCTTTTTTCGGTTCGCCATTACTCCACTCCTCTTCCCCTCGATAAGACTGGCGGCTAGCGCCGTTCCACTTCCATACACCGGCGGCTAGCGCCGTGCTATCCAACAGGTACATTAATGACACAAGGATATAGCGTTTGATGTATACGGAAGTGACGATCGCTTGATTTTTCCAGAATCTTTTACACGTTTTCAACCGATGATTTTTGCCTGGAGGTTGCGAGCCGCCGCAATTATAATGGTAGGTTTGACGCTTAACGAAAATCTTGATACCCGCCACCCTCGCTGGAGCTGCACGCCATGAAACGTCGCGACTGCCTCAAATCGCTCGCCTTCGGACTTACCGCCCTTGCCTGCCCTTTCACCGCCCAAGCCGCGCCGCGACGTAAGCCGGTCGATCTTTCGAAAACACCCGTCCGCTGGACGCTCAATCGCCCGGTCCTGCTGGCCGATTATGGCGGAAATATGATTTATCAGCTCGACGCTGAGGGAAAAATCGTGTGGAACCATCCAGCAAAACGTCCTCAGGATGTCTGGATGCTTCCGTCGGGCAATATCCTCTTTTCGCACTTGCAGGGCGCAACCGAGGTGACGGCCGACAAAAAAGTCGCCTGGAGCTACAGCGTCCCCGAAACGAGCGAAGTCCATGCCACCCAGCCGTTGCCCGACGGGCGCATCCTGGTTGCCGAATCGGGACCGATGCAGATTCTCGAAATCGACCGCGCGGGAGAAGTCCAAAAAACCGTCAAGCTAACAACCACTTGCACTAGAACGCACGGACAAATGCGATGCGCACGCAAGACGGCGGCGGGTACATACATTGTTGGACAATACTCCGAAAAGGTCGTTCGCGAATACGACGCGCAGGGCAAAACCGTCAAAGAGTGGCAGCACCCGAACGCGTTTGGTGGAATTCGCCTGCCTGACGGCGGAACGCTCTGCGCGTGTGGCGACGCGCATCGAATCGTCGAGTTCGACAAAGATGGCAACATCGCCTGGGAAGTGACCGAAAACGATCTGCCCAAAAATCCGATTCGTTTCGCGGCCGGTTTGCAACGATTACCGAACGGCAACACGTTGATCTGCAACTGGGGTGGACACGGGCACGTTGGCGAACAACCGCAGATCGTTGAAATCTCGCGAGACAAAAAGGTCGTCGGCGAACTTTACGACTTCCACCGCTTCAGCACGATCGCGGGAATCTTCGCCCTGGGTCTGGAAGCGGACGCGACAAACTTCGAAACGATTCGGTAAGCGGCCGAGAATAACGCCGATCGACACTGACTTCCTGTCGGATGCTTCACTATGACATACTGCGCTAGTATGGACCCGTTCCTGAAGGACGTGGCTGAAAATTCGATTTATAATTGGGCTCATTATAATTGGGCGCACGCCTTGTAGGGCCATTGCTGAGTAGTTTCTTAAGCGAAACCACGGGAATACCCAATTTGCTTGCCCTGCGCAGAAACGCATCAAACCGTTTCGCTACCTTTGGCGCTACGGTATCTTTGTCAGGACACTCGCCGAGGATAATGTATTTCGTTTCGGGGCGCAGTTTTCCAGTAAGCTTTCCATCCACTGAGAGTTCCGCATCGATTTGGCCACCGTTTAGCATGATAAGGTACCGTATTGTTTCCAGATCGCTTTTTCCATCCCCATTAATGTCAATCTCCCCCGCGATGGCAAATCGCTTGATTTGTCGATCATGCTTCTCTGAATTGGGAGCCTTTTGCCCTGGACACGCAAGGGCGTCAACAACGAGTCCAGCACTAACTGCGACAATGATCACCGTTATTTTCATTGTATAACAAGTCATCATGATGCTCCTGGTAGAAAGTTTTTGGTTGCATATAGATCACTTCGTCCAGTCGAACTCAATGATCGGCAATGTCGCAACGAATCACTCGTCCTCGTCGGTGCGAACGACTCGGCTTATAATTCGGCCGTCGGTTAGTCGTGTTTCGATTTCCTGCTCGGGCGAGACTTCGTCGACTTTACGAATGACACGACGTTTTACCGTTCCGTCCGGTGCGGTCTGTGCCGTTTCGGTGATCGAGTATCCGCGGCTTAAAACAGCGAGCGGACTTAACGCGTCGAGCCTCGCAGCAACCGTCGCAAGTCTTGCGTCGGCCGACTGATCGGCAACCGACATCGATCGGTGGAGCGACATCTCCATGCGATCGAGCGTCTGCTCGGCCGTGTCGATCCACGCGTCGGGTCGTTGGAACGCGGTGCGACGTGACAGGGCGTCGAGCCGCAACTGCGCCGCCTCCGCACGACGCCTTAGCGCCGACTGCAGCCGGCCGGCGGTTTGGTGGAGCGACTCGAAAACCGCGCGACGGTCGGGCACGATTCGCTCGGCCGCCTCGCTGGGTGTCAGCGCTCGAACGTCGGCCGCCAGATCGCAAAGCGTCACGTCGATCTCATGCCCGACGGCCGAGATCACCGGATGGCGCGCCGCGGCGATCGCCCGGGCCACGATCTCCTCGTTGAAGGCCCAGAGATCCTCGAG